>Ga0209611_10000066_pt1 | contig 108279 bp, 95 predicted proteins | sample S1TSphgellanicum_3_FD_187693 | JGI IMG/M metagenome (GOLD analysis project Ga0209611, IMG submission 187693) | Host-associated microbial communities from peat moss isolated from Minnesota, USA - S1T2_Fc - Sphagnum magellanicum MG (SPAdes) (version 2) | ecosystem: Host-associated > Plants >... | reverse complement strand
TTGTATTCTCTTCTGGGTGAGGACTCTGCTGGAGTTGGAGGAAAATGTGTTGTTGTCGTTGTTGTCATAGTTTGAAGGCTGTTGAGAGAGAGAGAGAGAGAGAGAGAGAGAGAGAGAGAGAGAGAGCAGCATCGGCAGCAGAAGTAGGGTGCATAGAAGGAGAAGCTGTGGAAATGAAAGAAGTTCTTGTTGGCGAAAGAGTGAGCTTAGTTGGTCAGTGACATATCTGCCCATTTGTTGTGAGCGCGAGCATTGAAGAGAGAGAGACACAGAGAGAGAGGCAGAGGGGGTGGTGGGGGGGGGGAGAATTTGGGTGCTTAGTGATGGCGGACTCATCAGCAGCCTCCGTTCAAGCGGTGGTGGGGCAGAGTCCCAGGCTGATGAGGCCTATGTGGATGCACTCTTGTGTGGGTGGAGGAGGAGGTGGTGGAGGATGTTGTGATCCCCATTTCGTAGCTCTGAACCAGCAGACGCCTCCTTGTTCTTCTTCTTCTTGTGGAAGTGGCAACAACAACAATAACAACAACGTCGTTCCCTCATTTGCTCCCAAGACTCCTTGCGAGGGAGGAACAACAATTGCGGTAACAAACAACAACCACAACCTCTGCTTGTTGCAGCCGCCGTCTTCCTCTTGTCTCGAGAAGAAGGTGGTCAGCAGCGGGGTGGTTACGACGACGACGACGACTGTTGTGGTGCCTGATAATAGGGTTCGTGCTCCTTTCAGGCTCAGTAACGGTAAGAAGAGCATTGGAGAGAGTGATGAGAAATGGGTGCAAGAGCATTTGGGTGCCACCAAAAAACGCGGCAAGAGGAAGAAGGTGCTCCTGGAGGAGCATGAAGGAATCACACACCACGAGATGGAGGAGGAGGAGGAAGAGGAAGAAGAAGATACGGAAGAAGAAGCTCCTCTTCTAAGAAACTACCACCGCAACTACTTCCAGCAGCAACTCCAGCCCAGTGTCCGCAAAGACAAAGAAGAAGAGCCGCAAAGACGAAGAAGCTCAGACTACAGTTGTAGTAGCACCCATGTGGGGAGAGTTCCGAGCTCCGAGTTCCAAGGCAACAACAACGAGAACAAGGTTCAAGTCAACATTCTACACATGCCCATCGCTGCGGACGACTCTCTGATGAGGCAGCAGGAGGACCTTGGTAACTGTAAACCTAAGTTTCACGTGGGCTTCACTGCCACCTTGCAGCAGCAAGAAGAGAATGAGAGACAGCAGCAGCAGCAGCAGCAGCAAAGGTCTCAGCGGAGGTCTTTTACTGCCAGTCTCTGCCCACCCACAACGCAGCAGGACAACGGAGGTGGTGGGACGGGAGTGTTTGCTGCAAAGCGGAATGTGAACAGCATTTGCTCTTTGAGGACTTCCCAGAGGGAACCAGAAGATGCGGACTGCAGAAAGAGCAAGATGGTGTGCTCCTCCTCAGTTGTGAAACCACCATCTCAGTCATCGGTAGTGGTGCAGGAAAAAACAGTTCTTCCTGGGAGCTGCTGCTTCTTATCATCATCATCAAGTCCACAACAAATGTTGCAACAAGGAGGAGGAGGAGTGGATCCTGGGACCCCTTTTCCTCTCCGAAAGGAGGTGCAGCAGCAGCAGCAGCAGCAGGGGTTGCTACAAGAGTTGGATCCTGGAAGTAGTAGTAGTTTATTAGGTATGCGGACTCCTCAGGTTGTGGATGGATTTTCAGGGCGGATTGCAGGAGGGAGCTTGTACAGCTCTCCTTTGGGGATTCCCACTCCCAATCCAGTGGTCAAGTCTTCTTCTTCTTCGGTTGGGATGATGATGATGGAATGTGGATATCATCCCAGAGGAGGAGGAAAAGGCTGCAGGAAAGCTTCTTGGGAAGAGGAGGAGGAGGAGGAGGGGAACATGGCATTTGTGGAAGCTGGGGGGAGTGAGAATGGAAGGGAATCAATACCTCTTGCATGCTCTGGATCCTCAAAGCTTCATGCTGTGCCTGCTTACTCTCCCATGCCTGTTGCAAAGCAGACAGTGTCCTCCAGCGAGCCCTCCCTTCTCCTAACCCTAAATTTCTCACCAATGCCCCCTGCTGGCTCTATGGGGTTAAGTCTGAAGACTTCCACAGGTCAGTTAATAATTCTGTGAGCAGCCAGCAATGCCTGTACCCCTTGTCGTTGTCATGTGCAACAGCAGTTTTCCAATATTCTGCTTCTAGTCTTCCATCTTTTCTGGATGCTGCTGCTTTTTTGAACTGCCTTCTCTTCTCAAAATTTGTTGTATGTATGCTGGACGTTATGTCAAGTCTGAAAACCTTCATTTGCAGACTTGTTCAATGTAACCATGTTTGTTACCAGACTCTTTTAACCTTTTGTCATCCTGAGTGTATAAGATGGGATGTGGTGGCTTGATCATTCATTTATTTCTCTTTCTGTAAGATTGAACTGGTTTTTTCATGGCTTACTGTTTGTTTGGTGTCTGGTTTTCGTTTGCTCAGCTGTGGTTGCATCACCAGAAGAGGATTGGGGCAAAATGCTGGCACTTTCACAGACGCCTGCAACAACACTACCAGCAGTAGAGGCAGAGTCGATTATGACAGAGCACAAGCTTCTTGGCTACCAAGAGCGCTTCATCCGCCTGCAAGCATTCTTGAAGAAGTGTGATGATGATGAACAAGATCTTTTGCAAGGTGAGTTCAAGTCACTTGACTTCTCACATCACCTAATCTCTCCTTTTGATGCCTTTCTTTTTGGGGGGACCAATCCTCTTTCAAAAATTCTGAGTGTTCGTCCATGTGGGTGGCAGCTCTACAATCACTTTCAGCTGCTGCACGAAGTGGCCATGCAGTTGAATTGGAGACTCGGGCATTGGGTCTCTCCCTTGAAGAAGGTACTGTCTGAGTTTGACTTTGTCTCTCCATGCTAACAAGCAGCAGAACTTGACTTTTGGTTGAAGTGGACATTCCCTTGTACAATGTTCTTTCTACATTCTGTGCTTGACAGGTTGATGGGTTGGCCCATAGAAAGGAAAAGGATTTCTTGCATCAAGCTGTTTTCATCTGACTGAAGAGCATTATAAATCTGTAATTGATTCTTTTTGCCAGAATGGGCAGGTTAGTTGACCTAGAGATTCTGATTAAAGTTTCCCATTGCAGTAAAGGAAATGGATCGTTTGAAGATGTTGAATGTGATGGGCTGTGCACCAATCTCAAGAGGACAACATGAGTTGGGACGGGTTCCAACAGGCCCCTGGTTACCTGGCATCAGCACCACTTTGGAATCTGGTCATCAGATACGCACAAAGTCCTCCTCACAACTGTCAGCTCCAATGCCAGCCCAGTTTGCTGTTCCTCATTTCCCTTAAGATTGGTTTTGCTTCTTTCTGAGTGCGGTGGAATACACCAATCTTTCCTACTGAGGTAACTTTCTTCAAGCCCTATCCTGCCTATTCTTCCATGACCCTAATTTCTGAAGCAACATAAAACTCATTCAAGGGGTCATAAATGAATGTCTCGCCCAATGAACTAGCAAATGGGAATGCTCATCACAAGACTATGTTTGTTGGGGGTTTAGTCTGCTGTGTGTTGGGAGATTTGTTGTTGTAACCAAAGTGTTGTTTCCAATTTTTGGCAGGACACGAAGGCTTGTATGGGTGAGGATGGAGTTGGTTTGCAAGTTGCAGCCAGTTGACCTCATGCAATTTTAATCCATTGTAAATGAATCTGCATGACATCCCTTCAACAGCCTGTACCTTTATTTTCGAATCTAACCTGAATCCTAACCCTAACCCTAACTTTAGATTTGAGCCCCAGCCCTTTTCGTGTAGCATGTGCCCAAACAGTAAACTAGAGTTTAAGTGATTCAGGTACTCATATTTTTGGCTAACCCCTGAATCATGCCAATCTGTAGCAATAGAGGTACATCTTGTATAAATTTGTTGGAGAGGAGTTAGGCAGCTGCCATCTGGGCATATGCAAAAGCCATCACCATTTTCTTGTGTAGGATCTGGTGGATGACTCCCTGCCCTTGTGTTATGGCTGATTCTTCAAATCTGCAACTGCAACTTGTCCGTAAATCAGTTTTCCTTATGTCCTGTGGCTCAATAGTCAAGTGGATTGTTGATTTCCCTTGTTGTGTTCTGTGACTTGTATGAGTAAGTGAATCAAATTAATCTTAGTACTTTGGCAATATACTCCACAGTGCCTAGGATATCTTTAACTCTGTTTTGCTGACTGGACTGGGTTCAATGGCTCAGAATTTGAGAAACTCTTCAGGTTTTTGTATGGAAAACTTGTTAGATGAGTGCATTCACTTGAACGCAATTGAGTTCTATGCACAATGTTGAGATTTTCTTGTGAATGAGCAGATTGTTGCCCGTGAATGGTTGGTAGTGGTGGCTTCCCTTTGGGCTCTTTAGAAACAAGGGATGTGTTAGTGTGAAAGAACTGAGCATACTGTGATTAGTTCAGAATTGAGTCCATGTCCATGCTGTGTAATTTCTCAAAACAGGTGAAGTCACCACACCTAAACCCTTCACCACACCTATTGCATTTATGGGAAGGTGGTTCTGGATCTTCTTCTTTTTCAGTCTGAAATGGCATTCCAAGTTTTGTTGATCAGTTCTAACATTTTCTGATGACCAGCCAATAGATTACAGAGATGACTGCATTGAAGGCCCAATCGACCAAGTCTGCTTGACATAGTAGTCTCTTCTGTAGATCTAGAACTAATGTGGAAGTTTACCTTGGATGAAGTTGCAGATGCCTGCAGTGTCTGTGGCTACATCTGGAGAGCAATCTTTACACCACTCAGCAAGCTTCACATTTGAGCGAAGGAGAGACTCATCTGACCAGACCAGGGGGTCTGCAAATGACTGTGACCAGGTAAGTGCTTGGCAGACAGCCTTATTCTGTTTATGGTGATTTATTTATACACATACATGAGAAGAAAACCTTGCTTTACCCGACCTTCAAAACACCCATAAACTGCTATTCAGAAATATACTTGCAACTTAACCCCTGAATCTCAGGGCAGACTGATATTGTCAGCTTCTCAGTGTATCTTGGTCTTTCTCTGACAATTAGAGTTAAGGGTTTAGGGTTTAGGCCAAAATTTTCATGTAGCCAAAAACTCATGTAACTGTCATGTCATAGGTCCCGAAATGAGCCAAAATATGGTTAGTGAATGATGGAAAACTTAATTTTGATAAATATAATTTGATTAGATTTCTTCAAAAATTTATGTTGTCCTTTTGGATTCATTTTGAAGAATAATCAAATTAGTCGTCTTACTATTTCTAACTAACATTGATCAAATTATTACGTATGGCTGACACGTATGGCATAGACAATTTAAAATGGAAGTTTACTACCACACTTGGATATTATTAGTGTAGGCTGTGTAGTGTGACTTTGATTATCTACGTACATTTGGTTCTTTGTCCACACAATAGCAAATTAACATTCAATGTTCAGCATGAATCAATATTCTAATGTTTGTGTTGACAATGTTAATTCTCTAGACACATATTTAGTTCGGGTTGCAAATTTGTGCAATTCACATTAATAGACATGTAAGTATAAGCATGTCATAAATCGAGGTTTAGAATTAGGGTGGATCACATGAATTAGTAATTCATTGGTGTGTAGTTTAGAACCTTATTGTTTTGGTTAAACTTCACATTGACCATCACATGTTAATAATCGTGGCAGTGACTTATTATGCTCATTTTATAAGTTTAAAACACTGTGTGTGTGTGTGTGAATGCAAGCTGACCACAAAAATCATTGTGGATAATCTACTCTTCACTGCTCAAACAGAAGTGAAGCACCCTTACGAAACATTGAATAAAATCTGGTTTGTAACCCAAGCAGAAAACCTCAAAAGAAAAAGAACCCTACGAATCAATTGTTCCTTGCTCAGACAGAAAAAGTTAGCCCTGTAATCAACAAATCAAGAGAACAATTTACATCCCACTCTTGAGCTTTCCCAAAAGAGAATTGAATTACTACTGCAAGCACTCAAATGAGCTTTTGTAGTTTGAATCAACTGTCCTTGGATGTTGCAAAAATTTGAGAATTTTCTGCACTCCAAGGGTTTTTAAGGTGCTTTCATCCAGTACAGCTCTTGGGGGTGGGAAACTCCACTTGATAAACCTTAAACCCTGTGAGGAAGCTTAGCTGCAAAAGTTACCAATACTCTGATAATACTATTCAACCATTCTAATTGCAGTGCTCCTGTTGCTTAACAATAATAGTGTTCTAAAATTGCCCTAGGATCTTGGCAAAATAAATTTCTGTAAAGCTCTTAAAAACCAGCGAACATATTGATGGGATGGAAGGTCTCCCCTTATAGCTTTTAAGCATGCTCTCCATGTTACAGGCCCAAGTGAAAAGCAAAAGATTAGAATAATAATTGAAGCAAAAATGGTGTCCCTGAAAGTAAATACCAATAGTCTTCATGAGGTTGATATGCCTAGTATGCAGCCATGACAATCTCCCGCATGAGCTCTTTTGGAGCTGCACTTAACATATAAATGAAACACACTTGCGTCAGTATAGATGATTCAAGCTTTATCTTGATGAAGAAATGAGTCCTGCATCATGCAATTGTACTTAAACTAAAGTTTAATCTTCATTCCTGTAAAACTGTTTGTATAGTCAGAAACTTGACGTATATGGCTACTATAGATGTTAACAGACACAAGTTTTCCTCTGAAATCTTCACACAAGCAGCAGTTTGTTACCCGGAGATAACTCTCACCAAGCTATGGCTTAAGACTCAGTCTTGAGTTGCAAAATTGGCATGCAAAAGTGTGGGGGCAATGTCTTTGATGATTCTGATAGGGCTACCCCTTGACACAGTATCTTGGAAATTGCATAAACAAAGGATGAGTGTATCTTTTGTCTGTGTAAAAATATTCACTAAGATTCTGCCTTTCCTCTCTTCATCTCACTGGGTGAGCCTGTAAAAACAGAAATGAAGAGGTGCAACTCACCAGGCTGGCCCGTGAAAAGCTCAAACTGGCCATATGCCTGCCTAATGAACATCTCCATCCCACTGACCACTGCGGCACCAACCTCTGCTGCCTCTCTTAGGAGCTTTGTAGTTCTTGGTGTGTAGACCGCATCAAACACGAGGCAATATGCACTCAATGCATCCTGGTTCATCCTTACAGAAAATCAAAACCGACCCAACATACTCATAGGTCTTTGACACTAAAGACTCTGGTTCCATCAAAAAGGTTGTCTTTTGCCTCAAAAGACTTGGTGAAAATCATTACTTCACCCAAGTAAGACAACATTTCCTGCTATCAATGACAACTTCTCTAGTTGGCTCTTTGAGATACGTCCATGCATTCATGTTATCTGGATAAAAACAAGCAATATTAGCCACTACTTTTGTAACACAATAGGCAGCTTGAGTTCAGACTAGCACACCTTGGGAATAGGTGACTGATTGATGTCTGGCTGCATGCCTATGGAAGTTGAGTTGGCTAAGACCATGCCTGTTTCTGGACGAAATTCACTCAATTTCTCCAATTGAATTGCCTCCCCACCTACTGCAGCAGCCAATTCCTTGGCTCGTCCTAATCACCCATATCACACAAGTTACATGGAGGCCATAGATTTCAACCATCTGGATAACACAATCAACTCTTGCACCCGTCTACTTTCAAATACAACAAGAGACCCTTACAGAGACTGTCCAATGGACAGACAATAAATCCTGCACAAATTGGTATCCACGAGAAAATAGGGGGCTCACTGTCAATTATTGCAAAAGAAAAAAGTATCTGACTTCAACCTTCAAAGAAGACTAAGTATAACCCTCTGTATGAAAGAGCAGCTATTATTGAATGAAAAGGGCATTAGGACCACATACCAAAATTACGATTGGCAATCACAACACGTGCACCTCTTTCTCGGGCTCCAAAAGCAAGAGCTTTTCCTGCCCCACCAGCTCCAATAACTACAAACAGCTTGCCCTTAAGGGGAGAAGAGGCACCTTCTGAAGCAAGTCCTGTTCAAAAAACAGCCAATCAGCCTAAGCAAACAGACAATCCTGACTTATACACCTCCTAATCAACTCACAAGTCAGTTTTTGCAAGCATTGTCCTTGGCTCAACCAAGGAAGGCATTCGAATGGCTATAAAACCACCACATTACCAGTTCCAAATACAGGTTTCTGCTACAACTTGAAACACTCAGCCATAGAAGTGAAGATACTACAGTTGCTCGGAAAAATTAATTCCTAGATGGCTTCAACATCTTTTTAAGTTGTCTAAGACTCACACAAATGGTTTTATGATAAACAAATTGCTAACATATGGAGTTACAAAATACTGTGGAATACCTGACTCATGGAGGCCATCTTCAATGGCAGTTAGAGCACCATCACAATCTGTATTGTATCCCACTAATTTGCCATCACTTTTCCGAACAATAGTATTGACTGCACCAATTGCCTAGCAGAAGACATCCAACTGCAGATGTCATTCCCATAAGACCAGACATTCAGGTTTACTACGATTTCGATGGTCATCATATGTGTATCAAACTTTTAACAGGTAAAATCTGATGGGCAGAATATGTCAAACCTTTGCAATGGGATCCACCTCATCACAGCATTTTAGTGCTGCCTCCTTATGGGGGATGGTTACACTGCCAGAAAGTTAGCAAACACACTTCAATTACCAGACTTTCATTTGATGTGAAGGAAAGCAAGGAACCAATGTGTTCATATAAGAAAACAAACACAAGATACCTGAAGCCACTGAAGTCCGGAACAGAATAAACGCTCAAAAATTCGGCCAGATCCTCAACAAGGAACGGAACATAAACTGCATCAATGCCGCATTTCTCGAAAGCAGCATTGTGTAAAATTGGGCTCTTACTGTGGTATACAGGATTTCCGATAATCCCAAAGACTTTGGTATCTCGTCCTACTTGGCCAACCCTATAAACATGCGACAAGTCTGCCAGTGTGGGCTGCCCTGGAGCTGACTCCTGGCCTTTGCTCAAAGCCCCAAAAGTCAAATAGCCTCCATACTTAGGACAGAGAATCCTGCCTATCACTCCCTTTGGTCCCATCACCAAAGCAATTGTTGGAACCTGCAGTATGAGCCCCACACATCATATTCCAAGGTACCAGGATCATCATAACTAGATTGATTCCAAACTAAAAGGCTTTCCATCAACTTACAGACTTCCTCTGCTGATGTATTCCATAGTCCCTGCTTACAATAAGAAGGGGAAATCATGATAATTGCCTCCTAAATATCTATACACACACATGAGCCAAATGCAAACACTCAAATACATATAACAATATGGAGGCTTCCACTACACAAGTTATTAAATAGCCTGCAGTGAGTGTCAATAGGAAGTTTAGACAAAATGCTGCAATCATCCAATCCACATGCCTAGTTGAAATCCAACATGTATGAAAACCATTATCCAAGAAGTCCTCTCTCTGATTTGCATTTGGACCTAAGGAAGACACTGTTCTTCCCAAGAAGTCCATTAATGTGAACAATCCTCCAGACGTTTTGGAATCCCTGAAGCTATCTGTTATATCACTACATATAGGCATTGCAGGTCTAGCTGCAAGATAAAGAATTTTGCTAAGCCCATTTACTTGTCTATAGACAACCCTGGGATCCCAATTCCAGTCACTCCAAATGCTTGAGGTGAGATTTAAATCTAGCAATCAGCTAGATGGATGTTGAAATTATGTTACTACCTGCATATTCTGCCTACAATGCTCAAGCCTTTGGAGTCTTTGTATATAGCCAGCATAAGATTGTCTCATAGACTATCAGACAGTTGTTACCACCCACAAAGGAGAACACTTACTTGAGAATGTGCAAGCAAATGGAGCACCCGGGAAACATCAGTAATGTTTGTTGCTGTTGTTGCAAACTTGACAATATCAGCACCTGTCGACTGTATTCTGGCCACAAGTTCTCCAATCTCTTGCAATGAGGGAGTCACTTCCCAATTGTGATTGGAGACAATGACTTTTGTCTCAGATACAATCTTGTTTTGTTTCAGTGTAGCTATAAAGTCCCTTGCTACCTGCACAACTGTGACAGACATGTAAAAATCTTGGTTGTATTACCAGTGAGGTATACAAAGATACCATTTTTTCTTGAAGGCAAGGAGAGAGAGAGAGAGAGAGAACAGCAGCAGCAGCATTCTTTGGGTTCCCAGAATGGATGTAAAATTCCAAATTGGAGGGTAATATCCTACACTGTAGAGAAATTGGCAATTATTGAGTGGGTTTGGAAGAGTGTGCTTGGGATGATGAAATTACCTGCAGCTCAATATCAACATAATCTGCGCCAAGCTTGACAGCCAGTTGCAGAAGCTTTTGTCTCTCTGTTTCTTCACCCTCATACACTCCCCCTTCCCATTTTGCCCTGTGGACAAACCTTTTGATAATTAGTCAGGAGACTCATCAGCATTACTGGAGTCCAGTGCAAGACTCTGAAGAAGAAGAAATGAAGAATCTATCTCGGTTTTAAGCTTGAAGCCACAACACAATGGTCTGTCACTAAAGTTCTGAGTCATCAGGTGTGGGCTGCCGATGACAGTCACATTATTTGCCCAGAGTTGAGCTAGTACAATTCGCATGTGCATGAGCTTCTTCTCCACACTGATGTGATCATGTGAGGTGAAGCTGAAAACTAAAGTTTTGGCAAAGACTGGGTTGAAGTTTGTGCAGAGAAACTTCAACAGGCGAGGAATGATTTGATCGAATCTGACAACGAGAGAGAGAGAGAGAGAGAAGCAAAACCTATGCTTCGATCTTCCTTGAAAGCAAGCGCTAGTTTGTTGATGAAAAACCAGGAAAAGAAAGAAATTTGTGACGCTCTTAGAGAAGTCTAAAGCAAACCTGGCAGTGACGATCATCGGAAGAGTGCGAGCATTCAACAGAACAGGAAGATCCTTGGCAGCATTGAAGCCAGGGATATGATCCACTCGACTCTCCACTACATCTGCGCCATTGGCCTTGGCTTCTTGCATTTGCGTCAACATCTGCGATACCGATCGCGCGACGAGTGGCGCACAAATCAGACATCCCCGAGGTGTCATGGCTCCTTTCTTCTTCTTCTTCTTCAAGCTCTCCGGATCCGCCTCCAGCTTGCTTACTTGCTACACGAAAAAAACACACACTTCTTCCTTCTTTCCTTCCTTCCTTCCGTCCTTGCTTCTCCTCCTCCTCTAAACTAAAACACAAAGCAGCTACACGAGCTAAAACCTAAAACCGATTCTTCTCTTTCCCCGTTCCTCTCCCCCCTTAGTGTTGTTGCTTATTTATCACTAACAAACACTAGCGTTCAAGCCGAAGAAGATCAGAATCCAAGAAGACCGAAAGCACAAGAGAATCATCGTCAAAGCAAAAGTCTTCGTCAAACGAAGATGATTAGGAGAAGAAGTTTCCCTTGTTTTGTTTGTGTCTGTGTGCGTGCGTTCGTGTGTTGTTTTATCACTAACATCTCCGCAATCGGACAATAACAATGCTTACGGCGAAGATCTTTCCAAGCAGAAATCGCATTTTGCAAAATCCTCCAATTCCTTAGGCATCTGCTGCTAATCCTAAAAATCCATAAACAAAGACGAAGCAAAGCAAAGCAATCACTCACTCACTCACTCACTCAGGCATCCATCCCTGCAGTAGCTTTGCGAAAATGATTGAACGCCTTTTCGCAGCTTTTTTTGACTCTATTTTTGCTTTAACCTTTTTCTTCTTCTTCTTCTTCTTTTTCTTCTTCGAGGAAATCAGACAGAGATGCAAATGCATTCTTTCTGTTTTTTTTTTTTTCTTTCTTTTGCTATGATTATTGCTGTCTCTCCTAGTGTGTGGCAAAGCTTTCATCTCTTTCTGATCTTGTGTGTTTTGAGTCCTTTCATTCAAGAGAAAAGGACCGACTCTTGAAATATGTGAGAGACAAAAGAGTGAAAGATCATCATCATCATCATCATCCAGCAGAGGAGCCAAGAGCACTCAATCTTTACTTGTATGTAGAAAGAACACTCTCTTCTTCTTCCTCCAGAAATGATGATTCAGAAAAACGTTTTTTCTGTTCCGCTCACTGAGTTTGGAAGAAAGGGAGTTGCAAAATTTGGGCTCAAATCCTCTTCTCTCTATTATTGATTTGATTGAGGAAGAAAAGAATGAGTGTTTCTGGAAGCAGACCCACATGCATTTGAGCATATCTCTCTACCTGTTTCTGCAGCTTGCGGAGGTGAATACACAAATTCCATAACCAAGTCTGTGGAGAGCAAAAAAAGGCAGATGATAACAACATTATATCTACAAAATTGTAGAGAGAAATCTCCACATCGACCGACACTCTCCAAGGTGACATGACAATGGTGTGTGGCCATCAGAAGTCCATAACCTTATGAGAGAGTGTCAGTTGCTCACAAAGTGTCAGACCATAACCTTCTTCATTACGGATAGCATTGACAAGCTGCCATAACTGCCAACTGACTTCACCAGCTCCTGACTGATTGGCTGCCATGACTACACACTGATTTCATCAGTTCACAACAGTGGGTGTAGATAAGTACATAATAAGCAGATGATAGATCAACACGATTACTACTGTTTTTCAATGTGCACCTTCTTCCACACTCAGGTCTGTAGAGGAGAAAGCAGGATATCCTGCAACAGTCTGCATCTCAATACTTTTGTGAGTAAAAATTTTGACAATTTGGAACTTATGGTCTCTGGACAAAAGTGTAAAATGCAAAAGAACAAGATGGCAAACTGTGTTAGAGAGCAAAACAACCCACCTTGAAGGTTATTTCCACAACCCAAGAGAGACATCAATGAAATAGGACTTGTCAACAAATTATATTTCTGTTTATAAAGGGAGCACAATGTGAGAGTAGCAAACCTGAATAGAAACAACTCTTGAAGAACAATATTCCAACAATCAGAAGGGGGCACCATGCAACAGTTGCAGACCTGGAAGAATTGCCTTCACCTATGGTAATTTACATAGCATAGTCTGACATTTAAGAATTTGAGAAGCAATGCCTAGTTGAGTGTTGCAAAGGAAGTTCCAAATTGTGGTTAATCCACCTTTTAGTACACTTCAACATTCCATTGCTCACCCTTTTTCAATTGCTTCTTGTAGTCCGCCCACACATACCCTGCAATCACCATGGCATTATCAAATAGGGTACAGTTTGCAAGATGAATCAGAGTCCCTCAAACAAACTCTTGGCTACTCATGCAGTAACAGTGAGACTATAATTGATTGATTACTGTGTATTTCTTACATTCATTAATATCCAGATGGTAACATTATCATTGTTTTTAAATGTGTGGATGGTAAGCCATCCTGTACAATGGGACCAACCCAAGTCTTTGATTGAATGTGAAACATTTATAATCCAACTCTCCTCCAGCTCATCATTGCAGAATTGTTAGTGGGTCTTTCACTGATTGAATAAGGTTTACAGGCAATTACTTGGATTAGATTCTGGATAATTAGATCTAAAGTTCATACTAGTGAGGTAGTTGGTATGTCTGACTGGTGGTTGCCAAAAACTTTTTACACATTTAGGGCTGTCAAAATGGCTTTCAGGCTAATAGTTTTGGTCACAACTCTGGAAGCCAGATTGAAGTAAAAATGCTTACCATCACGCTCGGCCAAGCTGGTCATGATGTCATCAATGCCCTTTTCCATTCCTTTTAAACCGCACATGTAGACAAATGTGTTGTCCTTCTGCAGCAGCTGCCAGAGCTCCTCTGCATACTCTGCCATGCGTGTCTGAATGTACATCTTCTCACCCTTGGCATTTGTTTGCTCACGACTCACAGCAAAATCCAGACGGAAATTGTCAGGGTAATCTCCTTGCATCTTCTCAAACTCCTGAAAAAAATTCAGAGCAACAAATTAAGGCAGGTTCTCAGGTCATTTTTTATTCATTGTTCAAGAGATTCATTTCAAAGATTCGACCATGTGCTTTTATCCATTCTTTTGTGGGAGCAGCATCTTGTTTAATGAAGAAACCAGTCACTATCCCTAGTAACATGCCATGAATAAAGTCTCATTTACTTGTGGTGGTCTACACAACAATGCATTACTAGATCCTGTAGTCCTCCCTAAAACACATGAAGTTGAACAGCAATTGAAGTACTTGCTGTTGCATATGGTCTCTGAACTCCAGGCTCATGCCAATACATACTGAGCCCGCACTGGAGGAAATTGGTCTGCATTCCTCAACTTTGAGACCAAAGGTGGCCTAGAGTATTAAGTGGTATTGTACCTCACGGTAGAGCAAGCTGCTGCTGGTTGGCACCCCAAGGAAAAGCCAGGCTAATCCATTATACTGCATACCACACATCTTATGACTCAGTTCTATGTTCTGCAGCATGAAGATGAGGAAGAGTTGCCAGTAGATGAAATCAATTTAGTGCAGTCAATTTAGCTTCTCGCCATGTTTTTAGTATAGATAATGAGTAAACAATGGCACCCATGCACAATTCCCACATCAGTGATTCTTTCACTTAGCTCAGTTTGATTCACAATGGTTTGAACATCACTAGACACAGTGTTTACCTTGTAGTCGTCATGCTTCTCAAAGAACATGCGCCACAAGAAGCCTCGGAAAGGAGCGATTCCTGTTCCAGTAGCAAGCTGCCATCGTACAACCACATGAGGAATAAGCTACATTAGCGCAAGGAATGGTCAGAAGCCAACTAACTTTACATGTTTACCACTATTGTTTCAGGCCAACAGAGGAAACCAAAACATCAGAGCTCATGAATTGAGAGCATCTACAAAGATTTAGCAAAGTGATTACCATGATGATGGTAGCATTTGGATCTGTGGGCATCAGCATTTCCTTGCCAACGGGCCCTGTTATAGCCACTTCTTCCCCAGGTTTCAAGTCACCTGAAAATTCAGTCAGCCATCCACAAAGCCGGATCACTTCCTACTGGTAAGCTCCAGCACAAATCCTTCATGCAAATAGCTGAGAACATAATTTAGTCACATGCATTGAGCAACCAAAAAGGACAATCAAAAGGCTTGACTAACCCTAAAAGGTTTTGGGCAAAAACAAAACCTGTTCTTACACTATTTAGGAATCAGTTTTATAGTGGGACATGCATTAGAAAAAGATAGAAACTTTTATGCTTTCAAGTATCCAAAACTCCTTTGTTAAAATCTGTACAGAGGAGTGGGAGTTCAACCTACAAATTCATGTATGGACTCAAACTAGTCATCATAAACTTGAAACCTACATCCTCACTGTGTGTGAGTGGGGACAACCAATCTAAACAATTGAAACAAGCATCTACTGCAAGGATTGAAACTGGCCAGAAGCTAGATTGATAGTCAATCAACAGGCAAAGATGTGCAAAGTTTCATTACAGAGGAAGTTGGAGCAAACACCCTTGACCTCCTCGCCCTTGTCATTTGTGTAAACAAGTCTCTTGACACACAAGGATACCTACCCACCAAAACATTCTTCACATCAGTGAACATTATCTCTATTGTTCAGAACAAGCAAGAGCACCTCCATGACATGCTGGCTTAACCCAGGTTGCCCAACGACCTAAACAAACCTGAAAATGTTACAGCTGTAACTCCACAAGTCACCTGCTCAAGTGGGGACATTGGACATGTGTGACATTTGCAACTGCAGATAAAAGGGTTTGGTGTCAGGCTTACAGTCTTGTAATCCCCAAAGTCGCCTGGAGCACTGCTGGCTATGGAGTACAACCGCAGCTTGTGGGGCTTGCCATTGGCATCAGTACCAGGTGGCACTACACCAATAGATTGACCTTCTCTGTAAGGAACTTTACCTGTTGCAAAACAGATATAGAGCCTATCAGCAATGTTAACAGTTCTGGACCAAACAAGGCAAACTGACCATCCTCTAGCAAGAAATTCAATTGAATGGTTTTTGGAGCAACAGCATGTACATAATCTTGCATTCCCAATGAGGTTCTCAAACTCAAAGCATGAGGAAACACAGAAATCTCATGACTGAGCTGCAGAAATGAAGCAAGGACTCATCAACAGAAACTTGTGGTGTACACAATGACATAATAATATCTCAAGACGGGACAAACCTTCGGTGGTGAAAACCATGTGCCAAGTTTCACCAGGTGCATCATCACCCACGATCTTAGTGTTCAGAAGGCAGCGGCCAATGTAAGGTTCCTTGGGCTTGAAGACATTGGTTGACAGTCCCTCATCATTCTTCCTTGACTCCTTCTTCACCTTCTTGGCAGTCTGTGTCTCTGTCACAACTGCTGCCAGAATGGTGGTGGTGTTACCACCACGCACAGCAATCACTGACCTTGTTTCTGAGAAAGCTTCAAGGGCTCGGTCGGCAAAGAATCCAAGCTGATGAACCAAGCCATCACAGGACAATTACAAATGCTTGATCAGAAACTCCTTCACACTCCCAACCAGAAACATTTCATAGATCACTACTATGGCAGGTTCCAATGGATTATTGTTCCAAAGTTTGATGCATGCTGCATGGGGCAACATCATACAGTAAACTTCTACCTGGTTCCTAATTCAGAGAAGAGCTTGCACATAGACCAACTTCACACATTCCTCCATAAAATTATACTACTTTCTGGTGAAAATATTTGCCTCTGTATCTAAGAGTTTCAACTCAAATCCAAGTCAATCATCTGTCTTGAAACCAAGGAAAAAGGGGAATAGCATATAATAGATTAATGAAGAAGCAAGTTATTCAAAAAAATTGGGGACCACCAAAGGTGCACAAAGAAGCCCTCAGCAGCAAATGCTGGACTCTAATCATGCTGGTCATCCCCATGATAATGATGATGATGATGATGATGATGAGTGACAAACAACCTTTAGCAGTTGAGACAGATATGGCAAAATAGTTGTTGATTTTTCTCCCGTGTTATCTATCACCTATCTCTCAACCGAAACATGGCATGGGAACAGCAATTTTGAAAACAACAGCAACATGCATCATACAAAGAAACGCAAGACCAAAAGAAAGATACAGAAACGAAACTCATTTACAGAAGAAAATTACAGACGGCTCCAAATCTCTCTGCCGGTACATATCCAAAATGCTTGCTCGACGTTCCGGATTCTGGTCTTTAAAGCGATAATATTAGGACTGGCAACGAAAAGAAAAGAAAAGAAAAGAAAATGCTCATGGAATCGCACAAATTCCGCCGTACTTTTTGAGGAGGAACACTCGACTTGAACAGGGAGACACGAGAGGTTGAGCAGCGAGGTGGGGTCTGTACTGCTGCTACCAAACTGGATGTGCAGGGGACCGCGGCACTTGCTGCCACTACTGCCATGGCTTCCCAACTTCACTCCGCGCTCCAAAAGGACTTCAATCTCCAACAAAACAGCAACAAAATGCTCCCGTAATCGCCTGAAAAAATACACTATCCTCCTCTGCAGACCTCGATCTCTGTCTCGCTCTCTCTCTCTCTTTCCTTCGCAAAACAACTGCGCTCTTTGCACAACTGCGCTGAACAAGAACAAGAGAGAAGAGACCTGTCTTTTACCGCCGTAACAACGGTAACAGTTGGCGGTAAGTTTTGGCAACCGTAACCTAGATAGAGTTACCGGTGGTAAGAAATAAGCTTGGGAAAGTGAAACTAGAATTACCCCACAAAAAGGACTGGCCAAGGTTCTGGGTCGCCCCCGTGTTGCCACGTGGTGTTATCCACAAAAGCCCAGATTATTATCAAGGACGCGGATCTACGTGGATGTTATCATTCATTCGTTCGGTTCTCTCTCCCATGGCTGACGGGATCTACTAAAACATATTGTCCATTAAGCTACGTGGATGTCATACATTTGTTCATTCGTTCGTTCTGAAATGGGCATGCTACTAATTATGGATGAAAGAACGTTCTCAAGGAGAACAGTCATCCATTGGATGCTGGGCTGCTTATCGATTGGAAAAAAACGTCTCTCATGGACAACAGACGCGCGAGCCTACGTGGATGTCATTCATTCGTTCGTTCTCTCCTATGGTGGGATGCTACTGATTATGGATGAAAGAACGTTTCTCATGGATAACAGTCATCCGTTAGTTTCTCTTGGACAATAGACCACGCGAACCCACGTGGATGTTATTCATTCGTTCGTTCTCTCCCTTTGATGGTATGGTGCTGATTATGGATGAAAAAAGTTATCATGGATGTACATTCATCCGCTGGATGCTCCGTCGCCAACCCCAGGAAGAAGCGTTTGCCTGCGATGGAAGTGCGAGGCGCGCATGAATGCCGATGTCGGCGCACAAGGAAAGAAATCTCTGCGCATCGCGGAAGAATGTGTGACGATCGATCCGCGTAGTAGTGGGTCGCAGGCAATCAAGCACCAAGATTCAAGTACTGCAAATGGGTTAGTCCTTTTTTGCAACGAGGAGGAAGAAAGATTGGAGTTTTTTTGATGCCATAAACTCTTGACAATATTCAAAGGTCATAGAAAGATTCTGTGTCTTTTGTTCCATCAGCTCCTGATCAATGGAGGTTGTAGATTATTGATAAGGGGAAAAAATCTGTAGCAATAATAATATTGTACGCTTCAACAATCTTATTCACATAACATTTTGATTTGACAACAATCTTTGAAACTTTCTGCCACTGAAGAAAGAAATCATGATGGGTTCACACAAATTATTGTGAATCCTAGTTGCTTGATCAATGCCTCACAGAAAACCTTCAAGACAACCTCCACACTAAAGCAAGGACACTACCACCCACCCCAACAAAGCAGCAGCAGAAGCGCCCACGAATAGTGTTACCGTGGAAGCTGGTGGTTGCAGAATAGCGCCATTTCCTTTTTGGGCAGCAGGTGCCTCAACGGTTATAGCAGTAGGAGGAGGAGAGGTGGGACCACCCTGGGAGATGGGAAGGGGAGAATTGGCAGTGCCCGGAGAGTTGGGAGAAGGGGCTGATTCTTCTGATGTCATGACTACCACTTCCAGATTCATGCCTTGCACGCAATGCCCAGGAATGCCACACATGAAGTAGGAACTACCAGTCATTGTGAGTGGAATCACAGTATATCCTGAGTTATTGAAGCTGATCGGATTTTGAGTGTTGCATGCTTTGAGGTCTGAAGGATACCGCACTTGTAACACATCGTGAGCACCTGCCGTGTATATGAAAACTGCACAACAACAACCAAAAAAAAAAACATGAGATCTGGTCTAAAATATTGTAAGCACTGCTGATCTCCAAACTCAAGAATCCTGGAAACGATCAGTCTAACTCTCGAGGTCCTTCTGATCCCGCTTATACAGACCAGAACTTTTAGTTTGATAAAGAACTTGATCACAAAAAAAATAAAAAATCTATGTTGGGGTGTAGAAACAAATCTCAGATCTAGTGATCTACCGCCATTAATTCGGTCAACAAAAGACAAACAAATGTGGCAAGCTGGGGTAATAACACAAGTTCACGTACTGAGAGTGTCACCGACTTTGAACGTCTTGCTTGCTGCCCATGTGGTGTAGAAACTGGCATTGTTCCCAGTACTTTGAGGAAGAGACCACTGGACGGTTTCTCCACCCACAACATAGTTCACCGCTTGCGCTCCATGCAGCAGCACTTGTAGGAGCAGCAGCAGCAGCAACAAGAGAATCATACCCAGATTCATACCCAGTTTAAATCCACCCATTACCGGGAACCCACGGTAGATGTATCTGCGAGCTTCTTCCTTTACTACATACACTCTGAGGAGGAGATGCTGCTGTCCCTGTTGCTGCTGCTGCTGCTAACTAGCCTACTGCTGCTGCGCGGGAGCTTGACGGTATCCAGAATCACGTCGAGCCTGGCAGTGACTCTGGCAAAAGTAGTAGGGAATCTTTTTTTCTTTTCTTTCTTTTGTTGGAATTGGGTGTGACTGTAGCGACAGTTTGGAGCGCAGTTTGTTTTAAGAATCGCACAAGCATCTTCATGCTGCTGCTGCTTCTTCTTCTTCTTCTTCTTCTTCTTCTTCCGGTTCGCGATTCCAGCGCCCCGCTCTCGTTCTCTATAAAGCCTAAACCCTACTGGGATTGGCAATTACAAGTAGCTTGTTGGCTTCGGCTCCTCCCGCCTGGAAAGCTCAAGATCAGCGGTTCAAATCCAGCTAAGATCTTGCTTTCAAAACTTTCTACAATTTTCATTTTTTTTTTTTTTCGGGTGGTGAAATTTCACAAACTTGGTGAAAATTGTTTTTCCCTAGAAAATGCAAAAAAACAACATGAAAAATTTGGTTTTCTTTCGCCATTTTTCGAAAAAAATTAAATTAAATTAAATTGGCCACATCTATACACTTAGGCACTTCCTTGGTCGCCACTTGTAGTAGAACTTTTGTAAAAATGCTATAGCCCACCTAGAACAGTCGTCATTTAATGCTAATTAATGCTGCAAATCGAGTGTTTTTTTAATTATCAATAGCCATAATTCAATAAAAAAATAATTAAAAATCGCCAGATTTCTGTACATGGTTCAAGTAGGGTAGCCCAAAGTGTAGAAGGATGTTTCAAAGAATTTACTTTCATATTTATTAGGCTTGTAGCCAAATTGGGCTAAATCTTCCTGTAGATCATCGTCACTTTTGCTATAACACAAAATCACCAAAAAAAAATTTTAAATTTAAAAAAAAGAAAAAAAGAAAACCACAACTTCTCCAGGCGTTTCCATTATTTTGTCTTCTACCAATGTTTATTATATCATTGTAGAGTGTTAATTATTTTCCCATGTTTAGACAACATAAAGGGAGAAATCATTACAATTAGACAATTGAAAGTGGTCATTTTCTTTTGCTAGCCCTTTTGAGATCACTATATTGGAAGTAAATTTACAGGACCAAATTGAATCTATTTAAAGGTTGTACTTCATCCATATCACTATAGACAAGACAACTAGTGATGCTCTAATACATGTTTACATGCAAGCTACTATTGAACCATTTATCGAACCATACATATTAGAGTTATCCCTATAGTCACCCTCTCTTTGGGCCTGCTTTTTCCCCCTATCCTCTCTTTCAGTGGTATCCGCAAAGTAAGGAAATTATATTAAATCTTCGTATGAAATGCTGAAACTCAGCATTTAATGCACAAGGTTTAAGACTAATTACAGTATTTGTAGAGGTAAGAGCAGTGAAAATATACCTAGCAACAGTGGAGGCGCCCAGGAAAAAGGAAAGACGATGAAACTCCATTTACCACCACAATTGGTGAAAAAACTAGTTTGGATCCCAGTTATTTCGTTTTCTAAAATTTTCCTTCCCAATTACGCGTTTGATACCCTTTTATGCGAAACTGGCTGTTCTTGCCCCTTAATTGAGTGACTTTCTGAATAACTCTATTGTTTATGAGAAAAAATTGCTTGGGATTTCCACACACACACACACACGCACAATATTTTACTCATCAAAATCTTAGCAATCTTTTTTTTATTACTCTTATATGACAATTGCCTATTGGAAGATGATGTTTTAATTTGAAACCATCAAGATTTTTTGGGACATTTTTTGTCAAGGTGTTTTTTTTCATTTGTTAGAATTTGTAATACTTGTTTCCATTCTAATAAGCCGAGAAGCTTTTCTTTCAAAGCTCACTCTAGCATCCACATGAGCGGTAAACCCAATCGATGTTTTTCTAACAGCTTGTTTGTTTTGATACTTATACTCTTCAGGTTCTTTCACATGTTTCCGTAGATGTCGAATCTCTTGAATCAAGTGGTGATCCATCGGCCGAAACATTCGTCGATAGGATTGAAAAGTAGCATAAGGGAAAATGCATGTTAACGGAACCAACAAAATGAGAAGCCAATAGATTGGTGCCGGAGCAAGAGCTTCGACCAAAACCTTGTACGCGGTCGTAGAAAATGTCGAAGGCAACGACCCATAGACGGCCAAAAATACGTACCAAAAGGATATACTACCCCAAATAACTACATGTTGAATCCATGTGTAATAACTTAGAGTCATAAACAATTGGAAATTGACCACCCCAACAATACATGAATACATTGTGGCACCCAACACGTCCATCCCCGCGTTATGGCCTTCGATGTCATACGCCTCAAGTTTCAAGGCGATTGTGACAATTGCAAAGACTACGAGCGAGCTATAAACACCATTTAACATCCATCCTAATATTCGAGACCAACGGAAAAATAAGTTGTGCGGGCCTTGTTGGTACAAAGCTGGGAACTTCGAAGACAAGTTTACAACGCAACCCACAATTTTCATCCAATTTTAGAATAGAACATCAAATGTCACAACATCCTACTCAAGTTACACTAAGGGATGAAAATTCACTCCTCTTGTTATTGTATAGAGTTAGTTGCATGAAATTAGGGTTGTAGGATGGATGGCTCTAACTATGTTCCCAACATGTGTGAGATAAGCCTCACATAGATAGAGAGAAAACACAAGGAACTAGGTGGAAAAATATGCTTGTATCAATATCATCAAAATCAACCCAAAGTCATTTGATCAATTTTTTAATTAAATAATTAATTAATATTTAATCAACCTATTAATATTTAAAATATTTTTAAATATATATTATTAATTTTAAAACTAACCTCTGAACAAACGTTTGAGGCGACATCCTGTTCAAAAATACCCAACACCATAACCGGCAAAGACGTGAAGACAACGTTAAATAGGGACATATACCAATCGTTATATCCGGTCTGCCCGGAGAAGTTTGTGCATGCTTCGTAGTAAAAGATAGTAAGGCCAAAGGTGATGTTCTTGTAAAAGAAATAACAAACCTACAACCAAGTCCGATTTTGTTTAGCAAAGTACCATAGTCCCTTGAAAGGTTCAACACTAAATTATATTATTTTCAGAAATGTTTAAAATTTTCAAAAAAATCAAAATTTTGTGAAGGAAATTGAAGAATCTTTGAAAATATTTTAGAAATAAAATAAAATATTATTAGGGTATACAAGAGACAAAAAAGCACACAAGACATGGGTTTCAACAATATAAAGCATTGGGAACATGTCCAAGTGTATTTGGACAACACTCTATATCCATGAAGAGGATCCCTCCTCAAGAGGGGATGCAAATAATTCCTACTCCTCAAGGATTAGGGTGATCTTATGCCTATGCCTAAGATCCCTAAGTAGGCATAAGATCTCTTCAACTCTTAAGGAGGAGGCACAATGTCCCGTTCCCTCATATGCCTCATGATGTACCTATCGTTTAGGTTCATGATAACCTTAGGTAAAGCCAAAGGGTGGGGCACATTCTTAAGAGGCGACGTTGGACTTTGGCTACCACCTATCCTAGGGCCCTTATTTCGGGAATGCTCCTCACCCTAGGGCTTTACCATATTCCCAAGACAATATGAATTTGGGTTCATGTGTTGTTGAATGATGATGAATGAAAACTTGAAGGCAATTTTGCATTTTGTGTTAACTAATGAGATTATTGTACCATGAGAGAAATACGCTTATAACACCAATGGCCATGCACCATGAGCAATGGTTCCAAATACCGAAATTGGGCAATTGCAAAATCACTAGCCATAACAGCCTGCCATGATCAAACATTGTTCCTCAAAACAATCCATGCATCAACGATGATTTTTGAAACTCTAAAATATGATGATATCTATTCAATGAAAAAAAAAACTTCAACAAATTTTGTCACTTTAGAACTTTGGACAATTTTAAATTTTTTTCTAAATTTTAGCAACTTTTTTACAACAAAAAAGTGCAAAAAAAAGAAAAGAAAAGTATATATATATATGTCATAATTTAATTTATGAAATATAATTGACCAAATTCCCACCCGGCCATGTTCATAGTTTAATTGTAGTGAAAATTTACTTGCATTCCTTCAACACCACTAATGCCAATACCAATATCAGCTTCTTGGATCATGCCAACATCATTAGCACCATCCCCTATGCCCAATGTAGCCTTGCGCGTACCAACCTTGACCAACCTAGTTATCTACAAACCATGGGTTGGAACTTGGTATGTTAGGTGTTGGATATATTATTAGGTCATAAACCAAGTAAATGATATATTGTGTAAGATTTGAGGTAAGGGACAAACTTAATTAACAACTTAATAGCAAATTTCATCATTTCTCACAATGTTTGTAATCACATCATAATTCATAATTCATAATTTAAAAACTTCATCAAAATTCATAATTTTAAATTCTAAAACCCTAAATTTTTTATTCAAAAAAGTTACATAATTATGAATTATATAAAGATTGAAAAAATAATTGAAGTTGGCATGAGAGCTAAGAGCCATTGGAAATTTTCTTTTCTTGGGGTAAAGGAATTATGTGAATTTCTAGGCTTAAGCTTTGTTGATTAGTCCAAGCTTATCAATTAGTCATTTATGGTTGTATTCCGAAGTTGAGGCATTTAAGTTTCGAGTTAATTTTTGAATTGAATTTATCTATTAACTTAATTTTTGAAAATGCAACTAGTTGAGATCTATTTTTAATTCAAATTTTAAATTTTGACGTGTCAATATTCTTCCCGTTTTTGAAAATATATAATTATTTAAAATTTTGATAATGGTTTCAAAAAACTTGGAAGTTTTTAATCAACACGTTGATTGTTTAAACATTTTTTGTTTTGTTTTGTTTTGTTTTGGTTTTTGTCTATGTTGAAGAAATATGTTAAAAAAGTGATAAATAAAATTCCAAATTAGGAAATTAGTGACTAGAATTGTTGTTACCAAAGCTTTTTGCTTGGGTGACACTCGACAACAAACAACGGATGCACATAAAACCGCTAGACGTAAGAACAAGTTTTTCATGTCGTCCGCAAGGGCGTAAATCAATGCCTTGCCATCGATTATCAATGCATACGCTGCGTCTTCATCGGAATCCTTTGAAACAAGCTCAAAACCTTGTGCAAGTTGACGTGTGATACTATCCACCGACACCTACAATGAACAAAAGATGGCACCCCTAAACAAAAAAAAATCAAAAAATCAAAGATCTAGGTTTCCTCATATATATATATCTTTTTTTATTATTATTTTTTAGCGGAAAAAATTTCACCAAAATTTCAATATCACAATTATAAATATAATTATATTTTAAAAAATAATAAAAAAACCTTGCTTCACAAGAACTTTAATTGCTACTCACTTTTGCAATGCTCGCCTTGTCCCCAAATTCTTCGGCCGCCTTTACATCCGAATTTTCCAAGCTGATAATTATTTGTTTCATTCCTTGTCGCAATAAACTACATGCAAACCTACATGGAGAGAAAAGGCAAGGCTTTTGATTTTTTAGCCCAAAAAAAAAAGAAGAAAAAACCCTCTATATTATTTGTAACTCATTAAATGTAGGAAATGTGACAACTTTTATATTTTAAGAAAATAGAAAATTAATTGGATTTTAGAAAATTAACCAAAAAATTGAAGGAAAAAAAAAAACCAAAATTATTATTTAAAAAATAGATTTTTGATAATAATTTATAAGTGTTTTGGCTTTCATTTTCATCTGAATAATTAATTCAAGCATTTTTTTTGTTAATAAGATTAGGCCATACTTACCCAATGTTAATAGCCGTTTCTTGCTTGTCACCGGTTAATACCCATATTTTGAGACCTGCTTGTGCAAGTTTGTCAATGCACTCGGGAACCTGGAATGCCAAAACATTTCTCTAAAACATCAAAACCCTCAAGGTTTCCAATATTTTTATTTATTTATTTATTTATTTATAAAAATATTTAATGAAAAAAATATTTCCTCAACCATAAATTTTTTGTCTAAAGATTTAATGTTGCAAATTTTTTATGTAATTGGATCATAAAATCATGTCTTCATAATTCTAAAATATTGGCATGTTTTAAAAATAAGATGAGTTTCCAAAAACCAAACCAACGAGGAAATTATTATTTTTTCCAAATTTTGTGAGAGATTACAAAATGGAAAAAATTTCCCCCCAAAATTATAGCAAAATTAGTCAAAGTTTACACTAGAAAAATGGAAGTTTCCCAATATTTTGTCAAAAAAAAAAAAAAAACACCAACCCCAATTTGCAATTTGTCTTCCACAGCGGTTGCGCCAACGAGTGTAAGCTCCTTCTCAATTAAATCCGAAGCGGCATCCAATAGTGCATCCCGATCGTGGCCAATTGTTGTTTTGGCTGTGTGAAATAGATCGTTCCATTCAGCATATTCCGCCTCTTCCAATACTCGATAGGCGAGTGCAAGTGTCCTCAATCCGGCATCGCCGTACTTTGCAAGATGCATTTTAGTTGTTTCCCAATAGACCTTGCCGATCTTACTCAACCGATCATAAATAATACTGAAACATCACAAAAATCGTTGCAAAGACAAAATTATCAACATGTGTACATGAAAAAGGAAATATGAACAAAATGATCAATTAATGTTGCAAATAGTAGTGACGGGGTCACTATTTTATTTTTTTTAAATCTTTTTTTTTTGTTTTCTTGTGGTGAAACTTTTTGACATTTATGAAAAAACTAATTGAAGGAAAATTTTGAATAATTTTAAATATATAAAATGTGATTTTTCATCAAAATTTTGCCACTTTTACCGAAAAAATTACTTTAAAATTTGAAAAAAAAAAGGGACCATTAGATGGGCCATGTTAATTGTGTATTATACACATTTACATGTGTATTTCAAGTGGGACAAAAAATTGAGAAAAAAAAAAAAACTCACCTATCCGCACCCTTACACATAAGCATGAGTGGGCCATTGGGAAACCTAACAACACATGACATGCGTTTCCGAGTGCTATTGAATTCCAATAAATTGAGAATTTTGTATTCCCTACATTCAACATGCACAAAGTCATGCTTCATTTCATACCTTCATGAAAACAAAAAAAATATGGCAAAACCACAATTAAGTTTAGCCATTTATTTTGTTTCATATATATATATATATATATATATATAATTTTATTGATTTTTAATTTTAATTTTTTTTTGTCAAAAGGAATGTGTATGTTATCTATATATAAATATACACATATTCCTCTTTACAAAGTTTAGGTCTATTTTGAAGTAAATGGATGCACATTGTATGACCTAATTGGTTTATAATCTTTTTATTGCTAAGCTAAAATCTATACCGGCAATGACCACAAAAAAAAAAAAAATGAAAAAAAAAACGTAACAAGAAAAAGAGGGTGTTATAAACTTGCTAGCCTTTCCACAATGCCTTTGCCGGATGCTCGATTCCTCTCTTTGACAAAAATACTATTTTGTGTGCGTTTAATAAACTCGAATCCAAACTCCCTTGCGGCGACCACAAAAGATGCCTCATCGGGAGACTCGGCCTCATAACTTATTTTGCCGGTGGCTTCGTCAAGTTCGGGAATTGAGGTATGACAAATTGCGAGGATGCGGAAGAACAATTCAATCTTTTCCGAGTCGGGTTGCTTCAACCATTGCCCGTTCATTAGGCGGACATCTTTGAAATTAAAACCCTTAATTTTTTGTTGTTTAGGGCTCTTCCCAAACCCCTTATTATTATTATTATTATTATTACTATCGTCCTCACTAGCACCTTCCAACAAGGACAAGTCTTGCCCTAGCTTCCGAGCAATGGCCTTTTCCACTTCGGTCACCCCTCGACCGTAGGCCACACCGGCAATCGAGCATTTCAAAAAGTCCATTTGGTTGCAAGTGAGTGTTCCGGTCTTGTCGGAAAGAATTGTATCCACTTGCCCAAGTTCTTCATTCAAGTTGGAAGTCCGAGCACTAGCCGGTTTGTCGGTTTCGTCGTGGTACATTTTAAGGTCGTTGTTTATAAACCAAACTTGAAGCAATTTGACGATTTCGATCGAAACATAAAGAGAGATGGGGATGAGGTAACCATAAAGAATAAGCGCGGTAACAAAATGCAATATTCCGACCATGGCGGGTTTTTTGGGATTATAGTAGGCGGTCGTGGTGTCCGGTTGTAAGTACCACCACATAGGTGAATCGTCTTTTGTTCGAATGCCGAATACGATGGAGCCTCCGGTAGCTATGAGAAGCAAAACATTGAAAAGGAAATAGATGACGGAGTCCATTTTCTTCTCAATTCCGCTCCGTTTCGAGGGCGCATCCGTTGCATTTTGCATCACTTTCGTGTCGTGACCCGTAAAAATGGCGACACCGAATACGTATTGAGTATTGCGGAGCTTCGAATCCCGTAACAAAATTTGTTGTGGCCCGATCGGCAAAACCTCTCCTCCGTACTCCATATTGCCAATAAAAGTGTACAAACTAGGGTTTGGATCCTCGCATTTCACTTCCGCACTAAAGCTTGCAAATTTGGCGTCTTCGTCACACTCGACCGTGCATTCGAGCGATTTCTTCAACTTCAAGTTCGTTTCGCCATCCAAATTCATAGTCTCCACGTAACAAACCCCGTCCAAATAGCTCGAAGAAAGCATCAAGAGATCCGAAGGAAAGAACTTGTCCTTCTCGACCCTAACCACGTTCCCGACTTTCACATCTTGCCATTTTGTCTCTTTAAATTGTGCTTCTTTGCTCACATATACCATTACTATCCTCGCATTGATCTCTTTATCCTACATTCAACCATAACCCACAAAAGCAACAATTTTGGGACCAAGACTCTTCGAAAATTAATTCGCATTGCGTCATAATAATCAAAGATTATATCGCGTATTTACATTAAAGTTGGGCTTTTTTTGGGGTGGATTTGAGTAAGTAAAACAAGATTAATGTATTGATATAAGTTTTGATATAAGCAAATTAAATAAGTCTACAAAATGATTAACTCAAACATAATTTAAGCCCAATAAAATTTATTTAAAATATTTATTTATTTATTTATTAAACAAAAAAACAATTTTACCTGCAAAAATCGATGCCAATCTTCAATCCCTTCCTTGGCCATACTCACTCCAATAACGAATGTGAGGGGTGCAATTAGGCTAAGTGGTGAATACGGTGTTGCGGGTGTTAATGAGATTGCGGCGGCAAGAAGGAAGTAAAGGTTTGCTACTCTTCGGAATTGCTCATATAATGCTTTGGGGAAGAAGGAAAGAAGATTATACTTTGTGGTGGACACATAATTGGATCGGTAGATGTAAGGAGGCTTCGTATGTCTTTGCGATTGATTGCAAAACACAACCCGACTAAACCCCTCAGCTCCTCCTCCTCCTTCATTCACACTTGCATCGGTGTCCTCGACTTCTTCACCTTGCACCTTGATACAATCAGTAAATGAGAGCATCTTGCTTAATCTTAACCCATTTTTCTTTTCTGCCATTCTTTTTTCTCTTTTTTTTTCCCCCTAAATTTCTAAATTTCTTAACTCCAAATTTCTCATTTCAAGTTTACAAATTACACACACACACACACACACACACATACACATTAAGTGTTGCCACTTATAAATTTTCCATTTCAAGTTTGTAGTTTTGTTCCCACCCATATACTTACATTAAATGTTGCAAACCCTAAATTTTCCCATTTCAAGTTTGAAGTTGGCAACAAACACACACACACACACACACACACAAAATGTTGGAAATCCAAAGTTTCCCATTTCAAGCTTGTAGTTTTGTACCAACCCATATACATACATAAAATGTTGCAAACCCTAAATTTCCCATTTCAAGTTTGAAGGTGGCAACAAACACACACACAAATTGTTGGGAAATCCAAAGTTTCCCATTTCAAGCTTGTAGTTTTGTACCCACCCATATACATATATAAAATGTTGCAAACCCTAAATTTCCCATTTCAAGCTTGAAGTTGGCAACAAACAAACACACACACAACATGTTGCAAATCTGAAGTTTCCCATTTCAAGTTTGCAGTTTGCACCCACCCATATACATAAAATGTTGCAAACCCTAAATTTCCCCATCTCAGGTTTGCACTCACCCGCATACATAGAAATGTTGCAAACTCTAAAATTCCCCATTTCAAGTATGCACTCACCCACATACATAAAAGTGTTGCAAACTCTAAATTTCCCCATTTCAAGCTTGCACTCCACCCAACCACATACATATATGAAATGTTTGCTATTCTCTTCTGTTTTTGTGCAGCACCATCATCAACCCACCCACCAAATAAGTAGAGGTGCTTTGCCAATCTTTGATGAACTTCCTAATTTTCAGCCAATTTTTCTTTCTCAACATATACTCTGATTGACATCTTGAAGTTTTAGTCCCTAACTCTCTGGCTGCTACCCCTCCCCCCCCAAGCCCCCTCTTTTATCAATAACCCTAAACCTAGAACACCAGTACAAAATGGAGATGGAAAGCTTGGAAACAAAAATTTCCATCACATGAAAAATTGTTTGTTAAACTGAAGAACAATACCAATATAGACTGTTTGTTACAAAGAGCTTTTCTCAAGTTATCAAAAACAATATAATTGCAACTAACTAGGTAATAAGATCCAAAGCCCAATACCCCTAGTACATAGTAGTTAGTTAGGGTGCACAGAACTTCTGTTAAGTGGGCATTAAAACAGATGAAAATAGTTTTGTGAAGTTTGTTTTAACAGAAGCTTGTTATATGAGTTTTGTTTTTTTAGTGAGGTTTCTCCTTGTTCAAGCGATTGACAACACAAGAAAAGGTGTTAGGATCCATCAAGGTGCCAACAACATAAAGATGCTCAAAAGTTCAGCACTGAGTTGTGTGCCATGTTGCACTGATTTGGAGCAGTCAAGTCTGAACTATTTGGCTCACCAACATGTTTGCCATGATATCACTAGAGCTGGATTTGCATTTCTTCCCCAAATGCAGCAGGTCTGTCTGTGATCCTCACCTCCCACCAATGGTTACAATACACTTTTGTCATTGATCATACAAGCTATAGTAGATTTTGACATTCTCTCTCACTGGACAATGGTTGATCATCTTGTCATTTCTCTGCTTTCAAAATTGCCAGAGCAATGTCATGGATTGGAATCGGACGGTTCAGTGAATTGAATTTCCTTGTGCTGAAGTGAGGTTGGTTGTATCGAAAGCTGGGTGATCAAGTAACAAGAAATGGGTCCACCTTCAAAGATTTCTCTAGGCATCATTGGACATGTATTGTTGCTCAATCAGGCCTTCTTGGCCAAATCTTTTGCTTCAGAAATCTCCTCAGGTTTGATTGCAATTTACAGAAAAATGATTATATCCAACTTTCAGAATCCAAGTGAAAAGACAGCTGAAAACATGGAGCATTTTATGACTCATGCAGATTTTGAAAACCTTTACAGATTTGGAAGAAAAGGGGGAGAAAAAACAAGAAAATTGTGTACACCTGAAATCTTGGTCAGACATTTAAGAAGAACAAAGATAGGTGTAGTATATTACCTTCACCACCAGTGGGTATGCTTTGAATCTGCTGGACTCAATTTTTCCTCTTCTGTGTGATCCAGAGGGTGTACCCATGCTACAACAGACATTCAACAGCAATCGATAAAAGGTGGCCAGTTCCACAGATTTTTCCACTCTACAAATTGAAATCAACAAATTATTGATCAGCATGCACAACATCGTAACCTGTAGAGTGGAAAGACCTGTCCCAGCACAAGTACATCACCACAAACAAACTATTGATCAACATACATATAACACCACAAAACGATTCTGTAGGTTGACAAGTCCAGCAACTGTTCACACAATGTTGAGCACCATAAGCACAGCATGTTATCTCTTCAATTGCACTCTTGCCATTGTTGGTAAGCAGTACACTTCACTCTTGTCAGGGAACCAATCTATGAAGAAGCACATCCGGGTGGTCCCATTTGAGTTCATCGATGAAGCCAAACCAATAGATGACCATCCCAGGCCCAGGGTTTCGGGTTTAGGGCTTAGGGTTTTGGGTTTAAACCTTGAAGCCTTAAAACCTGTAGACATAACTGCATACATGCCAATAGACTTTGCAGTCATTAATCATGCAGCATGCGGTAATGTTGATGTGCTTTGACAATATAAAGCTACAATCTATTGAGATATCATCTACCTCAAATTGGCATGCACTTTGTGAGAGTGTTCATCTCAAATATGAGGCTTTCACCGTCAATCCAGTTCACCATAAACCCTAAACCCTAAATCACACACACCATTGGGGGAATAGCTTCTTCACATCATCAGGAGTAACCAAACAAAAAGAAGAAGAAGAAGAAGAAGAATTACCTTGCAAATGTGATCCTGAATTCGCTGCCGGGCCTGGAACTTGGGTTGCTGCAAATGGAACATGGCGGTATCAATTGCTCTTGAGAGCGAATTGCCATCAACGTGACATATTGTACCCAGGGGTATTTGGAACGAACAGCTTTACAACCTTCTTCTCATCCTTATGCAACAGCCCCTCACGAAGGTCCTCACACTCTGCTGCCTTTATTTCTTCAACCTTCCTTATTCCACAACAAAAGCAAGGCAATGTATGTCACCAAAACTCTCTCTTCCTCTCTCTCCCTCTACAGAATCGAGGTTCTGTTTCCAAAGTTTTCTCTGTGTCTCTCTCTCACCGGGATCTGTGGTGATCCACCTCCTCCATCAGTGGCTGAGGCAATTTGATGATCCCAAATGGTGGGGATCACCAAATTGCCTCAGCCACTGATGTTTTCTATCAATGCAAGTCTCGCAAATAGACTTGCATTAGACTGCACAACAAGCACACTTTACCAAAACAGACCTAGAAGCAAGCTTCTTCAGGAAAGCTTTTCATAATGCAGTAATTGCTTGCCACCCATGTAAAGAAGATCAAATCTTTCCTTCATTGCCAACATTGGAGCTTGCACCCATGATTAAAACAAAAACAAAACAATGGCTCATAACTAGACAGCATCAATAACTCAAGAAAAAAAGAAAACTAAAACCCAATGTCACAATGGATTTGCTTGCCATTCTTTGCTTGCTTCCTTTTGTGAGTTGAGTTTGTGCCGAGATTTGTGTAGTATGTAAATGCATTATGGTTGTGCACTAATAGGCCAAGTAGTTGATTATGGCATTGATTTGGCTTCAGGCAAATGATGATGTTTCTATTGACATGAAGGTCTAAGGTGGCAAGTTATGTCATTTTCTTAACAACATTTTATGACATAACCTTCTCGTGATGATCATACACTCATCAATAATGACCAAAATGTGTATGTTGGACATAAGTTCTATTTGAAGCTATGAATCTAACACCCCAAACCATAATGTCATGGAAGTGCTTCCCAAATCAAATCTCACCATAGGAAGAACATGGTTTTTCACCCTTGCACATTTTGTTGGGTGTTTTGCCTCGCTTCCCTAACACCTTGCCAACATATTGGGCAAGGGCTTGACCATTCTATAACATGTTGTTACTTTTTCAAAGAGATTTCCAAGGATACATGAATTTTTATTGTTGTTGTTGCACCTTGCTCACACAAGAAACAAAATGGGGTGTAAAATGAAACATGCAACAACTTTCAATTGTCCCTAACCTTCTTCACATGCAATTTATATGAACAAACTTAACCTTCTTCACTTAGTAGCTAAAACAACCAAGTTGAGTTTGCATACCAAATTTGAAAGTAGTTTTGGTTTGGAACGTCTAGGGTGCATGTGTGTTCATCACCTTTATACCTCCATTAAAATTAGTTCAAGTTGTCAACATCATAACCAAGACCAAGACTATCCCTTGTTGCCCTTCCAAAAACATAATTTGAAAATAATCACAACCAAAACTAAAGCTATGAATTATTATCAAGGATCTAATTGCTATAAAAAAAAATTGTGGAACAACGAATGCCACTCTTGTTCACTTGTGACCTAGATCCCAACTCCTCACCCCCTTCCCCAAGCAAGTATGGACATGATATATTATTTATCTCTTAACATTACACCACTCCCCAATCCAAAGCTTTAAATTATTTTCCTTAAATTGATGTACTTTAACAAAACACATGCTCAAAGGTATGTAAATTTGAAATTTTATATCTTATTCATAGCCCTAGATATATGTAAGAAATATGTGTACATGAAATTACATATGTTTTGACATTTAGGTAAAGAATGTAAGTACAATTTAAACCTTAAACTTTGTTAAGTTTTATTAATTAAATGGAATGCTTCCCATTTTTATTTTATTTTTTTGGTAGTGAGTCAATTTGATTGGCCCATCACAAATAAATAAAAACTTTGGAAGTTCCCCAAAATAAAAGTTTCTATGTTAAAATGTAGTGCCTTCCTTTTGACCCATTTATACAAATGAAAAGGGGATAACATTGGGCACAGCATATGACATAAAATTGAAAACTATTAACATGTGGTAAATGTGCACATATTAAAAGTGGTAGGTGCATGGTAAGGATATGTTCCAAGTGGAATGGTTCCCTTACTTTGTTTGGGGGACCATGATTTCCATGTTACTTAACATAATTGAATGATTCAAGAGTTTATTGGAACGTTGCAAAAGAACTACAAGTTGTTTTTATATTTCATCATTAACTAAGTGTCAACCATGACACCATTAACCATGACACCATTTATTTGTAATACATTAATGGTTCATTCACAAGCATTTTTACCTTAATCATGGTGAATGAATCAAGTAATTTGATTCTTGCATTTTGACATAGGATTTGGTTTTTGAAATTTGTTTTTTAATTTTCAAAACATGGATTTTTTCATTTTAAATAAATAAATAATGCCCTTTTTACCCCACAAAAAGTATATGATAGGGAGTACTCAAACCTTACCCATCTATTAGAAATTTTCATTTTTAATATCCATAACCTAACTTGATGAAATTTTTTGAATGTTATTATACCCTTACTTGCTAGGTAAATAAATAAAAAAGTATACATATATTTACTCAAGGATCGTTGGAAAAGAATTGTTGTTTTCAATTGCAAATAACATATTTTAGTTGCAAAAATTGGCTGCAAATAACAATTTTTCTATTAGTGAATATAACAAAAACAACATACATGCACAACATTACTTGTGATTTTTCAAAATTCTCTCACAAAATGACAACAAGTGTTCACACAAATGTGAAACCAAACCCTTATATTAATATCTTAAGTGTTTTCAACCTTCATTTGTTTATTCCATGTAACAAAAGCTATTATTTTCATAATGACATTTGAACACAAAAAGAAAACCATTGAAAAACAAGGACAAACAAATACACAGAGACTTTCACAATTGTGATCTAAAAATAGTGTCCAACATTTTCTGTGGATGAATGAAAGTAGGAACCCTAATTCAACCGTGTGGCAAATGATGCCAAAGTTGTTGTGCTTTAAGGATGCCAAAAGTCCAATTATTTGTTTTTTGTTTTTGGTTTTGTTCATTGTTTTGCAAGTTATCGTGGAGTGGTTTTGGTGAGTTAGTTTCAGTGATGGAACGAAATCTTGTTTGCGCAATTGACAATATTTATGGGGAGTGTGAATCACGGTTTTTGGAGACAATTGATGTTGAGCTTTCAAAGGAGCGAAGGGATGTGGACAAAGAAAAATTATATGAAGCTAGATGAGGAGGAGGAAGAGGGAAGGATTTTTCTTTTGGGAGTGGGAAAAAACTAAGTTCCGATTCTTCTAGTTATGAAGTGTTGAGTTTATTTGGATTTTGATAGTAATTAGTTGGGGACGGAAGTCCCTTTAGACTTCTTCTTCTCTTAAACTTAACGCTTCATTTTCCGTTGTGCCAAGAGTGTCAGGAAGGGAATAGGAGGTCTAGCATTTGCATTTTAGGGACCAAATCAAGGGAAATGATAAAAAAGTCTAGCGAATTTTAGGAACGGTTGTAGTCGCAATCATCATCTTTGTCAAATAATGGGGGTTTTTTATGTGAATGTGTAATGTGGTTAATTATGAGAAGAAAATACATGTGATATAATGGGAGCTCTTGGGATTTTGGAACAAGAGGATATTGTGAGGTGTAGATGATCACAACTACTTACTTTATTATTTGTCTTTGTCCAACTTCTAAAAAAAACTATTGTAATGATGTTGGGGTAGTAATTGTGGGGTTTTTGTTGTTGAACGATGAATTGTCACACTCATCAACAACTAGTTTGCTCTGTGAAAGGAAATTAAAAGAGGTCTAATCCTTTGAGGTCCATAGAACTAGAATAACAAAATTTGTTTGGCTGGAAGGATTAAGGTTTAAAAACAATATATGTTGTAACATTCTTTCTACAACTCGAAAATTTCCAATAAATCTTGTTGAACTTGCATTCAAAATGTTAGGGATTTCCATATCAAAATCACCTCCCTTTCTTTTTGGTGACAATACAATTAAAAACACGCACACACAAAGAAAGTCATAAACACAAAAATATGCATGCAAACACAAAAACACATAGAGATAGTCACAAAAAAATCAACAACCTTTGTTTATCAATGGTGCAAATTTTCTTATTTATTTTTTATTCCCCCTTTGCAAACCCCTTATTTACATTTGGAATTCTTCTTGTGTTGAAGGTTAATACTTCCTTATTCAGCTTGGGCTCCATGTTATTTCACATTACTAATGATGATCAAACTTTTTTTTCATCTTTTATGTTCCCATATGGTTTTTAATAATTCAACATCATCATTATGTTAAACAATAAGAATTTAAAATAATTAATATAAATATAAATATGATGGCCATGAAAAGGCACATGTTAATTTGTTTTTTAATATCCACATTAATAAGTAAAAGAAAGGGAAAAAGTTAGCAAAAAAAGGAGTGGAATATTTAGATTTTCGTATGATTTTTCACATTCCAACTAGTTATAATTGTCATGGACAACCACACAAAGGATTATGCAAAATTTTCCTTATACTAACTCTAAAAAAAACTTTTCATTGGAATTTGAATTAAAGAGACACATGTTTAAGAGTTGCACCCAATAACAATATTGTGAAAAGAAAATTTCACATGATTTCCCACATCACTGAATCACATGATGCAAATTTTTTGATTAATAACACCATTTCAAATGACAATTTGAATGGTACAAATTACCCAAGTTATAAAATGAAATTAATTTAAGTAATTATTAAGGGTACAAAATTGTCCTATGTTCATTAAACACCATGGGTGTTAGGAGACCGTAATACCATCATTGGATGGTAATTATTGTCAGATGGCAAAACAATCTTAAGAGAATTTTAGAATGAAATTATTTTCTAATGGTGGTATAATTAATACAATGAAATACCTTCATAGGGTAGAATAATCAAAAGTTAATTTAAAGAGGAATTATAATATAAATCATATTAATTATCAGAAATAATATTTTAGTTTATTCAGAAAGGCATCCTAATAACTATTCAATTACTAGTGATAAATATTTTACTTACCATTTTTTATTTACTAAATGATGAATCCATTTAGGTTAATTAGTCCAATTGGATAATGGATGGATGGATTTCCTTTAACTAAGATGTATGGAAGAGATTAAAATAATGAAATTTAGGAGGATAAAGGTTCAACTTTTGTGTGATGAACATCCTTTTTGGGTTCCTTATTTATTTCTTGCGAAGAATGAAAGATTTCATTAAAAGATTAGATCATTAATTTTCATTATTCATAAGGAAATTAAACATTAAATCAGGAAAAGGATGTTTGTGTGTGACATTATTATGTGTGAAAGAAGGAGAATAACATAAAATGAAATTGTATTTGTCAGAATATAATGGAGAATGGCTGAAAGTTATATGGATTTTAATTTTTTTCTTAATGTGTGTTCTATTTAGAATGTGATGAAGGAAGGGAAAATAATTCATATTAATCTACTTATATAATATCCTTGGGTGGCCGTCCTTTCCATCCATTCGTCCCATCATCTGTCCATCCAAGTTCTTCATCCCGAAAGAAAAAGATGGAACGGGAGGACGACGACGATTCATGGTGGCGGCAGTAGTTTATCCAGACAAGTTCTGATCTTGCTGCTACACAAGGAGAACATCAAGAGGCCAAGCGTGCGGGTACAACTGGTATTGCATAATATTTTGTTATGTTCATATATTTTTTGTTTCTTCTATATGTTTTCATTCTCTATGGTAGTTTTTAAAATAGGAAATACCTTTTGTCATAAGATGGTAACTATCACATGCATAAAAATAATCAAGTTTACAAAATTTTCCAATCAAAACAAAAACAAAGGTAGGCTTAATTCCAAATCCAAATTGTGAAACAAAAAGAACATTAACAAAAATACGACACGTGCGAATCAAGAATCCAACAAGGTTTTATTACAAGGAAAACGAACAAAATAAGGATATGATAAAAAAAACGTATTCCAAATTAATGTTGAATACATTAAAATTAATGGGGAATTCTACTTTAAATTATACCCATTAGGCACTTAACTTAAAGAAGTTTTATAAAAGACTTCCAACCTATATGTGGCCCATGTTCATTCATGTGTGCCCATGTGTAAACTATGAGTGAATTAAAAATTCAACCAAAAGTGAAAAAAAACTCAATTAATAATCAATTAAAAGTTAAATAAAAGTCAACTAAGAGTCAATTAGAAATGAACTAAGACTTAATTAATAATGAACTAAGAGTTAACTGGAAATGAGTTAAAAGTGAATTAAAACTAAATTAAAAATTAGGTACAAATTCATTACAAGTCATGGATGCCAATAATAATGAATTCATTGATGAAATTGTTAAATTGAACGAATATGTAATCAAGAGGAACGGGGTGGGGAGAGGAATATTTCAATAAAAAGACCAATAATAATTAATACCACTCAATGAACACACTTGAAAATGTTTGAAAAGACCCAAAATAATTATGAGGTGCAAACCTGTTAATATAATCCTCTCCATAAATTAATTGTTTAATTTAGTTTCCTATGTCTAATAAAGTTCATACATTTTTTATAAGGTTTAATTCAACAAGTTTTAAGGTTTGATATTGATTTTTTTAGTTTGAACGAAAATAGTTTGGTGATAAATGTCATAAGTACCATAACAACATCACTTAAAACATTAATCACATTTTGATTTTGAAATGTAATCAAAAGGCAAAATTGAATTACAAGTTGATAAAATAACTCCAACATTATGGCATTATAATTTTTATTTCGCTTGCATTAACGTTTCAAATGTATTTTTATTAAGGGCAAAATTATTGAACCCTTGGGTAATTTTTAATATTTATCGCAATCTAATAGCTATTGAAAAAAATGTTAGTAGAAGTTGATTAGTCATGTGTGTAATATGGTGTGCACACATTGGAACTTTCTAGAATCATTACCATAATTAGTCACTAGAAAATCAATATGGACCCACATAAAAATCAATGCACAACCATTTTTCAATACCATTTGATGTAATCACTAAATGATCAATATACACCCATTAGAACAATAGGTTGAGTAATCACAAAAAGATCATTATGTAATCATCAGAACATCAATATGTATTTCATTTAAGAATCTAAAGGGATAATTGATTCACCTTTGTCTTGGGTAGTTCATGCCATTACAAATAAATTAATCCATTAGGATTCCACTAGTTTTTGCCATGTGACCTTATTCATTGGGTAATTCCACTAAGTTGAACGAGATTTCATTATAATGTCATTATAATGGAATTGGTCCAATCCATTAAAAAATTAATGGAATGCATAATAGTTGGGACCACATTTCTTAGTAATGCTACAAAATTTAAGATTTACAAACTTTTATTCATTTTAATTGTAGATGACATTTTCAATTATATTTCCTTTAATTATGTTACACAAGTCGCAAACAACATTAATCATAAACAACAACCATTCATGGATGGGAAAAAAAATCAACAAATATCATAATACTTGGGTCAATTTGACACTAGTTATATATTTTTTATTTTGTCAATTTTTTGAAAAAATGGTACATAATTAGGTTGAAAATTCAAGAAACTCTACTCGCCATTTGTTGAATGTTCATGAAACTTGGTTATCATTCATTGAATATTCAATAAACCTTTTTTTTTGCACTAGCTCATAAATGTATTATATAGGGTAAGGCCTTGTTATTGAGGAACTATTGTGTGAACGTTAAAGGCAAAACTTGAGGTCCACATAATAATTCTTTAATAATAAGGCCTTACCCTACATAAAACCAAAATAATCAATGGTTTTAAAAATATATATTTGCCTTCCAAATATCTCATTTGTTTACATCCTATAACCTAGGGATTTTATAATCTTACACCTTTCGCCTTAGTGTTTTTTTTGTAAACATAATCATTAAATGTAATATGCCTTATAAATACATTAATAGTTTTTTCCGAGGTTATTATGTATTGGTTTAGATATTTATTACACTGGTTTAAAGATTATTATTGTTGAAATATCCAAAAAATATTAAAATTTTTAATCAAAAATTTAAAAAATTAAAAAAAATGTCGAATTGGATTTTTGAAAATTAATTAAATATTCAACAAAAACTTGTCAAACTAACTTAAATATTCGGTACATTTTCATTTATTGACCCACCATATATGTATTATTGTTTGCAACTACTTTACAACTAATTTGGTCAACCTTGTATTTTTATGGTATGTTGCCATGTGTCATTAATTTAATACATTTTCAATATTTTATTATTTATGAAAAATTGAAATAATCTAAAATGCTTAATTTCTATGTTTGGATGATTTTATATTGTGACATATGGCACAATCAAAATGTGCCATGTGGCATATTAATTGAATTTTTCCAAAATCAATTTAGGTAGGTAGGTAAGTAGGTAGATAAGTAAATAACTAAATTGGATAGGTTGGTTATGGAAGTAGGGTAGTTAAAAGGTAAATACGTAAACTTTGGGTTAAAGCTTATAATTGGTTCATCTTTTATGGCTCATTTTTTGAATATGAAAATTTGAAGCAAAAACCTTTGTTATATAGCTTTCAAAATGAGAATGAAAGACAAACCTTATAAGATAAATTTGGAGCTTGGAGTTTCCTTGCAAATTGTTTTGCGATTAGAAAAATTTAGTTGCAAACTACTTACAACTAGAAGCCTTATTCCATATCTTTAATCTTTACTTTTATTTTCGTAAGTTGTATAATTCAGTATGTAAGTGACTAATTAATTAACAAGTTAGTTAATTAATGATATATATATATATATATCAATAATTCATCAATAATTTTTACATAATTATATAATTAAACAATTAATTAAAATATTATAATATATATATATATATAAATGAGGATTCAATTTATTTAAAATGTCAATTATAAATTTATATTATTTAATTAACAAGTATTAAATATTAATTGTAAATATTAAAATTAATTATATAAATCTTAGTAATGTAATTATTTAATATCTAAAAATGAAAAATGAAAAATTATATATAGTAATAATATTATTAATGTAGCTAATAATTACCTTAGATTAGCTATTTTATTATAGTTATTTCAATTATTATTCTATTTGGTGTAAAGAACATTAAATACGATATTAATAATTAACAATAATACTCATCTTTATATTGTAACCTAGGTTAATGATTTTATTATTATTCACATTATTATTTCACTTGTTATAACTATTTTTGAATTATTATAATAAACATTAAATATTATTTTATTATATATATAATGAAAATAAAAATATAATGAAAATTTTAATTCACCTTATTAATGTAATCCTTGAAAATACATTAATTACATTAATTACTCTAATATAGTTGCAAATGTAGTCTACAACTAAAAACTAATCCCGAAAACCAATTGGAAAAACCTTGATTTCTTCTAATGAAACTTGACCTTGAACCACACATATTGAATCATCATTCTACATACATCATCATATTACATCATGTATAATGATGATGTAATATGATGATGTACATCATGTAGTATGATGTACATCATCATACTACAACATCATGTTGAAATCATCATATGTCACTACAACTCCCCGCAAGAAATAGTTGTTCCAATGATGACTAGAAAGAGTGAATGTGTTTCACAAACATTGTGCATCGCAAATAGATTCACCCATGAAGAAAATTCTCTTGCATCTACCTACTTGTTTGTCAATGAGGTCATTCATTGTTTTCTACATCCATTTCTTTGTTGGATTCTTGTGATCATACACTCTCTTGGACATGCAAGAGATTCGAAGCAAAATGCAAATACCAAACAACGGAACATTCCAAGCTTGAACATTTGAAGCAAAATGCAAAAGACTAAAAACAATGACCTCTATCGATCAATGGTTTGAACCAAAGGAACTTACAGAGTGCTGCGAGTGGTACGTCGCCTTGAAGAAAGAGCACCACCTGCATTTGCAAGAAATTTGCTCAAAAGCACAATGTGATGATGTAAAGAGATGAGTAACAAAAGGATCACATCATGAAGAGCTCAAAATCTCAAAAGTATCAAGAGTGTGTCTGAAGGAGCAGGACTTTGTTTGCCACAAACCATTTTGATCACTGCATGATTGACAAAATTGCATGATCAAATTGCACAGGCAATACACACAGAAGAATGCCATTACAACATCAAATGAAAAAAAGTTCCTGAACCACACCCACAATGCCAAAAAACAGCACCAAAAAAGCCAAGACTCTACTCCAAAATGCAACACAGCTCTACATCAGTGAAAGGGGGATGCATACAAATACAAAAAAGTTCAATGTTTGTGAATGAAGAACATCATCATCAAACACAAGGAAACGAAAACTTCCAAAAAATCAGATCTTCTCAAGCTTCTGAGAACTTAAATTGCTTGCAGGAAGAAGCAATTGTTTATGTTGCAGCATCTGTTAGCTAAAAGATGAGAAGTGAGAGAACTCTTGTTTGTTGAGAGAGAAATCTAATCACATTTATGCTTTCCAAGAAAAACATTCCCTGCCACAGTTTTGGTGGGTAACCAACTGACATCAATTCTGCAAAGCCCAACAGAAGCAGATTAGATATTCATCTTGCTCAATTTGGGCATCAGTTGTCCATCCATGGATCTTGAGAATGAGGACTCTCTGTTGGCTGATGGGAGCTTGTCAATTGCTTGTGCAAGGTGGGAGGGGGGATGAGTTTGACTCAAGAGACAGAAAATGATGAAAGAAGCTCAAAATGCAACAACTCCAATTGATGAATAAGCATGGTTCCTGTGAAATTATTTTTGTCTTGTTTGTTTTTCTTATACCTGGTGAGCTTCTTGTTTGATTCGAGCATCTCTTTCATCCATCGCTCGGTCCCATGCATCATTCCTGTGATGCTTTGGCTGCAACAACATAACAACAAGAAGCCATGAATGCATGCCCAGAGAGGGAGGGTTTAGGGTGAGAGGGAGACACAGAGAGAGAGAGAGAGAGAGAGAGAGAGAGAGTCGCTTGTCAAATGGGTTTTGCAAAAGACAGATGCACCCACTTACTTCTCAGAGTGTAGAAAAGGGATATCCGAAAGAAGAAGAAGAAGAAGAAGAAGATTCAAGCCTCAGAATGTAAGTTCAGATGGTGATCCGTCTCAAATGAGGGAAAGAGAGGTAGCTAGGAAAAGAGATTTGGGAGAGAGAGAGAGAGAGAGAAGAACAACAGACACAAACCTTGCCGGTGGTCAGTTTGTTGATCACGTCCTGCGAATTCGCCATCACGAAGATCATGGCCGAGATAACACCCATCGGCAGCATCGACTCCCACGACATCTCCAATCCCCCCCACTTTTACCTACTACAGCTGGGAAGAAGAAGAAGAAAAACCAAACCCCACCACCCAAAACAACGAGAACCACAACAACTACAGCAAAAGAGAGAGAGAGAGAGAGAGAGAGAGAGAGAGAGAGAGAGAGCGAGCGAGCGAGCTGCCGATCTGACAAGCTCTTTGCGAAAGACCTGCGATCCCCAAACCCTAGTAGGAGTAGTTTTCTTCCTCTTCTCTCTCTCTCTCTATCGACAAACAAAAGCAATATCGCTGTGAGAGATTGCTTGCTGCTGCACGTCAGCTAAGAAGACGAAGACAAAGAAAGACAAACGGATGAAAAGCTGAGCGCACACAAACAAACAGTCTACACACACATACACACACACACAAACACACGCAATGATTTCACGTGTTGGATATGACTGAAGGTGATGATGATTGTATGGGACAGGTGTTGTCGTTTGTTGGCTGTATCCATCCTTTTTCTTTGCTTGCTGCAAGCAAGCAATCCACAAACCAAGTGTTGCAGATAGGTAGCTGAAGGAAGGATTCATGGATTTTTTGGGTTCCTGAAGAAAGGGATTCACAGTTTTGAGTGCTGAGGGAAAGAATTTGCAGTTTTGGGTCCTGAAGAAAGGAAGGGATTCGCAGTGTTGGGTCCTGAAGGAAGGAAGGATTTTGGTAGTTTTGGGTGCCGAAGGAAGGAAGGGATTTGCAGTTTTGGGTGCTGAAAGATTGGCGGTGGAGCTCGGACAAAATGAGGCAGAAGTCGATCCATTTGATCATGCATAGGTTGTGGACTCGAGCTACAGCACCGGCAGCAGCAGCAACAACCAAGGTGGGGGTGCTGGTGGCAGAAGAACCACGACCATCTACCAAACTTCTAGCTTCACGATTTTGTGTAAGTCCCTGTTTTCTTTGAAGCAAAATTCATTCATGGCAGCAGCAGCAAATCATGTCACAGAGAGAGACACAGAGAGAGAGAGAGAGAGAGAGAGAGAGATTGATTTCTTTCACACTCTAGACACAAAGTTTTTCTCTGCTAGATCAATCCTTCAGTGGGAAGAAGAAGCAGCAGAAGAAGAGGAAGCAGATCAATTTGCTGTGACGAAATTGATCCTGTAGTGGGTTTTGCTGCAACTTCTTCTTCTTCTACTTCTACTATGTTGATTCTTTTTTGCTTCAGCTGAGAGATGATGGTTTTGGAAGTTCTTTTGTGGGGAAGACCAAAATTGCACCAAATTCTTGCTTGCAACTTTTGCTTGATGGATGGAAGAAGCTGTTGTACTAGATGGTGTTGTGTTTTTTATTCAGCTTGGGAGACACTGTAGAAAGCTAAGTAGTAGATCTATGCTTGTCAGCAAAGATCCATGGGAGCAAGCTTTTCTTTCAGCAGTGAATGAAGAATTCTCAACTATGATTCAAGGGAAAGGATGCTCCATTTGTTTGAAATGCTTAACATATCTTCCAAGGAAAATTCAATGATGCTCAACAAGAAGATGATTAGATCAATCCCTGCTTTTTCTTTTTTCCTGGAACAACTTTTTTGTTGAGCAAGAGTTTTTGGTTGCTGATGCAAATCTCTTCTCTTCCAAATATCCAGAATGTTGTTGGTAGGGGTCAAGCATTTTTCTCAACAAATTCTCTCACTGAGGAAGCTTCTGCCAATGGGCATATGTGTAGCCTACTACTTGATGAAACGGCCGAACAGGTTAGTTGTGTGTTGCTGTCTTCCTTCCTTCACACCCTCTTCTAGTTTGCAGCTTGAGATTATCACAACCACAGCATATCTTCTTCATTGCAGCAACTAGCTAATCTGATCAAATAAAACAATCTAGCATAGAAGAGGCAGCAGTTGTGTATTCGTGTGTGATGATCATGTTGGAAGTTGTGGGGTTTTGGGTTTCGCTGACTTAGAGAAATCTATCCTATTCTCTTCGATGCCACAAACCTGTTTGTTTTGCTCAGACAAATGTCTGTACTTTTGTGTCTGTCTGCACTTCACTTTGAAGCCTGCATTTTGTGTGTGTGTATGTTGTTTAGTTCAAAGAAAGTGTCCGGCAGTTTGCACAAGAGAATATCGCTCCACATGCTGCCAAGGTGGATGCCAGCAACTCCTTTCCAAAGGCAGGTTCTTGTACATTCTCATTTTCCCCAAGTGTCTGTTGTCACAATCTTTTTCCTCCAGTCACAAGTTGATGTTTTGTGTAAAAGCAAACACAAATATAAAAATGCAGAGATTGTCTAACATTGCAAAATGACACACACAGAAGTCCCATAATTGCACAAGAAAACATTGAATTGTTGTTCTTTTTATGGTTCCCTCTCATTTTGCAGCAGGCCCTGTGTGTCTGATCAATACAGGATTTTTCTTATGGGAACAGGATGTAAACTTGTGGAAGCTTATGGGTGACTTCAACCTGCATGGCATCACTGTTCCTGGTGAGAAAAAACAGTAGTCTTTATGGCATGCTTGGTTGTTTTTCTTATCACATGGCAATAGACTGACGTTAATTTTTTGCAATGATTGCCTACTGGAAGGAAGGAGAGGTTTGGAATGAATCAAATGTAACAACATTATGAAAACATTTTTATTTTTATTTTTTGTTTGGGCGTTGCAGAGGAGTTTGGGGGTCTTGGGTTGGGCTACTTATATCATTGCATAGCAATGGAGGAAATCAGTCGAGCATCAGGCTCTGTTGCACTCTCATATGGGGCTCACTCAAATCTGTGCATCAACCAACTGGTAAAGCTCAGCCATCTCTCTTCTTTCACGTCCTTTCTTTGCATCAAGTTTCACCTGAAACTGTCTTTTTCCAGAAAGACATAGATGTGAAGTGCTTGATGTGGATGCTTGGGGCTTGGTTTCTGTAAGGTGCGCAATGGGAATTTGGAGCAAAAGAGAAAGTTCCTGCCAAAGGTGGGCTCCTTCTAATCCTAACAAAACTATTGTTTTGTGCGTGAATCAAACCCCCATTTAGGGTTTAGGGCTTTTCTTCCTTGTTTTCTTCTTGTTCTGGGTTTGTGTCGTTGACTTGACTGAAAGGTGAATGTGAAGTGCCTCATGCTAGTCTTATCCTGCCGAGAGATTTGACACATGGTACCTGGGACATTGGGGTTGGGTGAGAGTCCTATTGTGTAATGCCCATAACAGTAACCATCAACCACCAATCCTTGATGTAGTGACACTTCTCTCACCTGTCACAGGGAGGTCTCATTGGGTGGTGGTTGGGGTGGGATGGAAATTTTGATTTATTGCAGTTGATCAGTGGAGAGCACGTTGGAGCTCTGGCAATGAGTGAGCCAAACTGTATGTACTCAATTTGTCCAAGGGAATGAAAATTGAATGCATATGCCCAAAATTCTGATTTTCATAATCATATTGCATTGCATAGAGTATCCTGTGCAACACTCTAGATTCCAATTGAGGTCTGTTTTTGTTTCGGTGGATGGGTGTGCGGTGGGACAGCGGGATCTGATGTGGTAAGCATGAAATGTCGAGCTGATAAAACTGAAGGTGGATACATTCTGAATGGAAATAAAATGTGGTGCACAAATGGCCCTGTGGCTAACACTCTGGTAATCATTAACCCAAGCTTTTAAACAATGTGTTTTATTATTTTCTTAAGTTCGGTAGCACCTCTTCTACTATTGTAATATTATTTTCTAAACATTAGAGATGCAAATACATTCACAGCTCTGCTTTTTTCTTACATTTCATGAATTTTATTATTTTGTTTGGTATCTCATCAGGTTTCTTTGTAGGGCTTCAACAAACTTTTTCTGCAGATACATGAACACAAACTTTGTGATTTTTTTGCTTTTTCTTTTGCACAGATTGTGTATGCCAAGACAGATCTGAAGGCTGGGCCTCATGGAATCACTGCTTTTATTATTGAGAAGGGCATGGAAGGGTACATCCAGACTCCAGAAAACTGAGAACTTTGGGTGTTAATGTTCTAATCTACTTCACTTACATGTTTGTTGGGGTTTTTTTTTGTCATATGTTGAATTCCAAATTGTGAAGTTTAGTATTGATAGTTGTTATTTGGACAAAAAATTTGCAAACAGATTTTGAGGCATGTTTTGTCTTTCCCATGGGAGTTGCAGATTCACCACAGCTCAGAAGCTTGACAAGCTTGGCATGCGGGGGAGTGATACGTAAGTCTCCTCCCACCTATATACATACATAATTTCCCACTCTTTTATACTACAGGCAGCACTCTTGTGGAAGGATATATGGGAAGGTTTTTTTTGCTTGAAAAGTCAAGGAAAAATGAGAAAGCACAAATTTTGTTCTAGCTCATGTTTTGCAGGAGAGTTTGGTTGATTTTTTTTTCCGCTTGGACCTCTGACTTTTGAACGACTGCACACTTTTGATCTTTTTCAGCTCTGATTGAAAAACAAAGATTGATGCTCAAACAAGATTGAGGGGAGGGATTGCTGTTTTTGGGGTTCTCCTACAGGTGTGAGTTGGTGTTTCAGAATTGCTTTGTCGCCAATGACCATGTTCTGGGAGAGGAGGGCAAAGGTTTGAATCATTCAAATGCTATTTAGGGTTTAGGGTTTAGGGTTGAAATTTTCACCATGAAAACAAGAGCATAGGAAGAGAAGAAAAAGTGGGAGACTGATCTGGGGCATGACTGGGGTTTTGCAGGGGTTTATGTGATGATGTCAGGTTTAGACTTGGAGAGACTGGTCTTGGCTGCTGGTCCTTTAGGCTTAATGCAAGCATGCCTTGACACCGTTCTTCCTTATGTGCAAGAACGCCAACAGTTTGGACGCCCAATTGGCGACTTCCAGTTAATGCAGGTAAAATACAGTAGTCTGTCATCAGCAGCAGCAAGGAACATATTTCTTGGGGCAAAGTTCTGAATTGGAGTTTGCTTTTGACATTGTTGAGTCTGAAGTCAGTTTGTGGGTGGGTGGGTTGTGTCGCAGGGAAAGCTAGCTGACATGTATACAAGCATGCAAGCCTCCAGGTGAGAGACAGTCATTGCTGCTGCCCAAGTCTTGGTAGCTATATCTCCTAGGCTGACTGGAGGAGGTGACAGAAAGTTTACATGGTGCAAAATTGTGGGTGTGTTCTCCTTCACAGGTCCTTTGTGTATTCAGTTGCCCGTATGTGTGACTCTGGACATTCTGACAGAAAGGTATTATTATTATCATAATTTCTTGAAGTTTTAGCTTCTTTGTTTCTTGGGGAATTGATTGATTGAAGAAGTGAGATCAGAATGAGCATCCTTTGAGCGAGTTCAAAACCGAGATTGCTGCTTCTGTTAACTGTGTAGACAGTTGATGACTTTCAATTTCCATTTACAATTTTTTTTGGTCTCCTCCAGGATTGTGCAGCTGTGATTCTCTTCGCTGCTGAAAATGCAACTCAAATGGCTCTGCAGGTATGTATATATATATATACCATATGCCTCATCAAGTCTTGTTTGAAGTCTAATCCTCTTGAACAAGACTATTAGAGCTGATACAAAACTTGTGATGTTTTGATGGGGTTCAGGCAATCCAGTGTTTAGGAGGCAATGGGTATGTGAATGAATATCCTACAGGGCGATTGCTGCGGGATGCAAAGCTATATGAGATTGGAGCGGGTACAAGTGAAATTCGGCGCATGTTGATAGGACGACAGCTTTTCAAGGAAGGTAGTAGTTCTTGAAGCACTTGCTCACAACTATCGGTGAATTAGATTTTTGTAGAGGATTTTCTATGAACACTAAGGGAACAATGCTACCACTACGTGACAAGGGCATCATGGCTTTAAAGGTGCAAAATCTAGACGCATTCATCTTGGACGATTTGAAGAGAAAAGACTTTCACCAAGTTGTGCTTTGATATTTGTGTTGTGCTCAAACTCCTTTTACAAAGCAATATGTACTTACTTGTGTGATCAAGTTTCACTTGTATTCATCATTTTTGGCCATCACTTTGTGTGTTGCTCAAGGCCTTTTATTTCCCCCATAATTAATACTTGAACCAACCTTTTCCTCACATAGTCCATAGTTTTTTATTTGCAAGTTATTGTTGGGAAAAAGGGGAAACATTAGGCTCACGTAAATAGCAATAGAGCCATTGAAAGTTGGTGTTGTGTTGGAATGTAGAGCTTCAATTTCTCATAGTAAAACAAGAAGCTTGAGAACTAAGGTTGCCGGCAACATTATAGCTAAAGGTTATGTATGCAAGCTCGTAGAATTGCAACACAATATTGGGAGCAACCATTACTAAAATACCAACTTGGTAGTATAAACTATATGGATGCGATTGGCACTAAATTGTGTGCAAAAGTAGCAAGGTGGGTAAGAGCCATTAGGAACACATATGTAATAGAGAAAATTATGTACAAAATTAAGTCATTTAAGAGTATGACAATTCATTATTTGACATAGTTTATGCATCGACATAGTTTATGCACATTGACATAGAATTGGAATACAAGTACAACATTAAAAAGGTGTGGTTAAAAGTTGATTGCATAAATCAACTACGCAAAGAGTTATGGCAATTAATATGTAGTGATTCAAATGTGTGTAGTCTATTAAGGACTAGGACAACATTTTTGTTTTGTGAGAAAGAAAAATATAACACAAAAATTGAGGTGTGATTATATTGTTTTTGTGTGTGTAGTGTTTTAGGGACATGACAATATTTTTGTTTTGTGAGAAAGAAAAATATAACACAAAAAATGAGTTGTAAATATATTGTTTTTTTTGTGTGTGAAGTGTTTTAGGGTTGAGGACAATATTTTTGTTTGTGAGAAAGAAAAACATAACACAAAATGAGTTGTAATTGTATTGTTTTTGTGTCTATGTTTGTAAGGGTTTTTTGCTTTTGAGCATGACTAGCTTTCACAAGTCACATCTAGGTAGTGAACTTTGCCTATCATTTTTTATACATATGGCAATGTAATTTCATTGTTCAAAACTTGATGTCACAAAACCTTGTTTTTACAACTTTTGGATGTGGGTTGTTAAATGTTTTTAAAGAATTGTCATCTTTGAATTTTGTCCCATCCCAAGACTAATTTTAACTTAAAATATTTGATTAAATTTGTTACTAAAAAATACAATACAAGGTATAATATTTTAAAAGTTCAAGTTCAACTAATTAAATATTCATTATTTATTGGAGTAAGAGAAAGTAACTAGGTTATTTTTCATGGTGGCTTTTTTTCACCTAGTTTACTTGGTTTATTTTTGTCTTTGTCTTTTTGGTTGAATTTTTTAATGTTGATGTTTTGGTTTTCTTTTATCATTATAAGTTTGTATGTTTTGTGCGTGATAAGAACCTTGACGCTCCATGTTTGTCAACATATTGTTTTGATGTTTTTAGCTCTCTTGCAATAAATATATTTGTTAACATGATATTAGAATGTAAGTTGTTTGGTGAAAAGGTTGAAATAGACTAGAGTTTAAAATTTTCTAAAGTTAAAATTTGAAAGTCTTTAGTTATTCATAATATTTTATCAAATGCAAAAGAGAAGAAAGGAAAGGAAAAAATGAAAAAAAAAAAAAAAAAAAAAAAAAAAAAAAAAAAAAAAAAAAAAAAAAAAGACAAGAAAACATGAATTTTCTTTTTATAAGATCAAAAGTTAGGAAGGTCAGTTTTAAGTGTAAATCTTGATCTACTTTCAAGAGATCTTGAAATGAAGCTTGTAGAAATTATAGAAGAATATGAGGTGTTTTCATTCTCAAATTTTTTTTAAATTGAGATTTTTTGTTAGAGTTACGAGGTTTTGAAAATTGTGGTCTAGAACTAGTTTTTTGATCATATTGTTTTCATTTGAACCTTTTTAGATGTATAGTTTTCAGAACTTATAGATCAAAAGATAATACATATGCAAAAAAGATTTCAAACCACTTGGATGTGTATTTAAAGAGATGAAAATTTGAAATTTTAGCTTTAATTTAGAAGGCGATTCGTTTTGGAAGTGAAATTTTCTTGTGGTCACCATCAATAAGGTGAAAGATATATGTTTAATATGTTTCTTAAAATGTTTAGTTGTTTATAAATTTTGAAAAGAAATTTAAAGTAATGTTGGGGTCCTAGAACGAAGTTAGTTGAAAAGAATGTTAAGATCTTTCATTCGACAAAATCAAATGATTTAGAATTTTGAAAGTTGAAAGTAGACATGTTTCTTTGTGTTGTAACCAAATTTTAAATCAATTTAAATTGATATGTGAACAACAATGGCTTGAAAAGTTGTTGGTGTTGAAAATTTACATTGAAAACCAAAATTTACAAGTGTAATAATCACAAAAAGAGTACAAGAGAAGGAGTTTGGAGTAAATGTGGGTAATGTAATCATATCTTGAAAAATTACATACCAAAATATGATATGAAATCATGTATTTCATATCATACAAAATATTATACAAAATACATATATATACATTCAACTTACGTATAATATCAAGTCAAATGCACACATATACATTCGTCAAACTTATTAAATCCGTTTACTATTTACTATTTACAATTTTACGTCCGTTTGGGACCAGAGAGTCCATTAGATGAAAGGTAGATCATGGAGGACAGATTGTCCTCTGGTACTGGCAGCATGCCACAAATTTGGCCAGGGTGACTATGTTCGTAGTCTACATGAGTGCAATAAAAGTGCTCGTGTGGGTGAGGGGCAAGGTTGAACAAAAGCATTCCCTAACTTTCTGTGACGCGCTCCCAAGTTCTCTAATAAACCCAAGGTGGGTCTTAAGTTACTCGAACAGTGGAATTGTGAGGAACTCGGGGCACGCTCCAAGCTCTTAGCACTAGAAGGGGTAGAGGGGCGTGTTGAAGTTCCGGGATGGGACTAGGAATAGTGACAAGCTTTACTTACTTATTCAAACCTGCATCAAACCAACCAACAAGTTGGTTAGATCACTTTCTGGAGCACCTTTGGTGTTAGGACAAACCATGGGCAATTCTGGATTCACAAGACTCACCACGGTTCGGACTCGGGAGAAGCCACCACCTTCCCTCATATAGTATACTTTGTGCCTCTCCACAGCACCCACATTTTTTGTCCCAGGATTCCCAAGGAGGAATCCTGAAACTATTCCGGTTTGGACTCCCGGGACTTTACGAGGTCATAACTCTTTGTTCAGACCTCTAATTGGGATGAGGTATAAAGTCAACTTGTAGCTCTCCTCAAGAGCTTTCCAAGGGTGTGTTGCACTCCACCTGCACACACCGGGTTCGGGTCGATTCCCGACTTTTAGTGGTCGGGAGTCAAACTGCTAGTTTGACTCCCGGCCTTTCTTTTTGCCATAACTTGTGTTACAAATGTCCAAATGGCCCATGCGAGCCCATTTTCGACATTCACACTTCGATAGCTTTCCAATGATATAAAAAACACCCCAATGCAAGGTATTTTGACCCTTGCAATTGAACTCTGAAGTTTCAAGAGTCCTGGAAGACTCCCAAGTCCCAATTTTGGGAGTGTGAGTTTCATCCTCACACTCCCTCAAAGTGGGGTTGTGAGATTCTGTGTATTTGGACAGACAAGGAGCAAGTGCTCTTCATCCTCTACCTTCCCCAAGTCGTAGCCTCGACAAAGCCTCTTTGCGTATGGCACGCCCTTCCACGCACCTAGCATTGCCTCAAGCTGTGTGTTACCACACTAAAACCGGGCCAAAGCTTTTCGCAGCTGAACACAGTTGATGTCACACAAGTAGCTTTCGCTCTCTTACGACATACCCTTGAAGCGCAAGTATCTTGTCTACACGCTAGTCCTAATCTCGCGGTTGGTAAAAAGCTTTTCAATGAAAGCCAATCACATATTATCCTTCACCCTTTTTACATTCAACATTGTGTGGGGAAAACTTGGAAGGTGTGGGGCCCCAGCCTCCTAGGTGATTGGGCCTCTCGTCATAGATCTACCACCAATCGGTTGCACTAGCTGTAACATGCCCAGCTTAGCCATATGAGCTCCCATTCGTACGTTGTGCTTGTTGTAACAAAGTACTTTGCTATTTGCCCAACCTCTTACCTTTGTTAGATGGGTCAAATGTCTGTGTGTTGTCCCAGGAATTGTCAAACCCTTAAGCTTAACATTTAAATTATATATATATATATATATATATATTAATGAATTTTTTTTATGGAATCTCAAAAGAGATTATAAATGTTACACAAAATGATATGACATATGACCTTTCACAAATTGTGATAAAATTGGACAAATTTTTTTTTTCAAAATGTGAAAAGATTAGGATTATCAATTTATATAAAATCTGTAGATATAAAATGCAAAATCATCAAAGCAAATTTGAGAAACATTGATTAAAATGTATAACATCAATACACAAGTTTGTAACATTAATACATCCAACTCAAACAAAAGTTGTATAACTTATAAAAAAATAAATTGAACATCATAGATTATTTTATCAAAGTTGGAAAACCTTACAAATGTTTTTGCATTTATTAAAACCTTTAATAAACAATGATAATTTAATGAATGCCCTTGATTCAAGGGTATCAAATCAACAACTCCAACACTTCATTCATTGGTGTGGATATGATGTGAATGAACACATTTGGGAGGCAACTAAATATTTGTCAAATGCCATGGAAAAAATAAAAAAACAATGTATCAATGATATCCAAACAAGCCAAAGGCCATCACTTTTCATGAAATTGATCATTAGGAAGGGAAGTGATGTCATAAACACCATTTTCACATGACAATGAAGTTCATTCATAACTCATAATTCACTCCTAGTTCGATTTTAAATAAATTCTAATCCATTTTGAAATTACTCATAATCCACTTTTAATCTAATTTTAATACACTTTCAATTAATTTTTAATTGATTCATAATTAATTTTGGTAAAGTCTTAATTAATTTGTAATTCACTTGTAGTTAAAAAACTTTTTAAAAAAAAAATTTGGTCAATGGGCACTACATGGAAGCTTCGTTAAAATAGGTCTTCAAAGGGGTATAAATAAAGGTAGGAGCCCCCATTATTTTTTTATTTGTTCAACATTAGTCTAAAGTATGATTATACACTATAACCTTGTTATGTTATTTTTGTGTATACATTTTTTAATTTCATTGTAATACAAATATTTTTGTACTTTGGTTTTGCACATTTCATGTTTTTAATTTTAGCTTTTGTGTTCTTGTCTTGGTTCCTTTATTTCGTGTATTGGATTTAAATTTAAACATATTTTTGAACGTCATTTATTTTTGTAATTTTTGTGCCATGACAATAAGTGCATTCTAGAATTTCAAATCACACGATTAACCATGAAGAATGATTTAGAAACATGAAGGATTTGAGAACTCTAGGGTTTGTAAAAGCTAATGGTGATATTGTACATCCTATTGCACAAGTTGGCAAAATGCCATTATTCATGCAAAATGAACAAACAAAGTATTTCAAGGATGTATTTCATGTTCAAACCATAACCAAAAATTTAATTTTGGTAGGTTAGATGGTGGAATAGGGTTTGTAAGTCATATTTAACCTTAATGGATGTTTTATGAAAAATATGAAAAATCAAGGTTAATTGATCACAAAAGGGAAAATGAATGAAAAAATATTTGCCTTGGATGTGAACATGCCTAAAACAATTTCCCTGATGTTTGCACATGGGAAAAAAATACAAATGTTAAAATTTGCCATAAACACATTGGTTATGTTCATTTATAACATCTTAAGTTGATGTATCACCAATATATTGTTGAAGGTCTTTTCAAATTTTGAGCAAAAAAGGTGATGCCAAAGGTATGTGAGGCAAGAAATCAAATGTCACACACTTCAAAGTGTTTGATTATCTTGCATATATGCATGTCCTTGATGATTAAAGAACAAAAATATACCAATGCAAAGGAATGCATCTTCATTATATACTCCTTGGAACAATAGGGGCATAGATGTTTCAATCTGTTCACTCAAAAGTTGCAAGTGAATAAAAATGTTATTTTTTATGATGTGCCTTGTTGGTTGACAAATGTTTTTTGAAAACACCTAACAACAATAGTGGAATACGAAGATCCACATGGGTCCAATATCATGTACAACAGGTTCACATATGATGGATTTGTAGCTCATCATTATGCATGCATGGTGGAATTATACAAAAAATAAATTCACTTGTTTTGAGCAAATGGTTCAAAACCCCAAATGGGAAAATGCCATGGATGAAGAAATGACGACATTTGATGCAAATTGTATTTGGGAATTGGTGTTTTTAAGGTGTAATTGAATGTAAATGATGTACAAGGTTAAACATAATGTGGATGGATTTGTGAATAGGTATAAGGCAAGGTTGATTCCTGAAGATTATGCCAAAACTTATAACATAGATTTTGAGAAAAAATTATAACATAGTTGTTAAGATGATAACAATATAAACAATCATTGTTATGGTAATAACAAAAAGATGATTTTTACATCATGTAGATATGAATAATGTGTTTATTCATCAATATTTATAAGAAAAAATGTACATGGAATAATCAATACATATATACATTATGTGAATTAAACACATTTTAATTTGGTTTACAAGTTGAAGACAATTTTATATGGCTTGAAACAAACAACTAGAATTTGGTTAAACAAGATAGGCTAATATCTCGTCACAAGTGGATTTCAAATATCCAATGCAAATTTTTCACTCTATGTGAAAAAATCAAATCACAAGATTCTAGTCATAATCATTTATGTTAATGACTTGATTGTTATGGGAAATAGTGATGTAGATATCTTTGATTTGAAAAAAATATTTGTAGATATCTTTGATTTAAAGCAAAAGTTTGAAATGAAAGACTTGGAAAAATTGTGTTATTTCCTTAGGATCAAGGTGATTAAATCCCCAAAAAGGATATGGTTATTACAAATGCAATATGCATTGAATAAGTTGTCCAAATATGGGATGAGAAGTTGTAAATCCATTTGAATTCCATTAAAGCAAAATGTGAAATTGAGTGCAAATGAAGGTGAGTTTGTTGATGACCAAACACTACGTAAAAACACATAGTAAGGAGTTTGATTTACATGACCATCACAAGGGTACATTTGAGTTATGCGGTTGGAATAGTGAATGAATTCATGCAAACACCATGAAACACACATTTGGATGTAATGAGTTGCATATTGAGGTACATTAAATGCACCTTGTAGTGTGGAAATTCTATGACATTAGGAATTAACTACAAGTACACGGGTAAATTGATGCCAATTTTGAGTTGGCAACATTTTAAATAGGAAATTTACTAATGGTTTCATGTTTTTTTGGGAAAGTGATGCCATTAGTTGGAGCAACAAAAAACAACCAATAGTTACATTTTCAAGCACAGAAGTTGAAAACAAAGGTGTAATAATGGTTATATGTGAAATGGTTTGTTTACAAAAACTATTTTCAGATTTGAGATAGTCAATGGATGTTATTATTGTCATTTATTGTGATAACAGCAATAGCATGTTATTTGCTAACAATTCAACCTATCATATTAAGACAAAACACAATGAAACACATTATCATTTTGTTAGGAATAAAGATTTAATAAAAAGAAATTGACCTTGTTGATGTTAGCACTAAAAATCAAGTTGTTGACATTTTGACAAAGGCTTTAGGCATGGACAAAATACAAAAATTTAAAAGCATGTTTGATGTACTAAATGTGGATTTGAGCTTAAAGGAGAATGTTGAGAATTCAAACTCAATTAATTATATATATTTATTAATTATTGGAATTAAAAAAAACCTGATTATTTTCATGGTGATTACCTTTTACTTAATTTAGTTGGTTTATTTTTGGCTTTGGTTTCTTGGTTAAGTTTGTTGGCGTGATGTTTTTTTTTATCATTGCAGGTTTGTATGTTTTGTGTGTGATAAAAACCTTGGTGTGTTTTTATCTTATGTTTCATGTTTGTGAGCATATTGCTTTGATGTTCTTAATTCTCTTGAAATAAATATATTTGTTAATATAAAATAATATATTTAACTAGGTGGGTTATACATAAACAATATATTGTAATTTACACCTATAATCAATGAAATTGATTTAATAAATATTGAAAAACAACACACCAAACAACACAAATTTGAATATTTGTAATTTTTATAGGTTTCAAATTAATTAAAAAATCTCATAAGCTTATTATGCAATGTTGATAGTAGTGCAAATGTTTAAAAAAAAAAATTCAACGATATTTATACATAAAGGTTGTTTATTGAAAATTTCAAAGTCCATTTGAAATGGGGGTGGGCTTGGGAGGTTGGGGATGGAGGGACATTTTCTTTTTTAACATGTCAAGGAAACTTGATGATACAACTTATTTTTTTCACTCCCAATTTTTTTTAAACATTTTTTTTTTCAAAAATTAATAAATGCCAAACCTTGGAAGTAGGACCAACAAATGGATAAACTATTGATATATATTACACACACGAGCTTTCACCCAACTTTCCTTTCCATTCCATCAACCACTTCTCTTTGGGAGGCCACTTCACCATAATTGTAACCTTTAATAAGCAAGTATTTTTCATTTTAGAACCCTTCTACTATATCATAATACCTTGGTACGAAGAGCTTCCACACTAGTTATATTATTTTCAGAAATGTTAAAATTAAAAAAAACCTTCTCAAAGAAATTTTTTTTGTGAAGGAAAATATTTAGTCTCCAAGAGGCTTCCATCTTTTGAAATGAAAAATTTGAAATTAATTCATTATTATACAGACACTTGTCAAAGTTGCCAAGGTATTATTATATATGATTGTTGTAACTTTTCACTCCAACTAAAAATGGACACTAAATTAGATGACATACTCCCACCAATGTTTCTTTTCTCCCAATTTTTGTGATCTTGATCACCCATGAGAATATTTTAACCAAAAATATCCAACTCAAAAAACCAAAAAGAAAAAAAAAAAGGAGTTAAAAAACAAAGTGAAAATTAACATACATACAAAAGAGAACCTATAAATATTATATAGCCAGTTGGTTAATTGTTTTTCCTTCAAAATGGCTAAACAATTGTGTTTTTTTAGGTCTTCTAGTTGCCAAATTGTGACCAATTTGTCTTTTGAAAAATTGCTAGATTTCTCTATTGGGTTGGTTCTATAATGCAAGGGTTTTTTTCAAATTTCTCACCTAGATGTGGCCAATTTAACTACTTTTACCTCACAAAGTGGCGAAAACAATCCGTAAAAATCACAATCATTTTTTTCATTTCCTTTAAAAAAAAAAAAAAAAGGTTTTGCCAAGTTGCAAAAATTTGCCCCCAAAAAAAAAACACTGCTAGCATGTAGCCAAAAATGTGAGAGAAGTTTATTAAAACTTTTGTTTTTTATATCTTGTTTAAAGCTCAAAATTGGCAAAACTGTTTGTGAATGATTGCCATTTTTAAATACATCACAAAAGTGAAAGAAAAAACCAGATACAAATACACATACATACATGACACAATACATATACACTCATATTTTATACATACATACAAAAGAGGGAACATACATACATACATACATACATACATACATACAAACAAACAGACATCCAAAATTCAGCTAAACTGAGAGCATCTCGCCAATGCTGAGTATGTGACCCCGCCCTGGAAACTCTTGGATGAGATTCATCCAAAGTGAATGCATTGGAAGACTGCTGGGGACCCTGAAAAAAACAAGGGGTGTGTCACACCGTGGCCTTGCCATTTACATTAAAAAAGTATCTTAATGCAAAAGAAGAATTATGAAAATATGAAAATATGAATTATGAAAATTCAAGTATTTCACCATGCAAAAATCATACCAAATCTTCAAAAAAAATCCTCTACCGAAAAGAAACCAAAATCCTTCAAGATATCATAATTCTATTACTAAATCTCAAGTTTCAACACAAGCCAAAATATCATCTTTCAAAAATCCTCACATAAAAATAAACCTATTATTATTATCATTATTATTATTATTACCTAGGGGCCTATAAAAATCCCTTAAGCTACTACTATATTCAATAATGAATCTAAACAACAATAATATCTTAGCCTTGGCAAGGCAAGGCCCAAAAAACCACACCTTTCAGAGAGCCATGGAGGAGGAAAGCCCTGGAAGAGTCTAATAAACACAATCAAATCATATATATTAATTCACTTGGTCTGTTTGTGACAGTGACACTAGACAGACAGTGGCCATGGACAATTGTTTGAAAAGAAAAGTTTTTTTACTAAACCAAAAACATCAACCAAACATTGTTGAAATAACACACTTGTGTATTATGCACAGGGTTCACACTAGTCATATTTATTCACTCCTCCTTGTTTGTTCCTGATCAACTAGATAGTTTGAGTGGTCCAAGTGGGTTGCTATTAGTACCTAGTCTCCCATCTATATGCAGTTCCAATTTCAGTTTTATGGGTGGGGTTGCCAAAAAAAGTAAAGTTAGTACGGTATCTAAAATATTTTGGATGTGAGAAACATGTTTGGAGGGTCACATACTGAGCTTTTTGGATGTGAGAAACATGTTTGGAGGGTCACATACTGAGCTTTGGATGTGAGAAACATGTTTGGAGGGTCACATACTGAGCTTTGGATGTGAGAAACATGTTTGGAGGGTACATCACAAAAATGGAAAAAAAGAAAAAGGGAAAAAAAAAGTGTTACATATACATAATACATACACAACACTTTATACATACTCGCATCATCCTCTATATATAAACTTTCTTATGGAAAATTGCCACTTTATCTACATCAAAAAAAAAAAAATAAAAAAAAAAAAAAAAAACCTGACTCATATGCACATACATAAATGACACTGTACACATACACACACAATCCTCTATACACACATAAATACAAACAATGAGAATACTCATACGTACATACAGATATGTGTACATAAATACAAAGGAAATACATGTAATACTTACATAAGGAAATACTTAATACAAAGGAAATACATGTACATACTTACATAAGGAAATACTTACATACATACATACATGATGACATACGTATAGGAATGAATACAACGGGAATACACATACGTATTTATGTACGTAGATACGGAAGGTGGAACGCAAAAGAAGGAGAAGCGAGGGAAGAAAGAAAGAAACGAAGCGCAGAAGACGAGAGAGAGACAGAGAGACAGAAAAGAGGAGAGAGTATGGGGGGAGGTCACAGGGGAGATGGTGTCTCCGATTTGCCTAAAGTTGCCAGGAGATCCACACGAGCATCGGCAGCACGACCTCAGAGGGATGCTACTGCTGCTGCTGCTGCGGCGGCGGCGGCGGCGGCGGAGGAGGAGGTTGTGGAGGAAGCAGAAGGAGAAACAGAAGCAGGAGGAGGAGGAGGAGGAGAAGGAGGAGGAGGAGGAGGAGGAGTGGGAGCAGGAGGAATGGATATGGTTGTGAGATGGCCTGAAGGTGGAGTTGTAACTGTAGACTGGGTGATGGGTCTGGGTAATGTGCTGGACTACGCCTCCAGGAATCTGCAACCTTCTCAGCTTCCCGATGTCATTCCTGTCTCCGTTGCTGATTCTCTCATTCTTGCGGCTTCCAAGGTTTGTATTTTGGCCTATTGGGTGGGTGGGGGGTTGGGGGGGGGGCTTTTTTTTTAGGGGTTTCTCTCTCTCTCTCTCCCTCTCCTTTTGAGTGCCGTCCATTTGCTTGGAGAAGGAAGGTTCTTGAGCTCGACTATTTCAGGGATTATTTTTGTTGTTGTTGTTGTTGTTTACCATTGCACCCATTTGTTGTTGTGGCGCTGCTGCTGCTGCTGCTGCTGCTACTGCTGCTTCTGTTTTATCTTTTGGGTTGCACTGGTTTGTTGCTGAAATTTTGCTGCAACATGGAGTTGTTGGAATTGTGAATGCTGCTGCTTTTGACTGACTCAACATTTGGGTTTTTTTTAATATGAAACACCCACAATACAGCTTATGCATCGAGAGCCAAATTGCGTGGAGGTGACGGTGGAGGCATCAAGTCGAGTAGTGCTAGTAGGGGATGTACATGGTCAGTTACACGATGTGTTGAATCTGGTGCAACTTGCGGGTCCCCCATCTTCCAACTGCATTTTTGTTTTCAATGGAGATTATGTGGATCGCGGTGCCTGGGGTTTTGAAACCTACATTTATCTCCTTGCTTGGAAGGTTTGTGGCATTTCCTCTTCATATCCTTACCCCCCATTTTTTCCACCAATTTGTGTATCCATCTGCTTTGCTGCTGCTTCCTCTCAAAGTTTCAATCTTTGATGATTTCCGTTGTCACTGGGAGGGTCTTGTTCAATGTAAAAAATTGTTGTTTTGCTTTGTACTTTTTTTTGCATTGTTGTCAAGAGGAACTGCTCTTATTGTTGGAAGAGTTCTTTTAGGTGCTATTGCCACATCGAGTTTTTCTATTGAGGGGGAATCATGAGACCAAGTTCTGCACAAGCACATATGGGTTTGAGCAGGAGGTGATAGCCAAGTACAAAGAATATGGCAAACACATGTACCGTAAGCTCTTGGGTTGTTTTGAAGGCCATCCACTCGCTGCTCGTGTGGCAAACTGTGTGTTCATGGCCCATGGAGGTTTATTCCGACAGATTGAAGTTGAAAGTTCGCAAAAGAAGGGCAAATTTGGAAAGGGCTACAGGTCAAGTTTCTTTATGTTTCTTCCACAAGGGGGACCGACAGGGGAAGGATACACTTGTAAATCATTTGCAACTCTTATTAGCCATAAGAGCTGTAAGAAAGCTTTGATTTTTTGTTTGTTTTTCCTTCTTATATGTTGTTTCTCTGTTCCCATAATTTCAGTTTGTGGTTTTCTTCTTCTTCTTGGTTAAGGTTTCCATGGCTATCTATCTGCAGTTGTGTTATTCTGGATTATTTCATCAAGTTTCCATACAAATTGGTGGTATGGTGATTTTATTTTTTTGTTATTTACATATAGCCAAATACTGTTTTTTTTTCTTTCGGTGCAGGCACTTATTGCGTACTCGGGCTGCAGAAAAGACTTTGAAACTTGGAACTCTAGAAGATTTGGCAAAAGCAAGGCGTGGAGTTTTGGACCCCTCTGGAACTGGGTCCAATGTTATCCCTGGTGATGTATTGTGGTCAGATCCATCACTCAATAATGGACTTTCTCCAAATCAGTTGCGGGGAATTGGGCTCCTGTTTGGTCCAGACTGCACTCAAGAATTTTTGGAGAAACACAAGCTCAAGGTACAGAATCCACAAAACTGTGGCACATCTTGGTCTGTCTGTCAGTTAGTTGGTCAGTAGCCTTTTCCCCAACTGAAAAATGTGAGTGAAATTACTAATCCTGCCAAGAACGACTTCTGTGATTCTTGGACAGATCATTTAGGTGTTGTGGAGATTTGTGTGGCAGTTGATAGTGAGGTCACATGAAGGACCAGATGCGAGGGATAAAAGGTCAGGAATGGAAGACATGGACAAAGGTTATACAATAGACCATGTGGTGAAAGCTGGCAAGCTTATCACCCTTTTCAGTGCACCAGATTATCCACAGTTTCAGGTTTTCTTATTCATTTCCTCGCTCCTCCTAAACATGCCCACACCAAACATGTGTCTAATTCATGCACTCCTTCTAACTGTGTTGGACATTTTGAGTCTTACATCATATGGGATCCCACACAAGGGAGGAAAAGTCTTTTTCACAGTTATTGAATGTCTGAAGGGTGTTGATGAAACAGGCAACTGAAGAACGTTACAACAACAAGGGTGCATACATTGTGCTGGAAGCTCCTGATTTCTCCAAGCCCCAGTTTTTTGAGTTTGATGCTATTAAGCCTCGACCCAAGGCAAAATTCCTAATCCTCCTGCTTCCTGTTTTTCTCATACCCAAATCTTGCCTTATTCTCTGGTCTCTTAGTGTAACAACAGTGTGCTTCTTAATGTCTATTATATCTACTTCAGGGGAGTCATGCTACACTCTTTGTCAGAACCTCCATGGAGGTTCTTCTTATTAGCTCTGGCTTTTTAAGTGGGTATTTGATTCTGAATGAACCCAATGGGTGCATATCTGTGCTTGCCTGCAGGTTTCTCCGTATTATGATTTTGTGAATGTAATTGACTCAGATGAAGAGCTTGAACTAGGATCAGGGTCGGATGATGCTTCTGCCTGCAGTAATAATTAATGCCCATGAGCATAACTCTCTTCTGTATGATAACAGATGCTTTTTTGTCTTCCTGATTTTATCCTCTTGAAAGAGCTCCATAAAAAGTTGGTGGGCTTTTCTGTCTCAACAAATCTGGTCGACTATTTACCAAAGTGCAATGAATAAAAATAGCAACTGTTTTGGGGCCTGGTTCAAGGTCTCTCTGCCCATATGATTTTAGGCTTACTACACCAAGTCTCTAATTTTTATCCTTTCTCCCTCAGTATGCTATCTTCTTACTACACCAAGTCTCTAATTTTTATCCTTTCTCCCTCAGTATGCTATCTTTTTTGATTAGCTATATTTCCTTAATGCTAGCCAACATCATGATATATGGATGCCTCAGGAAATGGAAGAAACTCATGATGCAGATTCTGTATAATGGGCTGATTATGAAATAAACATCTATACCCACTGTCAGAAGCTGATGAAGTCAGTGGGTATATAGTCTGTCACAGCAGTTTATTACTTTGTCGTGCAGAAGGTGATGGTTTGAGACTTTGTGAACAACAGTCATAGGGTTATGACTACTGATTGTCTTGCTACCTTCAAAATTGTTGTTGTGGAGTTGTCTGCAATTTCACCTGCGTACAATCTTTTGTCTGCAATTTAACATATGTATACAAGACTCTTCACCTGTGAAACACAACACAGGAAAAATATCTGATAAAAAGCATTTGGCTTGAGTTCTTTGGGGATGGGGAAGGGAAGTAGGTACTGTACTTGCTGCATCAAGAGTATACATTCTGAAACTTTTTAGGGTAGCCATGAAATGTATGAGGAATATACCCTGAAGTCTTATGGTCCTCAACCTGGGTTTGTCTGATGATAGTTTGTCAGCACATATTCTTGACATTTGCAACCACTTAAGCATGAATAACATGATGTGTTTGTGTATGATAATGTTTCTTAAAAGAGATGTACCATCTCTGGGGACATGAACACGATTACCCACTCATCTCTAACTCACAGATGCAGGCTATCCAAGCTATTTGGTCAGTGTTTCACACACAACACAGACCAGCACCCTAGGCATCAATAATACCATCAATCAACACCACATATAGCCAAGAGCCAGAAATGACCCAGGTTCTTCAAACTGACATAATACTTTTGCTACATTTAGCTTGATGTCTGTCGACAAGGTTCATACCCAAGAAAAGCTTTTTACATCTTACTCTCTTTCAGAGTCCAAAGACCACCAAGTTTTACTCATTTGGTTCTTTGGGAGGGAATTTTCATTTGGTTCTCTAGAGAATTCCAAATGAACAACACATTCAAAACTCCTACAAGCCAGCACTCCTGAACATGTAAAAAAATTAACTTGAAAACTTCAACTTGAACCCTATACCTTTTACTTTCATGATGCACACATGTAAAGTCACAGGATATTTTAGGTAAGCATCCTGAATCATAATTGTACAAAGAGCCCAATCCTTGACTAAGCCCAAAGACAAGCACAGGCCCAGCTTGACCGAAAAATTGGTGTGCAGTGTGCAGACATTACAGACAGGTTCCTTTGTCATACATCAGGCTTTATCAATGCCAATTAATGATGTGAAATGCAATGTAAATTGTGTAAAGAACAAAAGGGACTGTTCCTGCTATGGCTCACAAAAGCCCTTCTAGATAATATGAATTTTAAAACTATGAATTAGACACAGAGCTAGGCAAAATAAGTACCTTTTATATTACTTCAATTGCTTGATCAAGAGACCAACTAAGAGACCAAAGAAAAGGGTGAATAAAAGAGAGAGCAAGAGCTGCCTATGCCATTCTGTTTTGAATTTGGCGATGAACATGGACCAGAAACTCCACATATGAATACCCCAACGCTGATTTGTCTTCCACCAAATACGAAAAAAACAGAAGCTCTACACATACATAAAGCAACCATCATAGTTTCACTCAGATTATCTTGGACATAAGCAAAGAACAAAGCATTTAGCCACATATAGGAATGAGAATGTATTGTGAAGGTACCCAACAAATGCCAGTAAATAAAAGGATGTTTTACCTGAAGGATCTCCTCTCTTCAACAATCGCAACCTGTATTCAAAAACCCATTCCACAAATGTTTTGTCACCAAAAGGTAAAACATGAAGGCAGAGTGCACAGCAACCTCAACTGGGCTTACTACCCCAAACAATTTTCAGTTGCATTGACTTACAAGAAGATGACAAATTGCAGAGAATCATCACATGAGTGTCAAGACAGGACACACTACATTGTCCTATGCCAAACGATCCCATGAATATCTCAGCAGTTCACAGTGGCCTCAATATGTTATACACAGGGTTAGTACATCCTCAGATCTGTGTGAGACAGTTGAGGTTATAGACAATTCGGTATCACTGCAACTGATCCTAGCCTGTACAAACTTTTGGTAAGGGAACTGTTGTCAGTCTTCAGCCCTCAATCAGCTCCAATAGGACTAGACCTGTATAAGGATGCTGTGGTAGCTTGTGTATCTGTCACACCATATAGAATATATGCTAGTGCTGCAAATGAGATGAAATCAAGCTCCAGAAAACAAAAGTCATCCCCCCACTCACAAATGTCCATTGAAATCACTACATGTTGACAGAGAAGAAGTTACCGTAGGTAGGAACACCGTTGACGCCGAATTTCATTGACTACTTCATTCAGCCTCCTTGACAAGTCATTGTTGTACTCTTGCAGAAAAAACTGTATCCATACCATGAGGTAACAAAAAATCCCACTGAAAAGTAAAATCCTCTGTACAACTTCTGTTTGCTGACCTCTAGCAGAGGTTGATGGAATATGTTGCAGTTCTAAAATTTCAAAATTTCACAGGGAACAAAGGACAACTAGGGAGAAATTTTCACCTGTCCAGAAACCATCTCTTCAGCAGATTGAACTCCAAATAGTTGGTGGACAATGTCTGGAGAGGCTTGCGTGCCCACATACAAGAAGCCATCCTCTCCATTCTCCAACAAGAAAATGCCATCCTGGTCCAAATTTTCACTAGACAATGGCACAACTTTTGGCAGTATTGCTCCCCCCAATTCCTCCTGGGAACACCATACATGTCAAAGCCTTGTTAGAGGGTACACAAGACAAGCTCTGGCTTGTCTTTCTCACAGAAAAGTCATTCACCCAGGGGAAAGGAATGAAACAGATTATAACAAAAAGAATCTTGTGACAGAGCAAAAACTGACATCAATCGGCATGCATATACAAGAAAGTTTGGCAGCTATGTCAAGACAACATAATGAAGGTTACTTTAGTGATGTTGAGAAATGATTGACTGAATCTTCTAAGGAATCTAATGGAGGAGAGTACTACCTTGGATGGAAGGTTATGAAGAGCAAACATCCGGGGGTAGACAAGTGGAATTGCAAGAGAAGCTGAAAGTGATGCAACTCGGTTGAGCCAGTAAGACCGTTCATCAACACGCACTTCTGATCGCAATCCTACACTTTTTATCAGTGCTGCAATATCACAAATCAAAACAGTTAAAAAAGAAGAACTTGTTCCACAGATATGTCAATCTCAAAGAAACACAAATTGGACAGCAGATTGTCCAAGCACTTTCTGGTTCTTATCAAATTCAGACCAGAAGATTCTGTATTGGACCTGTAGAAACTTAGTAAGTAGCAGCTCAAAAACCCATTGTCGCGGATCATGGTGACTATCAAAGAAGCTAAAAAGCAGTGTGGGAGCATAGTATGTATACCCATAGTGTAAAGAGGCAGTAGCTTCAACGCTTCAGGGAGGATGAGCTGGCCAGAGGACGATGCCGTAGCACAAAATTTACGATATGTGTACAGTATTGTCACACACTGGCCTACTATACGATCCCTGACTTGGACCACTGGTGTTGCCAGCACATCTTGGGCAGCTATGTATCCACAAAATTCATCCCACATGGCACACAAGATTCAGATCACAAGAACAATTGAAGCAATGACATATGGACCCCAACATGGTTGCATGCACATGTGGATGTTGTCCCAACAGGTGACAACCAGGAAACAATTAAAACTAGAGATGATAAAAAGCATGGAGTACATGTCCATACCATTCTTTAACAGGTAGGTGAACTGAGTGTCCAGGTCCGCCCCTCGGAAAAGATTGCTGAGCGCAGTTGTGCAAGAAAGAGAAAGGGTGTTTATACGAATTCGTCTTTGTCCATTCATGGTTGTATACAAGAGTGCACTCTGTGCAGAGGAAAAAGCAACAAATGCAATGATTTCAGTCTAGAAATTATCATTTCGAAACAAATAGGTTGACAACCATGAGGCTGATACAACAGGTAAAAACAAAAGCTGTTGCATATTCCCAGGAGTTCTAGACTGACTGGAGTTTCCTCTGTGTCATCATCAAGCTGATCAGTGTAGTAAAATATGCCAACAAAAGAAACAATACCATAGACTGCAGACCTATCCAATCTGATGACCTTCACAGGAATAGAATAAATTTGAGTCTAACCTGGAAACTGCATTCCAATCCATCCTGGAACTTATCATCATGCTTGAATGTCACCATGATTGTCTTGTCACAGTCAATCTGCAAATCATCAATCAGGATCAGGAACCCCCTTTACTCATATCCTGATCTGTCAACAAATCTGACAGCAGGTCACCTACATCAATGATAGACAACACCCAAACTCACCGCGGGTAGCTCAACTTCGGTAGGATTACGTTTCCAGAAGTTGCCATAATACTCCTGCAGTTGCAATCCCTGCTTGCATCACAGAACAGTGACAATTCTGTATTAAGATACAATGACAGTTACAAGGTGAACCCAGCAGCCTAGAGACTGTTTCTATCTGCTGGAGTTGCATGGAATTATGTCACAAGATAAGAAAACAAGGCAGAAGGAAGAATCGAGGAAAGGACAATGCAAATCATTCACAGAATGAGAACAAACAACTTCTGACTACACTAGAAAACAGCAGGAGTAAACAAAAGAAGCAGAAAGGGGCTTGCCTTACTGCAGCGCACACGCATAATAGCTTCTAACCCCTGTGGTCGAGTCAAATTCCATCGCAAGTCGTTGTACAGCTTTGCAGAATCCACACTTGATTGGAAACCATGGTAAAAGTATATCTGATTGCAAAATCCATGAGCTGTAAGTGGGACACTCTGCTTTAGCATTTGGGTACCAGGGAAAAAAAAAAGACTTATTTGAAAAACTAGAGCAAAAGATACTGGCACCCAATTTCAATTCCAATACCAATTGTCAATGGTCCACAGGACTCATAAAATGACACAAATGATCACAATATGGTCAGACTCAAATCAAGGTCATAAACCAGAGCAGAAAATGAAAATGCGAAGTGGAAAGATAGTATGGCATACAAACCTGGCCTCCAGTTGTCCTTGGCACAACTGACAACGATGCAATGTCCAAATAGTTTTGGGATGTCAAAAACAAGTCTGCACAAACCTGCACTTGGCATAGACAAAATACCCATTATATAAAAAAGACAAAAGATAACATCTCCCTACTGACTGCATTCTTCACAACACTGTCATCAACTTGTGTAAGCTGAAGTGGAACTCACTAACTAAAGAACTCTTTGCTGTTGAAAGCTCATTTAGTTGACTTGCTTGACCTGAACACCCTACAGTTTGCATGAAACATGTGAAGATAAAGAGAAGAAGAAGCTACCTGAGACTCTGAAAACTCAATTGCCATTGTCTTCAATGTCTTATCTGCAGGCTGGATCAGCTTTTGTGCCTCCTGTGTCAGGCAACCCATAGAAGAAGCTGTATCAGTCACAACCTTGTTTGTTTTCTAATTTGTCAGTCCTAGGCAAGCCAAACTGAAAAGGACAAGAATGGATGGGTTCATAACCTTGTGAGTGTCACTCACAAAGTATCAGAGCATCACTTCATTGTGCATGACTGACTCCATTACTGAATCATCACTGCATTCCAAGACCATGACCTTTTCTTTTGCTCTAGATGATATAGGGATGGTGAATACTCTCACCTTATCTCCAGTCTTGCCTTCTGCTTCCCTTGCTGTCAGTGCACCAAGTCCCACTGATGGTAAAACTGCAAGGGCCCAAGCAATGCAAATAAATTATCATTTGCAAGAAGTTACAATACCCACAAGGTCTAAAATTGTTTAGCCAGCAGGAACATGCCTTTGACACAGTCTAATGAAAGCAAACTGGCATGAAAACAATTTGGACATGGTTTATGCAGTAACAAATGCATAAGATGAGATTGATGAACCTGTTTGAAAAACCAAGAGCTTCCCTCCAGTTGACTTCATAGCTAAATGTGCACCCTGCAAGGGCACATGGGACACCCAAGAGGTCACCACTCAGAGAATCATTGCAATTGACAAACAATCCTCACAATATGTTTGCATGATGGATCTATCAGATGGATGACCTTGATTGTGATTTACCTTGACAGCAGCACCAAATGCAGATTCTTGAATCCTATTGTTCTGAAACATGCTGGGAATGGTTTCCAGTAATTGCTCAAGATGCTCATGGCCCTGAACAGCACAAAATTTTCAAAATCCATCAGTTGACCCATATATATCTTCATTTAGTGCACTGCTCAGTAAAGCTCAATCTAAAATAAGGAGGCAATTGTCCTGTGGCACATCTGCATAGGTTGATCTAGCAGCACTGTTCCCCACTGTGTTTGCGGCCTCTCTAATGCAGACAAGAAAATAGAAAATACGCACCTCAGAGAGTGGAACAATCAGATGATTTTGAAGGGGAGTGTACACATCTTGTATATCTGGAACCACTAGCATGGATGGCTGCAGATTGGGGAACACAGATAGAGATTATTGTCAGAGAAATGAGACAGAAAAGAGCTCCACAAGAATGACTGGAGATAGATCCTTGAGGCTGATTTGAGTATCCATTCAAAAGTGTAAAGAACAGCAGGAAAGACAGAGAAGATTCCATGATGGGTGCCCACAGGTAAAATTCACAGCCCAACTACAAAAGCCCTGTATATATGCAGATCTATTCAGGAGGGACCCAAGTTAGAAGACCAAAAGGTAATCAGTACATCTACAAGTATGCTTGGTGCACACATTCAAATCATGTGAATTTACATCACAGGAGGTGAAGGAGCAAAACATCATGAGTCATAACCAGCACACAGCTGAGAGCAACTTGACAGAAAGAGAAAGCAAAGACCAATCAGTAGGAAAAAAGGGTCTGAGAGGTGCATTGAGTGCTAGAGAACAAACTGTCTGCAAATGCTTGTTGAGGTTGTAGAAGTGAATAGTGGAGTCAAATGTTGCGATGCCAACCCGTGTCTGAGGATTCTCCTGTCCAACAAAAAGAAAAGCAAAGAATAGTTTCAGGGGCAGCTGTCAGCAACATGGCAAGCTACAGCTAAAGAAACAACTGTTGTCACAATATGACAGACAAAGGGAGAAGATGAATGAAGCTCAAGTGATCTTCAGAAAAGATATCCACTTACAAGACTACATACAAAATTATTGAGAGAACTCCAAATGCTGAAAGTCCAAAGCAAAATTCTGTTTAGCACTAAACCAAAATTTGGAATCGAATAAAATTGGGAAAATCCATGAGAAAACTAGCAACACTAGTGAGAGGCCGCACTGTGAGGTCTGCCAGTGCACGATTGACAGCACTGCAAGCTGCAGCAACAGCCCCGGTTGAAACAGCTGCCATTGATACATCAATCAAGAAGAAAAACACTGGTGGCATTGGAGGACGGACCTGCATTTTTTGCCACAAAATGAAAAAATCAGTGTATGCATATAAGGTGAATACAAGACCCTGAGATTTGGAAATCCTCAACAAACATACCAGGACATTGAAAATGGTTTATGCACCCACTTGATATTCCTTTGGGGCCACAAACTCAACAGTGCCTCTTGACAGCTCTGGTCTCGAGTCCACATCACGTCTTCTCCCATCAGGTCCTAAGTTGCACTGATAAGCTGGTGGTGTCTCACTAGTGTGGCCTGGTTGAGAAGCAAGGGTAGGAAAGAATACATAAAACATCCATCAGCAAAACATCTATCACAAGGAACAACTGTTCAACTCAAGCAACATATGCGGCACTATAAAAGTCAAGCATCTAAGCCTAATGCATAGAGAGATGTCTGCATAGAGGCTAATGGTTGGCATCTCCGGAGCATATATCCTTTAATCAAACCATGCCCTTCAAGCCAATGAAAGAGAAAGGTTAATTTGTTAAGGTTAACATGTCTCCTCCTCCTGCTCAACAATCCCAAGGAGGATGCCATAGGAGAGACCTCTTACCACACAAGTTGCAAATGAAGCGATGACCCTGGTCAATGAATTTCATGAATGGGTTGATATAGCCTCTGCATTGAGGTGCTGCACAACGAACAGGACCACTGTCGCCAAAATCTACTACCTGCCAGCACCCATTCCATCACCACATCCAAATGCCAGAATCCCACAGAAAGTGACCAATGTGCCCACTGCTTCATAACTGTGGTCAATTGGTGCTCCAAGCTATGGATGCCCCAAACAGTACATCCTTACATCATTTGATTGAATTCCTTTGCATCCTCATCCTCCAAGCAAAAACAACTAACAAGGTACTACACCATTATGATCCTTTGGTACTGTCTACAACATAAGTGAAACTAAACTGTTACATTGGCTCCTTTTGCTGCACTTTAGACACACATTCTTTCTATTCTTTTGAAGTGGTTTGTATGTCCATTCCAGTGCAAGACCCACAAGGTATTATGGAGATGTGTAAGAAGTAATAATAAAAGGTAGTAGAAAAATGCAGAAATACTTTTACCTGTATTAGCTCCTCAGCAGGATCTAGAGCCAGGGGTTGAACCATGAGTGCCAAAGGCATTCCTGATGTGCTCAGTAAATCACCTGAGCAGGGGATCTGTACAAAAAATTCTCAGTCAAAATACTGAAGTTTGAAACCAAAAAACTCATGACCAAAACAGTCATCAACCTTACACAATCACCACAAAGCTTATTAGTGACTAGATGGGACAGGCCTGTCCCACGTACCATGTTCAATGTGCATCGCATCATCCTCGGACTGCAGTTCCCTGTATCTCTAACAATGAAGGTACTGGTAGCAGACTGCAAAACCAACATACCAAGCATTTGAGGAACATGGTTCAATGCTAGAAACACCTTTCTCACAATAAAAAACTTCCCAGAGATCTGTGTAGAAGAAAAAAATTGAGTGACTAATGTACCGGAGGCACATTGCTTTGGTTCTCAACACGAGTCACATAAGTGACAGGTGTCACTGTTGGCTGAGGCCGAGGAATCTGATTTGGGTCAATGCGTGAATTTGCAGATCCTGGTTGATTCCCTGCTGGGGAGCCTGGCTGTGACATTCCTTGGATCCCAGGAGCTGCATTTCCTGGGACATGAGGCTGGCCACTGGGATGCATTTGCTGAGGAGGATCTCCTGGAATAGGTGGCATAGACGCCTGGTAAAAAACAGGGATTAACTCACACTCAGCTGAGAACAACTTAATGACACCAAAAAAAACCATCACTTTCTTACTTGATATTCTACCAGATGACACTATAGAAGAATAGGTTAAGCAAAAAAAGAAACTACTAAGTAAAGACTTTGCTGGCCATGGACAACACCATGCAACAGAAAAAGAGGAGGTTGAGGAACAGAAATATGGTAGGGAAAACTGATAAACGCTGATACCCCTTTCTGCCCCTGAAACCACTGAGGCATTCATGTCTCCAGAGACAGAAATCAAAAGAGAGAGAGAGAGAGAGAGAGAGAGGGCTTTTCAGAGTCTTTTCAAAGAGAAAGAGAGTTGGATGCCAAAAGCTGAGAGATGGATATCAGAGTTCCACAACAAAGAACAAAGTAGAAAAGAACTCACAGTAGGAGGTGGCCCATTGTAGGCATCTGGATACACACGCCTCTGTGCAGGCTGCCACATGGGTGGAGCTGGGTAATTAGGGGTACTGGAAGGCTGACTTGGTGCTGAGAAGCTTGGAGGAGGAAGGGGGTCACTTAAGGATCCTGAACTTTTCTGTTCTCCAACTGACATACCTCCCAAGTGTTGGGCTAGTGAAGGCACTTGTGAAGGTGATTGTTGCATATAAGGAGATGATCCCTGGTTTGCAATTTGGTTAGGGACCTGGGAGTGTGGGGGACCAGTTACTGGTCTAAATGATTGGGAGAACGGGCTTGAGAATGACCCTGAGCTAGGTCCTTGGATGGGTGGTCCTTGAGGAGGAGTGCCGTGTGGTGGAGGAGGGCCTTGTGAATAAGGTCTGCTTGCTGTGGGGGGACTTGGTGCTGGCCTTGACGGATGAAACATTGGTGATGAGAATTGAGGCTGAGAGAACGCTGGTGCACCAGCTGGATCACTGGCAGGGGGGGCATATAAACCAGGGCCTGCACTAGGCGGTGCTCCATGAGAACCTGCATAAGACAAGTACTGGTCAACCTGGGAAGAATTGAGAGATGACTGAATAACAACAATAGGGATATTTCAGATCTGACAACATAACAGCAAGCATGGAAAAGACAAAACCCAACCCTAAAGAAAAGAGAAAACAAGACTGAAATCAAAACTGAGGAGCAGCAGTGTGGATGACAGAAGCAACAGACATATGCATGTTCAGGGACCTTCAATGCTCCTGAGGTTATAAACAGCAAAGAACAACAATGTAGCCATGAAGTTCCAAAACCAAATTCCTAGATTAATGGAACTGAGGATGGCTTTTTGTCTTCGTGTTTCTGTGCTTACCCATAGAACACTGGATCTTTGAACTCTCGTAGTAGCAAGAACATCTTAATTAATCACCAAAATTTCACCTTAGGGTTTCAAGTTCTTGCATTTGAATTCTTCAAACTCATAACTTGCAAAGAACAATACCACTCCACAGAACCCCAGAAAGGAAAAGAAAGAGCTATAAGAACCCAAGTTGGAAATTGATCCAAAATCAGTGAGACGATTAAAACTCCTTGAGCCAAAACTGGCAATTCTCATCCATCAGAACTACTTGAGTGGGCTAAAAATTGTCTGATAGCCAAGTTTCTCACATTAGATATCTCAAGAATTTCTTCATTGTCAGATAAGAAGAGAATGAATGAACATCTGAAGAAAGGACCATTGCAGAAGAAAGGAAATTCAATGCAGGAAAGGACACTATCATCATAAGCAGATTTGTTCCATCACTCTGTCATTCTGATTTGTGAGCTTGCATCTGTCAGCAGGAGGAATGCAATATCCCATCCCAAAATGGTCATTGTTGGAGTGATGATAGGCAGGGTCTGATCCCTGGGGTCTCAAGCAGCAGTAGTACAGAGCCACAAAAGTACACACATCATGAGAGAGACTGCAGCAGATTACTAACCTGGAGGAGGGCCCGATGGTCCTCGTACCATGTTTGATGTGGGTGGAGGTCTGAATGCTGTGCCAGCAGGTGGGCCATAGTTTCGTCCTGAACTTGGAGGAACTGCATTAGAAGAAGTAGGAGGAAGAGGAGGAGGTCCAGAAGGAGGAGGTCCAGGAGGAGGAGGTCCAGGTGGTCTGAAGTTTGAATTCCCTGCTGCTGCTCCACTTGAAGGCTGGACCCCAGATCCAGAAAATTGAGAAGCAGCTCCAGAGAACTGAGGAGGAGGAGGAGCTGCTACAGGGCCTTGAAAAGGTGGTCCTCTAAACCGAGGAGATCCAGCAAATTGCTGAGGTGGTCCTCCTCTTGCACTACTTCCAGGTGGATATTGCATTCCCTGTTGATAGGGTTGCTGTTGCATAGGAGGAGGGGGAGGGGCATAATAAGATGTTTGAGATCCAGCAGGGGATGATGACCACTCCCCCTCTCTCCCCATGCCTGTGACAAGTGAAGGGAAAGTGTCTCCAAGGCTGGCTACTCAACCCCAATGTGCTTTCTAGCTAAAATGTGCTACTTCTCCAGCTGCTGCTGCTGCAGATGATGATCATGACACACAGGGGTATGAAAAACATTCACCCATTAGAGATCTGAAGCTCTTTTTTGCCAGACCGAAATCCGTTTCACCGCTGGGTACTTGTTGCCACTGGAAGAGAAAAACACCCGCCCGGGATCTGGATCCTCGTTAAGAAAAAACGAGCGAAAGAAAAACAGGAATACAGACTGAGAAGACCCACAAAAAACGGATACAACGACGACGACGACAACACGAAGAAGAAAAAGAAGACACGAAGAGAAAAGCTCAGCGATAGACGAAGAAGAAGAAGAAGAAGAAGCAACAGGAGCGAACTAAGGCAATAAGAAACCAGAAAAAAAGGAGAGCACAGATCCTCAGAAAATACCCGATCTGTTTTGAATCAAGGTGCAGCAAGACGAACCACCAACTGCAACATTCCGCGACCCGGTTGAAGATCTCGCGTCGAGATGGAACAGGATCGAAATTGATGCCGGAGAAGAAATGAAAGGAAAAAGCAAGATCGGGAGTTTTTCCGCGACGACGCTCTGCGCACGGGGAGACGACAAAACCAAACCAAACCAAACCAAACCAAAAGCGACGACGGCGTTTTAGGGTTTTGCTTACGGGTACCTGGGTGGTGGTGGTGGTGGTACCCGCCCGTCCAGTTAGAGAACCCCCGGTTCCAGTTCGCAAGAACCGGACCCGAACTAATGAGTTCTATTTATGCGTGGAATCAAAAATCGAGAAAATTTCAATTTATTTTTTCAAAACCAAAACTTAGGGGGGGGTTCTTTCAACCAAAAAAATAAAAATAAAAAATAAAAAATAAATAAATAGAGAATTGGCCAACATTGGTATACACCATTTTGATTTTGGTCAAGGTGAAAATTCTAATTTTTGCAACCCAAACCACAATTAAATTTTTAAAAAAAAAAGGTTATTTAATCACTAGGTATCTACACCAAGTGTCAAATTAACAAGAACTTTGGGTTTAATTATCTAAATTATGATGTCCTCTAGAAATGTATTTAGACTTAAAGAGTTTTTAATTGTGCATTTAATTATTTGAATTTTTTTTGAAAAAGTTTAGAATTAACAATTAATCATTTGAAAGTTGAAAATTTAAAAAAAAATAAAATTATTGAAAATATCAAATGATGCAACAATAAATATTAATAATGTTTTGTCTCAAATCGTATCCCAACCATTAAGTTAGAAAAAAATTGAGAATTGAGAATTTAATCCAAAATCAATTAAATACATATTTTTATTTTAATATTGTGAATAAAATTTTGTAGCTTTTTCAACACAATGCTCTTGCAACTTCATCATTACGAACATCGGCACTTGGGTTACATTTTTTTTATCACTAAAAAAAATTTACATATTTTTGTTATATATATATTTTTTATTCATTATATTAATGAATAAAACATATGTAACAAAAAAATTTATCACTGAAATGATTAGAAAATATTTGAAAATGACATATTTTTGAAATTTTTATAATGCAAATCTAATATAATAATATCTTTAAAATTAAATAATAAAAAAATATAGATTTAAAAAAGAAGTTCTAACACATTTTACTTGGTTAGTTTAAAACTTATTCATTACATATATTTTTTACAATAATTTTTTTGAAATTTGGTATGCAACTTATTGTAAACTTAATGAGATGCAAGATGGTTTTATAATAATACTTGAAAAGGATTTTAATGTTTTTCTTACCATTTATATTGAAAAAAAATTTGTAGTGTTATAAGATTTTTTTAAAACCTATTTTTGCATGCTTGTTTCATAAATAAAAAGTTGAATTAAATGATACATGCAATCATTAAAAAAACCATATGCAATAACCTATGTAGAGGTTATTATATTAGGTGCAAGCCCATTTTGTCTTAACCTTTTAGACATAAAATTGACCTTTTCAAAATTTTCAATTTTTTAATTTATAAGATTTAAAAAACTCAAGGTTAATAGATAGATTAAAAAGGGTTTTGTATGAAATTAAAAATTATTGTTAAATTATTGTTAAAATATACAATTTTTTCAAAATTCTCATGAATTGAAAATAAAAAATGAAACATGAAACTCAAAATGATTAGACATCAAATATTTTGATAAATCAAGTTCCTTCTGGATTCAAGAATATTTGAACATGTTTTCTAAGTTTCAAACTATGAAATATTATAGTTATTTCCATTAACATCTGATGGTTTTTGTGTGGGATGTTCATTTGGATATTCATCTTGATGTTTAAGAATTTAGCGTAATAATATTGATTATAACAATTGGCACTTTGAATACAAGGCAATAAGTAAGCCCCCAATTATGTGTTCCTTCCATTAAAATATGTGGAAAATGGTGGTTCAAACAAATGTAAGAATAAATTTTTTATTTAGCCAATGTGGTGATGCATCGTGCACCCAATAGGTTTTGTTTACAATTTTACGTCCATTTGGGACTAGAGAGTCCATTAGACGAAAGGTAGATCATGGAGGACAGATTGTCCTCTGGTATTGGCAACATGCCACAAATTTTGCCAGGGCGACTATGATCATAGTCTCCATGAGTTCAGCAAGAGTGCTCGTGTGGGTGAGAGGTAAGGTAGAACAAAAACGTTCCCTAACTTTCTGTGTATTTGAATACATAAGGAGCAAGTGCTCTTCATCCTCTACCTTCCCCAAGTTGCAACCTTGACAAAACTTTTTTGTGTATGGCACGTTCTTCCACGCACTGAGCACTGCCTCAAGCTACGTGTTGCCACATCGAAACCGGGCCAAAACTTTCCGCAGTTGGACACACTTGATGTCACACAAGTATCTTTCGCTTTCGTACGACATACCCTTGAAGCACAAGTATCTTATTTGCACGTTGGTCCCAATCTCGCGGTTGGTAAAAAACTTTTCAATGAAAGCCAGTCACATATCATCCTTCACCCTTTTTACATTCAACATTGTGTGGGGAAAACCTGGAGGGGGTGGGGTCCCAACCTTTTGGTTGATCGGGCCTTTCGTCGTAGATCTACCACCAACTATCTACACTAACCTTGCTAGATAGGTCGGATGTATGTGCGTTGACTAAGGAATTGTTCCCAACAGTAGTTCAGTAATCCCTGCCTGGAACGCACGGGTCATTGCAAGTTGAAGTCTCATTTCCAGCAGTGATTGAACCGGAGGCAGAAAACCTGCCACCTCTTGGGGCTGATTCTGGAGTAGCCATTTTTTCACAGATCCAACCCAACATTTATTTCCTGCAACAAGTATAACGAGCTAGGCTTCCCATGCCTTTCCTAAGATGCGGTTTTTAGTGACCATGCTCACATGATTATAGTATAGCAATGCTTGTCCCCATGCAAAGTGTTCAAAGGGGAATTTGTTAAATTCTACCAGCACGATGGATGTGCTGGTTGTTTTTCGCACCTTGAGTCGGGACTTGAGGAACCCTCGGTACACTACTTCAATAGTTTTTATTTTCTTGAAGTCCACCCAAATCTCATAGGCGTAACTTACTATGGAACGCACCAACGTGTTGAAAAGGTCACAACGTAACTTAACGTCCATATTACGTAGTTTTGCACCGCGGTGTTTTAGTGCGAATAACAAGCGCTTACTGGCAGTTGCTAAATGTTCCACTGCACTATCCAGGTTCGGGGTGGTATTGAATAAAATCCCCAAATAATTGAAGGTTTGCACACTCTCAATAATGTCACCTTTAAACATAAACTTTTGGCATGGGTCAACATAATTAAACACCATGACTTTTGTTTTTTTCACATTCACTGTAAGTCCACATTCAGCATAGAATTGTTGGAGTGCGTCGAATTGTTGTTATAGTCCCACTTCTGACTCTGATGTTAAAACAAGGTCATCTGCAAAAAACAACAACCATACATGCACATCTGCTAAGGTCGGTGCATCGCATTTTTTGCTATTTAAACGCCCTTCTAGGGCATCTAAATATAGCCCAAACAATAGGGGGCTGAGAGGACAACCTTGTTTCACACCTTACTGACATTTGAAGTTGGAGGTGACACCTTCGTTTGGGTGGTTGATGCATACGGTATCCTTGGCATGCATCGCCTGTACGCATTGTAAGAAGGGTCCCTTCACCCTAAGGCCAGTCAACACCTGCCACAACACTTCACATGGCATAGATTCGAATGCCTTCTTTAAGTCCACAAAGTAACAATAGAGTGGCTTCTTTTTTGCCTTGCTCTGTTCTATCAAAGTTCACAATATGAAGAGTTGGTTAGTAGTGCGGTAATCTTTGCAAAACCCAGTTTGACCCTTGGCGTGCAGTCCATGTTGTTCAGCCCATTCACTCAGCCTTTTGTCAAGGATCATAGCGAACAACTTTGTTAGGATAGGCCCAAATGTTATCCCCTTATAGTTGTCAAATTTAGAGGCATCGCCCCCTTTAAAGAGCATGTGGACCACCCCAGTGGAAAGGGCTTCTGGAAAGCCTTCTCTTAGAAAACAATTGAATGCTGTCAATAGTGGCATGTGTAGCAATTCTCCTACATCCAAAATGAATTCAACTTTTATACCATCCAAACCGGCAGCCTTGTTCCTTTGTAATTTTTTCAACGCCTGAAGCAGTTCAACAAGTGTGATATCTGCGTTCAGGGTGTGGCTAGGTGGAGATTTGGTCACCTGAGCTGAATGATGAGTCCATAACCATATGGGTGGTGAAGACTGGCCAACTAGCATGCGAAAGCTTTCCAAAAGCGTAGGTGCATCGATTTTGTCCATAACGAATGCCCTTGGCCGGTACTTTTTCCAGAACAAAGGCACATCGACCTTAGCAAGCGCACACATATGTTGAGCTTTTGCAGTTTCCCAAAAAAATCTTTTTCTTTTTAATAAATTTTTGAGTTTACTTTTCTGATGTTTAACGGCATGTGAGTCGAGGTTGACTTTCATCAAGAGCCTCAGTTCATGTTTTGCTATACGACAGTTAATGTCAAACCAGGGTTTATGGTAGTGTTTCTTTCTACAGCTCCCTCCCGAAGGCTTGTTGCTAAAAATAAACTTTGCTGCAGCACCCACGCATTGCTATAGTAGGTTAGTTAATTCGTCTGCCCCTAGATGCCCAATCAAGTCAACAACCCACAAGTTTCCAAGATTTGCTGTTAGGGCAAGCTAGTACTCTTCAACTTTTGATTTATCATAGTTAAACCTAGGTAAGAAGAATTTTTTTGTTACCATCGTATGTTGCGGTTCAACAAAGCTACAATCGATGTTCAATCGTAGGCGCAATGGCCTGTGGTTAAAGTCGCCCCCCATCGCGCGATAATGGGTGTCATTTATTATCACCTCGAGGTGTGTAGCAGCTTGCCAAACTGCAGGTGAGCCAAAAATATAATCGATAGTGTTGCGCCCCCCATTTGCCAAACTGCAAGTGAGCCAAAAATATAATCGATAGTGTTGCGCCCCCCATTTGCCAAACAAGTGAATTCCCTTGATTGGTCACCAGATGTCCGGCCATTGAAGATGAACAACCTAGCATCACAGCATAGGTCCAGGAGCTTGCGGCCCCAATTGCCAACACTAGCATCACGGTTTTGTCACGTAGCCACAACGCTTGGTTGCTGAGTCTCAATGGGCTCAAGTGCTTATAATAGTTCACAAAGGTCGTTAATGTCAATGATATCTGGTAATGTTATAGTACGCACATTAAAATCCCCTCCTAATAGTACTATGCCCCCTAGAGTTTGAACTTCAGTTATATCTGTTACCGGGTTTTGGAATAGGGATTCATTCTTGTGTTTGGAGCCAATAGGGGCAACGTACACCACGCAAACAAACAAGTTAGGGGCAACACCCTTGTTGACTTGTAGCCATAGATAAGAATCATGGCTTCCTTCCTTCCACTACGACAGGTTTGGCCTAAGGTGGTTACGAAAGTAAGCAACAATCCCCATGCTATGTTTTGTTGCTTTTGTATTTCCCAGCTGGATAGTGCGTGCTACTGCAAATGAGTCAAACCCTTCAACATGTGGCAAATGTTGGTTTGGGAAGTGCCAAGTTTCAGTTAATAAGACAAAGTCAGCACCCTGAAACAACTTTAGTATTTCCACCCCTGTTTCTAGTTTATTTACACCACCCCTGTGCATGTTCCATAATACCATGCATAGGTCTTTTTGGGTTCAAGGGTTTTTTTTGTTTTGGAGAGAGTTTGTGAGGGGTGGGGTGGATTTTTTGGGTTTTTTTTCTATTCACAATGTGCCCACCAAGTTCCCATCAAGTTTTCAAAAGGTTTCCCAAGATGTTCCCAATAGCACCACAATTTTATCCCATTTGTTTTGCCCAAAGTTATTTTCTTTTCACCTTATATGTGGGTCAACCTTAACACTAAGTCTCATTTGGATGTTGAGACATGTTGGGTCGAGCAAACAACAAAACAAACATTTGACCACCCAAAAAACTTTGTCATGTCACGTTTAAAATGACATCAATATATATATAAATGGATTGTAATAAAAATTTATAATTAATTTGAAGTTCATTTCACATAAATGTTTTTGAGTGATAGTTGATAATGTTGAAATCTTTTGCAATTAGTTCCAAAAACACAAGTGTAGTAGCAACAATTAAAAAATTTGGCACAAATGTGAAACTAAACCAAAATGTTTGAAAAAATAGAAAGAAACTTTACTTGATGAAATAGATCCATGGCATCATTCTCCTCATGCTTTTCTTTTGTGACAACAAATTATACAAGCATTTTCCTTAAAACAAAATAGAAAAAAAAAATGGAAGAAAAGAATTAAGGAGAAGAAAACATATGCAAGGAGGAGGTGGAGGATTGGCTATGTGACCATGAAATTGTGTTCATTGAAATCTAGGTTTCTATACAACAAACACACAAATCAATCAAACCTCTCCTTTCTTTTTAGATTTGGAATTGGTGTGGGTAGGAAGCTTGATTAGGGTTTGACACTCTTGATGCTCAATTCGTTTGTTATGTTGCATATGCTTTGATCACTAAAAAAAAATGTGAATTGGGTTCATGAATTTTGAACATGAGTTATTGAGCTTCCTCATGAAATTTTAGGTTGTGGAAGAAAATGTCACAATAGAAAAAGCTCTTTCCTTGTCATGTGATCTCAAGAAAGCAACATAACAAAAGACCAAAATTCAACTACAAACTTTGAATAGTCCAAGAATTGAAAAGCTTGAAAAGAAAGAGAAAATTTGAATGATGGAAAGAAAAGTATTGGATGTAGTGAGCATGCAAGTGAATGTAGTCACACTTAAGAAAAATAGTGTGTGGACAGTAGTTTGGGTGATGAGGTCTTTCTTTTGTTGTCTATCTAACCCAACATGGTTCAACGGTTGGGTTGCACTTAGGGTTGAAGGTGGGCCAATACGAAAACACCTCATCTTCCAATAGAAACTTTTATTTTGGGCAGCTTTCAAAGTTTCATCTATGAGCAAATCAAAATTGCTCATTGCAAACCAAAAAAAAAAGAAAAAAAATTTAAAATTGGTGAACCACCCTAGTTTAATTGATTGAAGGATGAATAAGTAGCCAACGATTTATGAAGGACCATAAAGTTCATCACAATTTGTGTGATTTTGAGATTGAATATTCAAAATTTAAATATGAAAATCTTGGTATTATCATCTCTACTAATGTGACTTGTTCCATTGACTTGTAACATCAAAATGAGTCATTAAGAATAAACATTGTAAATAATAATATTATGTCTTATGGGTAAAAATATGAATAAATAATGGAAAATAAATACATTTTATGGGCCTTACATTTTAGGATCTTTTGATTGGGACTTAGATTTGGACTCATGAATTCTTTGCTTAACTTATTCAGGTTAAGCATAATTGAATTTCAATTATGTGGATTTGATTAAATTTTTTGGGAAAAAAATTCAAATAATTTAATGACTCAAATTCAAATGGAGCATGATGATATTAAAAAGTTAACATATGACATAATGTTATTGGTTTGAGGTTGATGAATGATGTTGTTTAGTACATGTAAATGAATGGAGTTGTTAACTCATATATTCCTTCTTTTAAGGATTTAAAAGGTCATGGGTGAAAAAACTTTGAGCTCATTCTTCCTTTCACAATTTCATGTTTTTAATTGTTATTATGTTTTAAGATTTTGCATTTTTTGTAATGAACTTATGTCATAATAAACTTATGTGTCATTTTGATTATGAAAGTGCTCACAATAATAAATATACATGTTTTTGATGAATGGTTTTCGTAACATGAGAACGTTAGCATGTGTGATGAGCTCTCCATTAAATATAATTCACATAAAGATCAAGTTTTAAGCATTTGGGTTATTCTAGATTCAGAACATGTAAGGTTCATTTCTTGTATTGTAAGTGTATAGTGTATAGGTGTTGTGGGGGGAAATAATTGAAATTTTACCTTCATAAGTTCAAACCCCTTCGTAAGCTATAAGCTCAACTATATTTCAATATCAAATTAATTTATCCTTCCAAGAACAAATGTTGTAATTCAATTGAAATTTCAATGAAAAACTATTCAAAATTCACTATTTCTCACACCATAGGTTTACAAGTTATGAAATCATTTCCAAGAAATCCCACTCATTTAAAGCTTTTGAATGATACCAAGGGTGCAACCCCCCACCCCCAACAGGTCTGCAAATTTCTGTGCTGCACTCCAGGCAAACCCTAAAACCCTAGAGTCACATGATCTGCTCTCCTTTTGCATGTCAGCTGTTGTGTTGTTGTTGGCCAAGGATGTTGTCCAGTCAGAGTTAGCTAGTTGTGAACAGAAAGCTTTGCTCCACTGCAACTAGGAACATGTTGGATGCCTCAGAGCCATGAATGCATAAACTTTGCTCACCAAACTCAAGAATTTGTCACAACATGTTTGTAAGTAGAATTGCATCTCGCCTTTCATCTTTCATGGGTAACAAATGGGTTCTGTATTTTTGTTTTTGTTCTGTCCTTTATTTTCTGAGTGTGGTGGCGGCACTGGGTGGGTCTGTATGTTGTTTGTTGTCACACTTTTGAAGATTGTGAAGATTGGAGTATTGTGGCTGGCACAAACAAGATTTTGTGTTCTGGGGTTTCATCTCCGTGGTTCTTGATCAAGACAAATCTTATTCACCACAGTGACTTCCACATCAACCTGGGATGTAAATGCTTTGATAATCACCTCAGCAAAGCTACTAGTTTGATGAAACAATGGAAAATTCCATTGCTCCTTGCAGGAGTTTTGTTTCACTGCGCCCAGGTTTAGGGTTTATCCAATTGAACCCACAACAACCAGTTGCAAGGCATCCATCCATGAGTCCCCAACCCCTTGGGGTGCTGGCTTTTATTGTATCAGATTCTACATATGTGATCTCAGAGAGCACAGGGGCAGCAAAGCAAGAAAATGTAATTTAGTTACACTTGTTAACTGAAATGCTCATGGTGACACGGCAAACCTCCAATGTTTATAGCCTGTATCACCCCAGAAATCGTAGTTAAGAACAGCGTAAAATGCTAAAGCTGGCAGAGCCTTCAAAGTCTGCAGCTGTGGCCTTATATTGTTCATTCTCAGGACCTAAAAGAGTGTGAAAGATGCAAAACTTGTGTTGTTTTTGGGTTGTCGAACGAGACACCATTAGAGAACAATGAGAAAGAGTTTGCAAGTAAGACCAGAAATTTTTAGAGAGACTTGATCAATTGTTTTACAAACAGCTCATGTCCATCAAGATGACCCAAGTGCTTTCTGCCTCAGATATTATCATCCTCTTACTGGCATTCTGCAGTGTCTGAGGGATTTTGTCTGCTTCTCTGTGTAACCAACCACTCTCCACTTGAAAGCTCTTGAACAAGCTCTTGAAGGTAGAGGCTTAGACATAATATTAGGGTTACAATTTGTCCCCAACTTTGGAAAGGCTCTCTATTTTGGACACACACACACACACACAAAACCTCCATCACACACAAAACCTGGACACACACACACAAAACCTCCATCACAACTTTGTAATTGCAAGCTGGGGCTCTCCACAACTTCCATGGTAGAATTGCCACGTTGAGAACAACAATCCTCCCCACTTGGCACCATTGCACCACCTAGCAAAAGGGTGTAAGTACTAAGTACCACCCAAAATTAGGAGCCAAATTTAGCTGTCCAGTGGAGCTATATTTGAGCTTGAACAAGTTTAGCCCATCATCCATGCACCCAATACATTTAGCCCACATCATGGACAAAACCAATTGGGTTCACAATACCCCCAATTGCCACCTCCTGATGATGGATGACACATCAGGCTGCTTTCTCTATTTATACAAAGCCACCAATGGTATAAGGACATGGCCCTCCTTAAACCCTAAACCCTGAAGCCAAAAGGGTTTACTTTAACTAACTTCCTTTCTTTCTTTAGTTATCCTAAAGAAACATGTTTGGCTAAACATGGTGATGATGTGCTCCTCTAGAACATCACCTTGTGACTTTCAATTGAACAACCTCTTTCATCCTCCCCAAATTTGCCATGGCTGACTTATTAAAAGGTGGTCGGTTGTTGAGATGGAGAGATTTTGGACATCTACTTTGTGCTGACTTGATGTCCTTTAAATTCTCCTTTTTTCTCTCTCTCTCTTCCTAATATCTTTGTACAATTTTTGAATCCGTGATGTATTTATAAATAAAGTTTTGCAAGGTTTTTGATGATTGATCTTTCACAAGTTTTTGAGATAAGGTCAAAATAGCATACTATTCGAGCATTGAAAGCAATTAGGGTGAGGATTGTTGGCCCACCCATCCTTCTTCCCAACACCGACCCCCCAAAATAAATTGTTATTTATTTTTATTATAAATAAAATAATAAAAATTTATAACAATTTATTTTATTTTATTTTATAAAATAAATAACCATTTATAACATTTCTTCATGTTATGTGTATAAAGTATATTGATGGTGTGACATGTCTTTTGAGATAATCTTGACACCCTTTGACACCGACCAAGGTTTCACGGTGTGAAATCATCCACCAACCCCCAAATCAAGTTGGATGGACATAAGGGAGTTAATAATAGTTAATATTTGATTAAATGTAAAACTAGCTCCGAGGGTGATGGCTCATTGGTATAATGGCCCAGTCTAAGACCTTAAGACCTCAAAAGAAAAGAGGTGATTAAAGATCGATGAGCTTGACTTGGGGGCGGGGAGGGGCATTACATTTGTAAGAACATATTTGGAAGATTGTTCGTAGGCCATTGGACACCAGGTGACATCTTTTCAACTTGATTTGTGACTATAAATTTTAATTGTAAATGTATATGTAATTAAATGTGAAAAGAATTGTCCAATGAATTGCTGGATTTAATGGTCTATTTTTCTTACTTTCTTCAATGAATTAGCAATTAAATGTGTAGTAGGGTTTGGTGGGTTTGTGAAAATTTCAAATGACTCATGACAATTAATTGTAGAAATGGATCATTTAATTTTTTAAAACATTATTGGGATTTTATAATTTGTAGTTAGGTGTAAAAATACACATTTATCATCTATTTATTAAGGCATTCAATGATGAGTGAAAACATAATTTTTTTGCAACTGGTCAGGTGGACAAATGGTAATAAGTAACAAATAGTAAATGGGGTGGGCTAGGTAGTAGATAATATGTATGTCACTAAATAATAGGTATTTTATTAAATTGATATGTCATAATGTTTGTTATATAATTAATTAATTAGGTAGGTAATGTAATTTATTTATTGGATAAGTTAGGTAATATATAGTAAATAAGTTACATATCATACATTTAAATTACATTTTGTTGGTACAATTATGATCTATCATAAGCAAAATTGTATAGTGTAACTTCTTAAATCAAATAAAACTTTGAGATGTGAAAATATATAATTTATTTTTACATAATTTTTAAAATCATAATTTAAAGTAAACATCAACATATTATATGTGTAAAAAAATATTATTTATAATTCCATAAAATCACTTAATTACATTCCATTAATTAATATTTAAAAATTAAAATTGATTATTTAAATTAAAATTTTACATAAAAAATTATATGTCTAATATAAGAGAATTTATTATATTTTCATTATGATTTATTTATGATCCATTTATAAATATTTTACATGAATAAATTATATATTACACATTCAAATTAAATTTGTAAAACTATGATATATTAGAAAGAATTGTTGTATGCATTATTAAAAAAAATTTAAGATTAAATTTTAATTTTGGCATTTGGAAAAAATTTCAATAAAATATCAAATATCAAATTGATGTTTTATGTAATGTTTTAATTGAAGTAAGTTAAATAAAATGCACATTTTTGTCATAATAAGTGGGGTGGCTTGGTGATAAAAGAGTTGATCTCCATCCTTGGGATTCAAAAATGAATTCTCACAAATGGCATGGGTTATGGTCAATAGTGGGATGTTGACCAAATATTCCTTACTTACATAATTAATTAAAGATATGTGCCTATTAGGTGGGTTTAGGTAGGCATAATAGGTGGCCTACCTAACAACTTAAACTATTTTTAAAAACTTAGCCTAAATAATGACATGTGTCAACATGTTATAGGTTGAACTTAATAAAATTATCAATAGTATAAATATATGTAAACATAACTCTAATAATATAAAAATAATAATTTTATTTAAAATTTAAATAATAAATATTTGAATGAATATAAATAATGCGACTACATTATTAATTGTAAAATTAATTACAAAATGATGATGCCATGTAAGTTAGTTTTGATGAATGAAAAGTTCATATAAGTTGCATCTTCATGCGATTATCATTGTAATTTAATGCCATGTTTTTTTTTTTTGTGATTAGAATTTTATGCAAGTTGTCCATGGTGATTAGGCCTTCTAGTAGTCACATGTGGTAATTATGACAAAAAACTAATCATTAATTCATTCATTGATTTGCAAATTCCTTGTAGTGGTAAAAAAAAGTTTCAAGGAAAAATAAAACATGTAAAAAAACCTAAGCAAAGTTCAAAAATAGATCTATAGATAACAAATTTCAAGGTGAAAGTCAAGCACATAAAAGAGATAGGGATAGATATCATAGTTTAAATTTATTACCTAAGGTTTTAAAACTATTTGGATTACTATTGGATTCAATAATTTACAATGTGAAATGTTAGATCAAGAAGATTTAAAAGAACAAGAGATTAGTTAAGTTATATGAATCATTTGTATAGATTTTTCCCCATAACTTGCACATTAACAAATGATGTTGATTTAGTGTTAAAAAACTTTACAATTTTTTATATTCTCATCAACTTTACTATAACATTATTTAACATGAATTAGTAATGTTTCCAAAGTTATTGCATTTTTAGGATTGTTGGGTTGTGTATAGGAGAGAAGGGCATATCATTAGTTGGGCCAAAATGCACTCCACCAAGTTTTTAGAAACTAGGACCAAGAAAAACCAAATAATCATCAACCTAGTTATGCTTCAAATTGGACAACTCATGGAACATTCCGTTCAGTTTGTTTTTTGATCACATGAACAACAAAACAAAATCCAAGAAGATGGGGGCCAATAGATGTGCTTATAAAATAAGAAAATGCTATAGTGATTATGTGAATCTTTATTATGCAGGAATGTAAACTATCCATAAATTTGCAAAAATTAAATATGGAGGTTGCAAAGCTCACACAGACAAAGGCTACACCATTTTGGGATGGAATAATAAACAACAATTGATGATGGTATTGGGTGAAGTGTTAACACTTGAAAATGAACATTTGATAAATAAACAAATTCGAAGTTTGCAAAGCGCAGAAATTGGCACTCAATTCCTACAATTCATTTTACACCAACCTATAATCATTATATTGTCAACACATGGATTATGTTGTAGATCATGTATGGAATCTAAATGAAGTTAGCATTCAACCTAATAAACATTGAGTAGGAACAATGGTTTTGGTTAGGAGAGGATCAAATGTAATTCATAATACCATCCCTAAATTTTAAAAATGGTTAATCATAAACTATGCAATAAATGTTATAGGAAGTGTTTTACTAAGGTTTTACCTTTTTGGAAAAAAGAGAAATGCATGATGATCACATCAAACTTTACAAATTAGGGATCTACATGACAATGTAAAAGAAAGCTAGGATGATTTTTTTTTTTCTTCAAGGAGTTCTCATCTATATTCAAGCAGTTTGTTTCAGGTGGAGTGTCTTTCATAAATAGGTAATTGTTAGTTCTAAATGGGCATGGTAGTTATATATTTAAAAACAATAGAATAGTTTGGGTTAGACATGATCACTTTACCATCCCACACATCACATGTTTTATAACCATTATATGTATATCATTTCAAGCCATTTAAAACAACATTAAAAAAGGTTAGGGATGTAGTTATGTCCATAAACAATTACATGCAACTATACAAGATAACCTTGATTGGATTGGTAGATCAAGTTTTGGAACAATCACCCACAAATAGAAACATCAAGTCTAGATTCAAGGCTATAGGTATATGGCCTTTCAACCTCAAGGTAATGGATAACAAGATTCGACCTTTAGAGATATACATTATAATAAACATAAATGATTAGGAAAACAAAGATGATTACATAATAAATGAAGAAATTAATCACAATCAAAATTGGGGGAGGAATATGTTATTGCAAAACTTTTGCATAGTAAGTTGAAATAGTTCAATAAATAGTTGTCGAAGATTTGCCTACCAATAGGTTAAAAAATGATTAATGTTACTATGTAGATATGCTTTAAAACCTTATAATGATTAAAGATCAATGATAAGAGATCAGTGTTGTAAACCTAGATGAGGATAATCCTATGGTGTTCTAGGAAATTTAACTTCCTCCAAATTTAACCCAAGGATTCATGTGTTTCACAACTTGTTTTCATTACCTTGTTTATCTACAAGACATACAGAAAAAAAGTAACAATTAATTGATTATTCCTAGTCACATGTTGTGATATTTGTTAAATAATTAGATATATTAAAAAAAAACCATGGAATAAGATAGTTGCAAATGAAATCAACGAAGGAAGGTGAAAGTTGGAGGACTAACAATTGAAAATAACAACAAATTGAACAACAATTTTCTATAGTCTAAATTTTAATACTATAAAAAAGGTAAGTGATAGATTTTACTGGAACTTTCAAATAGGCTTACAGACAAATATTTGAATCTTAAATGCAAAACATGGTGTTGACAAAAGGTTAGACAATAGGCACATGCAAGGTAATAGGCATGAAAGTGCCAAGTAGCAAGGTTGTTTTTTCTAGTGACTAAGTGCGTTGAGAATAAACAAAATAAAAAAACTACAACTAGGATAGTAGAGTAAAAAATGAACATTAGATCATAATGATCAGGATGAACACAAGATCACAATGATTAAGATGAACATAAAAGCCATGGCTATTAGGAAAAACCCAAGATTACAACAATAAGGAAGGCCATAAGACCATAGTGATGAAGAAGAACACCAAGACTACAATGAGTAAAAGGAATACAAGACCATGGCGACTAAGAAAACATAAGACTATAATGATTAGGAGGACCATAGTGATTAAGAAGAATACCAAAATCGCAATGACTAGGAGGAATGCAAAACCATAGTGACTAGGAAAAATCAAAACCACGGTGATTAGGAAGAACATAAGACCATAACAATTAGGAAGAATGTAAGATCATAGTGACCAAGAAGAACATAAAATCATGATAATCAAAAGGAACATTGATACCATGGTGATTAAATGGAACACAAGATCATGGTAATCATGAGGAACACCACGACCATGAAAATCATGAAGAACACGACTGTGATAATTATGAAGGCAAGAGCTTGTATGGGTAGGAGGTGTATCAATTAGAATGTTCCATTCTTGGAAGCACACATGATTCAAGACCACCAACACAATGGTGAGGAGAACAAAACACCTTGCACCCATAAACTTTAAGAAAATTGCACAAAGGTTTGGTGAACAAAATGATCTCACACCTTTTATTGTTGATTTCCAAGCTTTAAATTAAATTATATTTAAGTTGTGTTTTAAAAACTAAATGGCTATTTTGAAGGCATTGGTCATTGTAGTTTTTTTCATTCATCCTAATGATGAGAATAGGTAGAGTTCGTTAGTCAATACATAATTGTTTGGTTTTTGGTTGTAAAGCAAACTTTCATGGGTTGCCATGTGCATGAAAGGTTTTTTTCTTCATATTTGACCACTTTAACTTTAGAAGGGGATATATTTATCATTTTTCATTTGTTTTGAACAATTTAAAATGTTATGGGTACATCTTTTGATTCTCTACATTTTTTTTTCAAAAATTATAAATAAAAAAAGTGGATTGAATGAGGAGGTGACCCAATACACTACCATGGTAAAACTCCCAAAATTCATTTTAATTAATTCTAAATATTACAAATGTTCCTTGAATAGATTAAGTCAAGGTCTTGAGGTTCAAATCTAACAATTTTTTGGGCTTAATATGGTGACTAAGAAGCTTCACTAAAAAAAAAAAGAGAAAAAAGTGATGATTCTAATATGGGTGTTAGTTTAATCAACATTTTTTTTCACCTAATTGCGCTTATATATTTAATCTTAAAGCTCCAAATTGACCAAATGCAAGATTAGTGAAATTATGAGTTCGACTCTGAATCTCACCATAAGGTGACATTTTGGAACTTTTTTCTAAGTGAAACCTATGTGTAACTAAATTATATTTGGGAAGTAGGTAGAATATCAATTTGTTAACAATCATTAGTTATAAAAGTTTAGCCCATTACAAGATGCAGCTATGCTATGGAAAACAACCCTTGGAATAAGAACCAAGCCAATTACAATGATGAATGCCTAGAAGAAAGGCTAACATGGGGACTCCAATGAATTCATGTGATCACAACTTATCATGTGGAGTTGTGATTGCAGTAGCAATGGAAAGAGAACCTAAGGCATTACATCTATAAAATTAGTTGACAATTGGGTTTTCTTATTTTTAACTAGTTTTAATATGGTTCTATGAAAGGTTTAGGTTCCCCATTGTGGGTTGTACTCTCACTCTAGTAAAACATCTGGGCCACAAATGGATGGTGATCATGGAGGTCACACAAATTGAATGTCTATGGTTCCACATGTATTAACTGGCCATGTATGCTTTCTACCTACCTAGTGATTATAGCCTTGCCTACTTAAGCTAATTACACAGAAACCAGACCCTTTTTTTTTCAGTATTATGGTGAAGTATAGAGCACTAGTGGCTATCATCCCAAAAGGATTTAAGATTATTGATGGCCAAATTTAGTTATTGGGAAATTTTGAAAAACAGTAAAACCTGACCTAAAATTGGGAACATGTGTCTAGATCTGACAAACTCCTTTTTTTTTTTTTTAATTATAATTTTTTAGGGGGTGTGATCAAATTTGGTGAAATTTGCAAGAATGTGCAATTTAAGAATATTCTTTTAAAAACAAAACATTTGGGGTTTAATTTTGCACCAGTTCACCAGAGAGAAAAAGGCTGACAGAAACCACCTAAACCCTAAACCCTAGCAAATTAAGTTGCCTTGCAGTTTCCATGGTTTCCATATATACCAAAGAGGCTCCACGCAAACCCACACTTGTAGTTTCATGGCTGCCAGCTGCTAGGTGGACTCTGACTCAGCTAGCTCTCCTATTTTGTAGTCCCATCACTTCCCAAGTTTCAATTATAGTTGGAAGATTTTATCATGTTCTTTCCCAACTAATTTTATTTTCCAAAGTAAGGATCTGGTTCAATGCCAAGATAGAATTTAATTACATATTTGCTTGTGTGTATTTTGTTGAATATTTTGCTTTGCATTAAAAAGAAGAAGAAGAGAAAGCATCACCATGTTTCTCCTTTGCATTAAAAAAAAAAAAGAGAAAGCATCACCATGTTTCTCCTGTGCATTTAAAAAAGAAGAAGAAAGCATCACCATGTTTCTCCTATACATTGTTCAAGCAAGTAGCCAAGATATAAAAGGATTTCGAAAGCTTTCTACTTTCATAGCTGGTCATAACCAAATGTGGCTAAATCTTCTTGTGAATGTTAACCAGTGGTGGCAACATCATAAAATTAAAAAATACAAAAAACAAAAAGAAAACTCTGATTCATGGGTTTAGGGTTTAGGGTTTTTCTTAATTCCTGAAAATTACCAAACCTCTATAAACATACTTTACAACTAAACAATTATGATATCTAACATTGATCAATTGATGTGAAATATATATAATAAGCTCCAGGAGACAGGAAATAAAAAATTAAAAAAATCAGTCTGTACCCAATTCCAAATTAATAGACTGTAGTCAATCTAGTACTTAGTCATGGGGTTGTAAATTGTTTAAAATGAGAATAAATTTGGAACTAATATTTAAAGTCCAAAGATCACCCACCAACTGCAGGAAAACCTCCTGATTCACCAGACTTCTTATTATTCACAAAACTTCAAAGATTGAGAAAAAAACAAACAAAGAAAAAAAGAAGAAGAAATTTTCAGGAATTTTGCACAGGTGTCCCTGCAACAGCTGCAGATCCAGCCGGCATGGGTGATCCAGTCACACCACAAATTATTATTAGCTTTTTTCTAGATTCAAACAAACTCTCAACACTTGGCAGGAATCTGAGGCAACTCTTCCTGCCAACTAACCCCAGAAGAAGCTTCACACTCCCAGTTGCTTCAAATAGAGGGGCCTACCTCATGATCATGATCCAAGGTTACAGTGAGAAAGAAAGCCTAAGTTTATCCACTTGCAGCAGCAGCAGCAGCAGCTAGTGGATTCACACGTATCATATAATAGCTCAAGAGACTACTAGAGAAGCAGAGCTCAATCTAGAAGAATTCACTGCTATATAGACAGAAGCTAGCTCTACTAGTAGAGAAGCAGCTCCCTGTGAAAGAGCAGAGCAAGAATTCACAGTTGTATAGATCATGAGAGGCTAGTAGAGAAGGAGCTCCTTGTGAAAGAGGAGAGCTAGAATTCACAGTTCTAGTACAGACTAGAGGCTCCTAGCAGCTTAGCTAGCTAGCTAGAGAGGCAGCTGCAGCTCCTTTGTGCAAGACTTCTAGAGCTACTAGGACACTATATAATAGAATTGCCGCTGCAATATAGTAATTGTAGCAGCTTGAATACTATTGAACAATTATATATAACTGTGAACCCAAGTTCAGTACAGTGTGTGATCTTGTTCAGATTTTGCAGTCATGGCCAAGCTGCTTCTTATAATTAGATTGGGGAGGATGCAGCAGTCGATACAGTCTTTGCTTACAGTGTGTTTTCTCATCTTTTTAACTGCCAGTTTACTACTTGCATCAGGTATGTTATACTCATGATTCATCAATGCTAGTGCGAGCTGCGAGCTGCTCAATGTGTTGTTTCTTCAGATTTTAGAACTGTATATATGTATTTAACACTGTAGCTGTAATCTACGTCCTGAGCTGCACGTACTCGCGGACCAATCTTTAGTACTGATAGCTGCATCATGAGTTCGTTTCGGACGAGCAGGAATTCTGTAATTATGTTGCAGCTCTCGAGAATCCAAGAAACCCATGCATGATGAGGATTAATTAAGCTACCAGTATTACTGTTTGATCTGAAGTCTTTGATCTGAAGTATTGATATGATGAACTCATGAATGTGTTATAAACCAAATGTTGGTAATCGTTGCAGTTTATGCGCAGGCGGTGGTGGAAGATCAAAAACTCTTCTTCGCGTTCGGAGATTCATATGCAGACACAGGGAACTCGCCCAAGAGTGGGCCTAACGAAGGTACAGGCTGGCTGTATCCATACGGCATTACATGGCCTCAATACCCTGATGGTCGTTTCAGCGATGGAAAAGTTGAATCCGACTTTTTTGGTAGGTGTCTAAATCATCATCTACTGCAACTCCTTGCAAGCATCATTTCCGGGTAGTTTGATCTGCAATCTCCGAATCTTTTCCAGAATCAAGCAGCTACATTGTCAAATTCCCCAGATGTTTGAGAAGAACTAGATCAGGTGCTGTGAGAAGAACTAGATCAAGGTGCTTGCAGTGGGGCCGGGAGAGAAATTTTGTGCGAGCTAAGATCATGATCTAATTTCTTGCGACGATCAGTGTACTAGCTGTTGTGAACTACTAGTGACATGTTTGGACAATTGGCGGGGATGTGGGTGGTGATTCAATTTTGCAGCGGATTTGCTGGGGATCCCTACCCCGCCGCCATATCTGTACTTGGCAGGTCAGTCGACAACACACGGAGTGAACTTTGCAACAGTCGGAAGTGGTGTTACTTTTGACTACGGAACTGATCCACTGGGTGGTCAAGTCGACAACTTGGAGCTTTTCCTTCGCACGGATCCTTACTCCAAACTAGCTCTGGCAAACTCGCTCACTCTCGTTGCTGTGAATGGCAATGACTACACTTTCTTCAGCGGCAATTCCTCAGTACGTTGTTCTGAAAAAGATCACAAAAGCAGTCTGATGTAATTCACCAACTGTACAAATGCATAATCTTCTGATCTTTACCACTGCATTTTCCTTTCAAATGAAGAAGATCTTGAAAATTCCTAGCAAAAAAAATTCTTGTCTAGATCACTTGTTGCTACAGGTTGAATATTCAGGTCAGAAAAATTATATTCACGTGGTTTCAATTTTTTTTGTTTGCAGGAGCTTTTTGTGTACATACAGAGAGTGGTGGCAGGAATCGGTTACAATCTGCAGAGATTGTATGACATGGGTCTCCGGGATGTGGTGGTGTCTAACCTACTTCCGGTCGGCTGTCTTCCGGTTTATTCAAAGCAGTATGGTTATCGTATCTGTGACACTTCCAAAGACTCCACAGCGCAAATTCATAACGCGTTTCTGTTAGGTGTTGTGGAGAAAATCAACTCTGGAAATCCTGGTGCTCGCTTCGTTATTTTGGATCAGTACGCTGCATTCGGCCATCTTTTCAAGCAAGCAAAAGCAGTTGGTATGTGTTCCGAGATCTTTCTTCTTCTTCTTCTTCTTCTTCTAGAAACTGATCATAGCTAGCTGTGATGGCCACCTTTGACATATTTTCTCGCTTGAGAATTGCTAGCTACCGTTTGCAGCTGACATACCAAAATAATTTACTTTCATATGGTTATGTATGAAACATCTGCAGGTTTTACAGATGGATTGGTGCCTTGTTGCCGAGGATTGAGCGATTCTAGCAACTGCGGAGATACGGATCCTGCTACAGGAAAACCTCTCTACACAGTGTGCAAGCACAGAGGAAAGGCCGTGTTTTGGGATACCCAACATCCCACCATGTGGGCTTGGAACTACATCTTCAAACTGTACACTATACACCCTGAATTCCTATTGCTAGCTGATGAACCTACTCTCCTCAAGTGGTTGAGAAACAATGCTGCAACCCAAGAACCCGTTGCTTCTCCCATGCCTCAACCTGGTATGCATGCAATACTTTGGTACTAGCTTATATCTTGTTGTCGAAATATTCCTGACGATGTCTATTCACAGAGACAACATTCATAATAAACATGTGAAAAAAAAAGGACTGGTTTCATCTCAGGTGGCTCCTGCTAGGATCGATGGTTGAACCCATCATGCATTGAGAAATTGCGCAGATCAGCTCTGCAACTTAACTTCTAAAAGACGTCTGTGTGATGCTTTTGTCATGTAGATATGTCTTTGGCGGTTGGACAAGTGCAGCAAGCGATGAACGCACTACTTCCATACCCAAACTATTCAGAGTCGCTTGGTCTTCTGGAGTCAGTGGATGTGACAGATCTGTTGGGGCAAACTCCGGCAGGAGTGGTTACAATTTTCCTTCCAAACAATCAAGCTTACACAAATACACCAGCGACAGTGATCAACAGAATATTCTCGGAGGATTTGGTGAATGAAGTGGCGTTGTACCATGTGGTTGAGTCGTTCTGGGATTACAACACGCTGCTGTCGTCCCGACCTTCCACCTTGACAACCGTGTCTGATGATGATCAAAACTTGCAACTGCATCTCAGCTATAATAACCAATTACCAGCTGATCAGGGCCCGCCGCGTATTTTGGTTGTTGCAGGCGAGGGCTCAATTCCTGCATACCTTGTGCAACCAAACCTTTACGTGGTACCAGGAGAAATTGCGATACATGGTATTGATCATCTTCTTATACCTCCTGCAATCAACTAGCTGCTGCCCAAGCTCCCAGCTGCAATACTAGGACGTAGCTGTACTACTAGCAGCAACTACAGCTAGCTCTTCTCTACAATTCAGCAGCTACTAACTAATATTGCATCAGCAGCTGCAGCTGCTACATGAGATCAAATCTCTAGATTAATTAACAACCTCCCTGGATCAAAATCTCTACTAGATCAACCGGATCAGTACTGTGAAACAGCTAGAGATTTATGCAGGTCGCGGAAGTACATCCCATGTTGAACTATCATCTGCATGTCATCAGTTCCTGCTGCATGCTCTAGGATTGATTGTTTAGGCTCGCAATTAATACATCATCACTTGCAGATCGAGCTCTAGTGCTTCAGAAATCTCTAGATTAATTAATCTGCATAAAACTGGTAGAGATTTATGCTTGAATGTGACTTGAAAGTGAGTATTCAGATCATGCAAAATCTAGAAGAAGCGAATCAATCGTTCTCACATCCTCTTGAGCTGCTGCTGTTGATGTTGCTGCTGTTCTCCTTCCTTCGTTTGCGCTTTCTGAACTGGTTTTCTCCCAACCCTAGTCAAGGAACCAACAGTTGCCGTCTAGAACCCCCCCTCCCCCTGTTGGAGCCAACTGGTGAATTGCTGTTTTGTTACTGCTCCACTAATTGCAGTTTTTTTTTTTCAATGAGATTGAAATAAACCCTACTGCATCATTTGATAAGTTTTGAAGTAAATATGAATTTAAAATGGCCATTTATTCCTTTGCCCTGTTTTGTGCAACAGATATTTATTTATTTATTTATTTATTTATTGAAGGATGTTTTTAAAAGCTAAAATTTCAAGAAAATAGTTTTAAATTGGGGGAAATTTTTTTTTTCCCATATTTGCACTTTATTTTTTTAGTTTTTGGGGAGTTAATTGTTCGCCAATTTTTGTACGGTTTTTTATACAAACTTTTTGCCAATTGGCACTAAATTTGTGTTTTTGGAGTCAATACGACAACAACATCAGAAAACTGAAGAAAACATTTATTTGCAAAATTGAGTTGTGAGTGCTTTATTAGGCCATAAAAATTACCATAAAATTACTTTCTTGTGTTTGAAATTTGGCCACTGTGTAGCAACAACTTGCGCGGTTTGAAAGCAATTCAAAATATATATATATCTGGATTTAATAAGTAGCACTTTTGGCCAGCAAGTTTTTTTTAGACCAGTGTTGGGCTGGTAAGGATCGTCCATTTTGGTTAGTAAAATCCAAACCAACACTCGGTCTGATTTTTGGAACTGGTTTTGAAACTCCGATCTTGGTTTTTCAAGAATTAGAACTGAAAGGATTTCTATAAAAGAAAGATTTTTTGGAAATGAAAACTAGAACAGGGCCAACCAAAGGTTAATCAATAATTAATCGATGATTATGGTCCAGGTTACTTGGAACTGGATTGAAATTAGGTCTGATTTTTAGAACTAGAATCATGATTTTATTTTTATTTAAAAAAAACTGGACCTTATCACCCAACACTAGTTTATACTAATACCATTATGAGGGTATCCAACTTTTAGTATTAAATTTAGGGGTTAAGGTTCAAGTTCTTGCGACTCAAAACTCAAGTTCACACTCTTTTGTTGAAACTGGCACAAGAATTGAACAATGGAACTTGTCTTTTTTTTAAAAGTCAGAACCAAATATGAAGCTATGAAATAACATTTTGAACATAGGATCAAGGTCTTTAAATAAGAATCAACATTTTTTTGTGTGCAAATTTTTGCAAATTTTTTTTAAAAAAAAAAACATGAGGCTGCAAACTATAAATATGAAAAACATTTGAAAAAAAGTGAATCCATTTACTAAATCCATCCCACTTGGTGATAAGTTGTTTGCAACTAATGTTTCATCCTAAATTTGCTACTGCCACCTTAACCATAGATGGCTGTGAGTGGAGAAGCCAAATGCAATCTCTGGAAACAAAGGATTTCATATTAGAATTTGGAGATAGCTAGAACTAAAAAAAAAACACATTCATTAAGGGTTGAAATTAACTAACAATTATATGAGGTACAATTAGCCTGTGTAATACAATCAGTGGAAAGTCTTAAAAAATAATTGTAGCTCTCCATCCTAAGTACTTAAATAGGTTCAATGCATATTATTATAGTGAATAATGGAGGGTTGAATAATGGAGGGTCCTCAACACATACCATAGACGATCAGTTTTGTGCGAAGTGTCAAAATCAATTAAGTTTTAAATTGCAAGGCCATTTCAACGTTCGAAGTTAAAATTTTTAAGGTTTGACACATGAAGTTCTCAGAATATTTTAACTTTATTTATTTATATATTCATATTTATTATCCATTACTTTTCTGTAAGATATCATACGATCATCATTCAAGAGTCAAACTACAATCCTAAATCTAAACAAAATATTGCTTTTTAGTTACAATTTTTTTTTTTTGGGTCTCCTCTGAAATGTTAAGCATAACTCACATTAGATGACATGAACAAGTTTTTACATTTTGATTGCTCCAATTTGAAACGTTGAAAATATTCATCAATGTAATGTCGATTATAGATTTTTACACAATTCTTCAAAATTCTCATGAAATTTCTAAAAATTCTCCCTTCTTTAATTTAATTTATTTCCACCAAATCTCACATCAAGGAAACATAACTTGAGTCCGGTATGTGAAAGTAAAATCAATTACCTGAACACTTCAGATCTATTAGTGTGAAGTGGGCACTGGGGATATCTCACCGAATTGAACCTGTTCCATGCGTAGGAGGAGATTTGGGCACAATGAGCTGCGGGTTATTTGAGCAACCTGACAAAATGATCAAAGCTGAAAAATACTTATCTTTCATTCGTGTTGTACGATGTGATGTGATACAATTGAATATCCATTGAGAATTAATCCCATGTGCAATTTCCTCTTATGGAAAGGGATCATCCACAAAGTGACTTTATTTGATGAAAAAGCTACAAAAAGGAGAAAGAAAAGCAGAGGGCCAGGGAGAAGAGAAAGAGTAAGTATGTCCAAAAGTTAAGTACTTTCCATTGTTGTTTGGTTTCACATTTTGAGAAAAACCTCTGGATAGGTGCACAGTTCGAGCTTTTATTTCTAGTTTGATGGAGCTTCTGTCATGGTTTTTGAGTCACAGTTCTGTAAACTCCTTAAATCTTCCAATTCAATTGAATTTTCAACCCTCGTCAAGTTTTGCATTTACATGCTGAAGATTAAAGATTGTGTCTAGGTACAAGTATTGTACAATCAATCAAAAGTGAACAATATTAACCTCCCTACACCCTTATAAACAAATTATGAGTTCGTATCTATAGAATTGCAACCTACTTATGAAATGGTTGTGATGAGTGTCAGGAGTGATGGTTGTGAACGATATTAACCCTCCCTGGTTCGACAAGTTAGAATCGTTGGTTCAGGTTCAGTTCACTAAAAGCTGAATTGGAACCAAGTTCTCACTGTTTTTAAGAACAAGAACCCAACCCAAGAATTTTGAAAAAAGAACATTTCTAAGACAAGGAATAAAAACGAGGGCTAACCAGACGTTTAATTGGTAGTTAATTGCCAATTTTGATCCATGTTACTCTTCTTCCAATTTTTAAACCCTTCAGACTCGATTTTAGCACATTTTTTCAAATTCAAAATCCTCCTAACCTAATTCAAAAAACTGGGTCTAATCTTACACCCTACACTCTCCTCAATTCTAAAAATTGCATGGGTACAAAGTTTTAGAACATATTGAAACATGAGTCTATATAAATATGGAGTTCAACAATTAACTAAAGTTAATATTTAACTATAAAACTCAGCCTACTCATCAATTGTTTTTTTATAAATCAACCTTCCTACCTAAAAATCTTAACCTATTATGAATGTTTTTCACAATTTAAGTTCCAAATCCAACACAAAAATAGTTCTAGGGTTCAATTATGTGCTAGTTCCAACAAAAGAGTGTCAACTTGAATTCAAGTCACCTAAACCTAAATCCTTAGTTTTCACCTTGTAAATTGGATATCCTCACAACATTAGTTTGAGTTGATTCAATATCCTTCAAAATGCTATTACTTTTTTTTCATAACTGACCAAGTAGGTTATTTAATTTTTTTTGAACCACACAATGTATCAATATATTAAAATTTAGCTGAAAAATAATATTTTTAATTCCCCATTTAAACTTTGGTAATAGTATTATGTACAATGGTCACACTTTTACAAATACCCACCTTCAAAATTGCCTATTATATTACTCAAATAGGGTAGGTTTTTGTGAGTGCATGTGTTGTGTTTCAAAAGGGGTGGTAACTCCCCATATACATGGTGGTATTGCCATATGACCTACCTAGTACCTACATGAAATTCCAATCATTTAGGTAGGTTATTAAAATTTGAAATTTCAATACCTAGCCCATAAGGTTCTTGTTGGTTCTTTTGATGCGTCAAGTACATAAATCATTAGGCAGGATATTAATAACCTTATTGATAATAGTATTGATAATCCATTGTTTTTCAATAATTGGTCAAGACTTGAAAATATACGTGCATGCGAATTGTTCAAGGGAAAGAGGTGAGAAAAAAAGAGGTAAAATCATAAAAAATCGATGAGTATAAATACTTTGTCATTTGGGGTTACAAAGTGGTCATGATCATTTGCATAGAAATATTTGGACAATCAAGTGCCACCTCAAGCTTGCTTTGAAGTTGTGACGACTACATTTCTTTCTTGCTTTGGTTTGTTCATTTGAGTGCAAACATGGTAAAATAAGCTAGGGGGTGAACGAAGGTTGAGTTCATTTTCCAAGGATTGCACTTGATATGTCATTCATTTTTTAATTTATTATTTTTAAAAAATTATTTTCATATCTAGTTTACAATTGTATGTTATATATAAATACTTTATTATTACATCTTGATCTTATATCATGCATATATTGCATCCAATTTTCTTTTTTAATCATATAAAATTGAACAAATTTAGTTTAAATCACATTCTTCAAATACATAAGGAATATCATGTTATAAAAATAAATTTCATCAATTTCAACTCATGTGTTCATTAGGATTGTTCCTTTTTTATTATGAAACTTTTTTTTTATTTGGTTCAGGTTGTGATATTCACTCAATCTTGCAGTCACCTCACAACTTAATGTCAAATTATAATATATATATATATATATATATGACACAATTAGAAACATCACATATTGTACATTGTAATGGATGAAAGCACAAAATTTAGTCGTTTCATGGATCCTTAAACTGACACACAAGCTTTCTTCTTGGACCCAAAACATGGGCCCATTGAGTTTACAATACTTCATCTTCCACCATCAAAATACATATGGGGTTGAGGGCCCAAGAGATCTATCTCTGCAAGAGTGAGTGAGGTTGGGCCAAGATAATTTTGAGCTCAGGTCAGCTGCACGGTAAATGGGTTTAGGGTTTGTGTGGCCCAAGTTTAGGGTTTAGGGTTTAAACCCTAAACCCTAAACTTGGGCCACACAATTTTGAACTTAGGTCACCCTGGCCATGGTAAGTGGGCCAGAATCAAAATTTCCAGTTACTTGGAAATATGAATCTCTATGAATTTTGAACAGGGACTGGAGTGAACCCTAAACCCTAAACGGTTATCAGGGCAGTTATGAACATAATAATGACTGGTTTTTCACAATATTTTTCACGTTTTTTCAACCAAAAAATTGGGAAAAAATTGGGATTTTTTTCTAGTGTAAATTCAAATATTTTTTTCTATTTTCAAAAAAATTGCTTAAAAAAAATCACAATCATTTAGTTTTTCTTTTAGTAAATTTTCACATCCTGGCGATCATTTTAAAAAAAACACAGATATATATATATATATAATTAATTAATTAATTAAATGAACCCTAGTTCCCACATCATGAGGAAAAAATTGAAATCACCATATTTGGACAATAGGTTCCAACATGTCCCCAAAACAGATCACAATATTTAAAACAAAAACCCTGGAATGTACCATCCATAGACCAAGTCAAGGTTCTCAGAGTCCAAATTTAACACGTTCCTGGTTAAATATACCCCTCTAAAGGAAGGTGTGTTCACACTTGATGATAAGTCAATGTTCAATAAAGATCTATGTGGCATCCTAGGTGGCATGCAATGTTTAAATAGGTGATAACTTAATGTTAAGTGAATGTTAGCTTAACATAAAAATTTCTTCATGGTAAGTAGGTTTAAGTCCAAAATGACTAGCATGATATTAGTGGACTCAAACACTAGAGTCCCTAACACCAAGTGTGAAGGCACCTTAAGAGGCCTTACTCAAGAAGGTCCACTCACCATCCTGTTATGTGGATGACAAGCTCAAAAAGTTCCTCAAAACAAATCCAATCACCCCAGATCAGCTACACTATGAAGTGGATGACATCATCCCTTGTGTGAGCAGGGATGATGTCATCCATCCCTCTACCCACTGAGGTCTAGACCTAGGCTATAGGGTAAGTATGGACTACCTGAAAAATTTTAAAAAGTTTCCTTGAACCGATAAAAAAATTTCATGGTCTGCCCTTGGAAATTTAAAAACTTTTTTCAGGGAGCCCAAATAAAATGAACTTTAAGACCTACTTGTAATTACTAGTTATGTATGCTTAAAAAGACCGTTCGTTGTTTGCCTATTTAGCACACCCCAACCCACAAAGAAATTGTAACATGTTTGAGTAAAACTCCAATTCTTTGATGTAAACCCAAAAGTCAATTATTAATGTTTTTTCTAATAATATTATTTTGGGGCAATGATTTTTGTCATGGAAAATAATATTCACACTTTTTTTTTGGGGTAGTTTGTAACAAACTCCATTCACTACTAGAAATTTTGTCTTTTGCAACTTGTCTTATGCAAGTAAAAAATGTAGCATACAATTCCAAAATAGTTACATGTGAGATTTTTTAGTTGCATAAAACAAGTTGCAAAAGACAAAATTTCTAGTAATGATTTTAGCTTTTGGGTATCATAGTTTCAAGGACTATTTTGTTTTGCATTATTCCAAAAAGGAAATGTTTTTGATCATTTTTGATCAATTTTATTTTCATGAGAAAGTAGCTTGGTGTTGCCATAAAACATGTAGCATGTTGGGCAATCACATTTGTACTTCTCTTAAAATTACTATTCTTATTTGTGTGTTTCTTTTAGCATGTAAATGTAGGTCGAGTGTGCTACATACCGCAACTAAATAAAAGTAGACATTTGATTTTTTTTTCTCACTTGACATGTAGTAACCGAATTTACATTGATCATAAAAACAAGTAAGAATAAGAAAAAAAAAACGGAAGAAATTTTTTTTAAAAATATTTATCAATAACTATTAATCAAAACTGAAAATTATACATGACAATTACACTCAAGACATGGGTCTATTTATGTATATATGCATTGCATCCTTCGATCGGCATCTTTGTAACTTACAAGAAATCTTCTTCCTTCTTACAAAGGAAGGGTTTCTTTTAAGGATTTTGTGATGTATAGCCAAAATGGCAATGGTTTTACAAAATAATTTAGCCACATGTGCCTACATACTACTAGATATGAATGTGACCTCAGCTCCCAGGAAGGCTGACGAGATTCTCCCTTGAAAGCTAGCCCCTTTTGGTTGTAAGCCTCACAAGTCATGAGGAGTGAGCCTCTAAAGGGGGGAATTTCTTCCCCTGTAGCACCCCCAGTTTCCACCATCGTTTGTCGGCTCTGCTTGTATTGTAAGGCCCACTTTACACTAGGAGTCAGAGCACAAAAAGCTTGGCGCTTGGGGCCAACTTTGAGCATTTTTGGCTTGTTGTTACTAATATAAATGCTAGAACATTGGACCCAAGGGTTGCTGCAAATTGGCCTCCCAAATTCCATGGTATCCTTTTTCCAGCCTTGGGGCCAATACAAGGCCATAAAGTTCAGCATTGAAAAGATTTGTTCTCATTCAGCCTTGACTCCTAGTGTAAAGCAGGCCTAAAGGGAGAGAGAGAGATTACAGAACTATTATAGTTTTTGTTTTCTTTTTTTGAAGCACAACAGCAGAGCCTATAAACACCATTGGGCTCAAAAATCCTACATTGAGTTTCACTCTTTCAACTTTCCTCTACAGGGAATGCCAAAAAAAAAAATAAAAAAATTTTGTGAATTTGAAGAACTGTTGTTGCCACTATCTAGAAGGACTAGGCAGATCAGCCATGATCACGCAAATAATATCGTCAGCCGCTTTGTTACAAGCTGCCGAATGGATCAGCAATTGAACTTAATTGCGGAAGAAGTTGGGATAGTTAATTTAGTTGAATTTTAAGCGTGCCTTTGGAAAGCTAAAATCGTTGAAATCGCAACCATCATCAGGTCAGAACGTCGATCGATGGTGGTCGAGTTATAAGCAACAAGCGCTGTAGAGAAGATTACATGTATAAATTTGGGTTGTCGACAATTCGTATCGTGCACAAGGATGACCCCAGTTTAATGATTCTGACAAGTTACGAAAGATTAGAAGCTCAGCAATTATAGCTAAACAGATCAGCTGTGGATGTGGATCTAGTACGAGTTCATGTGGATCCCACTCAAGAATAAAAGTCAATTCTAAGCTTGCCTTGAGCTGCACGCGAGTTATATACTACAGACAAGTGCAAGACGGATATAACAATCGTGGGCCAGAACGAATTTTCCTAGGAGACAATTCAAAGACCGGGCCAGAATTTTGCAACACCGGATTCAACCGAGTGTATGCTGATAAGATCAGCTGATCCCGTAGAATCAGAAGAAAATTGGAGCTTCATCGGCTTCACGGTGAAGCCACCTAGCTTGACACTCGACCAGGGAGTCAAAAGTACCAGCACCAGCTTTTTCAATGCCAAAACCCACAAGAGAACAAGCAACAGCTTGATCTCTGTTGATAAGGCAATCCCCTAATTCTAGGCCCGGCAGTACTACAGAAATCATGAACTTGCAAAAAGAAAACTAGTATCAATTGGGCCCGGGCGGGTTCATCAGATGCAGATCACAATGCACATGCGTCGTGAATTAAAAACCTGCGAGTGGGAACGTCTTGCAGAATATATATCATCATGGTATATGACCCACCACACTGCACTAGCTTTAAGCTTCGAAGTCGAAGATCTCTGAACACTTCCGTGCAACTGGTCGGATCGACTGCAGATCATCAGCTCCCCAGCAATTCCGGGTCGCTTGAACGTCTCTCAGCTCTGCAATGTTCGTGAGTTCAGGATGTTCGCGAGCTTGCAGAAGTTTTGCAGTCGACATGGCCAGCAAGCTGCTGCTCACGAGTAGAAGCAGCCGGAACATGCAGCTGACCTCCAATTATTTGTTTCAGTGTTTCTTTATCTCTTATGCTTCACTGCTAATTGCATCAGGTATGATATAGAAGACTCTTGTCTCACAATTGATCATGAGATTAGTTCATGAACAGCTCAATTATATATGTCCACATGATGCTGCCACATGCAGGATTTTGTAAGTCTAGAAGATGTAAACTGCATATTCAAGCGGCTGCACCCTGCAAAGAAATTGACCTTAATTTTTCTTGAACATCGGCCCTTGATCAATTCCACAAATTCAAGATCACATATGCAACTCATGAATGGACTCGATCGTATAACATCTCAGATGGTCTCATTCCGACTTGGGGCCATCTTCTCTTTCAAATCATGAAAGTTCTTACTAGGTTACTGTTTCTTTTCAGATCAGAGGACTGATCATAGATCTGCCTTGTGTATATGAATCACGCTCGCCTGTGTATATGATCAGTAGTTGATGCTAGAATATTGAATAACTAGTGTATATTGAACGAATCTTGTCATGAATTCCAGCAGGCTCTGTGGATATTCTAGTGCAGTACTTCCCAGAAGATGTAATGGTTTTGTTTCTTCATGAGATCAGCTGTAGGAAGAATTAACCTTGAATCAACGGCAAATCTAAAACTCAGATTGTACAAATGAAATGAAACGTGTTGAAACTTATATACGTCACAGCTCGATCGAGTCCCATCTATATTCTGCTCCAGTTGCACATGGAAATTCTGATTGCAATTCTGTGTAGTTATGATGAATTGAAGAACTTAGTAGATCTGACATGTTTGATACGATATCAAAGGGATTTAACAAAACTCTGGTACTAGTGAGCTCGCGCTTGTTTTCAATCACAGTCTTCTGAGTTTTGATCTCTTACTCTAGCTTAGCCTGGATTGAAATTCTTGTTCGAATGTTTGCAGCATATGCACAGGCCGCAGGTGTTGGTCAAGAACTGTTCTTCGTATTTGGAGATTCGTATGCAGACACAGGAAACATACCGAGAACTGGACCATTTTCAGGTGCCGACTGGTTGTATCCCTATGGCATTACATGGCCTGGTTACCCTGATGGTCGCTTTTGTGATGGAAAACTTGAAACTGATTGGTTGGGTAAGAACGCAGAACTCTAATATCTAGTCCTTCCTTTGCTTTGGGGATGATCAAATTTGAATCTTCCCATGTTTACTGTACAAGCAGATCATTTGACTCAAGGATTCAAAGCCCAATCATCCACAGCTCACCCAATTAGGAGCTCTTGGATGATTGTCCAAGAATAGGTGTGTTGAACAACGTGTTT
>Ga0209611_10000065_pt1 | contig 108694 bp, 77 predicted proteins | sample S1TSphgellanicum_3_FD_187693 | JGI IMG/M metagenome (GOLD analysis project Ga0209611, IMG submission 187693) | Host-associated microbial communities from peat moss isolated from Minnesota, USA - S1T2_Fc - Sphagnum magellanicum MG (SPAdes) (version 2) | ecosystem: Host-associated > Plants >... | reverse complement strand
TTCAATGACATCAAGAACACCCCAATGCGAGGTGTTTTTCCCCTTGCTGTCGAGCTCTGAACATTCAGGAGTCCCGGAAGACTCCCAACCTCCAACTTTTCCAAGTGTTGGGCTTCACCCCCACACTTGGCCAAAGTGGGGTTGCGACAATACACATATTAAAGATTTTTTTGTCCAATAAAATATATCTTTATTTTGTAAAACTTTGAACATCATTTCAATTATAACAAAAGGATTAAAAAGGACTAATTCTCATGTGAATTTTTCGAAGAAATATTGCACATATAAATTTAAGAACATTAAGAACAACATCCCCCATTAAAGTTTTCAATTTTTTTTTTAATCTTGCAGTTCATATTAAAATGTTCATTAGTAGATTATGTTGTGATAATGTTGTTAATTATCATCTTTTTATGTTGTGAAATATTCTTCTACTAAAGATGTACATGGCCTAAGTGTATTTTTAAGCATTTGACAAAAATAAAATGAAGTTCCAAAATTAATATAAATGGCAAATTCTTGTCAAATATGGGTTTTTTAAAACCATTATAAAATTACTATTGTATATTTACATAAAGGTATGAATATGAATAAATTTCATATTTATGAATTTCATGACTTATTTTAGTTTTGAAACCAAAATCATTTATATGTGATTTTTAAAATAGTTCAAAATGAATGAAATCTTATATGTTACTACTTTTGATATAATATGTAATAATATTTTTTCTTGAAATTGTGTACATTGTGGCTTGCAAACATCATGTAACTCATTTTTAATAGGGGAATAGGAAACTTAAACTTTTATTACACATTTTCTTACTTCCTTAACAAAGATGTAATTAAAATGTAAATAATAAGTCGTGGAAGTATTATTTATGGGATCAACGTTTTGAAACAAAAAAAAAAAAATTAAATTGACAATTAGAAAAAAAAAAAAAATGTTTACCCTATGTTCACTAATACAAAAGTGGGGTGTAATTCACTAGCCTAAATCATTATATGGCTTAAAATTATATTTGGGAAAAAATTTGATAATCCTAATGACCACCTTTTTTACCAATCAAAATGACCACACCAATCACAATGGACGTGTTCAAATCAACTTGTCCAAAATGATGGGCATGGTCTTTTGAATAGTTTTTGGTCAATTAAACACAAATTTAATAATGATTTTATGTGGGATGTGTTAGTTTGTGGATGAATTTACTCGGAATGAATAAACAATATCTATCCCATTATGTTTATGTTTGTGAATATGTTTGGGTAGGTGCACAAATGGGTGGACCAATTTGCCACAGATCCAAAGTCCCTATTTACTCAAAATCTTGATTAGATTTTGGAAATTACAACTAGTTTACATTAATTTCCTCCATATTTTTTCTACATCATTAATGTCCAATCTAGAGTTCTATTTCTTTAAACATATAAACAACAATACCATAAAACACCTTTTCCCCTAATATGATATGGACTTATAAAAAAATGTTCGTAATTAGCCCATTCAAAAGTCCATAGGTATAATCCTAGAATTCAATTAATTCATTTTTTTTACCCTTAGTTTCCTTATTATGATGTCTTATTCATTTCAAATCCCTAACACACACCCCATCAATCATTGGACCATATCATAGTCCACAAAAAAATGGCAATCATAGGTACAATCCATAAGTTTTGAGTTCAAAAGTCCATGGTTTTTACATTTTTTTAAAATTTATAAATTGATTTTGTGCATCATGTAGATAGTCAAGATCTTTAAACCAAGTTCATTTTAATAAATTTCAAGATTTATAAAACAACATTGGCATTGCAATGGCAACCACAAAGCAGAATTAACTTATGTGACACCCAAGTAGAAAAAATAGTTAGGTTAAACTAAATTGGAGTGTCTATTGAGTGATCAATTCGAAGTAATTCAAGTGTTTGGGTTTAGGTTGTAAATTGGTGTTTGGGCATATATCATGGGATTTGAAAGTATTTGATGAAAGATTTTTTTTTTGACAAACAAATGAAAAGTTTAACCCAACATGTCATATATTTAATCTTTACAATAGTTAATGAAATAAGTAGTTGATTAAAATCATATGTTATAGAATAGAAAGATAACATGGATGATTGAACAATAATGTTGTAAAACCTTGCTCATGTTGAATAATGATCTTGTTAGTGGAGGTAGGCTTGAAGGCTCAAAATGCAATCTAAAATTTCAAAGTGCCACGTGGCCACAAGCACCTTCACAATAAATTTTTCTTTTTTTATTCCATGCATTTAAATTCACAACTTTTGTTACACATTCTTAGGTTTGTTAAGTGATACATTTTGGTCAAAGTAGATTCAAACCAAAAACCTAATTTTTTTAATTTTAAGTCATTTTAAATATTGATGAGTTGATATGGCAACTTGGGATTGGTTAAACTATTTTTCCAATGCTTAAAAAATGATTTTGTGTATTTTGTATTCATTAAATTACTTTCAAATTTCATCAAATATTACATTGATTTACTAAAACATTATTTTATAAATTCATTTAGTATTCATGAGATTTGAAATATATACATTATTTTAATCATGTAAACCTAAGTAGTGGTTACATGTCAATTGGCTCATTTTAGCTTGAATGTGCTCACAAAGAATTTTCACATTTTTTATTTTGCAATGAAATACAAACCTAGGGCACATTTCTTAATTCTCATCAATTAAAAAGGTGTGAAAACTTCAAGTTAGAATAGGAAAAACTCACAAATGCAAATTCAAGATGATGGCAATCTATACAAACCAACAAAGATGCCGATTAGTGAAAATTGAAGCCAAAATGGTGCATGGATGAAATTACAATAAACATTCATATAACTCATCATAGCTTAGATCTGAAATGAGTCACCATTTTCCTCCCTAGATAGTATACCCTATGATTGTCAAAATTATGATTACACTAAAATGGCAAAAAAATCTTGAGATTCTTGAAAAAAATTTTGTTTTCCATGTTATGAGTTTTGTAATCTTGATGGATCATAATTCTCACCTAGATGGACTCTCATAGAAGAAAACACAAGGGAAACATTATAATTCATGAATTTTTTTACTAGTGCCATATCAAATGTTCCAATCGAATGTCAAGTTTGACTCCTTCATTCACACTATGCCAAAATGTGGAATCCATGATTAGGAAATTTTGTGACTATGTCCTCACCCTAATCATATAGTCATATAAAACATATCTTTTATGACTATCAGATTTTTCTACCAAAAATATGACTACATTATTAAGTTATTGATTATAGTCATGACTTTTAATATGTTGTGACTATAACTAGCCACTATAGTCACCTTGATAATGAATTTAAAATATAATCTATGTAATGAATATGTACATTATTAAATAGTAAAATTTTAGAGCTTTAAACTTCTAAATAACTTTTTCCATTGTAGGCAAACTAAGTTTATAATTAAAATAGTTTGATAACATTCATTGCTTTAAAAAACAAGGTATATGTATTTTAATTAGCTTAGGTAACTAATTTGTGAAATAAATATGTAATGTAAGGTAATAATTAGGTTATAAAAAGATAGCAAAGTTATGTAGGTAAGTAGGTAACTTAAAATGTAGTTATCTTTCTATAAATCAATTATGTAAGTAAGTAATTTACCTACATTTAAATAACTATTTAACTAACTACTTATCTACCTTAATTCTATTCATTTATAAATTACATGTCTAATTACCTATGATCATCTAAAATGAATTTCATGATTTCATTTAGTATTTTCTTAATATTTAATTAAAAATATTAATGTACTAATTGACCAAAACATATTAATATATCCAATATTCCCAATCACAATTTTTTAATAGTTGACATTTCTTGTTCTACAATCATCATATTTCCACATCACAATGAAATCATTATTTAAAATGTTATTTAAAACATGTAGTGATTAAGTTTTAATTATTTGTAATCCTTATTATCTCCAATCATAATTACATCAAATTAAAATTTACATTTAAGAAATAATCATTTAATTATCCTAAAAGAGTCTTAATTTAAATTTTATTGATTAAATAATATCAGATAATATTTAATATTTAAACTAATTTCCATCTTTAATTTTATCATATAAAGTAATTTATAATTAATCAAGATCTTCCATTATTTTGAAACCAAACGAACTACAAGAAAATACCAAATAAAATTTTAAAATTGTAAATGTTTGTTTTAATTCGTAATTTTACTGATCATTAATATTTATTAATTGGAATACTATGCAAATTTTATTTTTAAATTTTTTTTATTATCAACTAGCTATTATTTGTAAGAATGTAACTTAAAGTACTATTTAAAGACTAAAAATTATCTAAGATATATTTTAAAATTAAATTAAACATATTTAATTTAAAAATTCATTAACATTCAATTTAGATATTCCATATATATATTATTTTGTAACATATTCTAATATATTCTTAGATTATATTAAATAATTAATTATATTCAAAAAATGATAAATAATATATTATTCTAATTTTTTCAATATTAATAAACAAAATTTTAATAGTAAAATATATTATGAATTTTAAATCCAAATTATATATTATTTAAATGTAAATTGCATTTTAATTCTGAAAAATAAATCAGATTTCATTCTTTGCATTTATTTAATAAAATGAAAAAAGATGTTTACTACAAAACAAAAATTAAAATCCAACATTTTTTTAACATAAAAATATATTATAAATCGTATATAATATATCATATGTATATAAGATATATAATACATATCATATAAAGTTATGCATACATATTATATATAAAGTTTTTAACTAAATAATATATATTTTTTAATCTAATATTATTTTCATATAAGATCATTGATATATAATTTATAATTTATTTATAATTTATAATAAAATCTTCATTTATTTAAATATTCATATATTCAAATTAATTTATATTTTATAGTTATTTAATCAAACTCATATTATAATATGAAAATTAACATGTAAGTATTTAATGTATTATATTTAAATGTATTGTATTTCCTAAATACACTACGTAACATTGAATGGTTTTGAAAATAACATTATTATATGTTGATGCATCATATTTTATGAACTATTCATATGAAATTTCATAATTAAAATGTTCTTTGTAGTTTTAAAAAATCATATTTTTAAATTTTCCTTCATTTGGACAAAGTATGAAAAAGATAATGATGGTTAAAGAAAGAAAATGTCTTCAAAACATCGTTGTTGAAATGTATTGAAATGCAAGATTTACATTCATTTTTTTCAATTCAAGTATTTTTTTTAATAATTTTAATAATTTTTTTAGTGTAGAATTTGGAAAACGTTCCAAAATGAAATTTAAATCGTTTCATTTGGACATAATATGATAAAGATATTACTAATTGAAGTTCACTTTTGGAAATGGTTTAGTTGCATTTCAATTTAAAATTAAAGTGCAAGTAAAAGGTTTAACCCATATGTTTTGTCTTTGAGCCTCATCTCACAAGTTATATAAATAACATGTCTTTACTTGACTTAACACATTAAAATGCATATGCCAATTTGGGATGACTGAAAAAATGTTTGAACCATCAAATGGAATTGCAAAGTAAGTGAAACTTATTTTTAGCTATTCATTACATCTACATTTTCCCTTTCCTACCTATTTGCCTACCTACATAAGTAAATAGGTGCTAGTTTCCTACCTACCTAGGTAGATAGGGTTGAATATTTTTGAAACTTTCAATTTCTATAAAATAATAATAATAAAATCATTTGTATTAAATAATAAGTATACAATAATTCAAATGAAATAATTAATAATAAGTAATCTTGATTAAATAATTCAAAATTAAAAATCTCCTAGTTATCTTATTTTATAATATTATATTATAAATATTTTACTAAAATTATATATATATATATATATATAAAAGACACAAGCCATTACGACTATGATCGATGATAATGGCATTTGCGACTATGACCAAAAATATAACTAATGGCCTTTACGACAAGTCCATATGCATTATAGTCATGCTAGTTGTAAATGTCTTTTACAATTACAAATGTAATCATATCTATAATCATATTTACCACAATTTAGTGTAATGTCACTATTACAAATCATAGTTTTTTAAAGGGTTCAAGTTGATTAATTTTTCATATTTTATTAATGGACATGTACATTTTGATTAAAGGCTAAAGGCTTGAATGACACGTATTTTTTTACGAATCAACTTGACTATAATGATTTATTTGACTAATTCCATATTATCAAATTGTACAACCTTAGTCAAAATGGTCAATGGTCTTTAGTTAAGTGAAACATTTAGTCAAAATGGCTAATGGTTTTTAATCAAATGAAACATTTAGTCAAAATAGACAATGATCTTTAATAAAATGCAAAATGGTTTATTACCCTATATATTTACCTCCTACCTATTCACCCACCTATTTATCTAGCTAACTACCTACATACCTATTATCCACCCACTTAACTACCTAAGTTTGACCATTAGGTGTATGTAGCCATTAAGTTTAGCTTAAGTTTAACCACTATGTTTATTAAACATACATTAGTTTTAATCATTATGTTTAACCATTAAATTTAGCCAGGGTTTTGTCATTATGTTTAGCCACTAGATTTAAAATCAGCCATTAAGTTTAACCAAAGTTTGGTTATGAAGTTAGCCATTAGGTTTATCAACTAAATTTATGCATTACATTTAGTCACTAGATTAAACCATTAAATTAAGCCACTAGGTTTAACCATTTGATTTAGCCAACAATTATTGCCTAGGTTTAGCCACTATGTTTAGTCACTAAATTTAGCCATTAGGTTTAGCCATTATGTTTAGTGATGTGAAATAAACATGGGAAATTAAAAACTTGACAAAAGTTGAATGTCTTTGATGGTGTAGTCCACTAGTAAAGACTTGGTTAACCCTCTCATGCACATAGGTCCCAAACAAAACCCAAGTATACTGAACCTAGGTAGAATAAACCATAATTAAACCAACCTATCAATCCCTTAGAACCTTTCATCCTCTCCATCAAATGTCCCTACAATTCTTATAGTGATTAACATTTTGTCTACTTACTCTTGCATAATGAAAATCGAAAGGAAAAAATTAACAAAACGATTCAATATTAAACCTTAGGCAATGTTCCCTTATTTAACAACATATTTGCTCAAGAACAATAGAACAACTAAAAAAAAAAAAAAAAATAGGACCAAAGAAATGCAACACCTTTTATAACCAAAATTGTGCAAGCTCCTTCCATCACTAGCATTCCTCCCATCCAGACAAAAGAAAAACAAAAACACATTGCACCAATCGCTAGTTTTGCTCATTGTCATAAAACCCTAGTAGGGGACATTCACAATTAGGGTATTAAAAAGGACGGTCCAATGAAAAAAAGACTACAAATGGTTATTTTAGATTTTTATTACATTCATTACTTTATGATTATAACCAAAATGATGTCATGTTAATTTAATTAAAAAATCCAAGAATAGATCAAATACAATATAAATGTATTTTCTATTCATTTTGAATAATTTGAGTATTTTTTAGCTACAATTTTCATTTTAAATGAATGTAAAGGAATGCATTAAATAATGCAATTGATTTCAATTTTCTTTCATGGATAAATAATGCATACATTTATGTTTGGCAATGTTTATATAATGCATTTGATTAGATAGTATATGATACAAGAATTTTGAAGGCTATAGAATCTATTTTGAAAAGACTTCAAGGAAAATGAATCCTTTCTTTTGCCATTTTGTTTTCTTTTTAATATTCACTAGGTTTAGAATTTGTGGCCCCAAGTGTTGACAACATGTGCAAGAAATAATCATCCAACAAAACATGTCAAGTCATCTATAAAAAACTTATGTATTCATTTTCTACATTTTTAGTTTTTTACCAAAATATTGATGCATAATTACATATGCATGTGAAAAATCATCACCATCATGAAAATTAACATAATTTGAATCATCCAATATTTTGTACTTAAATTTATTCCATGTAAATTTTGTATTTGGAAAATAACAAAAACAAAATCCTTGAATCCTATGTCTAAAAAGTAGTACCTTAATTATGAATGTCTCTAGCAATTTTTTTAAAATGTACTTGCAAATCATTGGGCACTTCTGTTAATGATAATAGACAAGATAGGAAATAGTTTACAACACAACAAAATTAAACAATTCATAAAAATAGCCAACTAAGCCTTAAATCCATGTCATAAAAGTTCATGATGCATATGCCAAAAACATTGGAAGAAATTCAAAGACAACATTAATGTTCACCATCTCATTCAAAGTAATAAAATATGAATTTTCAATCATGGTTCTTATTTATGGTAAGTCACATACAAAATTTGAACAATTTTGGTATCATAAAAGTAGATTAGTACTTTTGAAAATGATTTGTTAATATGGTGTTCAAACCTACTTCACATTGAAATTTTAAAATATTATGATTATAATTGTTAAGGGGGTAGGCTAATTACATTGTTTTAGATGAACAAGGCATTTAAAATAGGGATTAATCATTGAAAATTGTAGCTTTGAATTTTGAATTCTTGTTTAATTTTGAATCATGTTGATGTGACTTGGGACTGCCCAAAGATGGGAGTTCTAGGAAAAGGATTTCATTCTTAGGCACATAGTTTTGGGAGTAAGAAAATAGTTGTAAGTATTTTGTAGCAAAAAAACCATAGGTTCTATTTTTCATATACCATAGATTTTATTTTCTTGTTTTGATTTCAATAGAACATGGAATTTTGTTATATTTTGATTGAAGTTTTCAGTAAATAGAGAAGTATAGATTTCTATAATGATTTTCATATTCATATTATTGTGTGAATTTTATGTATTATAAAAAATATTATGAAATGAATTGTAATTTTGTTTCTAGATTTTTCTACATTGTATTTTGAAGTGCAGATTCTAATTATATGAAATAACCATGAATTTGGTGTTTTAATGAAATATAGAATCAAGTGTGTTTATAATCAAAGCATGAATTATGAATGTGTGCATATTATAGTGGAAACTTGTTGTTACAGTAAATGTGGGATAGTTTTGCAGGAATTAAATCCACATCTACCAATAACATGCATAATTTACATAAATGTCTTTTAGGTTTTCATTTAACCTAAATTTTTTGAAATCAATATGGTAGAAGTGAAATTTAAATTCATGCGGAATATTTCACACTACTGTAACAACAAATTTGCATTTCACATGCATACATTCATTATTTTTTCTTTAAGTTTCAACAAACTTAACACTACCATTCATTAAAAAATCAAATTCATGGTAATTGCATATAACTAGAAGCTGCACTTCATACTACATTGTAAAAAACTCCAAAAATAATATTACAATTCATTTCATCATAATCTAATATCACAGAAAATTCACACAACAAAATGAACATAAAATTCACTACAGAATTTTGTGCTTCTCTATATTATTGAAAACATGAATCAAAATTACAACATAGTTCCATGTTTTTTTTTTTTAAAAATTAAACATTTAAAATTTGTGTTATATCAAAACAAAGTTAGTGGTTTTTTGTTGCAAGTAACTATAGCTCCTCCTACTCTTCTCCAAACTCCGTGTCTAGGAATCATTTCTATTTCCAAAACTCTAACCTTTTGAACTATCCCAAGTCACATCATCATGATAAAAAACAACAAGAATTCAAAATTCAAACTAACAAAGTTCCCTAATTAGTCCTTATCTTAATTACCTTCTTCATCCAAAATCATATATTCATCCTACCCCCTTAACATTACCCCTTTTGTATTTTGGATTTTGTCCCCAAAATCCTTGTAAAATGACAAAAATGAAATGAAATTATTTTATATCCTTTTAAACATTTGTTTCCCCTACTACAATTCAATAATCCCAATCTACATAGAAACTAGTGGTTCTATATTTACTTTTGGCTCTGTAGTTCCAATCTCCTCCCACCTCTAATTCAGTTTATGGTTCTATTTCCAGATGTTATATCTTGGATATCTCTTCTCTTGGTGTTGGAATAAGCTCCACCTTTTCTTGTTCTTGAATTCCCTTTGGTTTTTTTTTTTCTTGACCCCCTCCTCTAAGGTCATGTGGTGTCTTTGGATGTACCTCCTCCTAAGCTACTCCACTTTTGAAGCCCTATGGTTCCTCAAACTATACTTCCTCCTCCTAAGCTATTCCACCAGGCCTTGCTTCTGATTCTTCATCCTAGCTTGATACCTCTATACTTGTTGGACTACCACAAATGAAATCTGGAAAATTCTTTTGATAAACTTCCAACTTGTACCTTAGAAATCTTTCATTAGCTCTATGTTGAGCCACATTATTGTCCGACTCCTTTATAAAATATTCCTCTGCAACCTCCCACCATTTTTCAAATTTTGCCTTAGAATCCTTCATCTTGTTTTTCGTCTTCATCAAGGTATAGTACTGCAACATTTATTCATAATCCTCTAAACTTTTCTTGATACCAGCTGGATCTAAACACTTCCTCTGTTCCTGTGCCCTCTCCAACTATGCTTGCAAGTGCTATAAAGTTTTTTTATACTCCTTCTTGTCCTCCATTAACTTCTCTCTTTCTACCTTTGTTGTTTTTCTTCTAAGCTCCTTAAACTATAACATAGATACATTCTTCAGATTTATCAATTCCAAATCTATCAAAACATTCTCCTTCTCCTTCTTTTATTTAGTGAGTGCATTCACTTGACTATCCAAAGCCACTTATTGTTTCTTAGGAAAAAACAGTGCCTTTATCCATTTCCTCTTTATGGTTTCCCATATTTCAACCTTTTACCTTAAATCCTACAGCTCTTCATCTTGTGACTTTAGTCGTGCTACCCTTGAGCTCCTCATTCTCATCCTGTAGTTTCTTAATGAACACTTTATTTTTCCGCTCAACCTCTTCCAGATTTCCTCATTGTGCTTATACCCTTTTGGAAATATCTTTCCTTATCCAATTCCTCCTATAACACTACCTTTTCCTTCTCCCCTTTAGCCAATCTGTTTTTTGGAGTGTTTACTTCCAAAGTCAAATTCCCCATATTTAGACTCATAATTGCCATGGTTTGAGATAACTCAGCTACCTTATCTGCTTTCATTACTTCTATAGCTACCTCCTCCATAGACTTTGGTGTACTTGTCTATGTCGTAGGATCTTTAAATCCTTTTGCAGATGATCCCAACTCCTATACCATTCTTCTCCCCAGTTTAAATTCAAATGGGAATCCTTCTATAAATTATGGCCTACTAGGTGGTACCTGTAGTTCTACTAGTCTGAACTTTTCAAAAGCAAGTTGTGTCACCACTTTCTTCGTCTACAGTTCAATAGCCTATAGACCTTTTTATGTCTGCTATTGTAAATGTTAAAAATGTTTCAAGCTTACAATGGTCTTCATCCAATCTTCACATGCATCCCCTTTAAAATGCAAATGTTCCTCACCCTCTAAAAACCTTGTCATGTTCCCTTTTAACTCCCTAGCTCTGCTCCTTTAGTTGTTTCTCCAATGGTGATGTCATCTATGGTATCTTCTAGCTTTGCTCCTTCGGTTGTTTCTTTTATGGAGATGTCATCTGTGTTATTACTATAATTTGTCTAACTACTTATACCACTGCTGGCACTACCTTTACCACTAGTGGCACTACAGATGGTTCCACTCTGCCCCTCATCATTTTATGTGCCCTTAGATTTGTGTTCTCTTGTTCCCTCTTCATTCTTGAGTCTGAGGTTCCTCCTTCCTCAACTTTGTTCTTCCTCTTGAAAGCACTTCTTGGAAAGTCTATTGCAGCTTTCTTTTTATTTTCCAATGTTATCTGCATCTCCTCCCTAGTTCTTTTAACCTTGGCTGGTGGTTTTTGTGGATTGTCCTTTTGATGCACAAACAAATACTAAAAGATTTTTGCTAGTTTCAAGGCAAATTGACATGTATCTTTCTTATCCCCCTTATTATCCTGAACATACTTATACCACTTATCCAATTCACTACACAAACTATTAAATATAATATGTGCCCAATCTACCTTCTACCCCTTTTGTACTTTCACCAATGTAACAACATTCTTGTTACTAAAATATTGTACCTTCTCCCTTAGATAAATGACAAATATATGGGCAAGATATCTGACAGACTATGGTAGACCCAAATTCTTTGCATTCCATTGATCTATAGAAGAATTTGGAGGTGCAAGTCTACAACTTTGTAATGTTTGAACTACTAGTGACTTACTAACCTGTCCTTCCAGTTCTTCTACATACCCTTTCGCACACACTCCAAAAACATCTATAATTAATTATTTATTGATTACATACACCTTATCCTTATGCCCAAAATAGATATCTACGCCCTTGATCAAGAATGTGTTCAAAAATTCCAACATTACATTGGGCATCGATGCTTCTCACTTCATCATAAACAAAGGAACAAGCCTTGCTTTAAAAGCCCAGTCTTTTTCTTCAACAATATCCTTCCAATTATCCATCTACTTTACATGTTTATCATAATTTTGTTTCATTTGTGTCCACATGAATCGTTCAAGGTTTGAAATTTTAATACGTTTTTCCAAAAGTGTAGCTTTGTCTAAAATTGCGTGTCTTCTTTTTGCTACAGCTTCCACTTCATGCCGCTCTATCTTCATTACCCTTCGTTGTGCTTCTACCATCATCTTCACCTTTGTGGCTTGTTGTACTTCTAATTGCACTTCTACGGATAGTTGTTTTTCCTTTACAACAATGTTCTCCTCCCTTGCGTCCTTTTACATTGTCAGTGCCTCCATAAAATGTTACTTCTCATCTTTGTCTTCCTCTGATTCTTTAATGCACACCGGATCTACTAATGTAGCTCCTCGTCTTATCTGCTTTCTTGCATGCCAATGTCATTTGTTTCTACGTAAAAATTCAACTACAGATGTTTCGGTTGTATTATTTTGAATTATCGTCTATGTAAATAGTATCTTTTCATTATACGCCTTCCCTTTCACACATTCCAAAGATGATGATGAATGCGATGATAACCTTACAGCTAACAATTAAATATTCAACACTCCTTCTATCTTTGCTCTTCTCAACTCATCTTCTACTTTTATTGTTATCAATAATTTTACTTCCTCCTCTTGCCTTCTTCTATGCGCACTCCTCTACACTTCTTTTTCCCTTGCTATTTGTTGTAGTTTTTCAATCACACTCTCTACACTCATATTGCTGTGAACTCCAAAACTTCAAAAATGCGCACAACTTCCAGTAAGAAACACAAATTGCTTTCGATAGTTACCTCATTTTTTTTGTCCTTGAACATCCTGCCTATCACGTTCATTTTTTACCTGCCCGCCATCTTTTAATTAACACTGATCCTTGAAATTATACAACCCATCACTACAAGTTTGTGTATCCCTTATATAACCACGTGGAAGCACTTAACATCATCATTATGAATGAACGCCACAAATTTCATCTTCCAATTAGTCCACATCCATAATCTCCCTACATTAATTGTCTTAATTCCACTTTGTTTGCCTTGTACACCTTTTGCTAATTATGTCCATCCATCTACTAATTATGAAAACACATTTGGCGACTGTATTGATTTTTCTACTAATAATTCTAATGATTGTGTGAGTGCTCCTGATGACTAAGCAAATATTGCCACTGATTCATTTGATGCTGTCAACATATCATCTTCAAATTTTTTACATCCCAAATCTTGCATTTCTACAATTATTGCTCACAACTTTATTACTCATCTACAAATCAAAAATAAAAATTGTGTTCACTACTAGATCTTTGATTTGTTCTTTATCTTCACCATTCTTCATTTGTGGTTTATGTATTTTGCATTTATCATCGTCCTCCTTTGTGTCAAAACTCACTTCCTGAACTCCATTTACACTCTATTCCCAATATATTAGCATATGTTGTTTTTTTTTTCAAACTTCAAATTCGATGTACTTATAAGGTTTGAATTTATTCACATTGACCAACACAAGGTTAGTTTCAAACTTCTCAATGATCACAAATAACACAATGTTATTTAGTAGCACATATTATACTCTATATGGTCCAAACCATTTCCTAGTAAACTTCCCTAGGTGTGATTTATTGCCCTTTGGAAACCACAGAACATAACCACCAAATTTAAATTATTTTTTTGGATTTTTTTGTTGACTCCAAAATGCTTTATTCCACTATTGAGTTCTTGCAGTTTCTATAGCCTGCATTTTAGCTTCTTGCAACTTTTCCAACTTTGTAATTTTGTTAATTAAAATTTTCAATGGAGTATTATTTCTCTCATTTCCACCAACAATCGAAATTATATACTCTATGGGCACCAATGGATGTAATCCATACACTAATTAATATGGTATACACCCTATTACTACTTTATATGCAATTCTATATGAAAATAACATTGTAGACAGATGTTCATCCTAATCTGTTCTATTTTCACTAACTAATTTGGTCAACAATGTCCCAAATACCTTGTTAGTAGATTTAGCCTACCCATTCCCCTGAGGATAATAGGTTGTAGAACTCACATGTTTTCACATAAAATGATTTGTCAAATACTTAATGGCATCATTAATGAAATGAACTCCCTAATATGTGATTATAGTCAAAGGACATCCAAACCTAGTTAATATGCACTCATACAAAAATTTTGTTGTGACTGTTGTTGTATTAATTCTCAATGTTCTTACTTCCACCCACTTGGTAGTATAATCTATGAGAACAAGAATATGTTTGTTCCCTATATATCTTCCTACTAGCTTAATTGACCCCATAAAATCAAGTCCCCATTTCATAAATGGTTTTTTTGGAAGACTTGTGACCAACTTTGTAAGACTTTGAGTTGCTAATCCTCATGTTCTTTGACATGCATCACAAGATCTGTAGTAATCATGCAAGTCCTTATACATAATTGGCCACCAACATCTAGCATCCAATATCTTCCTCTACGTTATTTCAATTGCAAAATGCCCTCCTAAAGGTCCTTCATGCAATTCTTTCATCACCATCTATGCTTTTGTTGTTGTTAAACTTCGTCACAGTCTATTGTCTTGGCCCATTTTATACAATTCACCATTCTTCATTGTAAAAAGCTTTGCTCTCTTAACCAATCTTTGTTTCTACTTTGTTCAAAAGCCTAAAAGCATACATTATTGGTGATCACTCTTCCTTGTCACATTCTGAGACAACATAGCCCCATAAGTAACAACGACGCATATGTATGAACATGAAATTCCACCTACCAGTTTGGTGATATCAATATTGATGCTTTAATATATTTTTGTTTAATCAATTCCCAAGCTTTTTAACATTCTTCTGTCCAAAGAAAAGTGTCTGTCTTTCCGATCAATTTAGTGATAGGTGCCATGATAGCAACAAAGTTTTTGATAAAACATCTATAAAACTATGCCATCCCATTGAATACTTGAATGTACTAAGGATATTTAGGTGGTGGCATGTTTACTTTTACTTGTATTTTCTTTGGATCTGGTAGTTTCCCTTCTTTGGAAATAATAAAACCCAAGATCATCCTTGAAAATACCATAAATGCATATTTTTCTAGATTCAAACTAATGCTATGCACTTTTGAAAACATAGTTTAAGCTTCTACAAATGACTTTCCATGTCATTATACATTGTAAAATCATCCAAAAATTTCTTCATAAAATTGTCCAAATACCCTTTGAATGTTTTGGTCACGGCTTTATGATATGTTGGAGGTCCATTTTTAACTCCAAACAGCATAACCTTCCATATAAAGGCCCCCCAGTCTATAACAAATGCAATATTGTATTTATCCTTTGGAGCTATAGATATTTGATGATATCCTAAATATCCATCTAAAAAATAATATGCTTCATACCCTATTATTGTGTTCAACACTTCATTTGTGAAAGGTAATGGGTATGGATCCTTTGTGGCTACATTTAGTTTTATGAAATCTATACATATTTTCAACTTGCCATTTTTCTTGGGTATAACTACTATGGGTGACAACCATGTAGCTTCCTCTACAGGTTCAATGAATCTAGTTGTTAACAACTTATTTATATCTTTTTTGATTGCTATAACATAGATTGGATTTAATCGGTACATGGCCTAATGTGTCAATGATATAATAATGCCCAATTCAATTTTGTGTTGTGCTAGCTCTGGTGGAATCCCTTTCAGATCTTTATATGTCCATGCAAAAATATCTTTGAATTCCTTCAATAGCTACTCCACTTCTAGCACCTTACATGTTTCCAAAACATTAATCTTCACCATTTGTGGTTCTGCATTAATTCCCAAATTGAGCTTCATCAATTGTTGATCTTCAGTTAATGTCCATTCATCAATCTGCAATCCTTATGCCTTGATTTTTGCTAGAGTTTCATCCACTATAACATTCCTTAGTTGATGTCTGTAATATGTTTCTAAATACACCTTATCCTCCAAAACTACTTATAGCTAATATATGTTGCTAGATATATTCTTCTCTGTGCTCTGTACTTTAGATCCATGTTTTGAAATACTAGTTTTCACATTTGTGGTTTTCACAAATTGAATTGTTTTAGTTGAACTAATTATTCCTATGGAGAACAATTATGGCTCTATGGCAAAGATGATATTTTCTTCTTCATTTATGATGCCATTTTGATAATCGTAGCATAGTAATTTCTAGTGTTCTTACTTCACTTCCCAAATGTTTGGTAATTGTAATTGTTCTAACTGTCCCATTCCCTTGAATGGTAACAATGTTACTTCCCCTATCATGTGCCACTTTAACATCCCTCAACCATGGTCTCCCCAACAACATGGAATAACTAGAATCTACCACATTATTTTGAAGTACTGTAAACATAGTTATGTAAGGAATGCCATGAACATATATCTTCAGATCTTTGATTAACCCCACTAATTTTGTGGTTGTTTAATCTGCAATCTTCAAATTATATGGTGCAAGTTTAGGCTTTGGAAGCCCTAATCTTAATCTCAATTATTCTGTGATAATATTAATTCTAGAACCTCCATTTAACAACACATCCTTTATCGTATTCTTCTCAATCTATACTTGGATAATTGCCATATGATTATCTATTGCTACAATAGTTGTTCTACTTGTACTAAAGAACCAACTTGTTTCTCTGTGATTACTTTACTTTACATTTTAAGTTTTCTCTGGTTTCAGCTTCTATCAAAGATATTTTTTTAGCCTAGGAGCTATTTTAAGCAATTGTCCTAAGCTCAAAGTATAACTTGTTTCTAACATTTGTTTACCAATGTTTAGAAAAATCTCTTCTATTGTGATCAATTTCCCTTATGAATTCATTACTTCCTAAGATTTATGTGCTTCCATAGGAGTAGTATTTGGCATACCCAACTAGGTTGTGTTCCATGGATGTGGACGACCCTTTTGTTTAGGTTTGTGTTTTCTGAATTTGTTGAATTGTCTCCACCATTAACTTTATCGACCACTTTTTTTTCTCCCAATTAGCAACACTCTTTGTTTTTCTTGGCTCTTTATCCTTGAACACATGTTCTTTAGTTACTTTACTTCTTGTGGTAACATTAACATCCACCACATTCACATTTGTAATGATTGTTTATGTCTAAGCAACAGGTTGAACCTTTGCAACTATCATAGATTTCCCATGAAACATTTCTGCATTTCAACAATCTTTGGACAATCTATCATTTTATGTCCATTCAAACCATAGATGTGACATGCATATGAAGATTTTTTTGTGTTTCTTGACTTGGTTGTGCTACCTTTGTGGTTGCCACCATGGTCTATTCTTTTTTTTTAAAAAATGTTTCCACATTGTGATTCATCATCCCACAATTTGTGTAATGTTTGTCAATCTTCCTTATAATATTTTTTTTTTTTGTTGATGCTACCTGTTTTGTATTCTATGGTACTAATAGTGCACTCCTTGCTTTTGCAGTAGTCATACCTTCTTCACACAACATTACCACCTCCTTATGTTATTTTAGTGTTAACTATTTCATCCTTGTAGTCGTAATTTTGAAGTATGATTGCAAACTTGCTCTAAACACAATAGTTAAAAAATTATCTATGGTTGGTATTTGTAAACCATGAGCCAGTTTTTGAATCTGCTCATAGTAAACCTCCACCCTCTCAATCTCTTCCTACTTCATGTGTTATGGACCGGACTAGGGTGAGGCAAGGCAAGGAAACCTGGCTACAACCAAGCGGGGAAATACAAGACAAGATAAGACAAGATAGGACAATACTGGAGGACTAGGAGCTCTATTGATCCATCAATTGGTGTTGGTCTGTTGGAGGGCTGTCCCCCAGACCATCTCTTTTTATAACCCTAAACCATCCTATATTAGATCATCTTTGATGGCCTACGCCAAGAGATGTCGAGATGTGGCTGCATTATCGAGACGTGGCTGCACTGCTACACTGCTGAGATGTGGCTACATTGTTGCACTGCTGAGACGTGGCTACACTGTTGTAACGCTGAGACATGGCAGCACTGCTGAAACTAATCTATGTACCCTACTTTTGTGTTGTCGGATCCAGGCCATGACATTATCCCCTCCCCAAGCGACATCTTCCAGATGGAGCCAGTTTGTTAGGATACTATTGGTGGAACCGATTAACTAAGTCTTGGGCATGAACTAGGTTTTCAGCAGGTTCCCAAGTAGCTTCAGAATGAGGGTAGCCTTGCCAAAAGACAAGGTACATGAGCTTTCCACAAGTCCTCTTGGAGTCCAAGACCTCCTGAACTTCAAACTCTTCTTGGCCTTCAATTTCAACTGGAGCTGGGGGTTCTTGATGACGTTTTAGGATCTAGTTTTCATGATAGGGCTCAAGCAAGGAGACATGGAAAACATCGTGGATCTTGAACTGGGGTGGAAGCTCCAATTGGCAAGCCATTAGACCGACAAGTTTGGCGATTTTGAAAGGTCCAAGGCGCTTGTAATCCAACTTGGCACATGGGCGAATGGTAGTAATGTTCTTTTTGAGAAGCCAGACCTTGTCTCCAACCTTGAAGTTTGGATGGTCCTTGCGTCGGCGGTCTGCTTGCTTCTTTTGCCACTCATGTGTCAGCTTGAACTCTGCCATAAGGTCCTATTGAACTTGTCCAAGCCTCTTGGCCCTTTCTTCAGTCGAGGGGTTTACTGAGTCTTTAGGAATTTTAAGGCTGAACCTGGGATGAAAGCCATAATTGGCAAAGAACGGACTGATACCGGTCGATGCATGCGCTGTGTTGTTGTAAGCAGACTCTGCTTGAGATAGCAGGGCCAGCCAGTCGTCTTATTGGTAGCTCACAGTGCAGCGGAGGTATTACTCGAGTGTCTGGTTTGTCCGTTCGGTTTGTCCATCTGTCTCGGGGTGGAAAGCTGAGGATAGCCGGATGTCAACTCCAAGGAGCTCAAATAGGCGCGCCAGAACTTGGATGGAAACTGAGGGCCTTTGTTGGACACAATTTCCTCAGGGAGTCCATGCAGCCGGATAATCCCGTCCAAAATTGACTAAGCTATCTCTTCTGCCGTGATCGATTTGGAACAAGGGGTGAAATGGGCCATTTTGGTGAGACGATCGACCACAACCAGTATTGAGTTCTTGATTTTGATAGTAGGGATGTCCATGATAAAGTCCATTGCGATAGATCCCCAGGGTTGGCTAGGAATCGGCAGGGGCCATAGGAGTCCAAACGGGCGATGCCTCGGAGCCGTGGATCGAACAAATGTATCACAAAACTTGACATACTCTTGTAGCAGCCTATTCATCTTGGGCCACCAATAATTCCTTGACACTAGTTTGTGAGTCCGTGCCATTCCGAAGTGACTAGCCAAGGTGTTGTCGTGGCATTCTTTCAGGATCTTTAGGCGTATAAATCCTTTGGGTACATAGATCAAGTTATTTCAAAGGAGAAGTTCGTCTTGCTGTTCAAACTAATCCCGATCGTCACGATTTGGGTTCCTTGGTCGTTCCTAAAGTTCCTTCTTAATGCTGGTAGCCCAGGTATCTTCCTCAGTTGCCATCTTGATGTTCCTAACAAGATATGAATCTGGGAGGGTGCTGATTGTTGCTGCAACTCGAAATTGCTCAGGCTTGAGTAAGGTCTAGGTCTGCTGGTTGTAGGCCTCATCCCCCGCTTGAAGCTCATATTCTAAATGGCGAGATAGCGTGTCAACCTTCCCTTGCTAGGTGTCGGGTTGATACTAAATCTCAAAATCGAAGTCAGCTAGGAAGATAAACCAGCGTGCCTGGCAACGATTCAAGGTTCGGGTAGTCGTGAAATACAGGAGATTCTTATAATCTGTCAAAACTTGGACTCGATGCTAAGCTCCAGCAAAATACAGTCTCCACTGTTTGAATGTCATGATGATTGCCAGGAGTTCCTTATCGTAGGCCTGGTAGTTGATTTCAGCACTGGTCAGCTTTCATGAATAGAACGCAACTGGATGCAGCAACCCATCTATTCCAAATTGAGATAGGATAGCTCCCAAGGCAAAATCTGAAGCGTGCGTTTCCACAATGAATGGCTTGGCAGGGTCAGGATGTATCAGGACTGGTGCAGAGGTGAATGCCATCTTGAGAGTGTCAAAAGCAGCCTGGGCCTTTGGATTCCACGAGAAGGGCTTGTCCTTGCAAGTCAGGGCTATTAGCGATGTTGTGATCTTGGAATAACCTTTGATAAACTAACGATAGAAATTGGCAAACCCCAAAAAGCGTTGAACGTCCTTGACCGAGGATGGAGCAGCCTAACACTGCATGGTCTCAACCTTCAACTTTTCCATGAAAATGCCATCTGGAGAGATCACATAGCCGAGGAACGCCATTGAGGACTTGTCGAATTCACATTTTTCCAGCTTGGCGTATAAACCATGCTCTCGGAGCGTTGCAAGCACCAATCATACATGTGCGTCATGGATTTCCTGGTCCTTGGAAAAGATTAAAATGTCATCCAAATAGACCATGACAAATTCGTCCATGTACTCCCGGAAGATATCATTCATCAGGTGCTGAAAGACTGCGAGTGCATTGGTGAGGCCGAAGGGCATGACCGTGTATTCGAAGTGGTCGTAGTGTGTGCGGAAGGCTGTCTTCCACTCATCATCGGAGCGAATCCTGAGCAGGTTGTAAGCTCCACAAAGGTCTAGCTTGGTGAAGATCTTCTCGGTACTTAGCCAATCCAGGAGGCTTGAAATCAAGGGCAAGGGATATTGATTCTTTTTGGTTATCTTGTTGAGTCCACAATAATCCACACAGAGTCGAAGGGAGCCGTCCTTCTTCTTGACAAACAGAATTGGGGCGCCAGTTGGAGACTTGGAATGTTGGACAAACCCCTTAGCAAGGTTTTTAGTAAGGTAATCACGCAAGGCTTGGAGTTCCAGTTCCGATAGGCCATAGATAGGACCAAAGGGTGGTGAATGTCCTTCCTCTAGATCAATCAGGCAGTCGTATGGACGATGTTTGGGGAGCTGATCAGCCTTATTCTTTTCAAAGACATCAACAAAGTCCTTGTACTTCTCGGGGAGTTTGACAGGTTTTGGTTATGATTGGGGGTTTTTGTTGTTGGCTGGGTTGACATGGATGGCGAAGACTTGAAGATTCTTGGCAGCCTAATAGAAAGGTATTGCTCCATCAAAGAAGATCCGGACAAGGTTGGTTTTCTGGGCAGGATTATCGACAGGATAGACTTGACAAGATTGGAATTGGTTCCGACCTTCTTTGGGTTCTTGACCACAAGGTTCTTGGTAGGACTTGATAGGGTGTTTTTTTGGGCTTGGGGTTCTTGAGAGGTGCACCGTTGTGCGCTGAAGGTGAGGGTTTTGGATCGCCAATCGATGATAGGGTTGTGTGCTTCTAGCCAAGGTAGACCAAGGATGATGGGATGGTGAGGGGTTGAGATGATGTTGAGAACAATCTTTTCCGTGTGCTTGCCGATACGGAGTTCCAGAGGGGCTGTCTTGTGTGTGATTGCACCGGAAGCAATGGTTCTCCCATCAATAACCTCCACCAGAACAGGGGCTGACTTCTTGACCACATGAATGTTGTGTTGGGTGACAAATGTTTGGTCGATGAAAGAAGAGGTGGTGCCGAAGTCCACCAATGCTAACACTTGTGGTATTTTTTCTGGAATACGAATGATGTCTACATGCTTAGTGAAGCTAGGATTGGGACCAACGGCTGAACAGGAGCCTTTGCAAAGGTGGTGCTGGGTGAGATCCAGTCGCACGACTCCTACTATGACTGGATGTTTTTGTTTTCCAATTCTTCGGGAGTTTCCACAGCTTGCATTTGAAGTTTAACAAGCTTTTGAGGGCACTGGCGAGATGTGCCCTGGGTTGCCATAGTAGAGGCACAGGTTGTTTGCCCATCGGCGAAGTTTCTCGGCCTCTGTCAAAGGTTTGAACTTGGCTGCGTCGATCTGCATCGGGGCAGGTCCAAAAGAGTCAGGTCGGGCAACTATTGTTGTTTGGGGAACTAAAGGGAGTGTAGTAGGGCGACTGATCCAAAGCTGGGCGTTGGAGGTGACTTTCTTTTCCTAGCAACGTTCGAACAGACGATTGTCGCACCGAATTGCCTAGGTGATGGCTTCACTAAAGGAAGAAGGGTCTGTGAGTGTCAACAAAAGATCTTGAACATTGTCACGAAGCCCATAGTGAAACTGATCAATCAAAGCAGCTTCTCCCCAGTTGACGTCGCAAGCAAGCTGCCTAAATTCTGAGGCGTAGACAGTGGCCGAACGTGTCCCTTGTTGGAGCTGACATAGCTTATTGGCTGAAGTCCTGGCCTTGTCACTGTTCCCAAACACTGCTTCAAATTCCGCCATAAAGGCGTCAAACTCTTGTAGGAGAGGGGATGATGTTTCCAAGATGGGAACTAACCATGCTACAACTATCCCAATGAGTAGGGTTCCAATGAATCCTATACGAGTGGTGTCATCTAGATAGCGACAAGGGTGTAACTAAATGATCAGGCGAACTTGGCTGACAAAGCCTCAAAATTTGGGGCGTGTTCCATCGAACTTTTTTGGTAGGTTGATCTTGGGCTCTAGGGCGACCATTACAAGGGCAGCGGGTACTAGGGCAAGAGGTTATGGCTGATCTTGCATGCGATTCACTGAGTCTCTGAGCGCAACATTTTCTTGTTGAAGGTGCTGAAAGGTGGCGAGGATTTGATTGAGGTCGATGTTTGATTCCGAGTTGTCCATGGTGGTAATTATCAATGATAACGATGAGGTTGAAGGTTACAGGGAGGCTTGAGGTCCAGCAAGAGTCTTGTTATGGTGTTACTGCACTCGGTTCTAACGTGATTTCTGCCTCTGGATTCGATGCAAACGGTGGCGGTTTTGAACTGAAGCAACAAAAATCTCAAGAGAATGGGTATGATCCCGTTTGAATTTGGATGCGACAGCGCCCAAAACTGCAGCAAGCCAGAAGAAGAATGCAACTTCTGCAAATGTCGATATTCAAATTCCTACGAAAATCGATGGAGGAGCAATGAGCAAGTCTGATCTTCCAGTGTCCGCAAAAATTACTGTAGTTAGCAATTCCAACTCTGCAAAAGGTAAAAAAGAAAAAAATGTGACTGAGCTTGGCGCTGGCATAGATGGATTTCTATGGCAGACTGGTGGAGATGCATCCGGCAAGCCACAAGAATAAGCAAAATCGAGTCAAACACTAATCACCCGACTGTAGAAGATCGTGAAGAACAACAACAATAGGCACATAAGAAAGAGGGCATGATGGCGAGGATGATGGAAAAACTGCCATGACATCTGCACCACCATTGCAACAACAACAACAAAACTACTATAGATCATGTTGCTACTAGTGATGACAATGGTAACGAGGCTACTGATTCCGAACAAAAGAAGGAGCATACCAAACTATTATGGACCGGACTAGGGCGAGGCAAGGCAAGGAAACCTGGCTATAATCAAGCGGGGAAATACAAGACAAGACAAGACAAGATAGGACAATACTGGAGGACTAGGAGCTCTATTAATCCATCAACTGGTGTTGGTCTGCTAGAAGGCTATCCCCCAGACCATTTCCTTTTATAACCCTGAACTATCCTATACTAGATCATCTTTGATGGCCTACGCCGAGAGATGCTGAGACGTGGCTCGAACGTGGCTGCACTACTACACTGCTGCAACACTGAGACATGGCAATACTGCTGAAACTAATCTATGTACCCTATTTTTGTGTTGTTGGATCCAAGCCATGACATCATATTCTTTAGCTCCATGTATATTTGCTCATCATTCTGAATCTTTTGATGACATTTGCAAAATGCCTATGTAAGCTCTAAAAAAATACAGTTAGGAAATTCTGACATGTAATTATGGCACTAGTTCAATGCCATATTTCTTAGTGTATAGCTAAATGCATTGTTGATATATATTTTAGAAGTCTCTACATTTAGTTTTACTACAGAATTGGACACTTTGACATCAACATCTAGATCAACATCTTTTTTGAAATCAAGATACTTAAAAGCTACCTTATTTGGCTTAACATAATGGCCATCTTTGTGGTCAATAATTAGTGTAGTTACAACAAATGGTTCTTGGTATCCTCCTCTTGGATTTACAGCATTTTCACTTTTGTACCTTCCAATAGCCATTGAGCTCATCAGTGATCAATATGTAGTCCTATTCACATGGATAGTCGTTATCAGATTAGTAAACACCATTTGAGGAGTGCCAACAACTTTAGTAGTAACTACTAGTAGTGTCGAACTTTGACTCAAATTCCTTCTTGTCAAGACTCCACCTAAGCTATTACCCAATTTTGTTATAGATCCAATTAGTACCTCCCCTTCTTACAACATCTATGTTGGGTGTAACAATTGTTTCCACTCCTATAGTTGTTATACTTGCATCAAGTGATTGAGTAACTCCTACTTTAGCATGTTGTTTCCAGGTTTCAACAATTGTCACTTTTAACATTATTGGTGGAGTTGTGTTGACTCGAGATCGATGATGTTTCAATTTGTGGTTACCCATTGGTATCCTCTATGGTGCAGTATGTGGATGTGAATACCCTTTTGGTTCTCTACTCTTGGTTTAAATAGATGGACGAATCTATCGACTCTGTGCCAATTAGCTTCTTAACTCCATGCCTTTAAATCTATTCTAGACTACAGAAATTCCTAATTCTTGTTCTTGTGGTTGATCCATTAATGCTCCTACCACATTTCGTAACTCCACATGCCTAGTTATACATGCTCTAATGTGAAAAGGCACAAAAGGACAATCCATGATTACATGTTTTTCTTCCTCATAGAATGCACAAACCTTTGAAAGTAATGTAATAATCTTCAAATCCACAAATTCATGATCTTGTGTTTCAACTATGTACTTTGTTTGATCCAACTCTAGATTCCCTTGCTGTGAATATGACTATGGTACTTCATCCAACAGATTCACTTGTGCCTTTGCATATTTAAATGATCATGGGTAATTTTCGTCAATCTCCTCAAACACATCAACATTGGTGTTTTCATCCACCTCCCAGTGTTCCACTAGTTCATAATAATCTGGAGATGCAGATTGATACATAAACTTGGGTTGTATACCTCTTGTAACGTCCCTCCTTCAACTAGTCACCGACTTTGGACTTGAGATTTCCTGCAATTGATCAGGTACTATAGAAATCATTACTATGTTTTGATTTCTATAACTTTAAACCACAGATTGCTGCTGAAAAGTATATTGCATCCACTCATTCGGATGAGTAATCAACTACATCTCTCTCGATGGATATCGTCATCTAAAATTGTGCCTCCTTTAAAAACCCCCAATCCATACGTCTCATTGTACCACCTCTTGTGGTAGAAACAACTTGTGCCTTGTAGGCCTTTCCTCTATTTTCAAAATTCGTCTATCCAACAACAAATTCCAATATGGGGTATCTATAAGCCCTACATACTCCTTTCTATTTTCAAGATTATCTTTTGTTTGGTTTTCAATAACTTGCCAAATTACCTCCAAGTCCAATTGTCGTTATAAACTCTGAGTCACCATACGATTCATTTTGTTTCACAATTCTTCATCTTAAGAGTCTATAGATCACTTTATAGTCCTTACGATGTCAACCGTTGAAACCTCTAATACTTTCTAACATACCACTTTAAATTATGAATTGAAAAAAACAACAGTACTCGTTTGAACACTTTCATTTATAGTATACAACAAAATTTGTAGAAAACCTTCCCATTGTTGAATGAAAGAACAGAAAAAAAAATTCCCCACATGATGGTTGCCAAATGGTAAAATAAAATCTAAGTTCTTGCATAATATTTCACATTTTTGTAACAACATATTTACATTTCACATGCATACATTCATTATTCTTGCCTTAAATACCAACAAACTTAACATTTCCATTCATTAAAACATTAAATTCATGGTTATTGCATATAACCAAAATCTGCACTTTATAATACATTGTAAAAAACTCCAAAAAAAATATTACAATTCATTTCATCATAATTTAATACTACAAAAAGTTCACACAACAAAATGAACATAGAATTCATTGCAAAAGTTTGTGCTTCTCTGTATTACTAAAAATATGAATCAAAATTACAACATTGTCCCATGTTTTGTGAAAAAAAATAAATTTAACATTTAAAATTTGTGTTATATCAAAACAAAATTTGTGGTTTTGTGTTGCACGTACCTATAGCTCCTACTCTTTTCTAAACTCCATGCCTATCAATCATTTTTATTTTCCAAAATTCTAACCTTTTGAACTATCCCAAATCACATCATCATGATTAAAAAAAACAAAAATTCAAAATTCAAACTAATTAAGTTCCTTAATTAGTCCCTATCCTAACTGCCTTGTTCATCCAAAATCATATACTCATCCTACCCCTTAACATAATATTTCATTTACTTGTAACCCATTTTGTAAGATTGAAAATTTCTTGCAAGTAAATGCATTAAAAAAAATCTACTTAAATTTATTTTCAAAATGGGAATTTTCAACATTATAATCATAAAGTGAAATTATCATCATATTAGTCATTTTATAAAAATAATGTTTTTACTTTTAATATATCCAAGTTTTTTTATAGTTATTGGTAAAAATTTTTTGACACAAAGCAGTGAATCATCTACTTTACCTTACTTTCACCCACGAACAACTCATTCCAAGGGTGGAGCCATTTAGACAAGCTTAATTTAAGGATATTTTTTTAAAGTTGTTTTTCCACATGTGTGACTTGAAGTTTTTACAAATTGGATCCAATGTTTTGTACCACCTTGAAAAACAAATCTATCAACAAAAATTTCACAAGGTGAAGCAACCAAATGTACATAATGATGAGCAACGATTCATTCTTAAATATGGAACATGGACAAAACATTACACCAAATAACTACAACAATTAAATTGAAAATGAATGATATGCCCTCATCACAAACTTACCAAATTTCATAGGTTCATACCAAAATCACACGAATTCCATGATGTGGTCAATATGAACAAAGGAAATTAACAATTCAGTAATAAAAAATGGTGATTAGATTAAGGAGATTGATGGAAGTGGAACCTTCCATTGGCCATTAAGCACATGATCTTTCCCCTTTTCCTTCCCATTACCCATCAAGGTTTTGGTATTTTTCCCCTTCCTTTTGTGTCATCATCTTAAAAGTGTGTTTTCAGGGCTTCAAGAGATTTTTTAGAGCATTTTTTTTCCTTAAAAAGGTAGCTCTTGTGAGATTATTTGGTGATAGAATATTTGTACATGTTAACTATGCCATGGAAACGTAATGTGAACCATGATTTAGGACTTCCATATCATAACAACACTACAAAATGTGGGTGTAGTTCACTAGTCCCCATTCACTAGACCAATGAATTCACTACTTCTTCATTGGTCCCCGTTCATTACAACCAGCAAATTCACTCAAAATCCAGTGAAATCACTTGGCGTACAGGGACACCTTTTGTTGTAGTGTAAGTAAAAAAATTGTACTTGGAAGTTTTTGTTTTCCAACTATCTCTTTATTTCTAATATATCTTGGTCATTATTAAAATACAAATCATGAGACTTTATATGGTGAAGCACCTGGTTGATAGCTTTCCAACAAGCCTAAACTTGCTAGATTTGGATGAGTAAATTGCCCTCAATAAGGTTTAAATGACTAGGGGTTTGTTATAATCATGTTTTGATCTAACAACTTTAAAGGTCAATTGCTTGAGAAATAAAAAAATTGAGGCCGCGCAACTTGGAAATTATGCCCAATTGTTCATGCACACATTGCACTCTAACTCCACTTCATGTAGTGTGGCCTACATTGTCCCCAATACTCCTTGTAGTGCTTCAAAGGCATGTTTTACAATATTAGCCCTTAGGTTTGCCTTAGAATATAAAAGTGGCTTAAGTGTGTTTGCCCCTTATTTGTGCCCTATTTGGTGAACTCTCATGTCAAGTGGATCATATGATACCATTTCAACCACAACCTCCAAATTCACCTCCATTTGCTCTTAGGCCTTTAGGTCTCTATTCGTGGTTTCATCTATGCTTAAACTTGACAAAAATGTTGGCCCAAATGAATAAAAGAGACTTTGCTCCAATGAGTGTTCAACAATTTGGTTCACAACCATGGGAACAATTACCATGTGGTTCCATGACCACCATTGACAAGGGTGCATTAATTGACATTAGTGGTATTGGTTGAGGAGTAATTGCAAGATGTGCACTATGAGAAAATGGGGTTATTTGTAATTCATTGCACCTTAATGTATTTCAATGGGTGTGAATGTTATTAGACAAGTTGTATGAATTGCAATGGATGTAACTCATTGTATATGAAATTGTATACATATCCAACTCGTGCAATTTAATTACAACTTTCTAATAATAACTAATGTGCAACTCTACTTCAACTACCAATGTGACATCATACAAGTTTCATTAATCCATCAAAATCTAACAAATGGCACTACGGGGATTTTTGAGTGATTTCCACATCAATTATGATTATTTATTTTATATGGTTTCAGCTTGTGATATGTGACATAGTCAAAAGATGCCACATGGAATATTAATTGGATTTTGAAAATAAATAAATAGATATATATTTAAATAACTAGGTAGGTTAAGACATAGGGATAAGTAGGTAGGACATACTTACATACTTAGTGTACATGTGACCTACCTACCTACACTACATACCTACTTACCTACCTAGGTAGGCAAATAAGTAGGAAAATATAAAGGTAAATGAATTAAAGTATAACCAAGTAAATATTTTTATTTTATTTTATGTTTTTCATTTAGGGTTAAGTTTTTTTGAACTCATCCCAAATTGGCACATGTATTTTAATGTGAGCATACAAAAAATACACCAAGTCTTTATATAATTTGTGACATGAAATTCAAAGACAAAATATATGAGTTGAATCTTTTATTTGCACATTAGTTGCAAATTGGATTGCAACTAAAAAATAAAGTTTCCCACATTTTGTGTGCTTGTTTTTAATTTTGTAAATTATACAACTAAATGTGTAATTATTTGATAATTAAATATGTGAATTTATTATCAATAATTAATCATCTAAAATAGTAGAATAATTAGTTAGTTAGTTATTAGATAATTAATCATATGGATTCCCAAAATTAAATATTTTGATTATTTGATACTTAGTTATTTGAATTAATTATATAATCAAAATTATTAACTCAGATTATAATTAATTTTTTACTAATTAATTATATCATAATAAATAAGTAAATCAAGTATTAATTAATATGTAATAGTTAATAAGTCATTAAAAATGAATTCATTATTAGATTTTAAGGATTAAATATGAATTTTTTTAGTTATTAACTTATTATCATTTGAAAAAAAATCACAAAATAGTGGAAAAGTAACATTTTTATAGTGGTAATATAATGGTAACATAATAGCACAATTAATTGTATCAATGGGAATCATAGTTGAAAACTAGTTGCAAATATCATGTATATAATGGGTGGTGGAAATGTATACACATGGCACAATTGTATGTGTTAACATTGTATAATAATTACATAATTGTTGATTGGGTGCTACATTTACACCCAATTGTAATGTATTTGCCACACACAAATGAAATGCAACTTGCTTTAGTCAAACATGATTGAATGTATGTCATATGTACGATGTGTACATTACATCATATAAATGTTCCATTTGAAACTAAGTTGCAGGTATAATACAATTTTGTAAATTTTTAACATGGCATTTTATTTATTAATTGCCTAAATTTCCATGCTTTAGTTGTAGTGTAATTGTATATTAGTTGTTTTAAAAATCTAGTTGCAAGGTATTGTGGTTATGATGGACAAGATTTCTCATAATGGTGGTGGAGCCACTTGTGTTTGATATAGATGCACATTGGTCCCTTGACCACTTAGAATGGTCCTCCAATAAGCCTGAACCCCAATGCCACCTTCGTATACACCATTTATGTCATAATCAAAGGCATCTAGGTTTTTCCCAAAGATTGGGTTCCTTGTCATTACCATGTGCACTTGCAACATGCCGCATTGAGTGCTTATGATCATACCATATACGATTAAAAGGCTTGAAAGTGGAATTTGACCAAGATGGTTGCAAGGTGAACAATGTCCATGGAGCCATACACGTGCTTTCATTTGTGTGTCTTGGTAACTTGCAAATTGGGTGGCATATTTTTATAATGAGTTTCATGTTGAATTGTTGACCATTTTTTATCAATGTGGCACCACCACACATAGGTGGAACACAATGTGTATATCCATGGTTGGGGCATGTTTTGCCATCCATCATATGCTAACATGATTACATTTTGAAGGGCCTCAAGTTTTACATCATGTCATTTTTCCATCAACTTGAGATGACTTAAATGTGGGCTTGAACTAGTTACGATCTACATTGATTACTTAGAAGGAATGGATTTTAACCACAATCTTGAACAATTGGTCAAGACTACATGACAACCAAAACAACTTGGTTGTCATTAAATGGGCATGATATCAAAAGCATAGCAAATCATTAGATGGTAATTGAAATAGGTTCAGTCACCCTCTACTGCCTAATTTGATTTGATGGCAACTATACATATTTTGATGACTATCTTAAGCCCTAAATATGTTTCAAGGTGACCAAAATCAATTTCAATCACCATTGGGTGAATAAAATCAATTTTGATTGCAATTAAACAGTTGAAATCAATTTCAATTACCATTCGAATATAATTGGAATGTTTTCAACTCATTTTGGCCATCTAATGACAATCAAATTGATTTCAATTGTCATCTTTCATATATTACATGTTTGAAAACATAATTTGAAACCTTTCTTCTTTGATGTGTATGACCTAAATTATCTTTTTACAATTGGTGCAATACACTTGGAAAAAAATGTTTATTTTGGTAAATAAAAGATAGTGGTAATCTAGAAGTTGATATAAAAGTTATTCACCTTAACCATCACTTTTCTTTCAATTTTTTGTTTGAGCCTTTAAACATTATTGTGGTTATTTTTCACAAACTTACACCATTGTCCAAATTTTGAAAAAAAAACCCCACTTGGCAACCAAAACCAAAAACCTCAATTTGGTCACCATAGACAATATAACGCCATTTTAGTCATAAACCCTTTCCATATTTTGGTTACCATCAAATGGCTAAAAGATTTTTGATTGCCATTAAATGACCACTTTACTTTTCAATCACCAACTGTCCAAACCTAGTGACCAAATGCACATGCAATTTCCCATGGTGGTTAAAAACTATTATGATCATCTAATTGCAATTAAATTGAGTTAAGACTATATGAAGTTTTAAGAAAATCCTGGTTTCATTTTTTGCCTCCATTTTTTTTCTTTGGGTTTTTTGTCTTTGGTTACACACTTACAACAATTGCTTAGAACCTTGAGTGACTTGAAGAGGTTAAAATATTAGATATATGGGGAGTTTTGTTGGCCTTTTCACAAAAGTATGGAAACTATTAAACCTTGACCTTTCAAAATTCTAATTGCTCATAATAATTATTACTTGGAAGGTTTTAAGGGTTGTTGGGCATGCTAGATTAAAGTGATGTTGTCCAACCACCTTGAAAGAGACAATCTAACCTTAAACCCCTAACTTTATCATAGACACTAAATGATCCATATGGAAGGCCTTTTAATGTGCGATCACAAACCATTCAAAAATGAGGGCCATCAAAATTATTTAGGGGTGAGAACACTTCATCAACCCATTTTCAAAAGTGACAAAGGCTTGTAGTAGATAACCTTAAACAAATTGCCATGCGATAATTTTAGGAGATTATCTTGGACTTTTTCAAAGAACATATGATGGTTTACCTTCCCTTTTATGAGTAAGCAAACAACTGGCCTAAATAAATATAAACATGTCATGTAATCAAATTTTTTAGTGGAACTACTTAATTCCCTAGAATATATTGAGCTATAGAATTTTGCAAGGTTTTTGGAGTGGCTTGAATGCAAGGTTAAGGACACAATGTCAAATTTGATGCAATAGTTTGGGATATTTTTATCTAGCAAAAGACAAGGCAAATTAAATTGTGAAGGACATGGAATTATGAGATAATGTGACATGGTGGGCAAAAAAAAAATTTAGCAAGGATTTCTTGAAGAGGAAGACATGGTTAGTATCATGGATGGAAAAGGGGGCTTGAAATCTTCTTTCCCAAATAGGAAGTTAGGGCATCCTATGGATTCCAAGCACAATGAATGTGCTCCCTTTGTTAAGTCAATACAATCAAGGTGGTTATGGTGTGATGCATAAAATGTAGATTGAAAGGTTCAATTACATCTTAAGCACAATCGAGTTGGTAAAAAAGACACAAAAAATACATGATAAATGAAAGACATGCAAAAAAAATTGGTAGAAGTATTAGATTCCCCATGTAAACATCCAGGTGTCATCAAGCACCTTGCCATCCATTTAAAAACCATGGAGGCTTACACATTATGGTGGAATGGGGGCATGGTTCAAAAAATGTTGGATTACAACACAAAGTATTAACCCATTATGGACAATTGAATGTTATTATGGGAAGGGGAACCCAATATGGAAGGGCAAACATGACTTGTCACCTTTAGGCAAAATTGTGTGAAAATGGCATGGGCATCCATGAACATCATGACATGATGCCAATTTTTTACTTGCAAATTTCTGACACATGCTACATGAATTTGATAAACCCTTTGTTTTCCCTTCACAAGTTTAATAGGTGTTTTTTTGGAATGCCTAAAACACCATGAAGCAAGGTCATCTTCCATAGAGAGCTTAGAAATCAATGAATATGGCAAACACATATGATGATTACATTGACACACATGGTGTTGTGTTGAGGCTTGAAGCTCCATTGGAGTTTTCATATTTTAATATCAATAGAACATTGGTAGGTGTTATTGAATTGAATTGAAAAACATTTCCTACTACTCAAACCTTGCATGGCAACTTGTTCATGGATGATGCATAATGATGTAGTTTATGCTTGCAACTTGGTGAGTAAAGTACTTTTTGAACTTCCTTTCTTATTCAATGACATTGATAATGTAGTCATTTTATCAAATTGGTACAAATCTTTGATGACTTGAAAACACATATGGACAAACTGCAATTGTGTTTTAACAAATGCCAAAAATTTAATATTAGCCTTAACCTTGGAAAATGTGTGTTTTTATAATATTTTGGAGTGATCTTAGGGTACATTGTATCCAAAGAGGGAAAATATTTGGTCCCAAGAAGATTTTTACCATTGTTAACATGCCACCTCCAAAAAGTCCCAAAAACATCCAAGTCTCCAATAGTATGGCCCAATTTTATCATTGTTTCATTGGAGATTTTATTTTCATCATGGCCTCGATTAAATGAAGTTATTAAGGAAGGCTAAAGCATTTGACTAAACTCTAGAATGTCAAATGGCATGGGAGACTATCAAGAAGAAATACATGGATGTTCCAATCTTGATTGTTCCAACATGGGATCTAGAATTTCATGTACACACACATGCTTCCAATCTAGCAATAATAGTTATGCTTGCTCAAAACCCTATTATGTGACCACCCCATTGCTTGTGCATTCCATCTTTTCAACAATGCAAGAAAAATTACACTATTGTTGAAAGGGAAGCACTAGCTATGCTTTATGCCTTGCATAAACGTAGGCACTATTTATTTGGGCAACAAATTTGTCTTTTATGTGCATCACATGGCACTTGTTTATTTGATTAAAAAACCATAATTTTTAAGAGGATAACCAAATTGTTACTCATTTTTCTAAAGTATAAATTTTCAATAGTGTACAAACCAAAATGGTCTCATTTTGTTGTAATGTTCTATCAAGACTACTGGATGTTATAAAAATACACAAGAATTTTGAATTAGACCATAAATTTTTTGTTTTTATTGCAACCTATTTGGCTATAGGAAGTTCAAGATTATTTCAATACTATCTAGAATTTTTTGGTGTAGTTTTCATAAGAACAAAAGAAGAAATTAGTTGTCAAAGCCATGCCTTTCACATTGCTTCAAGGACAACTATGTAAACATAGGAATGATCAAGTGCTCAAAAGATGTTTGCATCCATACTAAACCCCCATTGTTTTATAGGAAATGCATTAGAATGTGGAAGGACATTTTTTCCCAAACATCATGATCATGAAAATATTGGATGCCAAATATTGGTGGCCTAAAGTACACAAGGATGTGTTACAATACTATTAATCTTGTGATGATTGTCAATGTATAAACAAATTGGTAAATATTAGCATTGCCAAATTGGTGACTACATTGTGAGCAAAACCTTTCGTGAATTGGGGCTTGGATTTTATTGGCCCCATTAAGGCTTTTGGTTAGTATATTGAAAATAAATACATTTTGGTAATTATTAATTATGCTACCAAATGGGTGGAAGCTAAAACACTTAAAACCAATACCCTTTTAGTCATAGCCAAGTCCATCTATGAATTCATTTTTACCATATTTAGATCCCATTCACATTGGTGAATGATCGAGGTGTGCATTTCATCAATGTAGCAATTGAGATTCTCAATACCCATTTTTTGATGAAATGCACCAACTCCACCACTTACTTTCCCTAGGGTAATGGCCAAGCAAAATCCACCAACAAGGTCATTAGAACACTATTGACTATAATAATCAATGACAAAATAGATTGAACATTTTCATACATTTCATTATGTGTTAGACCACATTCAAAGTGGCAACAAGGCATACCCCATTTGAGTTAGTTTATGGACTCCACCCCATGATGCCTATAGAGTATTTGCTACCCACCATCAATTCTCAAACCTCCAAGGAATTTGCCCTAATCAAAATTTTGACCAACAATATATTGTCAAAATTGGAGAGGTTGGATGAGTCAAGGCAAGAGATAGCTAAGACTATGTGAAAACATCAATAGAACCATGTTATCTAAGCACATCAACATATAGGAATTAATTATTTTCAATGGGGGAATATTATTATGTCATGTGGTTCCCCAAAAGCTAGGAAAACACATATAGGGAAATTCAAAAATTGGTGGTTTGGCCTAAATACATGATTAAATATTTTTGCCTAATATATTTTATTGTAAATATTAGTCATAGTGGACAAACTTGATCCCAACCCCATCTTGGTCAATGTCAACAAATTGAAACCTTACAAGTTTTAGGATTTAGCTCCAAGAGCATTAGAATATCAAATACAAGGGGAAAGGGATGCGATAACTAGGACATCGACTTGACACTAAAGGAAAATCTTTCCGATTTTCATTTATTGAAAAATTCCAATGATTTGGAATTTGATGCAAAAGCTTTGGAGGGTGTTTGCATGTTACGGTGGACCCAAATGTAGTCAAAACTAGATGTACATAAAATCCTAAAAGTATCACAACTTTAAATTCATTTATTTTGAATTTTTTTAGAAATTACATTAAGTTGACATGGGCCTTAAAAATCAAAATAAATCAATATAAACTTGAATATGAAATTCCTTCATGTTTGTTTCTTTCAATAAATGTACACCAATTACATTATAAAACTTGCTTGAAACACTTTATTTGGTAGTAGTATACCATTTTTTTACTAATTTAAAAACTCAATTTCAATTTCATGGATAAATAAAAATAACACCAAAGACATCTATATTCTCAATGGAAGAACATTTTACAACTTACAAACATTATAATCATCATCATTATTATAACATAATGTATTGTAACCAAAAAGAGAGGGTCCGAAAACACATAACACACTGACTGCCTTCAACGAACCTAAGCGTCCATGTTCTCCTGATCTACTCCACACAATTCAGACCTTCGATCTCACACAACACACTAACTGCCTACTGACTCTTTCAGACGAACATTACAAGATCAAAGACGTACAAGTGCTTTGCTTCCACACAACAACAGAACAGGTTTTACAGTATCCATCTCCTGCCTCGCCCATTCACATAGATGCCAGCAAGGGAAACTCTCTCATTACATTACAGACTATGTACATTCCCCGAAAGCACAAACTTGCTTTTCCATCAAATGTTCACAAAAACACCAAATTCCCAGTGATGTTTAGTCTCTCTTTCTAATTCCTCTGTAGTAGCTTGACCGATTACCAGGCGCAGCGAAAAATTCTAACATTCAGCCAAGCTATCCTAGCTAACAGAGCTTCTCATCGCTATGTCCACAAGGATCGCTTCTTCTGCCTCCCAAAAATCTCCAAAAATCAGCTGATCATCTCCCCCCCCCAATTATCCTCCTCCTCCTCGTTTTTAGAGCTACCCAAAAGCTCACCACACTTCCGTTAGCTTCCTCCTGAAGCCTCCCGAATCTCCTGCCACTCCGTTCTATCCGGCTCCCACCATCTGCCGCCATTGCTTGCTCCATCAATTCGGTTCCATCCTTCCTCATAATTTCCAGCCACCAATTTTCTTGGACCACTCAGCACACACCAGCAAATACCAAGCAAGCCATGCAACTCCATGCAGTAGTTAATGGGGCGCCGTAATAAGATGACGGCTGATCAGGCAATCTAAACCTCAAGATCAGCTAGTGTTTAGCTTTGCGCAGCGACCTAATTTCGCACTACAGTACTACCAAAGGTTTATAATTAATTTAAATTTAAACTTCATGATTTTAAGTCAATTTGAAAAAAAATTGATGGAAGATTTTTTTTGTACATATATACATTAATGTGTAAATTTTTATTGAAAAATTCCAACTAAAATAAGTACTTTTTAGTCCTTTTGTAAAAACAATGGTTATGTTATTGGTAATTACATGTTACAAATGTACTCCAAAGGACTATGACATTATTCTTATTAACATGAATTTCACAACATAATGATAGATCAAAATGTGAACCACCTTTAATTACACCTTTTGACCATTTTTCTTTTTCTAATCATGTTCCCAAAATTTTCAAATTTTGTTTATACTAAAAATTATAACATTGTGACAGTTTCTTGGGTCCATTGTAGCATGCAAACACCCTAGAGAAGGATAGCTAGTTAATGAAAATGGCTATTGAATCCACAAAACAAAAGTCTATTTATTATGGATAATTATTAGGAATTTTGTTTTTAACCAATTCTAGAAAACTATAATCTCCTACTAATTCCACAAAATTGGAATCCATAGTTTCCAATTTTTTAGTATCATAAGTCATTTTTTTGAATTTGGTGAAATTTCATCCAACAATAGGGCCTTAGATGAAATTTCCCTACAATCCAATAAGATTTTGATTGGATGCTTCTAGAATCAATACCCAAAGTTTAAGATCCAAAGCATGTGCCTTTTTGTTCAAGTGGTGCTTAATCAACAATCACCATATTTTGAATATTTTTGTACATTATTTTGATATCTAATGATTCACCAACAAGCACTAGAACATTTTTGAATGACTTTTCCATTTGTACCAACTCCTAAAGAAAGAAACCACCCTGTTTTTTCCTCCTATTGAAAAGTTTCATTCTCCTTCACATTTTGTTTGTATTTCTTTTGCTTTTAGTTTCCTTGAAAGTAGAATGAAGGGAAGTGTGAGTAAGGCAAAAAAGATGGCTAGAAACTAGGCTATTCTAGTTGAAAAGGCTAGAAGAAGAAAAATATAGACTACTAGATTTTTTTAAAAACACTACAATTAGAAAGGTAGACAAGAAAGAAAGTGATAGTGATTTTCTTAGGGAAGGGAAATTTGTTTTCCATGAGATGGACAAGTTCCATATATGGGTAGCTAGCAAGGATGTCAAGTGGGTCATGCAAAATGGGATTTTTGATTTCATACTTGTGTGTTGTTGGGGGCCATACATCTTCTGAGTTTTTGTAATTTATAGTTTAGTTCAACTCATAAATTATAGAATTGGTAGTGGAGATGTTCCAATGTTCATTATTGAAAAAATGGTAGGGAATATGTTGTGTTTTCCACAAATTAGAATCAACAAGCCTTTGGATTGATTAAACAACTAGATGGTGCAACAACTTGATGTGTACAATGATGGTGGTTTCAAATGTGGTTGTGCATAAAGAAGGGTGGGAAATCCTTCCTAGTTGAAGGGCAAATATGCCGCTTGAATGTTGATGTTTATCAATATCCAAGCAATTTGGTTCAAGGGGAGTTGAGGAACATATGTGAGCAAAAAGCTCATGCTTATGTTGCAATGGCAAATTAGCAGAAGTACATCAATTGGTCTATAAATTTTTTCAATAACCTATATAGCATGTTACATGATCTTTTGACATGCACACAATTGAAGCAAGATGAACTTGGTAAGGAACCAAAACTTGGCCATGCCCAGACAATGGACATTTTATCAAAGAACTAGTTCCTCATGGACCTTACATTACAACTACCAAAATTAATAAATGAGGATTCAAATGAAGACATGTGTTAAAAGAACATGATAACAAAACAAGACTAGAGGTGCATAGATGTTTTTTGACTAATGACCTTATAAAACTAGATGACCTACCAACAAGCCTATTGGAAGTTAATTAATCAAGTTGCCAAATAAAAATCTAGAAATACTAGAAATTTATTATAGGTTCCTCCTTTACTTTTTATTAGCAAGATTGATAAAGAACTAAAGTTAGCAAAATACAAGCACAAAGGATAGAATAAGAGAACTCTACCTTGAGTGAAAGGTTGAAAAAAAAGGTGGACCTAAGGTAATCTACCGAAAAAAATGAGCTCTTGCAAAAGAACATTTAGGAGATGAAACAAGATTCTCCCATGAGTTAAGAAGAGTATAAGAATCTAAATCAAGAGATGAAGGCCCTTAGAAGAAATCAAAGATTGTCAATTTTTACCATTATTGAATGGCAAAGTTTGAAACCTTGAAAATGGAACACGCTTTCATGAAAGTACAAAACTAGATTGATCTATTAACAAAAGGCCAAGACGAATAAATTGGAGCAATGAGAGTTGCACAAACGTTAAATCTTACCAAAATGTTCAACCAAACATTTATAAGTTACCAAAAGGACAAGTATTTCTACTAGGCAAGATTCAATGCATGGTAGGATGCATTCCCATATTACGTTATACCAAAATTTAAATACTATGCTTTGCTAGGATCGATGAAGATTCAAACTGTCATGCTACATCCAACAATCATCAAAATGAAAAGTAGGATACTAAAAACAACATGGAGGTAGATTTAAGGTCTGAGGTTGCTACAAAACCTAAAATTATTGTGTTACTAGGGACTTGGTAATCCTACTACTATCAAGATAAGAAACTACTGAACAAAAAAATAAATTATTAAAAGGAAAACACAAAAGAGGAAGAGGACTACCTTTGGGAGGGTGGTCTTACCTTTAAAGTCCAAAATCAGGTAAAAAAACTTTAGGATTATGAGTTATTGTGAAATCTAAAATGAATAAATGTGAAGGAAGCTGGAAGGTTACTACCTTCCAATTCCTAGAAAGTGCTTCCTTAAACCAAAAGTACCATTACCACAGTCTATCTACCCCATTAAAGTTGTAATCTTCCACCAATTGTCTCCAAACTACTCCTACCATCTTATTCCAATTGCCTTCCAACAAACTATTAATTTCTAAAGAACAAATTCCAAAGAAAAAAACAAAGAAAGTAAATAAAACAATTTGAAAGCTATAGTATTCTACATCAAACATAGATGAAAAATTATCATTCTAAGGGGGAAGTGAAGACAAAGAAGAAAAATAAAAGCAAAACAAAACACACAAAGTTCCATAACCTTCACACATTCCCTTGCACTACTTTTATTTCCAACATACAACCTCTTCTTCATTTCTACATAATCTCCTTTTATAAGAATGAGAGGAATCTTCCTCTTAATCCCCTTCTTTTGTGAACCAATAAGGTCCACATTCCACTCACAAAAATATGTCTTTATCATAATCTTTTCACAAATATCTCTTAATTGATTAGTAAACAAATACCAATCACCCATTCCCATAGGCTAATTAACCGAGTGGCTTCATGTTCTAAATAAACTAAAAGATGATAAATATGTTTACTTTTAGTAACTACATACTTATTAGGAGGCCCGTAAGATTAAGTAGTCTAGAAAGATTTTCTACCCTTAACATTATCCCCTAGGCTTCATCTTAGATCACATCTTTGTAATCTGGCCTATGTGGTCCTAAAGTCATTGTTTTAAAAGGGGAAATGATAGTTCTATTGTCTAGAGTATAAACTCAACCATTGGCTTTAAGGCTATTATGGACGTTTGATATGCCATGTCATTTTGTAAGTTATGCTTGGGGGAGTTATCATTAGAAGGGATTAAGTCCTTTGTTTAACCAAGAAATCTATGAGTACAAGTCCTAAATAACTATATGTATGACTTTAGTTAAACTATTACTTTGAATCCCATGTGTAAAAAGTCATAATCATATATTAATGAAGCATGTGACTAATAGATGATGATGAAGTGGTATGAAGATGGAAGGTGTCAATTTTCATCACTTTTATTTCATTTATATGGCATCCATGATTAATGACAAAATGATGTGGATGTCCAATTAATTCATGTCATTACAATGATTAAAAAATGACCAGAAGTTGTTTGATATGAACATAGACAACCTTACCTCCCCCACCTACCTATTTACATTCACCCATGCACCTATTTATTTACCCACCCACACATCTATAACCTACCTACTGACCCACACACTTATTTACCTACCCACTCACCCACCTACCTACCTCTTCAACTTGTCTACTTACCTACCTACTTATCTTTTACCTATCATCCTACAACTTGCCAATTGCCTACCTCATAGTCTCGTAGAAATATGAAATAAACATCTGAAATAAAAAACTCAATAAAACTTGAACACCTTTTGATGTTGGAGGTTAGTGGTAAGGACTTGGTTTATCATTGTGAAGGTGAAGAGTTCAAATCCTAATACTTGCAACCTATGTGCATTCCTAAAGGGTTAAAGTAAGTAGGCTAAAGTAAGGTAATTAGGTAGGTAGGTTACATAGGTTAGGTAGGTTAACCTACTACCTACCTACTTGCCTTTTTCGAACTACCTAGACCTATTACCTATGTACCTATTAAAAAAATTTATAATAATAATAGGTATAAAATTGAGTAATTTCTAGTGTCTACCAATCATATTCTAGCCATTTGAACATTATATGACACTTCAACATTATGTATGACTTGTCCTTAATGACTATATATATGGTGAAAAATGCCATGTCAAACATTCAATGACTTCCTATCCTAAACAATTATTTATTACAACTAATTGCTTTTAGTCACATAATGTCCAGTATGATCACAAAATTAATCATATATGGAGTCATAGATTTAAGAATTTCTTCTAGAATATTTTCAAGTATTCTAAAAGAGTTTTTACCTTTAATAATTACTATAGAACTTTAAAATGTTGTAAAACCATTTATTAGGACATAATACATTTTAATTTTTAGTAAAGTGCTATGACTTAAAATAATGATCACAAGGATGTAATCACAAACATGAAGGAAGATGATGTTAAAGGTCTAAAATGATTTTTAGATTTTTTTCAATATAAACCTTTGATTGATTTTTATTATCAAAATTTATTATCAAAAAAACTTATTGGAAATATTTACTAAAATCTTACTATTAAATTATCTCATTTATGTTTGAGGACCAAATTTTCTATGATAAGTTGCAATCTACCATTTAAGATCTCTAGATTGAACAAATAAGATTTATTTCTACCAATATTAGAGATATTTTAAAAAGTCTACTATTTTTGGTGCAATCACCATTTTGGACTTAAATTTTCATATACTTAAGATTTAAGCATGGTATGTTCGAATTGAACATGTTGCTTTTAATTTGAATTGATTATATGCAAGTTTTTATTTTTTCTTAAAATTATTGTCTCCATTATTATATAATTTGTTTTTGCATTTTTGTTTCATAATCTTGAAAACATTTACTCGCTCAACTTTTGTGCTTCTTCATTGAGTTAAGTTTATACAAGAATTTGATAGTCTATTTGTACTATCACTTGCAAGTGTTTTTTAAAATTCTAATGATCATATCATCATTACCAAAATTATAAAAGTGTGTTTCACTTTCTACTCCTATTGTTCTTTATTTTCAAACCCAAGATATCACTACACCTAAATGAAATAGAATGATGAAATGATCATTAGAATTTTAAAATGATTAGTTTTATAATCCTAACCACCATATACAATTGGACATGATTACATGACTACATAGTCCAAGTGTTCACATTGTATTTATCACAAATCATATACATGGTGTAGTCATAAACACCATTTGTGACTATGTCCCTTATGATTGTAGTCATAATGGACATAGTCATGGAAACACATCTAATGGCCATAACATGCAACATGGCACCAAGAATTAAGAAAATTTACATTTTTGGCCCAATAGTCTAGCATCACGTGTCAACCAAAGGCGAGTCAAATAATGCTAGGTTGCCCAACCTAGGTAGCTTAATGTAGGCTACCTAGGCTAGTTAAACAAAATTCTAAGCCTAGGGTTAACCACATGGGTTAGACACCTAGGTTGTATCTAGGTTGCAAGTGAGAGGATTTGAACCCCTCACCTTCATTTTGGGGGTTCAAGTTCTTAACCATTGCACCAGAACTATTTTTTGTAATAAATTTAGTTACCACCAAAGTTTAAACATTAAATTTTGTGGTCTAAATTAACCTAGGTTAGCCTAGGGTGACCTAGGTTGACTTAGCTTAGCCTAGGCTACTTAGAAGAGTAACCTAAGTTAACCTAGGCTTTTCTAAGTTAAATCTAGGTAACCTAGGGCTATTTAGGCTAAATTAAATTAGGTTCAACTAAGCTAAACTTGAAAAAATGGTTAAACTTGGTTAAACTATGATAAACTATGATAACTTTGGTTAAACATGAAACTAAATTAGGATAAAATTGGTGAAATTTGGATAAACGTGATTGAAATAGGATAAAAAGGGCTACCTAGGTTAAACTTGGATAAACTTGGATAAACATGGCTAAACTAGGATAAATTATATTAACACAAGATACATCTAGAATAAATTAGGCTAAATTAAATATCTAATTTAAACTTGGTTAAAGTAGGATAATATAAAAATAAATTAAACTACATAGGTTTAAATAAGTTCAATTAAGCTTAACTAAAGTACTTAAGCTAAAATTGGTTGATTTTGGCTAAACATAACTAGTTAGGATAAATTGGGATAAACTAAGTTATTTAGGTTAAATTAGTTGAAACTTGGCAAAACTTACCTAAACTTGACTAAATTTAGTTACAATTGACTAAATTTGGTTACATTTGGCTAAATTAAGGTAATGATGCTAAATTAGGCTTCTTAGGCAAAACAAGGATAAAATTGGCTAAACTTGGTTTAAATAAGTTAGATTATGATAAATGAATTTAACTTGGCTAAACTAAATAAATTAGAAAAATTAGACTAAATTAAACAAAATTAAATTAAACTAGGTTAAACTAAACTACATTAGGTTAAATTAGAGAAAATTACGTTAAACTTGGTCAAAGTATAGTAAATTAAATTAAACTACATTTGTCTACATGCATTGATAGAAGAATTTTGAAAATCATATTTATGCGATTAATCCACAAAAAAATCTAAATGAATTTAAGATGTCATTTACATGAATGACAATGTGTTAATTTTCACAAAAATGCTTTACACATAAGGTCAACTTTAAATGCACACGATTATTAATCACTAGTCATAATTATAGTTGTAAATATCTATAGTCATATATTTGTAGTCATGTAGTTATAATTTTGACCATAGTTGTAAAAATGGAAATGATTCAAAATGCATTACAACTATCTGACTACACTAGGACAATAATTGTAAAATGTCCTAGTCATAAAAACTACATTTTGGCATAATGTATTATCAAGTGGCCTTAACAGTAAGGTACATTCCTATCTAATAAAACAATAAAAATGATGGAACTTGTAGGTTATACAAGTCATAAAAATCAATCAAAGTTGAAGTTCAAAACAATTTTGCAATGAGATAATCTTTTTGTGTACCCCGATTGTGAATGCACCTTAGTGCAAATTTGAAATACCATACATCCTAGAAGATTTGAAATAAGTACCATACACATGCAATAAAAATGGCAACAAGCTACAAACAACAAAAATGATAGATTATATGTTTTGTTAAGTGGACAAGGAAGAGTAGTTATTTGCATAAGAAGTCCATGCACTTTAAAAGGAGACAATTGTGGATTCAAGAAAAGGAAATAGCCACCTTGCCTTTGAAGTGACTTGTTGGAATGCCATTAAAACTTGCAAAACACTTTGATTCCATAAAAGGAAATCAATAAAATGAATGATGATAATGCAAATAACTTCAAATCAACAAAGACAAAAAGAATAAGTACAAATACACAAATTGGTGTGGTTTGCATTGCACCTTTAACCTCCAATCTTGGTAGCCCTGAATAAGCATGGTGACTTCATTGGTGTGCTCCACTATTTGAAAACATTGTAAAAAAATAGGAAAAATTAATGGTCCATACAAGCATCTAAATTAAAGGATCATTCTATGAACGGTTCACCATAAGAGGAGAGTTAAAATCACATGTGAAAGGTGTTATAGAGAGGAAAAACAACTTCCATTGTGACAAAATAACATTTTCCAACTTTAGTTACAAGATCAAAACTAAAAAATGAACTAATTGACATGTTGAAAAACATGCGTGCTACTAAATAAGGTCTTGAACTACACCTATTGTACAACCAATCATATAAAGGATCTTTGAGAATAGAACACCTAAACTCTTAAAAGACTTTACACAATGAGAAGGCTTTTATTAAATGTCTTAAGAGCCAAAATAAAAATTTCATGAGGAACCACCTCAAAATTGGTCTTATTAGGTAGCCACAATAAGGTAATGACCATCAACATGGGAACAAGAAGGTATAACCATGGCACATAACATGTTGCTTACCTTGTTAAAATGTACAACATACCTCCATGTTTGGTTGTCAACATGGATCAAACTAAAGTTCACCTTATACCCATCAAAAGGGATCAAAGATGCAAAACAAAAACAAAAAAAACTCAACACATACAAGTTCAAGGTAAAAGCAAGATATAGTGACCCCCTTTTGGGCCTTTTTGGGTATAATATTCCAATGTACAAAATATTATTGCTCCCAAAATGTGATGCATTTAATTTTGGGTTTAACTTTTGGTGTTTGGACCTTATGATTATGATTTTCACAACCTTAATGTCATTTATTATTATTTGGAAAAATAAATAATCATTTAAATTCAAAGAACGACATCTATATTTATGGTATGCACATTAGTATAATAAAGCCTACTTTTCATTTCAAATTGCATTAGTTTCATAAACCATCCAAATAAATGTTTGATTTATGAATTGGCTATTCACAATGTTTTTTCACCTTTCATTTCAAAATGATTGTTTTTCAACTTCTTAATTTACCATATACTTATGGTCAACACCTTAAAAAATTCCCATTTGTGAAATGAGAATTATCAAACTCTTCAATTGGTTCACAAACATGGTTCAAAATATGTGGAATTACATGTGAAATAGTTGATACAAAAAATTTCATAAAGGTTAAGAATTATTTCAATTATACATATATATTCATTTTTAATACATGATTATATGTACTTTTTTGGTACAAATATATTCTAATCCAATGATATACATAAAATACAGGTAAATTTTCAAAAACATTATATTGCTTGGGTTGTGTAAGTTACCATAACATGTAAAAACATTGTGTGATTCCTTTTTAATTTTGACATGATTTAAGTTCAAAATTCACCACCCAAGAAAACAATACAACTATTGGGGGCTTTGGGAGAATATGAATCGGTAATTATAATGATGGTAGTAGTTGTTTGAAGGAAATTGCTATTGATCTTCCTATTGTGTTTTTATAAGGTTGATATCAAAACAATGGCATGGACGATAATCTCAAAAGAAAAATGAATATAAATCATACCTAGTAAAGGTTGTGAAAATCTAACAAGAGTCAAACCACCAAGTGATAAAACATTTGTCCATTGCCATGGTGACCATTAAAAAATTACCACTTTGCTTGTTGTTGATGTTGCCATGATGGTTGCTAATTGCAGTTTAAGCATGCATGTGTGACATGAGTTGGTCAAATCTAAAGTCATGCAAGGGCATCTAATCAAAATAATGTTTCAAAATGGTGGTGGTACCTTACAATTCTACCATTGCATAGTAGCCAATAACTCCTAAATGTTGCACTTGCATTTTCAAGGCTTTTGCCTTTGCCTCTACTACCACTTTGGCTAAATCCAATTATAATGTCACAAACATCAACAAATGCCTCATGATTTCTTCCAACCCTTGTTAATTAACTCAAAAACATACAAAACCCAAAACCAAATATCCTCAACAAAACAATGCCCCCACCCAAAAATCCAAACCTTAAAAAACAAATCCTAAACAATTTGGGTACAAAAAAATCCCACATAAAAATACAAAAATAAAATTTCAACAAGTTAAAATCTAAACTTGAGTCGACAATTACTATTTATATAGACATGAAACTTGCCACCAATACTACAATTTACTCTTGTTCCAAATCACATCCATTAGAACTTACAACAAAAAAACTTAGAAACTATAATCTAGTCACTAAGAAAGGAGCTTCAAAAATGGGAAACAAAAACAAAAACATCTTACAACAAGAGAAATTATAATCAACAAAAAGTTCCAAAGAAACAAAATCTATATACATGATTTTTTTTCAAAACAAAGAAAACACAATTCAAAGTTAGGGGAACAACACAATGAAAACTTCACACTAAAGCCAAGAAAGTGAGAAAATTCGACCTCAAAATCCTAGCTCACGATTGTAAACTCATACATTATGTTCACTTTGTGACATTTAAGGATTTTAAGTTTACTAAAATATGACAAAATCTTGCCATTCATTTAAATTTTTTGATTATTGTGATATCGAATTAAATAAATTCAAACACAAATCTTAGTTATGATACATACGGGTGAAAAAACTAGTAAAATATAGCCAACAAATCCACTTTTACAAAATTTTACCTTATATCATGCATATGAAAATAATAATTAACATTAAAACATGGGTGGAAGTACAACAAAAAAACCCTTATGCCAATTTATTACATTTCTAAGAATTCACTTCCAAAAACTGAAAAGCAAATAAATTTTGAAAATAAATAAATAAATATCCTTATTTATTGGTTGATAATTTCATGGTTGGGGAGCCCTCAAAATAAAATAATTTATGAAATATTATTATATTAGGCTAGCATAAAAATATCATATTTTTGGACTTGCCCATCAAAAAAAAATATTTATTTTTATTTGTTAGAATTTAACAAGGACTTTGAATGAATTCACACTCCAAAAAGTAGACTTTAAAATTTACTTGATTTTTAGAAACTTACTTTCAATTTACTTTGACAATGCAAACTTTAGATTTTAATGAATAACAATAAAAAACTATATTTCCTAATTCATTCAAATAAAAAATTCAATGTATATAATAATATTATGATGAATTTTGTTGCTAATTTATGTTTGATTTTCAAGTAAATTGCAAAAATGGTACAATTTTTTTTTGTTTTATCTTGCTTTTCAATAAATATACGTATTAGACATATCATAATAGACTTTTGAATTGGAAATATGGATTGTAGTCTAAAATTTGTATTTCCGTTCAAATGCATTTTTCATTATCATTTCATCTCAAGATGTTTTATAGGGACTCAATTTATGATACATGAATTTTTATTCATTTTTAAACATGGGTTCAAAAAAATAATGACAAAAACCTTAACCAATGTTAGGGACTTTTGAATGACCAAATTTAAACCTTATTTCCAAAACTCTGAATCTTGATCATCATTTTTTGTTGGATTGGTGTTTTTTTCTTAACATATATGTTGGAAGAATGTTTTTAGTCAAGTTCTTATTTATTTAAATTTTATTGGTTTAGTAATTAACACATAATCCCTACTTAACAATGGGTTTTCAATGTTTTAGCCATTTGTATGTTAAAATATGGAATATTTGGAATGTTGTATTTGCCCAAAATGAACCACCTTAACTTGCAACCACCTTTCATACCACCCTAACTTGAACCTGTTTAAACATGTATATTAAATATTGATCTTTAAAATTTTAATTTAAATATTTAACTAGATTTTACAAATTTTCAAGGATTTATGTGATTATCATGTTTTTATTTAAATTTTAAAAGAAAGAAAGGACCTTTTTTTACTTATTTTTTCCTCTTACTTGTGTTATGATATTTCAATGTGTAATGATGTCAAAGTTGTAGGCATGTTCTAAAACTCCACTAGAAGCAAAATGTCCAAAACCAAATTTTTAGATTGTGACCTTGGATGTACTTTACATTGCAAAACCCACCTTTGATTGAATATTTATATTTTTAGTGTAATTTTTAGAGTTGGGAGGATATTAAAATATAAGTTTCAATTTTTCACCTCACTTTTGTTCAATATTTTTGAAATGCATTTGAGTTGTATACAACAAGACTTGAGTAAGCCCAAAAAACATTACCACAATTATGACTTCCATAAAAGTCCACTATAATGTACTTTCATTCCACAAACCTCATGTTTCCTCACATTAAAAAAATTATATTGTGCTACACATTCATTATGTCCTACATGAAAATATCAAGTTAATGATCATGATCTCATTCATTAATGCACCCTTAGGTTTGTCAAATGATATATACATTGAGGGTTTAACCAATTTCCATTCTTATAGCATAATGCAAACTCAAGGTGCACTCCCTAACTCTCAAGAATGAAAGATGAAGCTCTAAAATGGGAGTAAAAGAAAATCACAAACTTAAGTTCAACATGAAATGAACATGCATAAACAAAAAAAGAGTGGTTATGCAAGTTGAAACAAAAATGCTACATGGATGAACCGCATGCAACAAACTTTTAAAAGATTCACTATGCCCAAACTTGGAAAGGAACCACCACTTCCTCTTCTAAAGTAAAATAACTATAGTATGTCATGGGGATTATATTGTAGTGATTAAAATTTTAGAAATTCTAACATGGGACTTTTTAAAAAATTAATTTTGTGTCCCAAAACTTTATGAACTTTTAATTTTTACATTTGAATTTTGATTAAAACCTTTCAACTAAAAAGTTGTAGCCCTTAGGATCTTGGCATATTAAGGTGTCCTTTTTTTGGTGTCACAACAATAGTTTGGGGAAAGGGGGGGATACCTTTAAGTTTGGTACAATATGTGTTGGGATATGATTGAAAATTATAGAAGGGAATCATTTAAATAATTTAGAACATTTTTCGAATCAAATTTGAAAATTTGAAAATAAAATGCCATCATCTCATTTCAAGGTGGTCTTTTAAAGCAATGTAACATCTTTTGTCACAATCCTTAAAAAAACATTTATGGACTTTTATTACATAATAAAAATGCATAAATTTAAAATTTTTTTCCCTTGATATGATTGTGAGAGTATTTTAATGTTAAAACAAGGGCTTACAAGTAAGTTTAGTATTTTAATTTATCAAGATTTCATAATATTGTTAATAGTATATAAAGTCCATGGTTATTAGAATGGAAAATTTGAGGATTTTTGTTTTGTAAAAAAGGACATTATTACCCTACATAATAATGGTCAATTATAAGAATTGAAAAAACCCATGTTTTTGCTTCTAACTTTTCCTTTAGTTGATCAAATCAAACATGTGTCATTATTTAGAAACTTGTAAGTTTAAGTTTTATGTATCCAACTTGCCTCTTATTTTCAAATGGAAAATTTTACATTTCTAAAACACTAAACATTTGAATTAAAAATTCAAAAAAAGTAAAATTGTGGACTCCACATGTGCCACTTTTGATATCATTTTAATGTGCTTTCACCCCTTAGAGAAGACCTCTTCAACAATGCATTGCATATTTTAATCAAAGGTGCTTTGACCCTTTTCTTGGGTTTTAGTTGTTAGGAGTCAATTTATCAATTTGATTCTAAGCCATTCTTTTGGCCATAACTTGAGTTTCAAATCTTCAAATGAAGAATATGAACCCACTTCCAATATCTATACTTCAAGATTTTTCAACAATTCAAACATTGTCCAATCTGAACATCATTTATTGTTTACATTTTTGTCCCAAAAATTCAAAACACATTTGGTTGGACTTCAAAGCCTAGCAAAGTGAAAAAAAACATTTAGAAATGTTGTTTGATTCATTCTCCCAATGTTGTCATACATTAACCTTGGTTGTGAGCCCAAGAATAAGAGTGCAATGTTCACATTATATCATGCAACTTGTACAAACATTAACATTAGATTTCATCTCCAACTAAAGATTTTTCTTTACTAAATGTTTTCCCATATTGTTGTGAACTAAATAAGACACAACTCCTTCAACAAAATTGCATATCATTTTAAGTTTGTGAACAAACAAATTTACAAGTATACTATTAGAAACAATGTTCCTATCAAGAAACATACAATGAAATTCAATGCCAACCCACATCGCACAAAATAATTTTAGAATCACTACCATAACAACAATCAATCACATTTGTCCCAATTGTTTATTTGCTTTCCAAATGTTAAAATGTTCATTTTATTTTTCACGATTTCTCATAACCATCCATAATTTATTATCTTTTATAACATCATTTGACTACGTATTTAGGCTCACCATCATGTTGTGAAAATATTATGATGACTAAACAAACATTGATCACCAAGTTATTACACACATCAACTACTACAAGACACATGTCTTAGTTATAGTCACATTACAAAATCACATCAAAAGAACTTTGAAAAACTTCAAATGATAAAAAAAATGCACATTTTACAAAACCAAAAACTGCATTTTCTTTTAGTCATCATTTGACACTTTTAACAAAAACATAAAAACTTCATTTGAAATAACATCTTTCAAGTGGGTTTTACAAAAAAAAAATTTCCTTCTAGAGCCTAGGAGGGAAATTTTTATTTTTATTTGCTTTGACTAAGAATTAATAGTTTTGATAAATCTCTTCCTTTCATTGCACCACTTCCTTTTTTGCATTTCCTAATGCAAAATGACTTCATCCATCCACCACCTTGCTAATTAATTTCATAAATCTAGCCCTACAAGCCTATTGATCCACAATAATTGTAGTTAGCCCACCACCCTTTTACTATTCATTTCATATTAAAGCCCTACAATTATGTTGTTCCATAATAACTTTAATTATCTTGCCACCTTGTTGATTCATTTGTACTTGTGGTACAACCACTTGTAGACCAAAAGAAAGGAAAGGAAAGTTCATGAACTCATACAATAGTTCATTGCATTTAATTACACTTCATTGATATCAAATATCTCTAATTTGACTTTGACATTATATGTTCTTATACTATAACTAAATAATCATTTAAATTCTGCAAGATCTAGTGGATCTAATCACTTTGGACCCTCTCTTGAGCTATCAAGCCTTACTCTTGGCATCATGGGTTTAGGATTCCCAATTCAACCTCATTTTCACATACCAATAAAAATAAAAAGTAATTTCCCAACTACCATGGCTCATATGTATTATGTCCCAAAAGTTTTGATAAAATAAACTTACTACCAACCACTAATCACCCATCTTCAACCATCAATATCTAGATTGTTAACATCCCACCATAGATATGAAGCAACTACAAATTCTCACTTGGAGTTCCCAAAGATTTTAGGTCTAAAAATGATGTTAACAAACTCCCATCCCTTATAATTTTTCATCAACCCTAGGTCATATCCTACTACATTATTCATCATCTTGCCTAATCTCTAAACCTTTAAATTTCTCTACGTAATGGACAAAATGAAAACTTTGACACTACAATGATTGAAACAAAGATTATGGGCATTCTTCCCAAAAATTCACACAACATCTACAACCTAGACCCATAAAAACACTTTAAAATCCTTTAGTAAGAAGTTTGTAAAAATTAAGTTCTTGAATATTTAATTTCTTGTTATCTTTTTCATTCCAAACATCCTTCAACTCCTTAAATCTAACATTCTAAAATCTTTTCACGCCTATTTGACCTTGTTTGAGCAAGTTTTTAAAAAATAAAAATAAAAAAATAAAAAAAATATATCAACATGGTCAAATTTGTATTGGAAATTTAATTTAGCTTAATTTAATTTAAATAATTTATATTTTAGTATGATTTAATTTAAACCTATATAATTATTATTAATTTAATTTAATTGAATCCTAATTTAACCTACTTAAGGCTAGTTCACCCTAAGTAACCTAGTTGATTTTAAATAACCTAATTTATTTTAATTAATCCAATATTTTAGCTTAATGTAATATATATTAACATATGTAACCAACTTTAGCGACATTTTGATTTTGCCAAGTTTAGCCAAACTAAGATTAATTAACTCAATTTAGCCTAGTTGGCCTTAGTTTTAGATATATATATTTAAAAAAATTCAAATTTAGCCAAGTTTAATTAACCATGTTTAACCAAATGCCTTCGTGTGACTTGATTTCGTCAATTTTAACCAAATTTAATTTCAATATCAAAATTTAGCCTAAATTTTTAAATTTATCCAAGTTTAGCCTAATTCATTAAAACTTTAGCCAAATACATAACCAAATTTAACTTAATTTTTTCTAGTTTTAGCCTATGATTTTATTCAATTTCAACAAAAATTAATCAAATTTAATAAAAAATTTGCTAGGTTCAGCCAAAATTAGCCAAAATCATTTAGTTTAGATAGATTTATCTTCATTTAACTAAGATTAACCAAATTTTAGCCAATTTTATGAAAATATAAGAAAATATATCCTATTTTAGTCTCATTTATATTATTTTAATCAAAATTAAATAAAATGAATCAACTTTACTTTTAGTCTAGCCAAGTTTAATCTAAATATCCTATTTTAATTTTTTAAAAACTTAGTTTAAAAATAATAATTCAAGCAATTTCATGTTACTTTAACCAAATTTAACAAACTTTTACCAAATTTATCCATGGGTTTAAAAATATACGATGTTTTATATTCAAATTATACATATATTTATTAAAGTTTATCATGTGTTGAAAACATAACAAATATGCTGAAATTTAAAAAGATCAAAAGTGATTTTCTATGTACAAATTTGGTTGTTTGAATTTTTAGTTGGTCCACATATATAATTCATGCTTCAAATTTTAATAATTCATATTCATATTTTCATTTGAGTAGGTATTGAAAAAAAAATTATCTCAAGGAGGACTTGTTTATCTCTAGGAGGACCCTATTCCAATGAAGCCTACCTTAGTCTATAAGTGAATTATAAGTCCTTCCCAAATGGTCTTGCTAAAACTAGTATCATTTTCATTGACATTGTTGAATGTTTGTCATTCCTATCAACCTAGATGACCCACATAACTCTACATCTAATGAGGGTTTAAATATGAGAACTTAGGTAGTTTTTTAGTAAATAGGCATTGTTTGATGTTGAATGCCTTTCTTTTTACTTCATTTTGCGAAGGGGTATGGAGTCTATGTAAGATGGCAAAGGCCCACTCCCAAGCCACTCCTAAACCATTTTAGCCTTGGGGCAATCCCAAAATCTATGAATCATAGACTCTAGGGCTTCAAGGTCGCAAGGACACATATGGTAGTGTCTTTGTTGATCTCGGCGCACCAAACATTGGCTGCTACCAATTGGTGCCAAACCTTCCAAATCAAATCAACATCTTTTTTCATTCTAGTTTTTAGCCACACATCTTTCCATTTGAAATTCAATGGGCTAAGGACCATTGGGAACCACTTTTTTGTAGTGTCCCTATTGAGCTTCATTCTAAGATTCAACATTTTTCAGCCTTTCTAAACTATGAACTTAAACAATTTGTTTCCATCCTCCCATACCCACCATTTTGGGTCAAAGGTGAAATCATTTATTGTTCCATGGTACAATTTGAAAGGTCTTTTCATTGGGCCTTTCAAGAAAAGTGTTACTTTCATTCGCTTAACCACCCTTCTAACCTTACATGGAACATACATTTTTATTCATGGATATTTTTTGAAATTGGGGCCCCTTAGTAGATGATTGTACCATCTAGGATTTCAAAGGCCTTTTCTACATTGGAGCACATTGGAAGGAAGTTTATTGTGGAAACTAGCACCATGTTGGGGCTTGGATTAGCTTATTGTAAGAAGATTTTGATCCATTTTCCCTTGGATCTTTAATTTATTAAGCATTGTAATTTGATTCCCCATTGCACATGTAAGCTTTTGATTATCCTATTCTGGATCATTTTTCACTTTCCTCAAATCCATAGTTCGTCCCTCATCATCTCCCCATATCTCAACCCCATTTATATTTTTTTCCATATGATGCCCATATTTGTAAAATAGGTCTTATGTCAAAGCTCTTTAACTTGTTAAATTGATACACCGAATTTTTTTCTTCGAAATTGGGAGGCCCACCAGATATTGGTGTTAATAATCCTTTTACATTAAAAGAAATTTGAAAATTAATGATTGAATTAATGATTCATTTGTAGTTGTAACGGACACATGTGATTAAAAATAACCTAGTTGTTTTGGACAAGTGTTATAAGACAATCAATCGCAAAAGACATGACATGGCCATGAAGTTGAAAATGTAGTCGCAAACCTTACAACTAGGTCAAAAAATTTCATCCATTGCCATGGATGATCTTTAATATAACGTGGAACCCTAATTTGCAACTACATTTGGGATAGCCGCATGCTACCAAATGTGCCATTGATGAGTGGTTAAAAATTAACCACGTGATAATTTAAAGAACCGATGGCCATAAAACACATGGCAATTTTCCATTTGTTCAAAATATATATATTATAAAATAATTAAATATTATAATTATATTAATTAAATATTTTAGTTATAGTAATTCAATATTATAATTACATTAATTCAATATTAGGGTAGAATAAGCTACCTAACATTTAGGCTAAGTAGGTAGGTGGGATGCTATTTATTTTGTTGGGGATAAGCCTTTTGATTAGCGCATTCCAAATGGCACATGCACTATGATTATAATGCATACCATGAATCTAGTCCACTCCTTCACCTGGTTATATAATTTACAAGTTTGAAGTTGTAGACAAAGGATATGGGACAAATTCTAATGAAAGGAAAACACTACAACACTATCACATCCTTTGTCCCATACAAAAACATTATCATATATCCACACAATAAAATATTTACTATTTTCACTTACTATTTACTACTTATCCTACTTACTACATATTACCTAGGCTACATACCTACTATCTATAACCTAATATACATTTAATAAATTAATTGTTTAAAATAAATAATCAATTAATATAAAAGCATTACGACGTATTCACAAAATAAAATACCTCTTGCTTAACTTATAACATACGTACATACCTAAAGCTATCCTACTTATTACATACTACCTAGGTTACATACCTACTATATACTACCTAGCCTACTTAATAAATCAATTACCTTGCCTACATTTAATAAACTAATTGTTTAGCATAACTAATTGTTTAGCCTAATTAATCAATTAATACCAAAACATTACAACATATCCACAAAATAAAATACCTGAAAACATGATCACATATTCACACAATAAATTAATTAAACTATCTACTATCTATCCTACTTATTACCTACTACCTGTTTTACTAATTAATTAATGACCTAGCCTACCAATGACCTACCTAGCTTACCTAGCCTAACTAAGTCTAAAAGTCTAACCTATTAGCTACACCTAGTAAATTAGCCTACTATTACCTATAGGTAGCTTAGGCTAATTAATTAAGTATGCAAGCTAGTCTAGGCTACCAATGTATATAGGCCTATTTAGTTGAACGTAATTTATTAAACTTACCTAGCTTAAGTTACCAACTAGGTTATAATATCCTTTTCTAGCAAACTATTAGCTATTAGATATTATATCATGGAAGACCCATGGATAATTGCAAAGAAGACCCATGGATGGGTACATTGAAAGGATAATAGTCCAATTGAAATAATAAAGTTTGCCATGTGTGGTCTATGTTTTTTTGTTCATGTGGTGGAATATACTATTGAAGTTGCAAAAACTTTCATTGTAGTTGCAAAAATAATTACGTTATCATCCATTGATGAATGTAATCAAAATTGGATGACATTGTTCACTTTTCATTTATATTTTCAATGAAAATCATATCAGTCATGAGTTGTAGTTGCATTTACAACTAGAATTTGGTTCAACCCTTCTTGTAATTACATATGTGATTACAATAAGTTACAACTACATGGACACATAGGACTAACACATTATTAGTTGTAAAATAAATTGGTTTGGACATTACTCGCATAGTAGTTGCAAAAATATGGTTAAAATGGACAACATTTCTTCTAATGTTAGTTAGTTGAATAGGTTCTTCATTTACCTTTTTGACAAAGGTTTTCCACACTTTCATGATTTTGCCCTACATTTGTAGACCTTGGCTTGGACACCTAGGAATGTGTAAACAACCATTGCCAATCCAATTTTTAATACTTTTCATTTGAAGCTCTACTATTAATTAGCTTGAAGCAAATAAATGTTTTTAAGTTGGATTGCCATGTTCCATGGCCATTAGCACCCACTTGCACAAAAGTTTACAACTAAAGCATAGGCTTATAAGTTAATGAACCTTAATCCTCCTACATCACATTTTGAGCAACAATGCTTCAATTTATTCTTGTTCTATTAAAATTTTTTCCTTTCTAATGCATAGATACAAAATATGGTTATACATTTCTTGATAACCTTTTGGATCAAACCCAACATTAACAAATAACCACAAGGAAGATGCCAGGATGGAGTCGATCACCACTTGGAGGTTTGGGTTGTTTAAAAGCCTTCCAATACCCTAAACTTTTCTCTGAACTCATCTTGAGCCCTAAGGTTCCTACAAAGTCCTCAAGTAGTTAAACTGCATTTTTGACATTAAATTTTTCACCCTTGAATGTGAATCTTGTACATTACACCAAAACATGGTTTTCGTGACTATGACAACTTGTGAGTATTATTTGATTATAATTTCATGTAATCATATTTAGACTTGAATCAATATCATTTTTTCAATTACAACCATTATTAATACAACATGATTATAAATATGACTATAATGACGACTACATAATTAATAATCATGTCGAACATGGTTGACCTTGTTTGACTAGATATAAAAATAATAATAATATGACCATGTGCCTATGTTAGTGTAAATTGGCCTAGGCTTAGCCTAGTTTTGGCTTTGGTTTAGCCTACTTCAACTTCTAGATTTAATTTGATTTAATTAAAACCTTTTGGTTTAACCTTAGTTTAACTTTTGAAATTAATTTTTACTAAATTTAGTTTGTAATTTTAGTCTAAATAACCTTATTTATTTTGAGTAACTTTGTTTAGTCTAAGTATATTCATTGAATTTAATTTAACAAATAACCTAATTTATCTTGGTTAACCAATTTAGTCAATTTTAGCCAAGTTTTACCAAATTTAACTTAAATAATATATTTTAATCAAGTTTAACCAATTTAAACCAATTTAAGCCAAATTTAATTTTAATAACCTAGTTTAACCTTGTTTAGCTTAATTTAATCAAGTTTAACTTAAATAACCTATTGTAGCCAAAATTTTCCAAAATTTATTTAAATAATGTACTTTAATTAAACTAAGCCAAGTTTAACTTAAATAGGTTACTTTAGCCTAATATAACTTAATTTAATCAAATTTAACATGGTATAACTTAGTATAGTCAAGTTTAACCTAAATACCCTAGTTTAGCCAAATTTAACCTAGTATAACCAAATCTAATTTAAATAACCTACTCTAGTCAAGTTTAGTCAAATTTAATGTAAATAACTTATTTTAACCAAATTTAATTTAATATAGATTAGTTTAACCTAGTTTAGCCAATTTTAGCTTAGTATAACCTAATTTAGCTTAATATAAGTTAATTTAGCTTAGATTAAACCTAAATAGCCTAGTTTAGCCTAATTAACCCCAAACTAGATTAGGTTGCTTGGGTTTAGTTTAGGGTGACCTAGGGTATGTAGACCTTTATCCTGAAAAGACCTAGTTTACCTAAATTTAACCTAGGAAAACTTGGATTTGCTTAAATAGCCTATGGAGGCTTAAGTTAAATTGTTGGGTGGCCTAGATTAACCTAGCTGAACCTAGGGTGGCATAGGTTCACCTAGGTTAAAAAAACTTATTTTTTATATTTTTTTGATAATTAAGCTTATTACCACAAAAATGTGATTTGGTGTAATGGTAAAGGATTATCCTTTCAAAATGGAGGTTGAAGGGTTCAAATCCTCTTATCTTTATCCTATATACTATTTAAATTTTTAGGAATATAAGTGGGTTAGCCTTCTTAATAGTTAGGTAGGTGGTTAACCAAGCCTAGGTTGTTTTTAAAACCTAGCTTAAGTTGCCTAATTTAGTCCCCCTAGGCTTCAACATGTAGTTTAGGGCTTAGAGCCTTGGCCACTTGGGTTAGGTCCCAAGTGTTTTTATTTGACTAAAAGTTGGTTACCATGTGGCATCATATAATTGAGTAAGACAAAATAATTTCCTTATTCTAAATTACTACATGTCAATTCATAAGTGGTTAATTAAACCTTAAATTCATCCTAGACTACATGTGGCAACAAGAAATTAATCAAAATAATTATAACTATATTTCAAATTTTAATTTTGGTCATTGAAAATGTCTTGTAATCATAGAAAACATAATCACAAATGGCATTTACAATTATGCCATTTTTGTGATTAATGGTAAATACTACAAGGCCATATGGACTAATAGTCATGCAGTCATGGCCAGTCATATATGTGGTTTAGGACTATAACATTAGTCATTTATGTAATCATATTTATCATGTTTTGGCATAATGGCGTTGATAACATATTACATAACAATTTGTTGTTATTGGCCTTTAGGGAGTTTGATGCCTTGAATTTTTCTCTTTCTAGTTGCATGTTTGATTGCCACATTCAAAACTTCTCCTATGATGAAAAAAAGGTAAGGTGACAAGGGGCATCCTTGCCTAACTCTCTCCTTATGTCAAGGCTCCTTGTAGTTATACTATTCAAGTTGATTGCTACCTCTACCCTTGAAAATAATATCTTAGCCATGCTTATGAATTCTAAAATAATACCAATTCTACCTAGGACTTGGAAGAAAAAATCCCATGGTATATCATAAGCTTTAGCAAAATCAAGTTTCAGAAAACAAGGGGATGTTTAGTTCATTTTGCCCAATCAATTGTTTCTATGGCCAAAAACACATTATCTAGAATGTATCTAAAATGTATGAAAGTAGTTTGATACCTATCTATCACTTCCATGTGTAAGGGTTGTAGGCATAATTGAAGAACTTTTGCATATATTTTGTAAACAATGTTTAAGAGAGTAATTGGCCACTAATAACCTAGCTCTTCTTTATTTCCAAATTTGAAATTTAGGGTGATGAAACCTTTATTGACACCCTTGGGGGATTCCCCATTGCTAATGATTCTTGTAGCATCCTATAATATTTTTCACCTATCACATGCCAAAAATGCACATAAAATTCTACCCCTACTATATCAAGTCTTGGGGATTTGCCTTTTGCCACTTCTTTCATAGCATAAAATTACAATTTTATTTCAATAATTAGGTCTTTCAAGGCCATATTCATTGATTATGTGAATTATATGGGATTTTTCCAAGAAATGTGTCTTTAGTTTGCAAGGTTTGTGGTGTGGGTGCATGGGCAAAATATAGAACCTAATAAAACTCACAACATGCCTCTTCCATTTCTTAAATGTTTGAGATGGTATTGTTGTCCTTGTTTCTCATAATCATAATGAAGGAAGCTATTAAACATTCGTTAATTGCTATAAATAAATTTTTATTCATGGAGTTGCCCTTTTCCTTCCCTTTGATTCTTGCCTTGATGCATTGGCCTTCCACTTTGTTGTTCTTTAACTCCTTGAGTTGTTCTTTTGCATCTAGTCCACACGTGTTTGTAGACCTTCATTAGAAGGTTGGTTTTGTAGTCGATTTAGTGCATCTCATAGTTTGGTTTTAAGTTGTTGCTCCTTCTATTTGAATTCCTTGGCTTTTTTTATGCAAAAGCCTTTTTACCACTTCACTATTCTCCTCATCTTGGTGAATTTTGGCAACATTAGGTGGTGATTGATCCCATACCTCCTTGATTTTTCCAGTAGCCTCCTCAAAATGCCTATTATTCATCTTCTAGCAAGCCTTTCTTCTCTCTTCTTCCAAAACATTAACAATCTTTGACAAAAGGTTGATGTTTAGATAAAAAAACCATATCCTTTTAAAAAATATTGGATTAGTTTAAGCCCCTAACATGTTCTTCCTTTCACCATGTAAAACATGTCCAATTTGGAAAGAATTCATTCCTTTTATGTCTTTGGTTGTTCCAAAAATACATGAGACCTTCTTTAAATGTTCTGGCTCTTCAATGTCTAGGGCATTTTTAAGCTTGTCCCATGTTTCCTTTTTGTTATCTGATAAAATTATGCTATAGGTTGAAGTCTTATCTTCTTTTGTTTCAACCATATTGAAATCACCACACAAAATCCAATCATAATCTTGAAGCAATTCCAATAGCATTTCTTCCCATGATTGATAGTGGTTTAGGCAAAATTTGGAGCATAGATATTAATGACACCAAAGTTGCATTTAGGGAGTTCTTTTAATCCAATGGGCCTGGTTTTCCATAATGACCCCTTCCTAGGCAATTAGACCTACCCATTTTTCCTACATTAATACCAACGTTCCTCCTTTGCATGTTCCGTCATTCATGTCCTTAAAACCATACCATAATGTAACTTTAGTTGGACAACACCAAGCCTTCTTCCAAATGGTTTGGCCAACTTTTTGTGTTTTGTTGCCTCTAAGCTTATGTTCTTGAATAAAGACAAAATCCGGTCATGGAAAGATACCTTGTAGGTAATCCAAGCTCGCATTTCCGATTCAACCCTCTCCCATTATATGATAAAATAAATGTGCACTTTCATGGGGGCATTTTTACTATTGGTGGGAGGATGTTTGTTTGATACCCCCTTCCAAATGTCATTGTTATTCCCTTTCTCAAAGCCCCAAATGTCCAAAACTAATAATTGTTTCATTTGCTCTTAAAGAAGGGTGACACTTTCACCTATAGCCACTATAATTATGGTTTTAATGGCCTTCAAACTATTCTCCTTTCCTTCTACATCTTATTGAATAGTTCCAACTTTTGTGGGTTCATTACTACAGCTTGAAGCTTCAACCAAAGTCTTCACATTAATGTCCTTCAACAAGGATGGTCTATTGACAATCTTTGACATGGGGGGTACTTAGTTACCTCCTTTATGGGTAGCCCCATGGAAAATTGTAATTGTTGTGCATCTTCGAAATCTTTTAGATCTTCATTTGCATCAGCCATGTGTCCAATTTCCTCGAGGATGTGCTACTTAACCTTTTGATTGTTGTCATGCTTAACCAATGACATTTTTTCCTCTTAGAAAGGTTTATGACTTGAGGGAGGGTTGGGGGTGGCATGATTCATTTACATCTTGGGCCTTTGGGGCTTGACACTTTATTGTGTCCATCACATGGGTCTATTGCAATAATTCTTGAAAGACTTGAAGAACTTCACAATGTTTTAATGTATACAACATTTTTTCAAAGGTTTTTTATCTTTGATTTTGGCTTATGTATGAATTCCTTATGGGTAGTTTTCATGGAGGTTTTTTTTCAAGCGAGATGCTCAAAGCCTAGCAGAAGATTTGGCTCCTTTTTTAAAAATTGAATATGCTTTTAGATTTGCATGTTTTAAAGTCATTTTCTATTACAACAATTCTTTTCTTAGGTCCATCTAATCTTCTGTGACCACATGATCATAAGGTTTGTTCCCATCCTTACTTGGTCATGCATCTACTTCTTGCTCAATAATTTTCAAAAATTGGTCATCTTTCAAGGACATTCATAAGGCCACATGCATTTTCTTAGGTTCTTGATGGAGAAGGGGCGCCTTGTGTTTCCCTTTTGCTAAAACTCGTATTTGTTTGCAAACATGTTGCTTGTTGAGAAATATGTGGGTTTTGTTTTTTTTTCTTGATAACATGTGCAAATCCTTCTAAATTGACCACCTTCTTTTGCTTCTAAGAATTGTAGCCAATTTGTATTGATTTTGGCCTCTTACCTTAAGAGTTGTTTTGGTTTTAATATTTTTTACATCTAAGTTTTTTTCTCTTATCACAAGTTTTGCCTCCATGGTCCCATGAAACATGGTTGTTTTATTAGGTTTGTTCTACAACTCTTTGTTCATAAGTCTTGTTTCCAGAGCTATTAAATGTCATTGTTTTATGTGGGACTTTACATCCTTTGAAGCAAGGGCAACCCTTGATTATATGTTTTAATCATAAGTATAATTTACATTGGATTGGGTATTGTTCATAATCAATGAACATTTTGGTCATGGCATTTGGCTTTATAATTCCTAGCTTGGTTACCCATCCCACATCTAAATTGAATGCAACACAAAACCTAGGATTTTTTTGTGTGGCATTAATTGGATCCACTCTTAAAAACTTTCCAACAAAACCAACAACAAAAGTTTCCAAAAGATGATACTCTAATGGGAACATGCATAAAAAAAACCATACCAAAAGTTTTAGTCCCATTGGGTAATTAGGGTCGAGTTTTTGAATCCATTATTGGTAAATGGAAATTCCCAAAGGCATTTTGTGTGGTGTCAACATCAGAAAAACTTGCATTGTCTACAAATTTGGTAAAACCAAGTAACAAAAACCTTTTCTAAATCCATTCAATACCTGACCTTAATCAAATTGACTTTCTTGTTAATTTCTTGGATCTAATCATTTTGATGTTTATCTTGGATGTTAATCCCAACGAAGTTGATTATCATTGTATGAATTTTTTGGTATTCAGTCTTTGCTTGCACCACATCCATTTACAAGTTTTCCTAAAGGACCTCCACTAGTTCTTTAATAAGTAATCTTTGGTGATTCTTGGAAGAACTTGGTGGAAGAACCTTTCCCTCCATTGGCTTGAATGAATTCTTTTTGCCACAACCCATAAGTCTTGCCACAATAGTATTCACAAGTCCAATTGCTTCCTTCATGATGACATCTTTTCAATTGTGACTTCCTCCTTACTTTGCCACACATCTTTTTCAATGTTCCAATAGGTGAGATCTTGAGTGACCAGTTTTTGATTGGAAGAATTGTTTATATGATGTTGCCATGGACACCAAAAAACTTGTAAAAAATATATGTTAACGAAAATATATGTGCAACTTGGAGAAATCCTAAGGGTTTGAAAAAAATGATCTAGGAGTGTTGATGCCTAAAAAACACCACACCCCCACTTGAAAAAAACAACCCTAAAAAGTTAGTTAATTAAAGGACTAGCCCGCCCACTATTTAACCACTTTCAAAAAAGGGAAGATACATTAGAAGAAAACTTGAAAAAAACAACCACCATTTACAAATGTATCTTAGTTGCAAAGGACATTTGTTACTAAAAATTATTTAGTTGCATTAGACAAGTTGTATAAGACTCTAATTGTAGGTGTTGATGAAGTCAATGATCAACAAATACTTCACCATCCATATATTATTGTATGCTATCCATATATTACCATATAAATTAACAACTTACATAATGACTCGTGGCAAATGAAAAAGGTTTTAAAATTTTTAGTTTTCAAAATAGATAGTGGATATCCATTTTCTATTTTAAATGGTTATAAATTATGACACATGGCATTAAAATTTTTTTAAAGAAAAAATGAATTAAATCAATATTTAAGTAGGTAGGTTAGACTAGGTAGGTAGGCAAACATGTGGACTAAGTAGGTAAGTTAGGGAATTAAGTAAATATTTTTAGTTTTTTGAAGATTTAAAGGGTTAAACTTTTTAAAGGCTAAGCTTTTTTAATTAACTCATGCCAATTGACATGCATTTTTTAATGTGAAGGTACATACTTTTCAAAATTGAAGTGGAGGACAAAACATATGGGATAAAAATTGAAGTTGTACTTTAATTGCAAACTAGGTTGTAATTAAAAAGTTTATTTCATATCCTTTGTCCTCCTTTTTAATTTTGTAAATTATATAACTAAGTTGATAAATAAGTAAGTAATTCATTAATTAATTAATTAATTACTATTTACTATTTATATAATGATCAATTACCTAATTCATTTAGTTATAAACTATAAATTCATAATTCAAAAATAAAAAATAAAATACTGAAATAATAACTAATTAACCAAATTAATACTTATAATCTTTAATTAATAAAATTAAAAATTAAAAACTTACTAAAATTTTAACCAATTAATAATATCTAAGTAATAACTAACTAACCAATTTAGTAATTATAAGTTATCAAATTTCATTAACATTTTAAAAATAGTCAAATAAATAATCAAAATAATAAATAATTAGAAATAAATATCTTTAAAAAACTAACTAGCATGGATAAGTTTGTAATATAATGAGCCTTTGCAAATGTAACTACTCTTGAATAACACACTTGTCAATTTTTAATATCATTTAGGATTAAATGTTTTTCATATAATCTACAAAATGTGATGTAATATACATTCAAGAATGACATATAAAAATATGAATCAATTATATCAACATTTGAAGGTGAAAAATGACTAATTTAACAGTTGTAACTAGTCTTGATGTCTTGAGTAAGTTCCATAAGAATGATCAAAATTAATTTAGGTTTTTTTGGAAAAGTTCCATATTCGTGTATATTGAATAATTATTAAACTTTACATGGTTTCAGATCATCATTAGAATTGATATATAAATAAATTATAAAATTCAAAATTTGTAATTTTCTTTCCAATAACTCTTGGATAAATATAAAGATAAGTTGTAAAATTCAAAAAAGTTCAATTTTATTATAATAATATATTGTACAAGTCAAATATGTGATTAAAACATATATTTTATGCAATGGTTGCATGCCATCTCAATTTGCAATTTCAATTTTTTGTTTTTTTGAAAGGAAGAAAGGAGTTGAATGTGGCTCATTGTAATATGGACGCACTCGCATATATGTTACAAAGTATTAATTAATATTTTAATTTAACAAAAAAATGACTCCAATATCAAGTAAAGCCTAATTAATTAGCCAATTAATTACTTATAAGTTATTAAATGATAATTCATAAATAATAAACATTGAATGAATTTAATAAATCATAAAATTTTATAAGTGGCTCTTAAATAATCAAATAAATAACTAAAATATTAATTAACTAATAATTAATATTTAAATAATAATAATTGATTAATAGTTCATATAAAAAAACTTAGATATTGAATATTGAATAATTAATAATAATAAATATTATTTCTATTAATTATCAATTAATGTAAAACTGATGTAACTAATTTATCATTAATTAATTAATAAGTAGGTAGCTTATGTTAAGTAGGTAGGTAACCTAGGTTAGATAAGTCAATAAACATATAAGTAGATAGGTTGGTAGCCTAGGCTTAGTAGATAATTAAACATATATAAGTAAACAGTCGGTTTACTTAAATACAAATTAAATAAAAGCTTATAAATATACCAATGAAAACATACTTCCACAATATCTGCAACTTAACAAAAGTATACATACCTTTCAAAAGTTTCCTAACACATCTATATATATCATTAGGGGCTTATTGACACCCTAATGGTGTGAAAAAGTTTGATTCCATTTAAAATTAATAAAACATGTCAACATATCATAAATAAAATTTTGGTAAAATGTAAGATGAAAAAGTTATTATTTACAAATATAATTATAATATACTTGCAAGAATGGTCAAAAATGCAAAATAGTTGCAAAAATAATTAATTATAAATGACAATTAATTACACATAATTACAAATACATTCATTACATTTTCAGAGATTTCTTCTAGGGGATAGCACTAGCATATTTTAAAACATGGACCTAAACAACACATGGGCATACAAAACTTATGAAACAATGGATTTTTCCAATTATTAATCGATCTTTAGAATCTGGCAGATATGTCAATGCTAGAGACTTTTATAGTCTCCCACCAACCTTTAAGTGTTTCAACTTTTACATAAACACTTCTATTTGAGTGAACATAGTACAAATAATAAGTGAGTGGAAGATCATAGAAGCATACCGGAATGCAACTCTTGAAGATAAATGAAGGTACCAATTTCCCTTTTAATGCTCTTTTTAAGTCACACACCTCCATATCCCCTTAATCCACTTGTATTTCTTTTACAATGCTCACTCTATCTTTATGCCATGTAATGCCCTTGGGGAGGGGTTGTGTGAAAATATGGGAACTTTCTTAGCTCTCACTTTAGGGCATGGATCCCTTATTTCCCCAAAACCTTACTCTTGGAATTTTACCCTACACAAAAAATTGGCACAAACATCATTCGTCCTCATGTCTAGGTCAAAAGTTCTACAATGCCATTAGCCTCCCCATTCACACTTTACCACTTGCCTTGATTTTGAGTTGCACAAGGCAGCAATTGAAAGCTTGGGGCTTGAATTTGGGGGAAAACTCGCCATGAAAACCTTTTATCGTTGAGAGACTAAAGATCCAAGTAAAGTTTTACAAAGCAGCATGGAAAAATAAGTGGAGACACCTTATAAGCTATGAGGCCCCTTGAGATGCATAACCCCATGTTTAAGGTGCCAATCTCACGAAATCCATGGTATTCCACCTTGGAAGGTGCCATAATTTAGTTAGGTCAATGCAATGACCGAGTTCTACACCACTATTGCGTGTTGTTTGGCCATTAAAATTATGGGATAGCATTCTGAAAACAAATTTGAAACCAAAAATGGCATGCAATTCTGATTTTGTGAAATCAACAGATTTGTTTCTGATTTTAATCTTTTGAATTTCTACATTATATTTTTTAGTGTAAAGCATTGGGAGAAATCTGCTAGAATATTTGGAGGGCACTTTATATGCATGAATATCCCTTACTAGAAACGAGGAGACACTTATGCCTACTCATAAAGAGTGGGATGGATTTTACACAATGTTGTCTTATAGTGCATTCCCACTTGATGTTAAGCCAATGTTTAATGAAAATCTAGGTGGCATCCTAGGTGGCACCCATTGTTGAATGGGTGATAGCTTAACGTTAAGTGAATCTTAACTTCACGAAAAATGTTCATGGTAAGTAGGTGTAAGTACTAAATGACTAGCATGGTGTTTGGCAACTCAACACTAGAGTCCCTAACACCAAGTGTGAATGCACCTTTATGCCTATGAGTAGGCATAAGAACCCTATACATCATGATCTGAGTATGTTTATAGGTTGATGATAGTGTTTTGCTTTGTCCTGTGCTTTATGATTGGTAAAGCCCAGGGGTTGGGAACATTCTCAAAAGGAGGTACGTCTAGACTCATGAAGGGCCGTGTAATGTAGGTCCCTAGTCTCCAGGGTGGGGACATTCCTGAAATAAGGGGCCTATAATGAGAGCAGATCTTTCCGTGTATAAGATGCCCTCCAGATAACACCAGGAAATCTCACCACTGCTTTATGCAACATCCGCCCAATCTATGGCAACCTCTTGTACTCTGGTGTTCATATAAAGTCTTTATTTGGTGCAATTTGTGTTGGGCTTCCTAAATTATCTTCCATTTGATCTGATATCTTTTGGGCCCTACAACATGACCGTAGCACCAAAACTGCTCTATGCAATTGCAAATATTTTTTATACGATCTGCATAAGTTTATGGTGATGCTTCCCCAATGCCACCACCCCTCCCCCCACACACACACACACACACACATCTGTTTCTTTGGATAAATATTTTAAAAATCTGTAAATTCACCCTGTCTTTCACCCCCTAACCCCTCTTTTAGTGGTATTCCGGAAATCTCAGTATGAAATGCTGAAATCTCAGCATTTAATGCACAAGGTTCGAGAGGAATTATAGTAGCTGTACAGGTAGGAACAGTGAAAAATCTATGTAGCAGCAGTGGAGGCGCTCAGGAAAAAAAAAGAAAGACAGGGTGAAACTCAGGAAACGGTTTCCTGAGTTTCACCCCCCCCTTTGAATGCTAATGTACTTTTTTGCAGGTGTTTTTTTTTAATCTCACCCTGTGTATGACCAAACTCGGGGTACTCACCCTGTCTTTTCCTGACTTTACGGATATCTCCATTGGCTACTCCCACTTTTGACCCTCTTCAGTGGCCCACCGAAAAGAAGACTTGATAATACTCTCATTGACATGGTCAAAGGGTGAAAAAGGAGGCACCGACTCAATGGAGGTAAAATTCTTGGAACAATCACATTCGACTGGAAACTCTAACTTAGAGTGTCTTCAGTCTCCACCCAGCGCAGTGCAATCACCTGCACATCGCATATGACAGAAGTAGAGTCAAATTGTTTGAAATTGTCTTTTTTATACTATCTACATCACAGTGTTTTTTTAATTTTTAATTTTTAAATTATTTTTTCTAAGTTCAGTATTGTGGTTCCCAAATTTTGGGGAATTTTTCCCAAAAAAAAAAGAATATATATTTTTAACTATGCTAGAAAAAAAGAAAAAAGAAAAAAAGCTTTCCATTTTTTTGTGTCTCCAACTATTGAAAATTTGCTCCAAAAAATCATTGATCTAGATCTCAAATTGTGTTAATTTAAAGATCTGCACTAAAACATTTACTGTTTTTTATTGATCAATCACAATGATTGGTCTAGGTGATGAGATTTAAATATTCTCTTGCTGTATATTATCCACTTTTTCACTAGAATGGGTGAGAAACCGTGACTTTTTTAAAACGAATTTCAGCATTGTGATCATGTTTATTAAAAAAAAGGTATTTTCTTTCTTAGTGTAAACTACTTGGGAAAAATGTTTTAAAATTCCAAACTATTGAAACCAAAAAAATTGAAATAAAAACCCTGGTGGGGAAAGGGATATAATTAAGACCGTATGTCAGAATTTGTGAATTCTGATATAGGGGGCACAGCTGGAGATGCTTACCAAGCCTTGAAAACCACCAATAAGTACCAGCAGTTTATAATAGATACCAGTGCTCCTAATTGTTTTCTCAAGCTTAACTTAGGCTGGTTCAACCTTTGATTGATGAAACCCTGGTAAACTTCATAACAAAGCACCCACCCAAGGGAGAAAGGAAAGATTAAGATTCTTTTGTGTTCAGTGCCATAAGAAGCTAGGAACCTAAAAACCATAGTTATTGGTTGACCCATTGCCAAAACTTTGCCCCAAAAAAAAGTCTCTAACAAAAATTTACTCAAAGATGACCACAATGACCATATTAATGAAAATCTTTCTGTGCATGAGTTTTTCTCCTAAATAGTTTCAAAGATGTAGGAAGATGATTTCCTAAATGGTTGAAACAATGTGATGTTTCAAAATAAAATAAATTGCATAATTTGCCTTTTTATAGCAAGATTTAGATCAACAAGGAAATGTTCCTAGCAATTCCAAGAAAAATTGAACTCATAGTTCAGAATAAAAACCTGGTGAATATTCCTCAAAATGTGAAACCAAATGAGAGCTAAATGTTCGATGGAATTGTCAAGCCTCAGTCTATTCTGTTAGTAAGGCACCAAGCAAGTTTATTAGGTGATGTGCCCAAAATAATGACCACGGGTAAGACAATTTCATAACATTACGGTCTGTGTGCAAATTTAACAATTAAAAAGACAATTAATAAACATCTTTTGGTCACTATTAAGAGTGTATGATCATCATTAGAAGATTATGTCATATAATGTGATCAAGAAAATGACATAATCTACAACTCCAAAGCTTTATGTTTTATGGAACGGGCCTATTCCACACATGAATGTGATGAGGCTGATAGGGCAAGTCATTGGTCCATTGGTGATAACAAGTTTTGCCCAGGCCTATTTCACAACGCATTTAAAATTTTAGTCAAACGATTCAAATTTCAAGCATGTATCTCAATTGTTGATTCAATTAAAACTAACAGCTGATATAGTTTAAGTGTCTCGCCTTAAAAAAAAAAAAGCTGTAATAATACTTGACTACATGGGACACCCAAACTAGTTATGTATGATATAATGTGTGTGCCCATGACCATTGTCTCTGGTAACGCTAAATGCGAACCTGGTGGGGACAAGTTTGCAGGCACACCCAACACAAAGGTCAAGGTGTGAGTGTTAAATTATGATCCCTAACAAAGACATCTAATTATTATGGACTCGGTAACCAGCAAGAGGATGCTGGTGACCGGAAATAGATGAGGCGTGGGAATGTCACAGTTATTTCCCGTAACTAGTGCCCTTGAGCTCATTACCAGACATAATCTAAGCTATTCCATAACTCTCATGTGAGTGGATGAAAAGTCTCATAACCTTCTTGTAGATGGACCAAAGTATATATAACCCTCCTCTTCAGGGATGAAATTTCGCAACCATTCTCTGTCCAGACAATGTATGCAAGAAAAAAAAAGAAGAGGAAGAGGTTGCGCAATAGTGAGAGAGATAAGGGGAGGACCAATCAGAAGCTTCAAAAATTGTGAACAGAAAATTTTATTAAATTATAAACAGAAGAAAGGACATGTAATTAACAGGGACCTTTGGATGAGATTTTTATAATCTAAGGAACCTTTAAAAGTGACATAAAATTTTTTAAAAAATAATTCTTTCAAAATCCTTTGTGTTTCTGTAATATCCACCCCTATCCCCTTAAAGACACAGCCAGAGCCAAGAAAATAAAATCAAAATCAAATAAAATTCCCATTGGGGTTACTTACTATTTGCAAACGTTTAGGGCTACTAATAATAGTTGTAAATGAGGACCTGGAAGTTGGCTGGGTCAAATCCAGATCCCGATACGTTTCGAGGGCCCGAGATTTGGGGCAACCAGACAAAGCCCTAGAAACTGATAGGCTGCCTTTCCGTCTCCCCTTTCTCCCTGGATGCGCAGCAGCAGCAGCACCACCCCATCGCCATCTCCAACACAGCCATCCGCTTCGCATTCCCCGCGCGATCTTGCCTGTTACTCTCCGGGTCTGCGTCTTGTTCTGCTCTCTCTTCATTCTTCTCCTCGCGCTCTTTCATTCGACTTCTCTCTCGTAGTTTCTCATCGCTATTTGCTCCTTGTGTGTTCTCTTGTGTTTGTGTGTGTGTGTGTGTGCGTGCGTGCAGCGGGAACTGGTCGCGTCTTTCTTCTCAACACGAGGTTTTGAGGCTCATGAAGGCCCGAAGCTTACATCTGTTTTGAAGCTTAAATCTGCGAGCTTGCGGCTTGGAGATTTTTGCATCGTCATTCCGGTATGAATTCTGTCTCCATTTGGATTTGGATTTGGATTGCTTGTCTGGATCTTTCGTGCTGTGCGTGCCGGGCGGCGGCATTTCCTTTTTCTCTTTCTTTCTTTCTTTTTTGCTTCGCTATGTTAGGTTTCCATCCTGCTTGTACAGTTACCCGGGGTTCCGGACTCTGGAAGCGGGAATGCTGTTGTTTGTTAGCAGGCTTGAGGACAACGGCACTTGACAGTGTGGACTCACCGTCAGACATATGATATGGGAAGAGACTACGATCATGAACTTTCACCTTCTAGCTTGTCGTTGAGATGTGTTAGCGACCTTGCCGCATTAATCGCCCCTCAAGCTGTGCAAAGTAATCGTTATCGACGTTGTTGATTTCTTGATGTTTCCGTGTTGTGAGCTTTATTTTCCCAGATCATGTGCATAAACTTCGGGTCTACTCGAATTCCTGGCTTCCAGGGATTGAGCCAGACGATCTGTTGTGATAGAATGCTCACGAGAGTGCTGTATGTGCAAACAATACAGCTTATTTTTTTTCCTCACCCAAATTTTCCTATCAAAGTGCACAGAAGAGGCCACGGTGCATGGCTTTCCCTGTGGTAGAATGTGTGACGGTTGATAGTTAATGTATTTTGAAATAAAGCTGCTTGTCTGTCCTCTAGTATCCAGGAGACTGCAATTTTTTGTTTCAAAGCAGACAAACATATAGAGTGTTAGTCCAATTTTGAGACGATGCAACATTTTTCCAAGAAATTAGAGAATCCCAAAGTCAGGGAGACACAAGGTTGGCATTTTCAGAGAATTTGGTTCTGGGAGCATTTTAGATATGAGCTGGAGGAAGTTTAGGGCTTCCTCCACTTTTCATTAGCCACCAGAGATTTGCCTTCAGTGCATGGAATTTTTCTTGTCCAATAGTGGCTCCGTTCTTTTCTGAGTGGCAGTAATATCGAGATGTGTCAATGACATCTCACTTTGGGATTCAGAGTGCATAAATGCAAGCCTTTGTCTAGATGGGAAGCATTGTTGTTTTCTGAAGGAATTAAGGAACCAGAGCAGAGACAGCAGGAAGAATTGTTGCAGCTTGATGATCCAATTCATGTCTTCAGATACCCTCCTTCTGTTTGTGCTTTTCAACTCTGTTTGGATGGACTATGTTTGATGTGTTCTCATGTGAATTGTGGTGTGGTTATAACCTTGCAATGATGTTCTTTGCAGACATCATGCCTGTCCACCAGCATCACAAGAAGCATCATGCCAGTAGGAAAAAGGCCACAGCAAGTGGAAACATTGAAAGTGATGACCACATGAGTAATGGAGACATTGGCTCAGACAATGGGGATCATGTGTCTGAGACTGGAGACCAGGAATCTGAAGGTGGAGAGCATACTCAGCCCCCAAGCCCACTCTCTTATGAAGCATTAAGGGAACAGCCCCCATCACCACAAACATCAGGTTTGTGTTCCCCATTTAGATGAGCTGCTTTGTTCAATTGTACATGTACATTACTGTGTCCTTTAGTCAGCATTATTCCAAGACTTGGACCCAAGGAGTTGTTTTTTTGTTGGTTCTGGAGCAGAGAAACCACCAGTATCTCCTTCACATCAGGATTCAAGGCCCATCAATGGTGACAGTAAAGAGGCTCTGGGCTCCCCTAGAACTCCTAGGAGCCCCAGAACTCCTCGGAGCCCACTCACGGAAGATCAGAAGGTGGCAGCACTACATGACTTGAATGACAAATTGGTGAGGCAAGTGGCAAGTCTACGAACTGACAGAGACTCTCTCACTAAGAAGGTGTTGGAGCTAGAGGAAGAGCTAACTGTGGTAAGTGGCATGATGGTATTTTTGTGAGAGCTTTTCTATTATTTTATTGAATTGTTGTGACAATGGTCTATTGATATAGGCTTGTCTCCATGACATCACGGTGACAAAAAAATTTGAGGAAGCTTAAGTAATATGATTTCTGTTGGCTGGTAGTCACTGCCATTGATCAAGGTGATAGTTTGTGATACTGACAACATTACGACAACACACATTCTGTCATGTTTTTTGTGGTCAGGTTGGAACTGACACCTTTGAAGTGTCTCTCACAAAGTAGTTGTGGAGTTTTCTCAACAACTCATTTATGTGATACAAATTTCTTGTGGTTATCTGCAGGCTAAAGAAGCACAGGAGGAAGTTTCTGCTCTCAAGACTGAGCACAATATCCAAATGAAAGAATTGTTTGACAAAACATGTGTAATAGAGGAAGAGAACACTTCACTGAAAGAGGAAGCCTTGAAGTTGAACCAAGAAAGGGCCACACTGATAGAAGAGAAGGATTCCCTTTCTCTTGAAAAGAGAGACCTGGACATTGCTCTCTCCAAGTCAAATTCAAACCTGTCAGAGATATCAGCCCGTATTGACGAAGCAGAAAAACTGGCATTATCTGAAAAGTCAAAAGTGAGGACGACTGATTTCTGTTGTGTTTTTCCTTCTGGCACTTTTGGTGTTGTTACAGCTTTCCATGCAGGTGTCTATGATTGACACCACAACCATTTGGATTGCTGCATTTCCTCAGTGTTTCATTTGTGATGAAGATAATGATTTGAGCACTTTGATCTGCAGACAAAAGAAGCACAGGAGCAAATCATTATTCTCCAGAAGGAGCTTGCTGACAAGATATCAGAGCAAGCTGTGATAATACATGAGTCACAGCAAGAGATCTCCTTATTGAGGGAAGCAGCTTCAACAATGAACCAAGAGAGGACTGCACTGATTGAGGAGAAGGACGAACTGGAAGTTTCTATGTCCAAAATGGTTTCAGAGTTTTCTGCAATATCACACTCCATTTCAGAAGCAGAGCAAATAGCCTCAGATGCTGAGTCAAGGGTGAGGCACCCAAAATTTTATATGGGGATCTGGAGGTAGTTCTGTAGGCTTTGTGGGGTCTATGTGGTCAAATATAGCATCATAACTCAAGAGTGCTGACTTGCAGGCAAATGAAGCACAGGAACTTAATGCAACTCTAAAGAGGGAGCATGCTAGCAAGCTGACAGAACTCACCAACAGAGCAAATCGATTAGAGGAAGAGAACTTCTTGGTGAAGGAGGAAGCATCAGGCCTGAGCCAAGAAATAGCTGCATTAGTTAAGGAGAGGAACTCCCTTGCTCTTGAGAAGAAGGATTTAGAATCTCAAATTGAGGATGCACAGAAAGTAGCTTTGGCTGCCAAATCAAGGGTGAGAATGTTTCACTTGTCTGAAATTTTCATGTCATTCTGCTTGAATGACCATGATTTTTATAAGATGTCTTGTTTCTTATTAATTGCTCCTGTGTGGACAGAGGCTTCTCCTTATTGAAAATGCCTTGACTGCAACCATAGCATGATGTTGTAACTGTTATTATAAAGTGAATTATGTTTTCTTGTGATCATCTACAGGCTGAAGAACTACAAGATGAGCTTTCTTCTCTGAAGACAGATCACGCCAATAATGTGCAAGAACTTTCCAATAAAATACATGTGGCAGAGGAAGCAAACTCTAGACTGGAGGAGGAGGCTAAAAGGCTGAGCAATGATATTGCTGCACTGATTCAGGCAAAGAACTCCCTTGATCTTGAGAAACAAGACTTGGAAGCTGTTGCCTCAAAGTTGACATCAGAGCTTGCTGCATCATCAGTTCAGGTGGAGGATGTCAACAGATTGGCCTTGGCTGCCAAATCAGAGGTGAGCTTGTCCGCAAACCAGGTTGTCTTAGCATTTTGTGAGAACTTTAGAAATTTTGAAAGTCATGACGAGTGTTGGCAGGGTGTGGGATTTAGGTAGGTTGAGGTCCAGGTCATAGGTCAGGTTCTAGGGTCTCTGGACTACAGGTCCCAAGTTTTGATGGAACTGCCATTGAAACTTAACCAGGCAATGGGCCTCTTTTCAAAATTGAATGAGAACGTGAACTGGGGGTGCTGCCTTGTTTTGAACAGGTTAAGGTTCTCAGCTTCTCTAGGTGGATAAAAATATAACTTTACAAAAAAAAGTATAAGCTTGCCCTTACATTTTAGGCAGTTATTGCATTTGATTGGTTGTTAGAACTGGGAGCAAAGGTTCCTTTTGAAATCTTGAACCAGACAACACTGGTCATGACCATCATGTCTCAAAATAGCTCTTGAAAATGTTTGAGGCTATGCAGTATCATGGCTAAGTCCCCATATTACTGCTGGTCTTTTGACAGAAACTCAGTATGTTGTTTAATGTGATGGAAACTCAGCAATGTTGGTTAAAGGATGTGTTCAGGGTGCCCCTTCAGGGCTGCCCATTACCTGGTATGCAGGCCTCACTATGCCTCAGACTTAGTTAGATGCTTGCTTGTACAGGGTCAAACCTAATATGAAATGAAGCCTACCCTCAAAATATTGAACAAGGATACAGCTTGATTTTGATTAGCCACCTCTTGAGTGAGCTAGCCAGAATCATGACTGAGTCTTGTTTCTTCTGGAAATGTGACAAACTCAGGATGCAAGTTCTGGTATGATTGTTTTCCCACAGCAGATTATTGTGCTGTTACAAACTTACTGCCAGGAGAGGATGAAGCAGTGAGGATAATGGTAGCTAGTCACTGCCATTCGGTAATGAAGGTGATGGTCCAATACTTGATGAGTGATACTCTGAAGGTTATGACTGCTCTGATTCTTGTTGTGTTTATTTTGTTTGGCCAATTGACATAGCAGTTACCTTAATTATCCTGGAGTTTCTTTGCAATCTTATAGATATTTGCAATGTATGACATTGACCTGTACCCATGTTGGCAGCTGATGAAGTCAGTGGGGCTGTTATGGTAGCTGGTCAGTACTATATATGTGTGACACTGTCCCTATTGTTCAAACACTCCCCATTTTTTTTTCTCTTTTCCTGTGTACTGATATGCTATTGGATTTGAAACCTCTAGAACCCAATTATTGGGTCGTCTCTCAATTCCATCCAGGTAGAAAAAATTGTAAGTATGGAAAAATTCTCAATACTTATGGAGATGTAATACGAGTTTAGTTTTCCGTGCAATTGATATGTAACTGATATTTGCATCATGCTAACTTCATGATTGATCTTACTTCTGTACCATGGTTTGCACTAGGAATGAGGATCCTGGGAACTGACACTTGGATAACCATCCACAGGCAGCAGAAACTCAGGAAGCGATTGCTGGTCTTAAAATAAAGCATGCCAATGAGGTACAAGAACTAGCAACTAAGCAACAGGGATCAGAGGAAGAGATTTCTCGGCTGAGGGAGGATGCTTCAAGGCTGAATGAGCAGTTGGCTGCATTGACTGAGGAGAGAGACTTCTTGTCTCACAAAAATAGAGACTTGGAAGCTGCTGTGTCAAGGTTGAGTGTGGAACTTGATGATTCATCTGCCCATGTTAAGGAAGCAGACAGAATGGCAACAGCTGCCAATTCAAAGGTGAGAAATGACATCATCAGTTCCTGTGCTGCAACTGCTATTTGAGGATTTTGACTTCATCACAGTTTCTCCTGGGGAACTTGTCTTGCGCAAGGGTTTGCTGTCAGTGTTGAGCAGGACTTGCTTCAGTAATGTGTGAGGAGGCTTGAGGGTCAATGAATGTTAAATTTTGGATGATTTTCCACAGGTGGAAGAAGCATGGAAAGAAATCAACACTCTCAAATTGGAGCATGCCAACCAGGTGCAAGAACTTGCAAATGCAGGACATGCAGCAGAGGAGGCAATTAATGGATTAAAGGAAGAGGTTTCAAAGCTTAACCAGGAGAAGGCCTCATTAATGGAGGAGAAAGACTCTTTGTCTCTTCAAATAAGAGACTTGAGAATTTCTGTTTCTGAGTTGAGTGCAGAACTTTCTGCCTTAAACATCCAAATTGAGGAATCAGATAGCAACACCTTAGCTGCTAAATCAAAGGTGGAAGTCCTGGAGAAGGAGATTGGAATTTTATCTACTGAACATGAAACATTGGAGAAAGAAAAATCTTCTCTGCAGGGACTGGCAGGAGATAGAGCTGCAGAGGTTGAGAAACTTTATAGGGAGCAGGAGTTGCTCAGGAAGGAGTTGGAGCAACTATCAAGTGCCCTTTCGAAAGCTGAGGATGAGGTTACTAGCACAACATTGGTGAGCAGCTCATATGACTATCCATTAGTCAGAGGCAGTGCTCAGGGTTTGACCAATGGTGAAGATGATAGGACAAGTTACTTTTCTGACATTTCCTCTGTTATAATTTCTGGGGTAATCCCACTCAGGTGTTGGGCTCATGTTTCTCCAAGCTTTGGCATTAAAATTGGTTGCAGTGCATTTAGGTCATCAATTTGATCATGTGCCCTTCTTTCCAGGCCATCACAGCTGTGGGATGTTTGGATCAATTCTTTTTGTATAGGTGGCTGAGGGGCTTCGTTTGGAGCAAGAGAGGTTGAAGCAAGAAAATGGGAAGCTGGCAGCTGAATTGGCAGATCAGCTGGCTCACCATGGAGCAGAGATGGATTCTCATACAAGGGAATTCAGTACGAAGGTGGAGGGCTTGGAGGCCAGTGTGTTGAGTTTGCAGGATGAGCTACAGGTTGCAAAGAGTGAAGGAGCTCAAACCCTTCAGATCTGTGAGAAGGATAAGGAAGGTATGGATATCTATTTTTCATCATTTCAGCAGATTATATGAAATCTACTTGGGATGAAGAAACTGCCTTGCATGTTCAAAGCAGACTGGAACTGGTGTGGTGATGTTCCAGGAGCCTCTCTGAATTTGAGCCAATGGTTTTGCAGCACTTTATGTCGAATTGGAGGTCTCAAATAACAAGCTAGAATCTCTTGAAGATGAATTGAAGGCTGCAAGGTCCCTAGCCGAGGAGCTGCAGAATACTCTGAGAGAGGAGTTTGCTGCAAAGGTGAAGAGCCTGGAAGCTACAGTCTCTGGTTTACAAGATGAGCTGCAAATTGCAAAGAGCAAAGCAGCTGAGGCTGCTCAGATTTTTGAAGAGGAAAAGGAAGGTATGGATTGCCATGATCTGACCCAGGTGAAAGGCTTTTTAGCTGTATCAGTTGAATGAACATAGATGAACATGAGTTGATGTTTATACTGTTGGAAAGATCTGTTAGATGCATATAATGTGGGTGAAGAAATTTGAGCAGTAGTCCAATTTTAGTGTTCCTAAGGAATGCCCTTGTTCCTGCAGCACTGCATACTGGAATCTTGTTGTCAAGTAACTCAAAAGAGTCTCTTGAAGAGGAGCTGAGTACAGCAAGGTCAATGGTTCAGAAGCTTCAAGCCACCATGTCTGATGCTCAGATAAGCACTGAGGAACTTCAGATTCAAATTGCCAATCTGCAGAAGGACAGAGGGATGTCCAGTGAGGTTTGCAAGGGGCTGGAAGCTGAGCTGTTGAAGGCGACCTCTGAATTGACTGATTCATCAGCAAGAACACAATCAGAGCTTTCAACATGGCAAGCTCAGGTCAAGGTCCTCGAGGCTTCTCTAGAAAAGGCCAATTCTGACAAGGACACAAGTGAGGAGAAGGCACGGGAGCTTGCTTCAGAGTTGAGTTCCCTGAAAGTCTCACTGGAACAGAGGAGTAAGATTGCAAATTACGGTTTTCCTGCAGCTACAGCCTCAGGTGCATTGGCTGCTGTTGGTTTGATGGCTTTTTTAAAGAACTTCAGGCGCCCATGAAGGAGAGCTGAGTGAATACCTTTTTGAATAGTGGGTCACTATCAAATAGCTCAACAAAACAAAAGTAGCAAACAGGAGTTGGCCATCCTTCATCTTCTGTTTTGGACAGGGTGTCCACAATCATGATTCTGGTGTAAAGCTCTTTTTTTGTAACCCAGATTGTTTATTTCATTCTTACACCTGTTCTAGCTCCCAACGTGTCATTGGGACTCTGTTATTGGAGGAGTTACTGGTGAGGGACCAAAGTCCTTGCCATAGCCTTGCAGTTCTGGCTTATACAGAGATCTGTGTTGTCGGTCTCCAGATTGGAAAGATTAATAAATCAGCAATATCTCAAATCAGCAATATCTCAAGCAAGCAAGAGCTGGATTTAGATGTTTCATCATTGAAAGAGCTGGATTCTTTCATTTTTGTGTGAAGTTGAGGCTACTGTGCAGGAAGTTGAGCAGCTTGGGACACACAAGTAGCTGGCACATCTTATGCTTTGTTACTCAGAGAACCGAAGCCAAGGATTTAGCCAGTCTTCCATAGTTTCAGGTATGAACTTTGGGAACACAATCTGGAGGGAAGTCATCATTCCCTTGGTCCCTTTTCATCCTTTTTGATTACCAATCATGCCATGCAGCATTATCCATTCCCAGCCATGTAGAATCTGTATTGACTTTTCATCCATTTGTTTGTCTCTGGTGTATTAGGCCTGCAGCCCATTGTGTAAACTGGTACCACAGAGGCCTTTTCCTCCAATTAGGCATCTTATATTTTAATGGTCGAGGCCTCTCACTCTCTTGTGTTAAGTGGGCCTTAACTTTCCAAAGAAAGGGCATCCTCATTCAAAATTTGACAAAACAAGGCAGTTCATTCTGCAATGGTGCAGCCCTTTATGGTAAATTCAAACTGAAAATTGAAAACTTCCGTTATTGGATCTAAAGCTTCGCTTATTGGAAATAAAACTTCTCATTTAGATGCATGCCCTTCTATGGAAGAATGCCCATCTTCACGTGCACACATAGTTGAGTATTGGGAGCATTTCACTAATGTGGGAGCATGCCACAAGAGCTCCTCAGTTATATTACATTTACCTTTTGATGTTTTCTGACCTCCCTAATACCTTTTTGCACTTTCCTAGTTGTTGGTTGACTAAACCTCACAACTCACCTTCTTCTATGTCCCATAACTGGCAACCTGACTGCTCTTGTGCAATCAATTAGAGCTCCGCAATGCTGCATGCTCCCAGTGGTGATCAACTATTTTATTTTTTCTTATTTTTTCATATGGTTTTCAATAATTCATCATTATTCATGTCAATGTGAATTTTAATTTAAATTAATATACATTTCATGGACATGAAAAGACACATGTTAATTTGTTTTTTCATATCCATCATGTTGGTGGATAGGTGAAAGAGTGAGTTAGTTATAAAATGGAGGTATTTGTTAGAAAAGGTGGGAGATAGTTATTAAGAAAGTTCATAGGAAAAGGAAATACATATTAAGAAAAAATGTAGTTAGGCTTGAAAATGAGGTAGTTCTTTTTGAAATTGTCTTTGGAACGGTCCATGGACACTAATTCTGATTACTTGTCACTAGAATTATATGTAGTAACCAATGCACTCTCACTAGTTACTTAGTATGTAGTCCTTCAAATGAAATTCACACATTGGATCAAGTTCAAGCCAAATTTTTATTCCCAAATTTTACACCAATGTGTAATTAAGCTTTCTTATGGTCATAACCAACAAATGGCTCGTTGATGAATGCAACAAAATTTACAATAACTTTGGCACATAAAATTAATTTTTGACTTTGGATCAAATAACTAGGAAAAAAATAACATTTTTTTATGGGTATGAAATAATTCTTGGACATTGTCAAGCCCGTTAAGGGTCTTTTTCCATTAGGTTGTTTTGATCACAAATCCTAACTCAACAACTTTTCATTACATCTTTCTCTCCACTTGTATTCATAATCACCTCACAACTCTATAAGTTAAGCATTAATCAAAATGTGAAGTTATAAATCAACTTGTGAATCGTTTGAAGCTAATGCTCATCTTTTTTTGTGGGAACATGTGTTTTTTAAAGTTCTTTACAAAGTTCCCTATAACTAAACCCACAATTATAGACCTATCAAAGAAAACATAAAGGGCTTTTGTGGCAATGTAAATGGGGTTGTAGCAAAAAAGAAAGACTAGATAATCCCACATGTCCTACTGAATTAAGTTGGTCAACATGATTCAATTTTCATTAAATGTAGCAAGTATTCAACAAACATCAAATCATCACAAATAAGATACTTCTATCATCTTCCAAAACATGTCCAAATATTTATTACCAAATAAAAACATCTATAGCACCAAGCTAACAAAGTAGTTGCAACAACATTGAAATGAAGTATTCTAGTGAATTATATCTCTTCAGACCCTTTTCAATTGCTATCATGGTCTTATGTTGGGCATCCAGTGATTGATATAACCAAGAAAATTGATCATTCCCCACTCTTAAACTCAAGCACATCTTGGTAGGGCAATCTCTTGAGCATTGACACAAATCAACAACCCCTCATCCCTTAGAATTCTCACTCAATGCGAAATCACGTATCCCTAGAATTCCCACTCAACTAGGTCTCTAACTACCCATGGATTCTCAAGATTTAGATGACCTATATAGTGTAATTCCTCCTTTTTTTCTTGGATGCCAATCACAAACTAACAATTCTTTTGTCCATACTATCTTTCATTATCTTCACCATACATACTTATTTTATCATGTTATAGTTCTTACATTTGTTGTCCTGACATTTTAGTGCACAATGGAAAAGCTTTGGAAAGTACAACATAAATATTTGAACATACACAACTATCTATCACATATGGCATTTTTATCACAACACCAACTTTTACAACAAACGACTTTGGTACTTAGCTTAACAAATGGAACTCATTAAATAGGTTCTTTCGTGCTCCCATTCATAAATTCCACCAACAAGCTCCCATGTTAAGCTAAACCATTGCCAGACTCCATCAAGAGAAACCAAACAAACCACTGTTTTTGCAACCACCATGAAATAACTCACACCACGCAACATCACTAGTTTCAAACACACACAACCTTGCAATAGACAAACAACCCGACTCACAACCACTAAATGGAATATCAACATCAATTGTCTCTTCTTTTGTCCCTTTCACATTTTGGTGCTTCTCCTTTTCCTTTTTCATCAATATAAAAACCATCTGACTTCTCTTCATCCCATAGGGTGACAAAACTCGTTTTTATGAACTTTTCAAATACATATACAAGAAAAAAAAATTGTTGTTCCAACACAAGGGCAACGAGGGGCAAAATGGTTGAAATGGTGAAAGGCTCTTTGTGAAATCACATTGTTGATTGTTATTTTTCATCCAAAATGTTCCCAACATTAATTAAGGTCTACAAATTTCTAGCCTAATGGTACTACTAGTATCCAATGGAAACTGCCTATATCCATGCAATAAGAATGATATTAATGGCTTTACATTACCTTGTTGTCATCATAATATATTGTGTGTAATCATGATAAGAGCTAGTGAAAAAAAAACCTTAAATTTGGTCGCAAAATTGAACTTTTTATGTAAAAACTTAAAGTTTAATCATGATGCATGTGACATTGATAACATGATGAAGTTGCAAATGAATTTAGGGTGATATGAAAAGGTTGTGGTCCTTTACTTTGTTTAGTAAGCTTGAAAGTGTAAACAAATGTGCCCATTAAGCTTTCAATATCAACATGTCTCTAATGTATAAATGTGAACTAGAACTTCTCAAGGTGCATTTTTTAGCTTCTCGTTATTAAAACCAAGTAAAAATAACTTGAGAACACCCAAACACCAAACCCCACAACTGACCAATTCATTTGTACACAAACTGAATGGAACAAAATTTAAATTTAAATTGAACTCAAATGCATTTGCATTGTGGCACAATGAAATGTTGAAAACCTTGGCAAGGAACTATAACTTCATTGTTATGCTTTGCCTAATATGTACTCAATGGCTTTTGCTTAATTTGTCAAATGTGAATTATCTACATGTCCATTTTGTTCTAGAATCAATGGCAAAAACTAGTAATAAGAATCACGATTATCTTCAATTACAAGGCGATTTTAAAGCAAGAGATAATATGAAGTTAACATGGGTTTTTGATTTGGTAATATTGTGTCACGTTGTTAGAACATGACCCATTATTTATTTTACTTTGTATTAATCCAAAGTTCACATTTGTAGTTCATACAAGTATGGTAGACTATACATTTGTCATTGAACTTATAAACTTTGGAGGTCATGCTACTATTTGAAATAAAATGTGTGCAAATATTTTTGCAAATCAATGTGAAGCCTAATTTATTTCATGATTCATTTAAGCAAAGTTGTGAACTATTCCTTTCTTCAAGAACTTTGTATTATAATGTTAGTTCTTCATGAAAATGTGGAGAGGATAAAATGATTTCAATATGTGTTTTGAATAGGTTAAAGATTGAATAAGGTCCCTAGAGGCATGTAAAAATGTGTGAAAGTTGCTTACTATATTTGTGACATCTCTCCATGTATTACGATTCTTAATTACTTCCTCATGATATCAATATGTAAATATCATTGTTCATGAAGTGAATTGTGGTACTTGCATGTGAGTTCAAAATGCTAGGGTCAAAATATATAATATACAATCATGCCTACAATTGCAAAATTCAGCATATATGTGATGTCTTATAATATGTGGTGACTATAGGGGGATGATAGTAGAAAAATATTTAGCAACCATTTCTTCTATAATATAAACAATTTTTTCAAGTTAAAACTTTGTAATGATTATCATGAAAATGATGTCAAGTTGTGTGCATGAAAATGGATTTGGTGGCTACCTTCAACCAAAGGTGGCATTAGCTTCATGGGCGGATCCTTTTTTGATCCCCTTTTTAACTTAAAACTAGAGGATGTCACCATTGATAATCTTCATTGTTAAGACTAGTTTTTTAATCTTGTAAAAGTATAAAAAAATAATCATTTACCACGAACTATTTGATTTTGTTATAAAGCTCCCCTTAAAATGCTTATATTTAAGATGCCACTACTTTCCTCTTTTTTAATGTGTAATTCTACAAAATATCTCTAACATTTTTAATGACAATGGTAAAGCATGGTCTAGTAGTTCAAGCTTTAGAAAACTTTGATTTTCAAGGACAAATATATTCCAAACCCCCTTACTAGATTTTAGGTTAAATATCTTTCAAATTCCTCCTTTTATGTGGATTTCACTTCATCAAGTTTGCATAACATCACACAAGTAACCTTTTTCTTGGATTTTTGAAATTTTAGTGGGTAGTTTTTTGTCATTTTGGGTAACATTACATTTGTGAAATCACTTGTCCCTTAAATGAGAAAATAGGTGGAGAAATATGTTGCAGCCCCATTATTTCCTTGGGCAAAAGCATCCTTGGGTGGTACCACTAGGAACCATTTCAAGGAATGGTTAAGGAACCGAAAAATGGCCAAATCATTTTCATGGGCCCTTTACTTTAAATGTTTTCACAACTATAGATTATTATTTTTTCACGTTTATCAATTGCAAATAGTAATATATAGCTTGAAGTTTATTTTGGAATTAAAAAAAAAAGAAATTGTTGAAAAATTGTATTCCTAATCAAAAGTGCCCATTTAGAAATTGATAGCCTTACCTTTGGAAATTCATAACTAAATTATATTTACTCAATTAATTTTCTAATAATTTTTTTAAAAATATGATGATTTCCAACTTACCTTAGGAAAAGAATTCCCAAGAAAATTTTCAAATCATGTTTCAAAGTTGTGTTATTGACCAAAAAGTTTAAGGAAATGAAGTAGCATGGCATTCCTAAAACTTTTTCTAAATGCAATGATTAGGAACATCAAAATATACAATATTCTTAATATCATTAAAAATTCAAATTTATGGAACCTAATAAATGTACTCATAAAAAAAATTATGGAAATATTTATTCAAATGTTTCCTATGATTTTTCAAATTTTGATGGATCTAGGAAAATCAAGGTGTGACATTCCTAGACTGTTACTTTGCATCGAACACTCACCTAAAAATATTCATGTATAGATAGTGTCACATCCACATTAGTTTAATTATATTTAATTTTGCACTAAACATTTACTTGAACCATGTCTATGGAGACAACATTGTGCCCATATTGTTTAATGATTTTTGACTTTACATTGAATATTCATTTAAATGATGTCTACAAAGACAACAATAGACCCCTAATTTCAAGTGGGTTTTGGTTTTACATTGAACATTCACATAATCCATGTCCACATATAAAACATCACATTCGCACAATCTCTAATTATATATTTTTATTATTGGGTTTTCAAATATTTTGTGTTATAAACATTGATTTGCAAAACTAGAAGATTGTGATCACCCACAAAATTATGAAGGTAATCTACAGCACAAATCAAGGAATTGAACTTGATTTAATGAAACATAAATATTTACTAGCTACTTACCGCCAATACATCTTCCAATGATTAAGCCTACCATAGGTCTTGTGAAAATTGATTTACAATTTTACCCGTAAAATCATGTAACATACCAACATAGATTCAGGAACCTTTTCAACCTTGATTGGATTTATATATGTTATTGCTCAACAAATTAATTTCATTTATATCATGTATTTAAAAAACTACATAAAATTATTCTAATAAATGTTTGATTTTTACTAGCACTTTCTTTGTGTGTGAATTGTGACATGCCACAACAAATTAGGTTGCCTTAATGTTTGTCTATATACGCCTAAATTGATTTCATGGTGAGGTGACAAATATCAACAAACATGGCTTTAACTAGTTTCAATCCAAATTCAACAATTTTTATCAAATATACCTATGTAATCATGATAAAAGAAACTAAGAACTACAATTGACTACCCTTATATCTTGCACTTATGTGATTTTGAAAAATCAATATATTAATTGTAAACATTAATGAAGTTTGGTGCATAATGTTTTTATACTTGTGAATTTACAATTCCATGTGTTTTTAATGTAATTTTCACAAACTAATTAACCATAAAGTGGAAACAAAGTAGTCAACAATCTATAGTTGATTAATGCTATTAAATTCAAACATCTTTGATTTACATGAAAATGACCTGTTTTTTTCTAAATAGATGGGAAACTGTAGATTGAGGATTTTAAGGACACTAACATTGAACAAAACTGAAAAGACTTGTTTTTAAATGTTAAAACACAATAATCAAGCTTTGAATTTTTTTTGACATCTATAATTACATAATTTTAAAAACTACCTTACATAACATCTAGAAGAAATTTTTAATGGTAGAAGAAATTTAATCATAAATGTAGGATTATGTAAATTTCTTGCCATAATGTTATGTAATTATGGTAAGTACATTTATGATTACAAAGGAATCGTTGCATGCTACCATGTGTCCAATGGTGGGTGTTTTTTATTTAATCATGTGGCAAATTTGCACAGGGCTGCTTAAACAAAACAACCTAAAAACCTAACCCTAGGTTAGGTTACTTAAAATCTAGGCTACTTAACAAATGTTAACAAAACCAACTTAATATTTTGATGAATGTCATGTCAAAATGCTTAAGGTGTTACAAGCCACTTAAAACACCCTATGATTTTATACATGTTATAATTGCATAATTACATATTTTTTGTTTCATGATTATCTTATTATCTCCATTTTTATTTTTTAATTCAATCAACTCATAACTTTTATAATTCTTTACAACCAAATATTTTATTAGATTGAGGAATTTGAGTATTTTTGAAAAATAATATCTTACTTTGTCCAAATAGGTTTATTCCCCAAGAAATTTTCATGTTTAACTTGGATATGAATGGCACATAATACATGGGTAAAGGAATGGAGGAACTTCAAAAGGTTAAATATAGGAATACACAAACTTTTAAATTGTTGAATATGGAATTCAAAGGATTCAAGGACTTAAATCTTTTGAAATATTCAACATAAGTTGTCACCTACTAAAATATGCACTCAAATGTTACATTTCTATTGTAACATTTCAATAAGTTCCACATAAACACAATGATGTGTTAGAGCATTATCAATGCATTTTAAAACACATTTCTTGTACTCATGATTTTAAAATTATAATAATTTCATAATTCTTATAATACAGTTAGTAATCTTTAATTTTCAAATTATTGCAAGAATCCTCTAAATTTATTAATGTTGATATAATATCCATATTCCGGTAAGTATGTAATTACAAGCTTACAACTAAAGAATGATAACTAGAAAATTGTGATACAAGAATAAGTGATGTGATTAGTTTCAAAGCATGAAGTCATATTATACTACCTAATGAAAAGTACACTTGAAACCTTGCATGTAATAATGATGTTGAATTTTATCTTTTGTTGTTCACAAATTAGAGAACTTATGTGTTTAGTTGTTTGAAGTTTTTCTCATGTGTTCAAATGTGAATGACTACATCACTATAAGAAGATTTTTTTGTTTCAAAAGTTCTAAAAACATGATATTATAGTTGAAAACTTATTTTCTATTAAGTGTTGAACACATGGAATGCAAAGAATGACCATATGTGCCCGTTGATAATTTTTCATCTGGAATTTAATTGAACAACTAAAAGAAAAAGCTACACAAATTTTATTTGGCATTTAATCCTTGGTGCTCATAGTTATTTTTGAATTTTCTTTTGAAATTCTTTTACTAAGTCTTGACTCAAAAATTGAAAACCCTAAAATGCTAACCCATTTGGTTCATATACACATGCCCTCCTCAAATGCTTCTACACTGGTCTATGCACTAAATATTGTAAAAGAAATTGACAAAGATCGGCTCTACACCTTGTTGCATTTCTCAATGCATTGCCTGCTGTTGCTCAGATGTCACAACAACTAATCGAAATATTGCTGCATTCCACAAGACCACATTGTCCGAGGTGACCTTGCTACACACTCCATGCATCCTACATGCGCCTGCATTTCACATACTATGAGTCAAGGACGCTATTTTCCTTCACAAAGACATCAATGTCAAAATTCATTTGAATAAGCTGATCAATGAGCACAAGTCTTACTATCTTCAACTGTTGCTATTGTACATGTCCAAGATGCCACAAAAGTGATAGGATTCAGTTGCGCACCTTCACATTGTAGATTTTTGTCTCCAGTAGTTCCAATAATGGATTTCAGCATTGCCCACATGTATTTCCCAGTAACATGGCAGTCTAGGACAGCACAAATAAGGAGCATCTTGTTAAACTATCTTGAGTGTCCTTCCTCCCCACGCATTTGGCATGCATTGATCAGGCTCATCCCTAGGAAGGAGTATTGGATTCCGTTGCCCTATTCCCATAGATCTCAATAACATGACAGTCTAGGAAAACATGACAGTCTAGGAAAGCATAACATAGGGAGCATCTTGTTGAACTATCTTGGGCATCCTTCCTGCTCCCACATTTGGCATACATGTCAATCAATTTCATGCTTGGGAAGGGAGATTGGATTCACAACCACTCTATTCATCAGCACACTCCAGTTCACAACAATCACTTTCTTCCAGTTGCTGAACACTGCCAATCCCTTCTCCATTGAAAACCCTCAGTGCAAAGTATGCACATCCAGGATCTGGTACAAACATTGCCTTACAGTATCTAATCCAAATTGGCACAAAGGTATGAAGCAAACCATGCTCCATACTCACCACAATTCAAAACACTAAAACATCTAGTATCGTACAGGTTATCACTGCTTGAAATCTCAAATAAATTGACTACAATCCAGTAGATTGGTTTAGGATCAAAGCACAAATTACTGGGGCAAGAGCAACAAGACAAAATGATATTCTCTCCACTGAATTCTTGTCTTCCAAAGATCGTAGACATCTGAGGCAACAGTCATATTGTGAAAAGGCAGTAGAAAGGGAGAGGAGGAAGAACAAACACTGTCGCAGCACCACACACATTTCTTTTGCATTGATTGACTGGAAGAAGAGCATTAGAGTGGTGCACACAGATGGAGCAAAAACATATCACAAGCTCATGCGTCCCCCTCTCTTTGCTCATGCCTTGTGTTGCAGTTCCTGTGCTCCTTCCCCCCAATCAACAAACTCCTTTGCAATAATGAAAGACAGGTTGTTTGCAAAAAGAATTCTGAAGAAGAAATCATATAAGTAGTGATTAGAGTTGCACTTCTTGGAAGCTTGGAGACATTCTGCTTGCAGATGGTGGTTTCTACAATGGTGTCAAAAAAACAACAAGGTCAGCAGCAACTCAACTTCGAGAGAAGGTAAAAGGACAAACAACCAAACAAATGGTGTGCATTATGAGAAGAAGACAAGAGGGCAACAATGGATTTCAACAAACTTCGACGAGCAAAAGAGAAAGGACAAACGGTGTGCAATCGTACAGCAGTCGCACCTCTATTGAAGAACTCCATGAAAATGGAATTGTCACTGCCGCGTTGCCATTTTTCAGCCGGGATTCTTGTCCTGAAAAAATTTGACCCCTGCCCAAGTCTCTGGACACTTTGCATCCGATTCCGAAACCTCTCATAAACCCTAAACCATGTGCACTGCGGCACTGTTCCTTCCATCAATGGGACATCATCTAAGCATTCCGGCTGCTGCAATCTGGATGCAATCTGGTCCCACCCTTATCTGTCGTATGTGGTCGGTCTCTTGGTCGTCGTATTCTTGAAGAAAATTGACGGAATGGGTCTGCCTCAACGACACGTGTGGTGCCTCTCCGCGAAACTCTGGAGAGGACACTGGGAACTCTTCATCGTAGAGTTTTCGCAACCGACATTGCTCTGTTTGTCTGTTGTTCTCTTCTTCCTCTCGAGAAATTTCCCAACCGCTTCCAATTGCTCCTGCTGCTGCAGTTGTTACCACGAATCTCCTCTCATTGTCCCACGACACGCGGCTTTTCTCCACTTTCTGTGTGCCTTCTCCGGTGGCCACTAAGAATTCCTTCTCTGGAGCTTCTCTGGAGTTCTGGAGCGCTCTTCGGTGTGAAGATTAGAAGAGAGAGAGAGAGAGATGAGAAAGATTACTGAGGGAAATTGGTTTAGAACTGAAGCTGAATTCGAGAATTCTTTGGTGATCTGTCTGGGCAAAAACTGGGGAGCATTCATTCTTTCAGCAACTTCTTTCTCGGGGAAACAGAAGAGAAACAGTCATGGATTTCTTCCAGGGTGCAAAGACTGTTCGTCTCAAAAGCCATCATGGCAAGTACCTATGTGCAGATGATGATCACCATTCTGTCTCTCAAGATAGACACAAGTCAAGCAAGGCAGTGTTATGGCAGGTGGAGCTTGTTGATGCAGGGAGGAGCAGCAGCAACACAACATCAACAACAATCCGGTTGAAAAGCTGTTATGCACTGTACTTGACAGCATCAGATCATGCTTTTTTGCTGGGCATGACAGGGAAGAAGGTGCTTCAGAATAGCCATCCTCCTGATGCTTCTTCCTGCGAGGCAGATGCGGCGGCACTTGAGTGGGAGCCAATTGCTGCTGCTGAAGGTAAATTTGTCAAGCTGAAAACCAAACTGGGTGGCAATTTTCTCCGTGCAAATGGAGGTCCTCCACCGTGGAGGAACTCAGTAACACATGATATCCCAGTGCGATCAGCCACCCATGAATGGATCTACTGGGAAGTTGACATCATGGAACATATGTCAGATCCAGAGCCCGAACTAATCACAGCCACAGCTGTAAGCAATCTCCTTTTCCTCTGTTTATTATATTGAATTTTCTGCTCTAAGCATCAAACTTCAAGAGGTCATGTCTCCTAACTTGCATCTGCTTTTACAGGTACCAAAACATGCAGTAGCAACAAGAGTACTTGCACCTTCTGTTGAAGATGAGGAGGAGACTCCTCTATCAAGTTTATTCATCCCAAGGCAATCCAGGTCCCTTACAGAGGAAGAGCAAAAATGCAACTCACAACTGTACTATTCTCCAAGAAAGCCCCTGAACACCCCAGCTTCTGAAGAAGACGACCACCAGCATGTGCCAAGTCCATTTGCAGTATCACAGATTGCAATGTCTGAGGATAAGGAGCAATCAACAGGATCATCAGCACCACAACAGAGACATCATGATAACTCTGGACATCATGAGGAAATCCCAGAGCCTTCACCTACATGGAGATCAGCAGCAAGGTCTGATGCTCGCAGAATTTTTTACAGAGTGGTGAATGACAATCAAGGAGAAGCAGCAGTCATGGCAATGGATGACAAGGAGTGGGCAAGTTTTGTGTTCAATGGTCACAGCCTCAAACATTTGACTGAACAATTACATGCAGAGACTGCGATTGACGATGACATTATTCTGTGTGCACGTCATCCCTTGAGTGCAAAGCTGTACCCAATGCGATTGGAGCTCCCCCCAAACAAGTCACTTGTGCATGTTGTAGTTGTGAGGGCATCTTCTCCTGGTACATGTCTTCTTCCTCTTCTCCTTGGTTCTTGTTAGGTAGGTGCTCCTAGAAACTAACCAAGCTGTTTGCCTCTTTCTTCACTTCTTTAGCTTGTGATTGGTGGGTTTGGATTCTAATAATTCTGTAACAAGGGCAGTGGAGTGATAGTGCCTCACCCCAGTTTTCTGCTTCATTGGTCCATACCCCATCTGCCACTTTCATTCCTTCTTTCACCCCAGGAGCTTATGTATGCCACCACTGTTGCAACAAAAACTGCATTGCCCGAGAGTGTAAAAAACTACAGAAGCCATAGCAGTAGTGTAAAACAAGTCTACTATTGATGCTAGAACAAATGAAACAATGAAAGTTCCCAACTTCCCAACGTGTGGGCATTTCATACTCTCTCTCGATGCATACAATTGAAGAGAATCTTCAATTTGTCATTTGGGAGGGCCACAGTAAACCAGCACCCACCAGTGCACCATGAAGGATGAATGGTAAGTGTTCAGAAAACAGTTTTCTGTTGGGTTTCATTTCCCTAGCTAACCATGGTGGTTAGCTCAGTTGCTTTTTTTTTCCCTACCTACCTACTAACAACCCACAAGCAGGTTGTTAGTAAGTAGGTACTAAAAACAGCCCTTACATATGTATAAACCATCTACTCACCTAGTAGTTACCTATTTTCCTACCTACCTACATATGAGACCTATTTTCCTACAGAATTGGTTACCAAGGTGAAACCAAATATTAACTCAGTTTAGGGTTCATCCACAACTGAGTAATAACAGGCATCCAGTGGATAGTGCGCTGGTGGGTGCCGGTTCACTGTGGCCTTGTTTGAGGAGGTGCATAATGCTGCTGCAAAAATGGGTGCTGTCATCAAATGACTACTTTGTGGCTTTTCACATGATTTAGTAGCTGTGTGTTCCTGTGTGGATTTGATTCTATGCATTACATAGAGCTTGTGGCATCAATGGTCAGTTATCTGACACTTTCTTGTCTGTGGCAACTACAGTTGGAAGGAAATTTTCAAGGCCAAAAAGTCTTAGACCATCTCATCAGGATGATGACGACAACAAGGAGGATCTTGTTTGACTCCAGCAAGGTTATAGTTTATAGGAATCAGATTATTGTGGCATTGTAACTACTGTGCATAATCGAAAACAGAAATACTCTGGTAACATACATTTGTTAATTTTCCAGTCACGAGTTCTTTGAAGGGGAAAGAGATGATGCAACAGAAAATGTTGTCTCACAAGTCAACTAGTGTATTTCCAAGGAAACAAGGGTCCTAACCACAGAGTCATGAGTAAACAAAATTATGGAGCATGACCTGATGTACATGATCTGTTGTCTTGGTTCATGACAGATTTGTTGTGTGCACAACCTGATAGTAGCAAGCATGAGGGCTTGCTTTCTCATGGATGCAAAACCAAACAACTAAAGCCGTTTATCAAAACCTTTCCTTTGGTTGACTGCAACACTTATTCATAAATTAAGTCTAAAAGCAATGCTTACTACAAGCTAGGGATTGAAAACTAAGCAATTCATTTTCCTCAATGTCAAACATTATGTGAGCTTAATTGAGATTGTGAACTTTTACAATTAACTAATTTGAACATAACTAATCCATTTTACAATGATAAAAATCTCTCTTGAAATAAGTATCTCATAATCATATGAAAAGTTGGGTGAACAGAAACACAAGATTTCTTTTAGCTTTTGTGAAAAATGGATTTGGAAATCAAATTGGCAAGGATGATTGATCTTTGAAGTAATTTGATGACAATCGAGGTAACTAGTCATTTGCAAGAATTTTGAAGTAATAAAATAGAAACATCCAAGCACACCACCTCCATATGATGAACTTCAACTCGAACTCAATTGTCTTGTCACATTACTATCTAATATGAATGACACTCAAAGTTCAGACAAATGGTACTTGAATGAGAATTTGTGCAACATATCTTCAATGTTAAAAATAATTAGAAGACAACAACATAAGAACCTTGTCATCCCACAAACAAAGTTAGTCCCGAAGGATTTGAAAATGCCATTTATTTTGAAAAGACAAATTTTCAATAAAACAAGCATTTGTCATGGATATCAACAAGACAAGATGACAAACACTTTGGAGATTTACTTTTCTTGGAATCAATTTTCAGCCATAGCCAATTGTATGTTTGTGTTCTTACTAATAAAATTTAAAACAAAGGGTTGAGGGTTATGAGTCATGAACAGTGTTGGGCGGGTGTTTGATTTTGTTAATAACCATCAATTTGTGTTTTAAAGTTCTTTTGGAATCATAGATCAGTCGGGTTTTGCTTTCAATCACAATGAAAGAACCATCAGTTCCAGTTACCTATTTGAAAAACCTCAAAGAGCCAGCACTTTTCATGAAAGAACTGGCTGTTATAGCCATCAATTGAATTTTTCAGTTTTTGAGAGCCATGGGTAATAGAACTGGTTCTTTGATTTAGTGAGAACTGTGACTGTGAAACACAAGATCCGCCTGATAACCGTCAGGGGGTCTGATCATGTTGCTGATAACAGCCCAAGACTGGTCATGACAAGTGTTGTGTGGCTCTTTGATTTTGTTAAGCCCGGGTTCCAGCTTCTTTGAAAATTTTCAGAATCCAGAGAATTTAGGACTTTTTGAATTTTGCAACGAACTAAGAGTTTGTATGGCAGAACCGGCAGTTTAGGGTAGGTTCTTTGACCCGGTTCTCTTTCAAGGAAGCTTTACATATTATTATTTATTTATTTTGAAATTATTTTCCTTTTTTGTGAAGGCATTATTTAAAAGCTGCTAAACGTGTTAAGTGCCCCATGATACCTAATCAAACATTAATTAATTCGCTACGTCCGTCAGTGTGTCTGTCTGTCTTTTACTTATCTCTTACTTCTTTCGATTCCTGGCCCCTTTTTCTTTGGTACTTTCTTTCTTCTTTTTTTCACAGTTTTTCTTTCTTTTTGTACGCAGCTTCTTTTTTTCTGACGTCATTTCGCTTTCATTACCTCTTTGGCGTAATCCCATTGGCTCCGTTATTTCCAGATTTCTCTTTTACTTTACACTTCGTTACCCATTTTTTTCCATTTCAGTCCGTTTACTTTCCATGCCTTCTTCCCATAGGTGTGTACGGTGAGTACGAAACTAATCGGATGGCGCCCTGAGTTTTCTTTCCACCACGGGAAAAAAGAAAAAAACAAGTTAAGTAAAAGATGGACGAGGTTTCGTACAAAAACGCTAATCTTCACCTAACTACTTCAGTAATAATGTGAATAGGATCAATTGAAAATGAGCCCTGGAAATGGATCACGATTGGTTGATTCTAGATTCTTGGCCGGTGGACAAACTGCATGCAAGCCGACGTTACCTCAAATCGTCAGTAGTGTGAATAGGGAACAAATTATTTTTAACTATTAGAAGAAAGGATATTTTAAACCATATCTAAAACCGTCTGTGCCTTGCAGGCACGGGTTACCACTAGTTTATTTTTTAATTTTCAAAGTAACACGGAAAACAGTAAAGTAAATAAAAATATCTACATAATTTTTATAATTTTTTTAAATATTTTTTGGATATAGTTGATTTTAAATATGCAATGGAAAAAATAATGAAAATGTCTCAATGTCACATTAATCATTTTATTCGTTTATAAAAAACTTATTCTGGGATGAAATTGTCGTGTCCTTGTTACAACAACATCGACCCCGCTCGTAATCAACGAAGTTACGCAGCATCTAATCATTCCAGAAATCAGAATCAGCTTCTTTTGATTTTCCAGAATGTCGTGGGTTGCCGTATTGGGTTTTTGCAAAACCCTCGAGCTCTAAACCCTAACAACCAAGCAGACGAAGAAGACGAAGAAGAAATAGAAGAAGAAGAATTGGCGGCGATGGCGGACGCGCGCTCCATCGATCTCGACTCTCTCTTACATCCGTTTCACGAGCGCGCTCTGCTTGCAGAGGTGAGTACTCCTATTTTCATTCTGATACAAATTTACAGTTTCTGCTGGTAGGGTCGAGTGAGCGGGATTTCAAAAAATTGAATCAACCCAGAGAATGCCGTCTTGTTTGACAGACATTTTCAAAGCTGAATAGAGCTTTAATTGTCCTTTTGTTTTAGCAGGGATAGGGGACTCCAGTGAGTAAATTCTTGCTTTGGCGGGAGTCTAGCCCAGAGAGTGGTAGCTTGTAAGGTGGATGTGCATATTATTACTGCTAGGGTTTTTGCTTCATGCCCGGCTCTGAACTCATTGAGATAGCTCTGTGCGTGTTGCAGGAGCGAATTGCGAAGTTGGAAGCTTCGGTGCAGGGTGGTGGAGGTAAATCTCAAGTGCGGTTGATCCATGGTGGATTGCAGCAACTTGCTTCTTGTAGTAGGACACAGGTGCTAAGCACATTTTGTTGTTGACATTTGGGTTTGCTGTGTTTGTTTGAGTGGCAGGTGTGGTTGGACAGGAGGAGTTGCTAATTTCATTGGTAGAACTTCGTGGAAAATTGTTAAAAGTCAAGGCGGAGCACGAAGCAGAGAAAGAGAAGCTTGTGTCTGAGAATAAAAAGCTGCAGTACCAAGTGCTTCATCTCAAAAGAGCTGTTCAAGAAGCTGACAACAAGCTTGGTATCAAGCCTGTGTCCGGGTAACTTATGCCCTAAACACAGCCGGGCGGGGGAGGAGAGTTTGTTTCATAAACTGAGTACCATGACTCAGTACAAGATTGCTGTAGCCCTTCTACCAGGTTGTTGGTTGTGAGATTTGACCATTCTAGTGTGAAGTTTCTAGAGCTTGCTATTTCTGAACCTGCTAAAAGCTGGTAGCTGGATACCAGTTAATAGTGTGAACTCTCACTTGAATGGCAATGGTGCAAGTTTGCAGATTGGAGAAGCATTGAAGATACCCTGTGCCATTTGTTTCATGCATAAGGTCTAGGGTTCAGAGACATTTGGGAATACAGATTCTATATGCTGGAAATACTGGCATTGCTCTGAAATGAGGGCCAAGTTCATCTAAGACACCCCAATGTGATTGCAGAAAAAGCATGGTCAATAAAGAATCCTTAAGAAATATTTTTTCATGGCAAGCAGGGAGCATAAAACAAAACTTCTTCACCAAGGATGCAAAATTCCTGAACAGTTCCTGACCAGTTCTTGTTACTGAGAAGAAAACTATCTTTGTTTGCAAGTCTGGATTACTGCAAAAAGCAGGAAAAGAAAGCATTCTGTAAGTGACATCTCAGGTTCTCTAGGCCTAATCTCTTTAGACCTTTTGCAAGCGTGATACAGCTCGCCACCCAATATCGTGCCGATTGAAACCCTCAGGCCAGTCAATTTGATCAACCACTTGATATGCATTCTGCTGAGCTTCAGCAACATCTCTACCAATTGCAGTTACTCCCAGTACACGTCCTCCTGTAGCCACAATGTTTCCTTCTGAGTCAAGTGCTGTGCCAGCATGGAAGATCTTTGCACCTGGAGTTGAAAGCTCTGCTGCATCAAGGTTTCCAATCTTTGAACCTTTGGAGTAGCTTCCAGGATAGCCAATACTAGCCATCACCACCACCAGGGCAGAATCATCAGCCCATTGCAGTTGAACCCCTTTAAGCTCCCCCTTGCAAGCTGCCAACAGTACTTGCACCAAGTCTGACCGAAACCTCATCATCAACACCTGGCATTCAGGATCTCCAAAACGAACATTGTATTCTAAAAGCTTTGGCAACCCTGTCTTTGTCTCAATAATCACCCCTGCATACAACACTCCCACATACCGACAGCCATCTGCTGCCATCCCCTTCACAGTTGGATAGATTATGGATTCCATAACTTGCTTCTCAAGCTCAGGACTCAACACTGGTGCAGGTGAGTAAGCTCCCATTCCTCCTGTGTTGGGACCTGTATCACCATCTCCAACTCGCTTGTGATCCTGAGCAGAAACTAAAGGAATTGCATTTTCTCCATCAACTAGTGCAAAGAAAGAAACCTCCTCTCCATCCAAAAACTCCTCCACAACCACCATGCCTCCTGCTGAACCAAATTCACTCCTCACCAGCATTGAATCCACAGCTTCAAATGCCTCTTCTAATGTGAGTGCAACAACTACTCCTTTGCCTGCTGCCAGACCATCAGCTTTCACTACAATAGGAACCCCTTGCTCCTGAATGTACTTCTTTGCATTCTCAGCCTCTGTGAAGGAGTGATACTTTGCAGTTGGTATGTCATACTTGTCACACAAGCGTTTCATGAAATCCTTTGAGCCTTCTAATGCTGCTGCTGCAGCTGATGGACCAAAGGCAGGGATGCCTGCACTGGTTAAATCATCAACAAGCCCAGCAACCAAGGGAGCTTCAGGACCTACCACCACCAGTCCCACACCTCGCTGCTGGCAAAAGAAGACAACAGCATTGCTGTCTGCAACATCAAGATCGGTGATGCAAATTGCATCACCTGAAGTTGCAATACCTGCATTTCCAGGGGCACAGAAGACGCCATCACAGGAGGCTGATCTTTGTAAACCGTAACAAAGCGCGTGCTCTCTTCCACCTCCTCCAATGACCAACACCACCACCCCTTCTTGTGCAGGTTCCCCACCATCCAGTTCTGCGACAAACTGTGAATCCTGATTTGCTGCTGCTGGTTCTTGTGCGTGTGCAGCGGCGTGTAGCAATCTATTCGTTCGCAAGCTCGAGGAGGAATCTGCAAACCCTGCGTCCCAACAAACCTTAAACCCTAATGCTCCATAAACCCTTAACCCTAATCTGGAGTGCGGAGATGATGATGCTGAGAAGAAGGAGAGATGGGTAGGAGAGGAAGAAGAGTTATAATGTGTTTGTGAGCTCTGCGCAGCACTGGAACTTGCAAATCCTGCGTTCTTCACACAATCCTGAAACTTCGATTTTCCAGAAACAACAGCAGATCCTAATCTGCTACAGTGCAACAGCGATGATGACGACGAGAAGGAAACACGGGTTGGAGACAGAATTGGTGCGTCATTGTGAGTGAGAGAGGATTCTGTCGACGAGTAGGAAGAGGAAAAGATGGCAGCATTGCTGCTGCTGTAACAACAGCACGCAGCCATCTCTTCCCCTATCGATCCTTCTCACAAGAAGAAGCAGAATAAATAAAAGATGACGAGCATGCAACTTCACAAGAAGTGATGAGAGTTAAAAGGATCGAACCCAAATCTAAATTGTGGGTCCCTTCGGGCCTGCATGCGTCTCTGCCGAGAGACTCCGTTTGTAATTAATACTTCAGAGAATTATATTATCCATTTTTTCTTCTTTACTTATAAGTTATACGTTATAACTTATATAACCAGAGGATTTTTTCCGAATTATTTTTCCATATAAAAAAATTGGAAATTTTTGGAAAACTATTCTCAATTCGTAATTCAACTCATTATGCTAACTTTTTGCAAGAAAGTCGCCAGATTTTAAATATCACAAAATTCAAAGAAACAACCCTGGTTATAAGTTACAAACAGTGTAAAACAGTGTCAAATTGTGCCAGTTATCAACATGCATATTAGCCGGATATGCATCATGAAGACATATCTGGAGTTTGTTGTATTTTCATTAATTGGCCATACCCACAATTGGTGGATGTCTTCCATTATGATAATCATATCACATTATTATTTGTTCATAATAATAATAATGAGAAACTAAATTGGTTTCCAAAACCATTACCCAAATTTATTATCTTAAGAATATGGCTTCAAATAGAAATAGGGTATACTAATAATATTCATGATGCAAAATATTCATAAATTTCATCAATGGAACTGCAGAAATTTTCATCTATCACTAAATGGATGATGGATGGATGATTATGATGGCTCATGGGTCTGCTTGATCAGACTTACCACCTCCATTTTGCAAATCTAACTGCCAATGTTTCCATAATATATGTCCTCCAGAATCAGCAGACCCATTTCTCTTTCACCAAGGAATTAAGTGAAGGAACTGCAAACTGGATGATTCTCTGAACAGTTGTGTGTTTGTGTGTGTGTGTGTGTGTGTGTATGTGTGTTTGTTTTTGGGCAGGAATGAAGAGAGTGTTTTCTGCCATTGTTTTGCTGATATCAATCACCTGTTTGCCTTCTGGGATTCATCATGAGTTCGTCCTCATTGGGTCATTAATTCATGAACACTCCGCACAACCTGGACAAGCAGAAAACCCTTCTTTTCCTCTAGAACCCAAAAATAAAAATCTAGGGTTGCACACATTTTGCTGACAAACTTGGAAATTGGTTTCTGATTGGCAAATTACCATGCACTCAGACTGTACAGCTTCAATTGATATATGGAGTTTTCTTACTATTTCAGACACTTAATGTCAATCAGTAGCACTCCACAATCTGGTTCCTTTTTGTTGACAACAGAAGGGAAGTTGAATCTATGTATGAGAGAGAGAGAGAGAGAGAGAGAGATGTGGGCATTGGGTTGGCCATTCTGTAACCTGGACTGACTGCTGAGATGGAATTCAGCCCAATCTTTTAACAAAAGACTGCCAAAACTGCAAATGATCTCATGTGTTGTAGGGTCTCCTCATGTGTTTGTTGTCCAGGAAATTGCTTTATTCGGTAGGAAAACTGATCACAGCAAAGTACACTGGGAATCTATGAGCTTCTGATATACCTTGTCTGCTTAAGAAGACCTTTGATCACTTCAGGAAGACAAAGATTGAGCTGAAAGAGAGCAAACTACAATGAGGAAGTTTTTCAATACCAGGGTATGGTTTCTCCACACAAAACCCAACTAGGTAGATCTGTCTGTCATCAGCTATGTATGTATGCATCCACACTAATCTGGAAAACTTTCAAAAATTGAGATTATGTGAAAATCTCAGCAATTCTGGTGTAAAAGTTCAAGAAGATTTCCTTGCTTTAGAGCTTGATGTTTTAGGATTTAGGATTCATTTTCTTTATAAACCCTTTCCAGTTCTGTTGCACATTTTTTTTGTCAACAAAAATTTCAATGGAAAAAATGGTTGCAGTTGTCATTGAGCTCAATTCAGAGGTGTGGTTTCTTCATAGGTACAAAAAAAAAGTTTACAGAGCTGCAAATTGCCTAAAGTATTTCCCTGATAACAATGGGTTTTCTATTTCACTAGTATTTTATCCAGGACAAAAGAACCTCAATGTGCTGCGGCAGGCACATTTTAGGTATTCAATTTTGCTTACATCTCAGTGGGAATTTGAGTGTGTGCAGTGGTGCAGGGCCATCAGTGTTGTCCCAGAAACAAAACACTTTGAGCCCTTGCCCAAGCCTCCACCACCAAAGCCAATTCCTGTTCAGTGGGGTCCCTTGATTCCAGCGGGAATGGACAAGCTTTCTATAGTGGATGAGGTTATGCTCTGCGAAGAAAAACTTGGACTACTACTACTACTTTTGAAGAAATCAATGCAACTGGAAAATTTGAAATAAATTTGTAACAAGAGTTCTTCAATTAAATTCAGGCTTTATTCAAAAGAGCCAAAAGGAAATTTTATTTTTTTCCTGATGAAATCAAGTGATTTGTAACACAAGTCAGAGTGAACAGATTTGCATGATTCTGACTTGGGTTTGAATGCTTGGGGTTTTTTTTGGAATTTCAGTTGGAAACACTGCACCATACTTTCCGCAAGATGGAAGCTAGTCAGCGGCACTTTCATGAGGAAAGTGAACTCGTGTTACGACGACAGAAAGTGATGTTGGAAACACTTCAGCTGGACAATATGATGACCCAAGACAAGATTGATCTTTTCTACCCTGAGGTTCATAGAAACAATATTTTCTCCCTTCTCTTGCAAAAATCATCTAGATGAACCCTCCTCCATGACACTTTGGAGAAAGATCTGCCTCATTGTTCTATTACTGGCCTTGGTTGATGATTGTACGACCATCCATCACCTCTCACATCTAACTAAAGAGCTGGAAGAACGTCCCTGCAAATTCATCAGAATAAGGGTTTAAAAGCATCAGAATACTTTTACCTTGTTCAAGAATTCTGTTGTGGGTGTGGGGGGGAAACAGGACTATGCAGAGGAGATGAAGAGATTGAATGCTGAGTGTGCAATGTGGATCGATAAAATTGATACAGAAACCAAAAGGGTGGAGGAGCTAGAGGGCGCAATTGCAACATTGTATGCTGATGAATATAGCTCCAAAAAAGCTATGGGTGGTGTTCATGCAGCAAGTGAGCACAACCGTGCTACTCAAATCCACATTCACATCCTTGAAAACCGAGTGCACAAGGTAATCATCATCATCATCATCATCTTCTCAAAGAGAGATATTTTTCAAAAACCACTATGTAGCTAGCTCTGTTATACAAAGTTGACATGATCTGTGACCTTTCTTTCTGGCCTGTGGTACAGTTTCTTTGATTCTTCAAAGTGGGTCTGCAAAATTGCAGGCAATGGTAGACCTTACTACTATTCAATGGCACAACAAAAAGATGCAAGATGAGATGCAGTCCTTGCGAGTTGAGCATGCTTTGTTTGAGGAGCTTCACAATAAGATGGAAATTGAACTCTTAGAAAAAGGGGAGGAGATACAAAATATCATCGATGGGAGCTACGAATTGTTTGAAGAGAGACATGATTATCAGAAGCTGATTTCAGGTTCTTCTCCTCCAAAAGTTCCCTTCTTTGATCAGTTTTTCCAACACTTCCTATCAATTAACAAACTATTGAATTCATGTTCAAAATATGATAGAAAACATGATAAAGAAAAAAAACCACACCTGTTAATGGATCAAGGAGCTCGTTAATTTATGTTGATGTAGGCACGTCCCATATACTCAGGTTGCATTTGGTGAAAGGTATTCAATGAAAGCAAATCCTTGATAGATGTGTACTTGACTTTCTCTGTTAGTTGGGGCTTGGTGCATCAGAGATATTGACAATGATGGAGGAAGGAGATGCATATGAGAATTGGCGTACGTATGGGACATGGAAAGACATGGATGGACGACCACTTGCTGAAACTGCTCTTGCAAGTGATAAGGAACGTGAGGATAGAATGAAACAGAAACGTCCTACGCTCCCGCTCACCAATGTAAGCTTCCCCACATTGCATTACATATCCTCTTGAATGTGAAGTTCATGGGATGTAGAAAAATGCCCATCAAAAGACAAAAATCTGAATGTCAGGCGATGTACAAACTGTCCATCAAAAAGTTGAGAATGTGAAGGTCAAGGGATGTAGAAATTACCCATGTCCAAAAGTCAAGATTGTCTCTCTTGTCAAACTTGTCATAAGATTGTATGTATAAGATCAGTAACATCAGATCAGTGATGTGGATGCCCATGGTGTGACATGATTGTATTTACTGCAGGACATGGATTTGAAGAAGATGTTTGTGATTGAAGGCACAGAGGCCAGGTTGAAATTCATTTCAAAACCACACACAAAGAGATATGAGAGACTAATTGAGGTTAAGGCTTTCACCCTCACTCAGAACAATCTGGATTTGGAACAAGAGATGGTGGATGAGGTTTTGCCTGCATTGGTTCATGCACGAGAGTATCATGCTCAACTTGTCCGTGATGTCCAAGACCTTAATGCTGTAAATCTCTTCTCCTCAGTCCTCTTGACACAAAATCTACACATTTTCTCCACAGCTTGAACATTCGATGCACCAATGAATAATGCTTTGGGAGCAAAACACCTTGACATCATCTATGATCTTCTTTGAGATATGTATGTAAAGAGCACTAGAGTATAAGTTCGCATAAGGACACATTTACTTACATTGAAATAGGTCACATTTTGAGCTCTACGGCAGTGCCCACATCTCATGTATCTCTCATGTCCTGATAAACATTTTTGTTGGTCTCAAATTACTGAAACTATACATGGATTCTGGACCAAATCTTCGGAGACTGAAAGTGCTTTCTTGCTAATAATAAATGTACAGCAAATAGAGGACGCCATGCGATACAAGTTGGGGAGGTTTTTGGATGAGGACAACTTTGAAGATGTCAAAAATGACTTCCTTGATATCATTCGAGCTCTTAAGCGCCAAATTTTTCAAGTTTTCAAAGAAGCTGGTATATGGATTGCTAACCCATTTTCTAGTTACCATGGATTCAATCTAACTTTTTGAATTTTCTTGTGTTCGAGTGAAATCAGTAAAATGCTTTAAATCAATGGATTAGAAGCTGATCAATTTGAGCCCTGGGAATTTCAATGAGGGACAAACTAGGCCTCTAGATTCCTCATGATTTATACTGAAACAAAGGTTTGGGATCAACAGGATGCACCAACTGGGATCCAGAAGTGGTGCACGGGGTTGATGAGGATGTAGATGTTGCAGATGAGTCGATGGAGATGGCTATTTCTAGATTGTTCATAAAAACTGAAGAGTTCATCACAGAGATGTCTGTTCCTCTTGAGTTTGGCCCTGTAACAAAAGAAGAGCCAACACCAACACCTGAAAAAATGTACATTGGATGACAAAGCATTTTTATCATGTGAACTCATCATAATTTAGATGCTGCCATCCACCAAAATAGCTTAGACCAAATTTGGATTCCATGGTAAGCTTGGTTGCATATGGACATGACAACTGAGTCCTTAAGAAGTGAAAAAAATTCAACGTATCAAATCAATGCAAAAAGCATGAAGTCTTCTGCAGATCTACTTCACTTCATGCTCCTCCTAGTGCGTTCTTGCAGCTCACTGACAAAGTCATCCACCCAGTCAAGGGCTTCAGTGTGTCCAATGTTTCAGTAGTTGAAGTTCACAATGTGGATTAGTTGTCCAGTAGGTGGTAATAGAGTATTATGGTGATCCTTTCAGCAATGTCCACAGTTACCAGTACAGAAAACCTAAATAAGAAAAGACGGAGATTCTTTGCCCTTGAACCTCGGCCCTGTTGATTACTTCTCCCTTTTGTGAAGAACCTACTGAAATTATACCATCTAAGATCCTGCTCACATTTCTCATCAACAGGTCAATGGTGTGCCAAAGCAACATAATTCTAAATGCAACACCTGCAGAACCACCTGCAAGAGCATATTTCACCAGAAGTAGGACTCCAACACAGAACTGGCAATGATCACTCACTTCCACTGGCAGCTATATTCATCATCAGAAAATTTCAGCAGAGGAATAAATTGAAGACATCAATTCTGGCTAGGCATCCTCAATCCATCTTTCATGAGACACTGCACATTACTAATCCATGCACAACCTCCAGAAGTCATCCAATAGTTGCTGTTCCCACCACAAGCCTAATGGAAAAAGACACTTCAAAGAAAATAAATACGTCTAAGAGACTGCAGAAAAAACCGCTCAACAGCACTTTGAAGGTAACCATTAAATTATGTCAGATCCAGCCTAACCAAAACAGACACAACAAGAAGCGAGTAATGTCATAGCCTTGTGACTGACAATTGAAGAAAAGAAAAAAGACAGAATTTTCAAAATTGTTGTCCACTGAGAAATTTCCCCTGTAGGATTGTGACAATCTTAGACAGTCTTTACCTCACCTCAATGGCATACAGTAAGTACAAAATACAATGGATGGGTTAAAGATCTTTGAATCCTGTATCAGTTCAGCAAACACGTAAAAGAGCAAGAAGGTGAATACTGGAAATGAAATTCACTTGCTTTACAAAGTCATCAGGACTCATGTTTTGAATCCCAACAGATATTCTCCAAGCACAAGGCATCACTATCTTCAGTCAAGGGCATGATATTCGTACAGTTGTACGAGATCTCCACCAAACTAATATATACAACCTATGCGTGGATTACCTCATTATGTGACAAGATGTTGCCTGGACCTTTGCTAGTTCAGTTTCTGCTAACTATGAAAGGATTCCTCCACACCTCCAGCACCAGAGAATGCAGTAAAACCTACAAGACACTGTAAGCCCTGATTACAGATAGATTGAACTATGAACCATTCTCTTGAAAGAATTTGTTGATCAAAGCTGCAAAGAGGGCATCTCTCTTCTCTGCCCGGGCTTCCTCTCTGACCCGTCTCATTTCTTCATGTTCCCTCCAAGCATGTTCCTGTGCCCTACGCTGTTGTTCAAGCTTTTCCATCGATTCTTTCCATTCTAGCTCTCTGTATAATCGTTCCTGTTGCCTCTTTTGAGCAGCATAGCACCATTGCTCCTGAATCTTTTGTTGATGCTGAAAGAAGTCATCTAATACCTCTTTCATGCTACTGGCTCGGCACCTGTCTGCGGTCTGCCTCTGCTTCTCCTTGTCCGATTTCCGCTTTTTCCTCCTCACAGCACGCTCATCTTCACTATCCTCCTCATCATTGTACTCCTCATCATTATCCTCATCTGAGAACTTCCCTTGCTTTGTTCTCTTCCTGAAGCCTGTTTCTGACTCAAGCATCAGCCTGTCCATGTTCTTGGCTCGCTCCTTGAAAATTGCATCAAGCTCTTCAAAGAAAGGGCATTGTCTGCCATTGTCAGGTTCAGATGTCTCTTTTCCCTGCAAATGGACATTCCATTCACTCAAAAAAAACCATCTGCATGGAGACGCATACTTATCACGCGCTCCAGGTGTTTCTGCTCAAGTGGACCAGAAAAACTCTCGCTGCGCTCTCAGAGAAAGTCCATTCAATAATTACACAAACACATTAAAAAAAACCACCCATATCATAGGACCCATCAGACAGGACAGAGAAATATTTACCTTGTAGCGATTGACCAGATTCTTCCACTTGCATTTGCATTGGTCAGCACTGCGACGGAACCCCTTCTCCTTCATCTTCCCAGCAATGAGCTCCCACAGAGTCTTGTTGCGCTTAGTCTGTGTGAAGTCCTTCTCAAGTTCTGCCCTGATGGCAATGAACTCCTTGGTCTCATGGTATCCCCATTGCGGGATGCGATCATCTTTCTTGCGGCTCTGTCCTGGGGCCAGTGCAACATCATCTAACCCCACTTCCTGAGGCTCTTGGAGAGGCATACTTGTCATGATGGTCAGATTGTCCCCCATCAACCCTGGAGGCGGTGGCGGCCTACTCGTGTACGCCATATGCAAAGCAAAACCTCTAACCACGACCAAGAAAACACTTACCGGTAACCTTCCTTTCTGTGCCTATTCTCTTCCTTACTGCACTCAACCAATCCCCTTGCTTCTCACACTTACGGGCCCCTCCCTTTGAACGTTCTGGATAACTCCTCGCCTGCGAGCCGTGCTTATTGACAAGAAAAGAACTTCCTCCCCTGGATTCACTGCTCCATATCTTGAGCCAAAAATCTCACTAGGGTTTCCAAACTCCTGGAACCCTAACAAACTTGGCGAGAAAAGAACTTCTCCCCCGTCTTCGCTGCTCGAAATCTCGAGCCAAGGATCTCACTGGCGTTTCCAAACTGGTGAGAGTTGCACATTAAAGCAGGAAGAATACCACCAAACTATGAGAAAAAGAAGACGTCAACAATTCCTTTCCTTCTTGGAAACCAAAGAAAAAAGACACATGTTCTACTACGGGTTGAAGCTGTTGTTCCTCCTTGCTTGCTTCACTCCTGATGCATGATCCTCTTAGCAGTATGCGTCTCAACATCGGCGGCAGAAAGACTAACGTTGCCAGTAGAAAGAACTACGCAGCAATAGCGTCGAAAATAAACTAATTCCGATGCTTTCTCTGGCGTACAAAAAGACTTCGCAGCGTCTTCCCCTCTCCTCCGATTGGCAGTTACAAAACCTCCGGAAACACCTTATATTGACTGCACTCCTCAACACATTTGCAACACAAACACAAATTCACGAGACGAGACGCGAGGCGCGAGCGAGCTTGCGAGCTTGCGAGCACGAAGCAGAATGACGAGGAGAGAGAGATGGCAACGGCCACAGCGAGACGACAAACCCTATCTCGATTAGGGTTTGGAGGATTCTCGACAGGTGAGATTTTGCCCTATTCCTTCCAGCCCTGTATTTTTACTGGCGATATTTCGCCAAAAACAGAAAATAAAAATTCACAATGCGAAAATGAAGTGACATTTGTGATTAAAAATTCGAAAAAAAATCTCCAGAATTTCTAAACTTGGTTCAAGTTGGTAGAAAAAAATAAAGAAGGATGTTTAATTTTATTTTATTTTCATATCTTGTTTAGAGTTTCTTTCTTTCTTTTTGCAATTTTTTACTATAATCATCCACAAGAGGATTTGGCCAAATTTGGCTACAGGTCAGACAGGGAAAGTAGAATTTTATTGGGAAATTTCTAACTTAAGCCAACTTTGGGCCATTTTTTCAAAAACAAAACTCCTTTGTATGAGTTGCAAACCACAAACCCCAACCCACCCTTTTTTTTTGGTCACCAAGTAGCAAAATTTTGCCACCAAAAAATGATGATTTTATTATAGCCAAAAACATTGCTATACCTTCCTATGGATGATAGCCACTTCCTTTGGCTACATCACAAAATTGACCCCCAAAGGCCAAAAAAAAAAAAAACCATTGATTCCATCCCTTGATTTCTCATTCTTGTAAAGGCCCGAACCCTAAAATAAAATTGTCTTGATCCACTAATTAATTTTTAAGAGTGTCAGTCCCCAAAAAAAAATTAAAAAACTAAGAATAATTTGTCGAAATTTTTAAAAATTGAAACCCAGTTTGAAACTCAAGATAAGTTCAAAACTTATTTGTGGACTTAATTAGCATACTTAGGAAATATTGCCGAAATTTGAAAAT
>Ga0209611_10000064_pt1 | contig 108951 bp, 101 predicted proteins | sample S1TSphgellanicum_3_FD_187693 | JGI IMG/M metagenome (GOLD analysis project Ga0209611, IMG submission 187693) | Host-associated microbial communities from peat moss isolated from Minnesota, USA - S1T2_Fc - Sphagnum magellanicum MG (SPAdes) (version 2) | ecosystem: Host-associated > Plants >... | reverse complement strand
CTCGGTGACCGAGGGCCTCGAACTCGACGCCGAAGTCTACGATGATCGGGCCTATGGGACCGCGCCTCACTCGACGACCTTGGATCTCGGTGGCCGCTACAAGCTGCGCCCCGGCATGATTGCGCTATTCATGATGGGCCGTAGTATCACCGGGTTCAGCGAGGGTCGGCCGGAATTCATCGGCTACTTCGGAGTGCAGTTTCTGTTTGGCGATTATGGACGCACCTGATGGTGCCCTGAATTTACGCGGCCGGCAATTCGACCACCCGCCAATACTTGTCCAGCAGCGCCGCCGCCTCGAGAAATGCATTTTCACGGGATTTGAGGATGTAGCCCGCCACCCCAAGATCATAAGCCTGGACCTTGTCATTGTCGGCATTCGAGGTGGTTAGGACGAAAACGACGCTTTTCCTCAACCTCTCGTCTCGGCGCAGCTCGGTGAGAAACTCGATCCCACCCATGCGCGGCATGTTGAGGTCCAAGAGAATCACGAAGGGACGCGGAACGCGTTCCAGGCCGTTCGTGCCCCGTAACATATCGAGTGCATCGATGCCGTCGTGCGCGCCGATGATGGGGATCGGGATGCTGGCCTGCTTGAACGTGCGGCTCAGCACCATCTGGCAAATGTCGTCGTCCTCGACATGCAGTAGATGCGCTGTTCGCCGCTCAAGCATGTGTCGTCTCCTCGGTATGAATCCTGGGCTGCGAGATCGGCCACTTGAAGCGAAACTGGCTGCCCGTGCCGTCTCCCGCGGAGTGGACCGTAATGTGGCAGTTCTGTCGCTCCACCAGTTTCTTGACGATGGCGAGTCCCATTCCGGTGCTGTGCACGTCGCCGCGTCGCCGCAGCGTCTGGAACAATTGAAAGATCTTGGCGTGGAATTGCGGAAGTATCCCCGGGCCGTCGTCGCGGACGACGAATTCGACGAAATCTCCTACACGCTTGCCGGACAGGACCACCTCGCCGTTCTGCTTATCGTGGTGCTGGACGGCGTTGTTGATGAGATTTCGCAGCACCTGTTCCAGTTGCGCGCTCGCTGTAATGATCACCGGCATCTCGCCTTCGACGCGAACCCGAATGTGGGCCGGCGGGCGCAAAACCTCGATGATGTGGCCGATAATATCCGCCAGTTTGGTTTCACCCACCGCCGCATCGGTGCGTCCAACGCGCGAATAGGTGAGCAGATCGTCGAGCAGAGTTTCCATGCGGTTGATGCGATTTCGCATGAGCCCGAGCAGCTTGCGCGATTCAGCGGAAAGACTGTCATGCAAATCCTCTTCCAGACACAGAGCCGCATTGTTGATTCCATCCAAAGGGGTTCGCAGGTCATGCGAGGCGATGTACGCAAAGTCCTCCAGATCGCGATTGGACCGCTCCAGCTGCCGATTCTTCTCGCGCAGTTCGCGGCTCGCAGCATCGCGGGCGATCTCATGCCGATGCGCCGCCGTGACATCCCGGGCGATCTTCGATACCGCCACGATCCTGCCGCTCGTATCGCACACCGGCGAGAGAGTCACGGATACGTCGATGCAGGCGCCGTCCTTCCTGATGCGACGGGTGGCGAAATGCGAGATGGTCTCTCCCGATTCCAGTCGCGCGGAGAGTTCGCGTTCCTCGTGCAACAGATCGGCCGGAAGTAACCGCGTGGTGGGCCCGCCGATCATTTCCGCCGCGGAGTAGCCGAAAACCCGCTGCGCACCGGCGTTCCATCGGATGACGGTGCCGTCGAGCTTCTTCGCAATGATGGCATCGTCAGCATAGTCGACGATGGCGGTGGACAACGCGGACTCGATCAGCAGGCGCTCGTCCTGGGCACAAATGTCCCCGACCGCCGTGGAATTCGGCGGCTTTGCCGTAACAAGGTGTTGTGACTCAGGCACGCTCGCTCCCCAGGGTCGCCAGATGGGCACGCGGGGCAAGCCCGAACATGGCGGTGTGAATTCGTTCAATCTGTCGGCAAAAAGCCAGCTAATCGACCGATCGTACTCGGACAGCGAGTGGTTGAATCTGCCGTGGTCCCCACTTTCGGTAGATGACCAACCTTTCGTAGAGGACCTCGATCTCAGGTGCTTTCAGTTGTGCGGCGCAAAACACCTGTTTCACGGCTGAAAAACTTCTGGCACAGTAAATGTGCCTCTTGGTTCTCACCTCCGGAGATTGCCGCGCCATGCCGACCCAACCGCCGCCTGCCGATCCGTTTCTGCGAATCGCGTTCGAGGAGGCTCAGGCGGGGTATGCCGAAGGCGGCCTGCCGATCGGCGCGGCGCTCGTCTATCGCGGTCAGGTGATCGGGCGCGGCCACAACCGGCGCGTGCAGGACGGTAACCCGATCCTGCACGCCGAAATGTCCTGCTTCCAGAATGCCGGTCGGCTGCCGTCGAGCATCTATCGGGAATCTACTCTCTATTCCACGCTATCCCCTTGCTACATGTGCAGTGGCACGACCTTGCTGTTCGGCGTCCGTCGCGTGGTGGTTGGAGAGAGCCGCACGATTCACGGGGCGGATGACTGGCTGCGGTCACATGGCCTCAGCGTGACGGTCATCGATGACCCGGCCTGTTATGAGCTATTGCAGCGTTTCATCGCCGAGAAGCCCGAGATCTGGGCGGAAGATATCGGCGATGCCGGCACCGCCGGGCGGTACGTCCACACTCACAGTCCGGCGACGTGACACCGGCGGCGTTCCGCTACGCGCGGCCCGATTCGGTCGCGGCCGCCGTGGCGCTGCTCGATCCGCGCTCGCAGCTGCTGGCGGGCGGCCAGAGCTTGGTGCCGCTACTGGTCCGGCGCGCGGCCCGGCCGGAGCTCGTGGTCGACATCAATCGGATTCCGGGACTCGCGGACATCGACATCGAGCCGGGTGCCATCCGCATGGGTGCGCTGGTGCGGCTCGAGCAGGCGCGCTGCGCGGACATCGTCAGAACGGAGTTGGCCGTTCTGGCCGCGGCGCTCGGCTGGGTCGCCAATCCGGTCATCCGCCGGCGCGGAACGGTGGTGGGCAATTTGGTGATGAACGCTCCAGGGGCGGAGCTGCCCGCCGTGGCGGTGGCGCTCGGCGCCCAATTTCTGATCTGCGGTCGGGACGGAAATACCGCGACGATCCCCGCGCATCAGCCGCTGCCGCCCGCGTCGATGGTCACGCACGTGGTTTGGCCGCGCCAGACGGGCTGCGGCGGATTCTACGAAGTGTCACGCCGCGACGGCCATGTCGGCATCGTGGGCGCGGTCGTCAGTCGCAACAGTAATGACACCCACGATGGTTCCAGCGCCGATACCCCTGGTGATTCCCGCAACGATATACGCGACGCTGCTCGCTGCGATATCCGGGTCGGGGTCAGTGGACTTTGCGCGACCGGCCTGGCGTGCAAGGCCGTGGCGCAGGTCGTCGCCGCCGCCCACCCGGCCGCACCGGAACTACGGGCGTTGGCGGAGGCTTTGCGCACGGATATCGGCGACCGGCCTCTCTACGGCGACCTGCAGGCGCCGGCAAAATATCGGCTGCAGGTGGCGCCCGAAGTGATCCGCCGCGCCGCGCAATCGATGACGGCCGGGCGCGGCTGAATGGAGCCGCTCATCGAGGTCGTCATGAAGGTCGATGGCGCGCGGGTGGCGGCCCGTATCCGGCCGCGGCAGTTGCTGAGTGATTTTCTGCGCGCTGAAGCGGGAGCGATGAGCGTGCACATTGGTTGCGGTCAGGGGCTGTGCGGCGCATGCACCGTGGCGGTCGACGGCGTACCGGTGCGTGCCTGCCTGATGCTGGCGGTGCAGGCCGAGGACTGCAACGTGCAAACCGTGGCCAGCCAAAACGCACTGGAGGGATTCACCGGTTCGGGTTTGACGCCGCTGCAGGCCTCCTTCCGCGAGCATCACGCCGTGCAGTGCGGGTTTTGTACACCGGGACTGCTGGTCTCGACCGCGGCGTTCCTGGCCGACAACCCGCGGGCCGGCCGGCGCGAGATTATCGAACACCTGAATGGACATCTGTGCCGCTGCACCGGTTACGCCAACATCATCGCGGCGATCGAGGCTGTTGCCATGCGACGCGGCGGCGATGACACAGGCGGCGGCTCAGCGACCGATACGGTGGCTCAATGAGCCGGACGATTGCGCACGCAGGCGGCGGCGCCACGACTCAGACGATTGCGCACGCCGGCGGTGGCGCCACGACTCAGACGATTGCGCACGCCGGCGGTGGCGCCACGACCCAGACGATTGCGCCCGCAGCCACGCCCCAGTTCGGCCAGCGAGTCCGCCGCCGCGAGGATTTTTCGCTGCTCACGGGCACCGGGCGCTACGTCGCAGATCTGGTGCGCCCGGATATGCTCGCCATGCGCGTGATCCGCTCGCCGCACGCGCATGCGCGTATCGCGGGCATCGACGCGGTCGCTGCGGCAAACCACCCGGACTGTATCGGTGTGTGGTGCGCGGCCGATCTACCGCCGGGGCTCGGCTTGCTGCCGGCACTCGACCTCTTGCCCGAATCCGCGCCGGTGCAACAAGAGGTGCTGGCGCGGGAGGTGGCGCGCTATGCGGGACAACCGGTGGCCATCGTGCTGGCGCGCGACGCCTATGCCGCCGACGATCTCGCGGAACTGGTTCGGGTCACGTACGAGCCCTTACCCGCAGCAATGCACGTGCCTTCCACCACGTTGCTCTACCCGCCGCTCGGCAGCAACCGGGTGCACGAAACCACGCAATGGGTGGGCGATCCCGCCGCGGCGTTCGAGTCCGCCGCGGTGGTGCTCCACGATACGTTTTCTTTTCACCGCGTCGCGGCGAGCCCGATGGAAACGCGCGGCGCGGTCGCGGAGATCGAGGCTAATACCGGCAGGCTCGTGCTGCACAGCTCCACGCAGGTGCCGCAACTGCTGCGCAACGAACTCGCGCGGATTCTCGGTATGGATGGCGCGAAGCTGCGGGTCATCGCGCCGCGGATCGGCGGCGGATTCGGCTGCAAGGAGGCGGTCTACCCGGAGGAAGTCCTGGTGACGCTGGCGGCGCAAAAATTCGGTCGCGCCGTGTTCTGGCTGGAAGACCGGCACGAGTCTTTTCGCGCCACCGTACAGGGGCGCGAGGAGCGCATCGAGGTCCGGGCCGCCGTGACCGCCGAGGGGGTGTTTACCGCCATCGAGGCCGACTGCTCTGCGGATATCGGCGCTGCCTACAGCCTGTTCGGCAACACGCCGGGCGCGGCGGTCGCCACCTTGCGCGGGCCGTATGACATCCCGAATTTCCGCTCGCGGGCGCGCTCCTACGTCACCAACAAACCGCCGCTGAATGTGTACCGCGGGGCCGGCTATCCGCAGGCGACGCTCGTCATGGAACGGATGATGGACCGCGCGGCGGCGCGGCTCGGGCTCGACCCCGCGGAAATCCGGCGGCGCAATTTGCTGCGCCCGCAGCAGTTTCCGGTGGACCGCGGCGTCGAGTATCCGGGCTGCGGACGCGTGGTGTTCGACAGCGGGGATTATCCGGCCTGTCTCGAGTTGGCGCTCGATGCGATCGACTACTATAACTTCGAGACACGCAAGCGTACGGCAACCGGGGACTCGAGCTTAGGCATCGGACTGGCATTCATCGTGGAAATGGCCGCCAGCGGGCCGGCGGAACCGGCTCGGCTGCGGGTGCGGCCGGACGGCAAAGTGCAATTGCTCACCGGCATCACGGCGATCGGCCAGGGTAGCGAGACGACGCTGGCGCAGATTCTCGGCGATCGCTTGGGGTTGGCGGCGGAGAGCGTCGAGGTGCTGGGCGGCGACACGGATGATTCGCCGGATGCGCCCGGCACGTTCGCGTCGCGCGGTGCGACGATGGGCGGCAATGCCGCGTGTCTTGCCGCGGATGCATTGATTCTCGCGGCACGCACCGCGGCGGCGGACCTCCGCGGCGTGGCACTCGATGCCGTTGCGTGGGAGAGGGGCAGGCTCATCCACCTCGATGCTCTACACGCACCGCTGACGTTGCAGGACTTGATTGCCCGCGTAGATCCTGCGCGGCTCGATGTGCAAGCCACATTCGCGGACCCCGGCGTCGCCTATGCGAACGGTTGTCACGCCGCGGTGGTGGAGGTCGATCGCGCCACCGGCGTCATCCGCGTGCTCGATTATGCGGTCGCGCACGATTGCGGGCGCGTCGCCAATCCGCTCTTGGTCGACGGCCAGATCATGGGCGGCGTGGTGCAGGGCTTAGGATCGGCGCTGTTCGAGACATTGTCATACGACCAGGCCGGCGCGCCGTTGGTGCAGGCTCTGTGGGAATACATCCTGCCCACCGCCGCGGTCACGCCGCACTTCGCGTTGCGGCACCTGGAGACGCCATCGCCCTTGAACCCGCTCGGCATGAAGGGTGCGGGCGAGGCCGGCTTCACGGGCGCGCTCGGCGCCATCGTCAACGCCATCGCCGACGCGCTCGCCCCGTTCGGCGTCGAGCCCCGCGGTTCCGGGCCGTTCACCCCGGCCTATGTTTTGGAGCTCTTATGTTCCCCGACTACTTGAGACGCTTGGGCGTGGCGAAGCCGCCGGCACCGGGGCTCACGAGCCTCACCCACTTGATGGCGCGGCACATGCAGTGCGTGCCATTCGAGAATGTGGACGTCATGGCGGGAACGGCGCGGCCGCTCAGCACGGAAAATGTGCTCGAGAAAGTCGTCGTGCGGGGCCGCGGCGGATTCTGCTATGAACTCAACGAAGCCTTTCGTGCACTGCTCGAACATCTCGGGTTTGTGGTGCGGCGAATCGAGGCGCGGGTCTGGCAGGCGGCGGCGCCGAAATTCGGCGCGCCGTTCGACCATCTCGCCTTGGTCGTGTCGTTGCCCGACGGTGATTTCCTGGTCGATGTGGGGTTTGGCGACAGCAATCGGGCGCCGCTGCGGTTGCCGCGCGATGAATGCGTGGATATCTCCGGCGAATATAGTTTGGCGCCGGTGCGGGACGGATTTTTGTGTCTGTCGTCGACATCGAAGCCGCTCTATGAAATGACGTTGGCGCCGCAACCGCTCGATGCCTTTGCGCCGATGTGCCGCTATCATCAGACCTCGCCCGAATCGATCTTTTCAACCGGCCTCATCTGTACGCGCGCGACCGACACGGGCCGCATTACCTTGAGCCGCGACCGGTTGATTATCGTTGACGGCGGCCGCCGCACGGAGACGGTCATCACGAACACGGCGGCCGTACTCAGCGAGTATTTCGGAATCGCGGAAAAAATCATGGACCCGGGAATCACGGCTAGGGGAGATGCGGAAGAATGCTGATGCACCAGGTGCTGCTGGACGGCGCGGAGCGCACGCCGGACAAACTCGCGCTGCGCTGGGTGGACCGCGATAAGTCGCTGACCTATGCGCAGGCGGTGGCCGGGATGGAGCGGATGGCGGGCGCGCTCGCCTCGCTCGGTGTGGTCAAGGGCGACCGCGTGACTATTTTTGCGCACAATGGCATGGATTATCTGCTCGCGATGTTCGGCGCCTGGCGCAGCGGCGCAATCGCCTCCTTGGTGAACGTGCAATTCGCGGCGGAGCTGGATTATTACTTCGCGGACCACACGCCGTCGGTGGTGATCTACACTCATGACATGGTGGAGCCCGTGCGGCGCGCCGCGGCCGGTACGCCGTCGGTCAAGCATCTGGTGTGCATGGATGGTGCCCAGGAGGGTGCGCGGTCGCTGCCGGAACTGCTGGCGGCTGACCTGCCGGCGCCACCGGATCCGTGGGACGAGGATGCCGTTGCGCATTTGGCGTACACCTCCGGCACCACCGGCAAGCCGAAGGGTGCGTGTTTGTGCCACGAGCCGACGATGCGTGCGGCGAAATGCATTGCCGAGCGGCTGCGCGTATCGGGCGCCGATGTGTCGTTCGGCCCCACGGCGCTGTCGAGTTCCTATCAACTGGTCGGTAATTTGTTGCCGCCGCTGGCGCGCGGTGCGAGCGCGCACGTCATGGGCAAGTGGTCGCAAGTCGCGGGCTGGGACGCGCTGGAGCGGGCCGATGCCAGTTTGTTCATCGCGAACCCAACGTTGCTCGGGCAAGTCTTGGTGGAAAGCCGGCTACGCGGCAGGGCGCCGGGCCGGCTGCGGCTGGGCTTGTCCGGCGGCGGCCCGGTGCCGCCGACGCTCAAGGCATCCTGGCGCGACGAACTTCGACTGCCGCTGGTGGAGAGCTTCGGGCAGAGCGAACTCGGCGGCTTCATGGCGCTGGGGTATCCCGAACTGGTCCAGGACGACGCCAAGCTCGCGCGCGTCGGACCGGCGTTGCCGGACAAGGAGGTTCGCATCGTCGATGCGGCGCGCCGACCGGTTGGCGCGGGAGTGATCGGCGAAATCGAACTGCGCGGCGGGTTCATGCGGGGCTATTGGGGACGGCCGGACAAAACCGCGGAGACCATCGGCACCGGCTGGCTGCGCACCGGCGATCTGGGGATGATCGACCGCGACGGCTGCATCACCATGCGCGGCCGCCGCTCGGAACTCGTGGAAGTGGGCGGGGTGCTCTGGTATCCGCGCGATGTGGAGGAGGCACTGTGCGCGATGCCGGGTGTCGGCCAGGCGGCGCTGATCGGCGTGCGCGGCACTCCGCACGCGTTCGTGACCCTGCATGACGGGGCGGCATTGACGGGAGCGGCACTGAAAACCGGTATCGAGGGCAAGACCGGGTACGACCTGGCGCTGCTCTCGATCACGGTGGTCGCTGATCTGCCGATGACGCCCACCGGCAAGATTTCCAAGAGCGAATTGGCGGCGCGGTTCGGCGCATGACGGGGCGAGGCGCATGACGGGGCGAGGCGAGACCGTGCGGTTCGGGGCATGAACGTGCGGGTCGAGGCATGACGGTGCGCCATTGGTGGGATCTCACCACCGCCGAGTTCGCGGCTCTCGATATGCGCGGCGTGGTGGCGCTGCTGCCGGTCGCGGCGGTTGAGCAGCACGGCCCGCACTTGCCGGTGCGCGTGGATGCGGCGATCAATGCCGGTATCCTGGAGCGCGCCCTCGAGTTGCTGGCGGAGGAAGTGACGCTTTTGGTCCTGCCGGCGCTGCCCGTCGGCAAGTCGAATGAGCACTTGGGGTTCCCGGGCACGCTCAGCCTGTCCTATGAAACGCTCGGCAAGGTGTGGTACGAAATGGCGGAGAGCGTGCATCGCGCCGGTTGCCGCAAAATCATCTTCTTCAATTCGCATGGCGGCCAGCCGCAGCTGATCGACATCGTGTGCCGGGAACTGCGGGTACGCTTGAAAATGCTGGCGGTGGCATGTTCCTGGTACGACTTGCCCAAGATGGCGGATTTGTTCGACGCCCACGAACTGCGGTACGGCATCCATGGCGGGGCGGTGGAGACCAGCATCATGCTGCATCTGCATCCTGAACTCGTGCAGATGGATCGTGCCGAGAATTTCGCTTCGAACGCCGCGGCGATCGAAGCGGCCAATGCGGTGTTACGCGTGGAAGGCGCGGCCGGCTTCGGCTGGCAGACGCAGGATTTGAACGCCGCCGGCGCGTGCGGTGATGCGACGCGCGCCGACGCCGAGAGCGGCCGGCAACTCATTGAACGCGCCGCCATCGCACTCGCGACTCTGGTCGCCGAAGTGTCGCGCGCCGAGTTTTCCTTTCACTCCTGAGCGGTTCCCTCTGGAGGCCGGCGGTTCAGATAGTTCGCCGGAGCTTCCCAATCGGGCCGGAGCTTCCCAATCGGACATGTTTCGCCGCAAAATGGCCCCGGGGAGCAAGAATTCATGTTTCGAGTCAAGCATTCATTGGGGTGCGTCGTGAGCGCGTTGTGCGTGTGCGCCGCCCATGCGGCTCCGTCCTCAGGGTCGAGCGTCGGGTGGCCTGTGTACGGCGGCCAAGCCGCGGGCGATCGCTATTCGGCTCTTGCGCAGATCTCGCGGTCCAACGTCGCGCGTTTGCAGGAGGCCTGGCGCTTCACCATGGACGAAACGGGCGACCCCGAGACCAATCCGATCGTCGTCGGCCGCACGCTCTACGCCTACACCCCGAGCCTCAAGGTCATTGCGCTCGACGGCGCCACCGGCAAACTGAAGTGGAGCTTCGATGCCGGAGTTCACGGCACACCGGTCGCGCCCGGCGTGACTTTCACCGGGCCGTCGCGCGGCCTGGCGTACTGGAGCCACGGCCGCGAGAGGCGGCTGCTGGCCGGAGTCATGAATCGTCTGTTTGCGTTGGACCCCGACACGGGTGCGGTGATAAAGAGCTTTGGATCTGAGGGCGCCATCGACTTGCGCCAGGACTTGCGCGGCGATTACTCCCAGTACTACGTGTCCCTCACCACGCCGGGCATTGTGTACAAGGATCTGATCATCGTTGGGTTTCGCACCACCGAGACGCAACCGGCGCCGCCGGGGGACATCCGGGCCTACGATGTGCGCAGCGGACAGTTGAAGTGGGCGTTTCACACGATTCCGCGGGCCGGGGAATTCGGACACCACACCTGGCCTCGCGATGGCGCGGAGTCCGGCGGCGCAGCCAACGCTTGGACCGGATTTGCACTGGATGACAAGCGCGGCATCGTGTATGCGCCGACGGGATCCGCCGTATCCGACATGTATGGCGGTGACCGGCAGGGCGACGACCTGTTTGCGGATACGCTGCTCGCGTTGGATGCCTCCACCGGCCGGCGCCTGTGGCACTTTCAAGGCGTGCATCACGATATTTGGGATCGGGATTTTCCCTCGCCGCCTTCGCTCCTCACGGTGAGGCGCTCGGGCAAGCCGGTCGAGGCGATTGCGCAGCCGACCAAGCAGGGCTATCTCTACGTGTTCGACCGCGTGAGCGGAGCGCCGTTATTTCCCATCGACGAGCAGGCCGTGCCGCCGAGCACCGTGCCCGGGGAGGCCGCGTCGCCGACGCAGCCGCGGCCATTACAACCTGCCCCCTACGCCAGGCAGCGGTTGACGATCGATATGCTGACGACGCGCACGCCGCAGGCGCACGCGTGGGCAGTCGAGCAGTTTCAAACCTTTCGCAGTGACGGCCAGTTCGTGCCGTTCGCCACCGACAAGCCGACGGTGGTCTTTCCCGGCTTCGACGGCGGCGCGGAGTGGGGCGGCGCCGCGGTCGATCCGCGCACGGGCGTGATTTATATCAATTCCAACGACGTCGCATGGACGGGAAGCTTGGTCGAAAGTGTGGCCGGAGGTGGACTCGCCGCCTCCCTGTACCAAGCACAATGCGCGACGTGTCACGGAACGGACCGCAAGGGTTCGCCGCCGGCCTTTCCGTCGCTCACGGACGTTGCGGCGCGCCTGACCAACGAGCAGATCGCGACGGTCATCCGCAGTGGACGCGGCAGGATGCCGCCATTCAGCAATATTCAGTCCTTCGCCATGGCACCGCTGATCGACTACCTGCGCACGGGGATTGATCCGGTCGCGCAGGCGACCCCAACCACGACCATGACCGCCACTCCGACGTCGGCGACTGCCGCCGCGCCGGGCGGGAACACGAAACAGGAGATGAGTGCGTCGCTGTCCGGCGATGGCAGTCCGGCGAAATATCGGTTCACCGGCTATAACAAGTTCTTGGATCCCGACGGGTATCCCGCGATCGCGCCGCCGTGGGGGACGTTGAACGCAATCGATCTCAACACGGGCCGGTATCTGTGGAAGATTCCGCTCGGCGAATATCCGGAACTCGCGGCCGCGGGGCTCGCAAACACCGGTACTGAAAACTACGGCGGCCCGATCGTCACGGCGAGTAATGTGCTCTTCATCGGCGCGACGATCTACGACCGAAAGCTGCGCGCGTTCGATGCACAGACCGGAGCCTTATTGTGGGAACATGAGTTGCCGTTTGCGGGAACGGCGACGCCCGCCACCTACATGATCGACGGCAAGCAGTTTGTGGTGATCGAAACGAACAACGCCAGAAATCCGCAGGCGCCGCAGGGGAGCGCGTACGTGGCGTTTGCGCTGCCCGCGGGTGGATGAACATGTGGGGACATCTATGAACCTGTCGATGAAATTGCGCCTCGACCTGATGATGTTCCTGCAATATTTCGTTTGGGGGGCGTGGTATGTGACGCTCGGCACCTGGCTCGCGACGACGTTGCGATTCTCCGGTGAGCAAGTCGGTCTGGCGGCCGGCACGACGGCGATCGGCGCCATCGTCGCGCCGTTTTTCGTCGGACTGATCGCGGACCGTTGGGTCGCCACCCAGAAGCTGCTCGGCATTTTCCACCTGCTCGGCGCCGGAGTGCTCCTCATCACCTCGCGCCAGTCGTCCTTCCCGGCGCTGTACGCCGGAGTGCTGGCGTACTCGCTGTGCTACATGCCGACGCTCGCGCTGTCGAATGCCTTGGCGTTGCGTCAAATGCGCGAACCGCAGCAGGAGTTCGGTCCGATACGGGTATTCGGTACCTTGGGATGGATTGCGGCCGGATTGCTGGTGGGATATCTCGGCGTCGAAGCGACGGCGTTTCCCATGCGCCTGGCGGCCGCCGTTTCCGTCGTGCTGGGAGTTTACTGCTTCACCTTGCCCGACACGCCGCCGCTGGCGGAACCGGCCGCATTTCGAATCGGGCAGATCATTCCGATGGAAGCGTTGCAGCTGTTTCGCCGGCGCCGAATGGCGGTGTTCGCGCTCGCCTCGTTTCTGCTGTGCATTCCGCTGCAGTTCTACTACGCTTTCACGAATCTGTTCTTGAACGAGGCCGGCGTGCATAACGCGGCCGGCAAGATGACCGCTGGGCAAGCGTCGGAGTTGATCTGCATGCTGTTGATTCCGTGGTTCTTCAGGCGTCTCGGCGTCAAGTACATGCTGGCCGTCGGCATGGCGGCGTGGGCGCTTCGCTATGGGTTGTTTGCGTACGGCAACGCCTCTGGGCTCATGTGGATGTTGTGGGGCGGCATCGTGCTGCACGGGATCTGCTACGACTTCTTCTTCGTCGTCGGGCAGATTTATATCGATCGCGAGGCGCCCGCCGCGCTGCGCGCCGCGACCCAGGGCGTGATCACACTGATCACGTATGGGGCCGGCATGCTGCTGGGTTCGTGGCTGTCCGGACATGTGGTGGATGCGTTCGCTAACGCCGCTGCGCCGGGTCATGACTGGCGTTCGATCTGGACTTTTTCGGCGCTGTGCTCCGCCGTCGTCTTGGTGCTGTTCCTGACCACGTTCTTCGAAGGCAAGACCCCCAAACCGGTCTCGCGAACGGCGTCCGACGAGTCCTCATTTGGAGCGCGGACGTGACGCGCGGCGCGGGCGTGACGCGCGCCGCCACGACACATGTTGCCGCGGAGTGCGCCGCCACGACGTGCGCTTCCACGGACTGCGCTCCCGCGCAATTGAACACGCGGTCCCGGCGCGCCTTTCTGGCGGAGCTGGGTGGTCTCGGCCTGAGTGCGCTGCTGCCGGCGAGTGTGCCGCGTCGGGCGTGGTCCGACCCGTTGGGTCTGCCGGTCGGCATTCAGCTCTGGACGGTGCGCGAAACCATGCAGTCGGATCCCGGCGGAACTCTCATGCAGCTGCGCAAGATGGGTTACCGGACGGTGGAATCGGCGGGATTCGGTGGGCTCTCCGCCCACGAATTCCGTCGCCTCATCGATGCCGCGGACCTTACGTGTCCGAGCGCACACTTGGACTTCAGCAGCGGGGATGTCGAGGCGATTTTTGCCGATGCGCATGCGCTCGGGGCGCGCTATGCGGTCAGTTCCATATTGCGTCAGGGAACGGGGCAGGGTGCGCCGAACTCGCTGCGCATGATGACGCTCGACGATGCCAAAGCGACTGCGGAGCTCGCCAATCGTGTTGGCGAGCGGGCGAAGCGGGCCGGCCTGCAGTATGCGTATCACAATCATTTTTTCGAATTCGCGGATCTGGGGACGGGTGAGGTCGCCTACGATGTGCTGCTCCGGGAAACGGACGCCGCGCTGGTCAAGTTCGAAATCGATTGCGGCTGGATGAGGGCGGCGGGACATGACCCGATCGCGTATTTCAAAAAATATCCGCATCGATTTCCGATGATCCATGTGAAGGATTTCTTGCCGGCCGCCGGCGAACACGCCGGCGCCGCCACGGCGGCGCAACGCGTAGGGGCCGAACTCGGGACGGGTTTCATCGACTACAAACCCATATTCGCCGCCGCCAAATCTCAGCCGCTCGAATACTATTTCGCCGAGCAGGAAGGACCGTTCACCCGCATGAGTCAGCTCGAGGCGGCCAAGGTGGGTTACGCCTACCTGCATGCGCTGCGCGTATAGGCCCTGCGCGGGGCCTTTATGTCAAATTGAAATCCGACATGCCGATAGAACGAAGTGATGTTGGTCACTTCGAACACAACCGCGCTACTGTATCGATGCGGGCACCGAAGGCCGCGAACGACCCGGACTGACTGCATCCCCCTGCCCAGCCGACTTCTCGTTCGCGGTCTTCGGATGCCCACCAAACCGCGCCACGCGCAAGCCGTTAGACGAGATAATAATCCCCCGTACTGGTCGCCACCGCGGACGACGGCATTCCTTCCGCCCGCAAGCTGTGCGCTTTGCGGATCGCCCGCAGCGTCGCCGAAAACTGCTCATCCTCCTCCGGGAAGATCAACTCGGCGCTCAAGATTTGCGTGATACCGACGCGGCGCAGCGCAGCGTAAAGTTCCGTACGCACCCCCGCGAGCAGCACCGTGAGCCCGCCCGCCTGGGCATCGCGGAGAAACTTATCGAGTTCCTCGAGGGCCACCACGTCGGCGTTGCGCACGCGCTTGACTCTGACCACGAGATACCCGATCCCGAGCTCTACGGCGCGAGCGGACGCCGCCGACAGATGCCGCGCGAGATCGGGCGCGGCGCCAAAGAAGAGCTCGCCCTCCAAATCGACGATCAAAACGTCCCGAGTGGGCGGGTCGCCGGTGAGCCGTTCACGCACCACGCGCTCCGGCGAAACCACCAATTCGGTGGCCTTGAGCCGTCCTGCGCGCGGCAAATAAAGGAGCACCGAAAAGATCACCCCGATCAGGATGGAGAACTCTATATCGATGAACACCGCCGCAATCGCCGTGGCAATCAGCAGGAACGCGTCATAGCCCGAGCCGCGCACGATGTAGCGCACGCGCTCGATGTCGATCAGGCGGGCAGCGGCGACGATGAGCAGGCCGGCGAGCGCAGCCTTCGGGATGTAAGCCGTCAACGGACCGAGCGTGAGAACGACGAGCGCGACGAACAGCGCCGTGAACACCCCGGACAGCCGCGTCTGGGCTCCCGCTTGATAGTTGATCGCCGTGCGCGTGCGCCTGAAGTATCCGCACCCGCTCGCCGGTCGCGGTCGCGTAGCGATCGATGAATCGAGGATTCAGTTCGCCATACAGCTCGCGCGTCGGATCGTACGATGCGTTGAGAATGTGGAATGCGGCATGGCCCGCGGCATTTTTTCCGACGATCAGGGCGGCGGCGACGGCGACGGCGGCGACGGCGGCGAGATCGAGCCAGCGGAAGCGCAGTGTCTCGAGCCGCCGCAAGACTAGCGCGACTCCGCGGCCGGGATCGGCGACGACGTACGATCGCGCAGCGGGATTCGCAGGTCGTCAAACACCCGGTCGACCTCTTCCTGGGTCTCCGACTTTTCCGTTTCCCGGACCAGTTTTCGCGGCAAATGCGGCGCCAGCAGTTCGATGAACTCGTACATGTAGACGCGCAGCAGCGCGCTGCGCCTAAAACCGATCCAGGTCGTGTGCTCCTCGAACAGATGATCCGCGTCGAGGGCGACGAGATCCGAATCCTCGGCCGGATCGATGGCGAGTTCGGCCAGAATGCCCACACCCAACCCAACGCGGACATAGGTCTTGATCACGTCCGCGTCGCGCGCAGTGAGCGCCACATCGAGAGTCAATCCCGCCGATTCGAATAAGGCGGGCAGCGAGGAGCGGCCGGCAAAACTGAATACGTAGGTGACGATGGGGTAGGCCGCCAGCTTCTTGAGGGTGAGTTTGCCCTCCGCCGCGAGTGAATGTCCGCGCGGCACGACGACCGCGCGGCGCCAGCGGTAAACCGGTAGGCGCACGAGGCGAGGGAACAGTTCATTCGATCCGGTCGCCATCGCAAAGTCGACTCTATCCTTCGCCACCATCTCGGCGATTTGCTCCGAAGTGCCCTGATGCAGATGCAGCCGCACCTTCGGATAGCGGATACGAAATTTCCGAATTACTTCGGGCAGGACGTAACGCGCCTGGGTATGGGTCGTCGCAATCGACAGCGTGCCGCCATCCGCCTTGCGAAGGTCGGCTGAGGTGCGGCGGATGTTCTGCATCTCGCTCACGATGCGTCCGGCGCGGGCAATGATTTCTTCGCCGGCCGGCGTGGTTCGAGTCAACGCACGGCCGGCGCGCTCGAACAATTCGAAGCCCAATTCTTCTTCGAGGAGCTTGATCTGGCGGCTGACCCCCGGCTGGGAAGCATGCAATACGCGCGCCGCGGCTGTGACATTCAAGCCGTTCTCGTGAATAGCCAGGAGGTAGCGCAATTGTTGAAACTTCATGGCGGCGGCGTTGGGCGGTAGTCGATGGCTACACGCGTCAATCCGCGCCCACTAAAGGTAGCCCGCGCCGGTTCGCGTCGACACTACTATCTGGTCATTTCGACATGCCGATTCAGTATCTCGGACGCGCGGCTGATCGATGTCGGCTCGCTGGAACCGTCGCTGTGGCCGTCTATTTCGATTCCGCGCCCGTCAAACTGGCAGTCGTGGCGGTGGTGGCGGTCGCGGCCTCGGGCTGCACCGCAGGTTTGGGGAAGACCAATTCCGGATAGTCCTTCAGCATCGGCACGCCGTACAGCGGTTTGTTGGTGCCTTGGTGGCAGGTCGCGCAATAAATCTTCGGCACATCGCCGGTCGGCCCCAGCCGTTCCTCGGGCAATTCCTTCTGCAGCGGCAACATGACCGTGTTGTTCAAGTCTCGCACCATGCGGATTCCGTACCAGGCGGTGGCCCGTTGCGGCGTGCTGTAGTCCCAATTGTAGAACGCCGGCGTGTAGTGGCAGAACGTGCAATTCACGCCCAAAGAATCGGCAATCACCATCATCAGCGTGTAGGTTTCTTGGGCCTGATAAATGGAGCGGCGATTGCCGGATTGCAACGCCGTGGGACCCACGACTCTGATGTTGTCATCGTGCAGCAGATAGTCCGTCATGGCGTCCGCGGGATACGTCGTATTCGCGGCGGTGGGCGTCGGCGGCCGCGCGGGCTTGGTGACGAACAGGCTGTCGACGTTCTTCGGCGGCGCCGAATACCAGAGCTTCGCCGGCACCGGTTGACCGCGATGGCAGGTGAAGCAGGTCACTCCGGTCGTGCCGACGTGCTGGGTCCAGTCGGTGTTGATGTGGCGCGTCATCCGCAGCATCTCGCGCGCGACCCGCTTCGTATACTTCACGTCACTCGCATAGTCCGGCGCGTTGTGACAGTAGTTGCAGCCAACGTCCGGAGCCACCCAGGACTTGATCGACAGCATGACGCGCGCGAATTGTTGCTTGCTCAAATCGCCTAGGACGTGAACGTTCTCGTAGGTTTCCGCGGCGGTCGGCGGGTTCAGATTCGCTGCGCGCAGAGGCTTCGGATACTTGTTGATTACGTCGAGCTTGGCCAACGTGCTCTCGCTATAGAGCTCGACGCTCGCTTGACCCCGGTAGCCCCGCTGCACGGTCTGGGTTCGGTGACAGGACGCCAACAGTGGACTCAAGGCCATGGCGCCCAACACCATACAGACGACGCGCTCAGCTCGCATGTTCACTCCCGCCCATTCCAAACTTCGTTCTAAAGACCATCGACCGCGCGGGATGACGCCCGCGAAGTGCCCGATGCTACTTGCGGACCCCTATGAATGCCCTGTGAATGCCGCTTCAAGTCCCCGCTTTCTTGGCGCCCGGGGCGTTCTTATCCGTCCAACCTTGGCAATAGCAGTGCGTGCACACATCGCCGATCAGAAGAGCGCAATCGCCGGAATCGGCGCCATAGTCGCCCGTGCTCTTCGGCGAAAAGTTGATGCACCCGGTACATTTCCTGCCGGTGTCATCGTCGGGCGTTTCTTGGAAGTAGAAATCCTCTTTCGCGGATTTGGCCTTGGAAAATGCGGGTTTGACTCCTACGACCACGACCGCGATGGCGGCCAAAGCCTGTGCGCCGCCGGCCAGTACCTTGCGGCGCGACACCGTCTCGATCTGTTTGTCGTCGATCATTTGCTAGTCTCCAGTCGAATAGATGGTTGAATTAGATGTGCCGAAGAGAATCAAGTAACGAAGGTCCGCTCATTGGCGGAGTTCGTCCCGGCGGCCGTATTGGATGCAGGCGTACTCGGCGTAGGTGGCCGAACATAGCCCGGGCATCACGGGCTCAAGGTGAATCGATCGCATTACCAAACCCCCTCGATATGGCGGCGCGCCGATCACTTGGCGGATCGTTCGCTCCGGCTACCCGCCACATCATGAGCTTCCCCTGAAATTTAGCAAGACCAAGACTGTGTGGGGCAAAGCTTCTCTTCAGCCGTACAACTCTTGGGCAGGCCGCCCGCCAAGTAAATCGAGTAATTGAAAGGATGAGGATTTGATTTGCTTGATTCGGCGTGACACCCACGCGAATGGCTTTGACATAATACATGGGAGACTATTGCAGTGCGGCCTTTCCTGACCGGTCGCGCCGCCACCCGTCACCCTTGTTTGCAGTGCAAGATTGCCGTATGTTTTAAATGGGGGAACCCACCAGGTGAACGTACTACCTAGTCGGTGCCGGCATGTCGGGTGGTCCCAGATCGCGTCGAGGGGAAGGCTATGCGCGGGGCGACACTCAGACAGTTGCGGGCATTATCGGCCGTGGCCCGTCACCACAGTTTCCAGCGTGCCGCTGCTGAATTACACCTGACCCCATCGGCGCGGTTTCTCCAAATCAAGGAACTCGAACAGGTGATTCGCTTGCCGCTGTTCGGCCGCAGCGGACGGGCGTCCTGTCTCACGCCGGCGGGCGAGTTGTTGCTGGTCGACGTGAATCGCGCGCTGCTCGCGCTCAAGGACGCCGAAGACACGCTGAATCGGCTGCACGGCGAGGAGACCGGAGTCGTGTCGGTCGGCATGGTCAGCAATGCCAAGTACTTCCTGCCGCGTATCCTGGCGAGCTTTCACGCCGCGCATCCGCGCATCGAATTGCGCGTTTCGGTGGGCAATCGCGAGCAGTTGTTGCGGCAACTCGGCAATTGCGAAGTCGACTTCGCGGTCATGGGTCAGCCGCCGCATGACATGGATACGCAGTCCGAGTGCCTGGCCACTCAACCGCTGGGGATTCTTGCCGCGCCCGACCACCGCCTCTCCGGCGAAATAGACATTCCCACCGCCGCGCTCGCGGAGTGCGATTTCGTCGTCCGGGAACCAGGCTCCGGGACTCGTGCCGCCATGGAACGATTCTTTCACGATGCGCATATCTCGCCGCCGCGGGTCATGGAATTGACCAGCAACGAGTCGATCAAGCAGGCGGTCATGGGCAACATGGGTCTCGCCTTCCTGTCGTTGCACACCGCGGGCCTCGAGTTGCAGGGCAAGATGCTGGTCGTGCTCGATGTGGTCGGGCTGCCGTTGATGCGGCGCTGGTACGTCGTCAGCCCAGGAGCGGAGCCGATGAGCGAGGCCGCGGCGTGCCTGTGGCGCTTCATCGTCGAGGAAGGCGGGGATTTCATCGAACGACAGTTCAATGGCTTGAATCTCGGCGCAAGGGCCGCGCGCGCAGTCGCCCTGGCCAGTTGAACGCCCCGACCTGGTTTCAATTCACCCGCGGCGCAGGCCGGTCCGCCATGCGCACCGTGTAGCCGCCCGACTTCTCGTCCGCGCGCAGCGTCAATTGGCCGCGCTTCTCGGCGTCAGCCAGTAGGTCATTGAACGACCGAAATCCATACGCGCGCTCGTTGAACCCGGGATGCCGACGCTTGATCGCCTGTTTGATCATCGAACCCCAGATGGGTTCGCTCCCGCCGCGCTCCTCGGTCAACGCCTCGAGCGTCTCGACGATGATCTCGAGGGCATCGCTCAAATCGGGTCCCTTGTTGTCAGGGGCGTCGGCGGCAGGAACCGCGGTTGCCCCCGCCGCTGGGATGACTTGAGCCCCGGCGGGTGGCGCCTCGGATGGCGCGGCCTCGGCGATGACGGCGGGCGAGCGGCCGCCGGCGACGGTCGGCGGGACGGCCGGAGTGCCTGCCGGCGCTACCACGGGTGCGACAATGCGGCGGCGCGCCTTGGACGGTTCCCGGCGGACCAGGTCATCGTAGTAGATGAATTCATCGCAGTTGTTGATGAAAAGATCGGAGGTCGAGTTCTTCACGCCGACGCCGATCACCGTCTTCGCGTTCTCACGCAGCTTGCTGACCAGCGGTGAGAAATCCGAATCCCCGCTCAAGATGACGAAGGTATCGACATGTCCTTTGGTGTAGCACAGATCCAGCGCGTCGACGACCATGCGAATGTCCGCGGAGTTCTTGCCCGACTGACGCACGTGCGGGATCTCGATCAGTTCGAACGCCGCCTCGTGCAGCCCGCGCTTGAAGTCCTTGTAGCGGTCGAAATCGCAGTACGCCTTCTTGACCACGATGTGGCCCTTGAGCAAGAGCCGCGCGAGCACTTTCTCGATGTCGAAACTCGGGAATTTGGCGTCTCGCGCGCCCAAGGCGATGTTTTCCAGGTCGAGGAAAACGGCCATGGTGGCGTCCGACGTTCGGGTCGTCATTGATGGTTAGTTTACCCGATTCCGCCGAACAGGGACGCCGCCGCCCGGCGCTTTGAGCCTGCGGGGGCGCCGATCATCGCGGCCTGACCGCGCGAGGCCGTGTCGGCCGCTCAGAACCAGTTGTAATTGAAACTCACACTGACCCGTTCGGCGTCGACGCGATTCGGCACCACCTCGTGGCGCAGCCAACTCTCGAACAGCACCAGCCGGCCGGCCACCGCGGGAAATGTCCCCCACGAAAGAGTCTCGCGCGCGGCGCCCGCCCTGCGCGGCGGCGCGGCCATGTAGCGATCCAAACGCGGATCCTCGAATTTGATCCCCGGAGCGCCCGCGGGCACGTGTACGTAATAGGTGCCGCTCACCGTCGATAGCGGATGCAGATGCAGTCCATGCACGACGTGTTTGGGCATGATGTTGATCCAGCAATCAGTCATCTTCAGAGTGCGGTCCGTCAGGTCCCACTCCAGGGCGTCGGCGAATGCTGCGACGTGCCGTTCGAGCTTGTGTTGCAAGACCTTGAACGTCGGCGAGATACGCTGCATCCAATGCACCGACCCGTACGAGGTGTAGCCGCCGGGATAATTCTTCGCGGACCAGCGCCGACCCGCCGCATCGTCGCTGCGCACTTGCCGGCATTCCTTCAAGAGTTGCCGGTTGAAGGCGGCGGCGCCGCTCCTCTGCAGGGGGGCCGAGTAGACGAATGTGGGGAACAGCCTATGGATGGTCATATTCGCCAGCCTAACGGGCAACGCACCCCTTGGGGAACTGCGGCCGCGGTCGAATGCCAGCAAATTTCTGGCTCAGGACACCGGGCTGAACTGGCAGAATGGCGCCGCCATGAATGTGCCCACCGAAAACCGCGCCCGTCCCGCCAGCGCATTTCCGTGGCGGATCGCCGCGCCGCTGCTCAGCACCGCGCTGATCATGATCGGCGCGGGCGTGATGGGATCGTTGTTGCCGCTGCGATTCTCCGCGATGGGCCTGTCGGACGGCGTGATCGGGCTGATCGCCACCGCCGAGGCGCTCGGCTTCTTGGTCGGGTGCTTGTATGCCCACAAGCTCATTGCGCCGGTGGGCCTGGATCGGGCGTACGCCACCTTCGCCGGCTTGAAATCGGTCGCCATCCTTCTGCTCTACTTCGCCGACGGTGTTCCGGCACTCGCGCTGCTGCGCTTTCTGATCGGCATCAACGCGGCGGGCCTCTCCATCGTGGTCGAGAGCTGGCTGAACGCGTTGGCGCCGAACGATACCCGCGGCCGGGTGCTGACCGTCTACGTGCTGGTGTACGGTCTGTTTTTCGGCGCCGGTCAGCTATTCGGCCAGAACCTCGATGTCCGGGGTCCGGAGCTCTTGTTCATTGCCGGCATCGCGACCACGCTCGCCCTCGTGCCGATGGTCGCGATCGACGTCCGAGCGCCGCTGCTGCCGGGCCGGGTGAAATTGGAAATTCTCAAGGCAATACGTACCTCGCCGGTGAGCGTCAGCGCCTGCCTGTTGAACGGCCTCATTCTCACCGCCTTCACCACCGTGGGGCCGCTGTTCGGCGAGCGCATCGGATTCGATCAACAGCATATCGTGCTGCTGATGGCCTGCGTGTCGTTGGGGGGGCTGTTCCTGCAATGGCCGATCGGCTACTTCTCCGACAAGGTCGACCGCCTGCATGCCTTGGTCGCTCTCGGAATCGGGATCCTGGGCGTCGCCGCCGCGCTGGTGTGGGGCGAGGCGCATATCGCCTTCGCGGGGCTGGCGTTGCTATTCGGCGCCTTCGGAGGTCTCGCGGAAAGCCTTTACGCGGTGGGCGTCGCGCACGCCAATGACCGCGCCGTCACGGCCGACTATGTTGCGCTGTCCTCGACGCTGCTGTTCGTATGGGCGTTAGGGTCCGCGATCGGCCCCACCGCCGGCACGTATGCCATCCAACTAGCGCGCCCGCGCGCGTTCTTCGTGTACGTGATCGTGTTGACGCTGGCCTTCACCCTGTTCGCCGTGTGGCGGCTATTGCGGCGCAAGACCGATCGGGTAATCGAGTCGCGCGAGGACTTCCTCGCCTATCCGCAAACCTCGCCGGAAATCTATGCATGGCTGCCGTACTCGGACGGCCCACCTCGCAGGGCGAAGCCCGCGGCAAACGCGTCGCAGAGGGCGCCACCGGCGAGCGGCACGGCCGGAACGGGAACGGGAACCGGTCCTGGAACGGAAATGGAAACGGCTACTGCTACTGCTACTGCTACTGGTATCGGTACGCGTACGGGTATGGGTACGGGGTCGGGGTCGGAATAGGTTGCTAGCGGCCGACCGACGCCTCGCCGGTCAAGCGCGCTTGCTGCTGCGACAGGTTCAGGAACCCGTTGAACGAGTTTTGCGCCGCGTCCGGCGGCGGACGATTCTGCGGCAGCCGGCGCAAAGTCTCGGCGAGGCGAGATGGCGTACCTAGATCGCTCCAACCACAGGAGGGGACCGGCACGACGCGCAGCCGGGCTTCGGCGCCTTCCAGCACTTGCTTCGAGAAGTCGAGGTCGGCCAACTGCTTATAGAGATCGGCGATTGCGACGGGATCGGCCGGCGTCGATGCGTCACGCTCGACGGCCGATTGCATGGCCTTGACGATCCACGGAAAGCTGGCGTTGAACAGGTCGAGCAGCGTGCCGGCGTGTGCGGCCACGATGAAGGCGTTCCACAGCGCGCCGGCCGCGATGAGCCGTTGCGCCTCCGCGCCATGCGGCTTTTCCACGAAGCGCGCGACGCAGGGCGCCTGGCGCGCGAGCTTGCCGCCCGGAACGATGTAGCCGAGATCCGGATCGGCTTCCTCGGGCTCGATACCGAGCAGCAGCACGTCCTGGCACGTGCGCAATTTGCGGATCGTCCCCCGCAGCGCGGCGGCGAGCACGGATTCGTCGGCGACGTAATGATCCGATGGCAGCAGCACCACGCGCGCCTTCGGATCGCGCCGCATTATGTGCAGCAACGGCAGCAATATGCCGTTCGCCGTTCCGCGGTTGCGCGGCTGAACGATGACGTTGGCGTGCTCGGCCGGCGTCAGTGCCGGCTGCCACCAGCGCCGATGCTGCTCTGCCACTATGGTGCAGATACGGCGCGGCGCCGCCACGGCCCGTGCGCGCTGCAACGCGCTGCGCAGCAGCGACGGGCCGCCGCTCAACGAACAAAATTGTTTCGGCACCGGCACGCCGGATTCGTTGGTCGTCAACTGATGCAATCGGCGGCCATCGCCCGCGGCGAGGACGACGACCCAGGTGTTCGCGGCGGCGCGGGGTGCGTTTCGCGGATGGAGTGTTTCGCTCATAGTGTGAACCGGTCCTGATTTATCGAGGTGCGTGAAATCTAGGCTAGCTTTTCTTTAGCGCTGATTATGTTGAACACTTCACGTATTTCACATATGGCTGCGGAATTACACATAAAACCCCTGCGACTGCACATAACACGGATGGCACAAGGGGCGCGTGAAGTCGCTCGGCGGCCAAGGGTCGGCGGGTCTTTAAGTACAGCGTTTCAGGAGGTAAGGCGCTTCAGGAGGGCTAGCGCTTCAGGAGGGCTAGCGCTTCAGGAGGGCCAGCGCTTCAGGGCGCGGCGGCTGACCCGGCGGGTGCGCGCGAGTCGCTCGCGCCGTAGAAAACGCCGGGACGCGGAAACCCCAGCGACTGGGCCGCGGCCGCATCCGCGGGCGCGATACCGATCGCTTGCGCCGCATTGCCGGTGCCCCAGACTTCGAGCGGCACCACGCGATAACCCATTCGCGTCAACACCCCTACCGTGTCGGCGGACAAGGCAAAGGGCTCGGCCGCCAAGGTGTCGGGCAACCACTGATGATGGAAGCGCGGCGCATCGACGGCCTCCTGCAGGGACATGCCGTGGTCGATGAGATTGACGATGACCTCGAGCACCGTGGTAATGATCCGCGAACCGCCCGGAGTTCCGAGAACCAGCACGGGTTTGCCGCCTTTCATCACGATGGTCGGCGTCATGGAACTCAGCGGGCGCTTGCCGGGCGCGATCGCGTTCGCCGTGCCCTGCACCAAGCCGAACATATTGGGCGCGCCTGGTTTGGCCGTGAAATCGTCCATCTCATCGTTCAGAAAAATGCCGCTGTCGCCGGCGATCACCTTGGCACCGAAGTCATCGTTCAATGTGTAGGTCACCGCCACGGCATTGCCCATTTTATCGACGATGGAATAGTGCGTCGTGGTGGCCTTTTCATGGGCCCCCACGAGCGCCGGCATCGCGCTCGACGGCGTCGCATGCTGGGGTTGGATGCGCGCTCTGATCGCCTTCGCGTGCTCGGCCGACAACAGTCGCGCCATCGGATTGTCGACGAACGCGGGGTCGCCCAGAAAGGTGTTGCGATCCCGATAGGCGTAGCGCATCACTTCGGTCATGAGGTGCACCGACGCGGCGGAATGAAAGCCGAGCGATGCGAGCGGATAGCTCTCGAGCGCTTGCAGCATCTCGCAGAGCACGACGCCGCCCGAACTCGGCGGCGGCGCCGACAGAATGGTATAGCCTCGATACATGCAGGAGAGCGGCGCGGACTCGGTCACCGTATAGGCGGCAAAGTCTTGCCGCGTGAACAGACCACCGTGGGCGCGCGAGGCGGCGACCAGGGAATCGGTGATTGCGCCACGATAGAAGGCGTCGGCGCCGCCGGCGCTGATTGCACGCAGCGTCGCCGCGAGATCGGCTTGAACGAGCCGGTCACCGGGCTCCCGCGGTTGCCCGTCCTTCAGGAACACGGCGGCGACGTTGGGCTGGGCGCGAAACGCGGCGGTCGCGGGCACCAGGACGTCGACGTCGCCGCGCGTCAAAATGAAGCCATCCTCTGCGAGTCGAATCGCGGGCGCGATGAGGGTCGCGCGCGGCAATGAGCCATATTCGCGCAGCGCCGTTTCGAGGCCCAAGACCGTGCCGGGAATGCCGGCCGCGAGGTAGCCATTCACGCTGGCACCGCTGTCCGGATTGCCGTTGGCGTCGAGATACATGTCCGCGCGCGCGCCGGCGGGCGCCTTCTCGCGGAAGTTGATGAAGGTATCGCGGCCATCGGCCAAATGTATGGTCATGAAGCCGCCGCCGCCCAGGTTGCCGCAGCAGGGATGCGTCACCGCCAGCGCGTAACCGACCGCCACCGCCGCATCCACGGCATTGCCGCCCCGGCGCAAGATCGCGGCACCGACATCGCTCGCGAGGTGCTGCGCGGTCACGACCATGCCGTTGACCGATTCCAGCGCAGGCGGCGCGGCCGCGTGCACGACGGCGGTGCCGGACAGCAGCGTCAAGTCAAGAGCGAGCAAGAAAATGTTTGAAATACGAACGGACATGCGGAAGGCCTTCTTGGCGTAAAATAGCGTCGGCGCCGGTGCCGGGCGCCTTGACTACGCAGGGCAACCCTCGAAGGAATATGTAGCATGAACGGCACGGTGACGGCACTCGATTTGGCGCGCGCGCAGTTCGCGTTCACGGTGTCATTCCATTTCATTTTCCCGGCCTTTTCGATCGGGCTCGCGAGTTACCTCGCCGTGCTGGAAGCGCTGTGGCTGAAGACGGGTAAAGGGGTCTATCCCAACCTCTATCGATACTGGGTCAAGATTTTCGCGATCGTGTTCGCCATGGGCGTGGTGTCCGGTATCGTCATGTCGTATCAGTTCGGCACCAACTGGGCGGTGTTCTCGGACAAGGCGGGCCCAATCATCGGGCCGCTCATGGCCTATGAAGTGCTGTCGGCGTTCTTCCTCGAGGCCGGCTTCCTCGGGGTGATGCTGTTCGGTATCAACAAGGTGGGACCGAAGCTGCATTTTCTGGCTACCTGCATGGTGGCGGTCGGTACGCTGCTTTCGGCGACGTGGATACTGGCCGCCAACAGCTGGATGCAGACCCCGGCCGGCTGGATCACTAACAGCGTCGGGCAGTTCGAGCCGAAGGGATCGTGGTTCGCGATCATCTTCAACCCGAGCTTTCCGTACCGCTTCGTACACACGGTGATCGCGGCCTACCTGACCACGTCCTTGGTGGTCGGCGGGGTAGGGGCCTGGCACCTGCTGCGCAATAAAGACAATCTGGGCGCCCGCACGATGTTTTCCATGGCAATGTGGATGGCCGCGCTCGTGGCGCCCATTCAAATCCTCGCCGGCGACACGCAAGGCCTGAACACGCAGGAATACCAACCGGCCAAGGTCATGGCGATGGAAGGGCATTTTTCGTCTTACAGCGGCGGCGCGCCGCTGGTGCTGCTCGGCATTCCGGACGAGAAGAATGCCCGTATCGACTACAGTCTCGAGATTCCGAAGTTGTCCTCGCTCATTTTGAAGCACGATCTGAACGCGCCCCTCGAAGGGCTCGATACCATTCCACGCCGCGACTGGCCGCCGGTCGCCATCATCTTTTGGTCGTTTCGGGTGATGGTGGGACTCGGTTGCGCCATGCTGGGGCTGGGTCTGTTCAGCCTGCTCGCACGGGTGCGGGGAAAATTATATGAATGGAAGCCGCTGCATCGTCTGGCGGTGATCATGGGACCGGCGGGCTTCGTCGCGGTGATCGCGGGATGGGTGACCACCGAAGTCGGGCGTCAGCCGTTCACGATTTATCATGCGCTGCGAACTGCGGAGTCGGTGTCGCCGATCGCAAGCCCCGCGGTCACCGGATCGCTCTTGGCCTTCGTCGTGGTGTACTTCGCCACCTTCGTTTCCGGCGCGGTCTACATCTTGAAACTGATGGCGAAGCCGCCGAGCTCGCATGAAACCGTGCCGGAGGGCTTGCCGATCCGTACCGCCGGCATCACGCCGGCCCCGGCCATCGGCGCGAGCGGTGCCCACTGATGCCCTTCGACCTCACCCCCGTGTGGGCCGGTATCATCGTGTTCGCCATCGCGATGTACGTGGTCATGGACGGGTTCGATCTGGGCATCGGCATACTGTTCACGCGATTCCGCGTCGGATTGGAGCGGGACACCGCGATGAACTCCATCGCACCGGTGTGGGATGGCAACGAAACCTGGCTGGTGCTGGGCGGGGGTGGTTTGATGGCCGCCTTTCCGCTGGCGTATGCCATCATTCTGCCCGCGCTGTATGCGCCGATGATTGCGATGTTGCTCGGACTCGTATTTCGCGGCGTCGCGTTCGAGTTCCGCTGGCGCGATCCGGGTCACCGCGCTCGCTGGGACGCGGGCTTTTGTTTGGGCTCGATCCTCGCGGCCTTCGCGCAAGGCGTGACACTCGGCGCGCTCTTGCAGGGGATCAAGATCAGCGGGCGCGCTTACGCGGGCGGTTACTGGGATTGGATCACGCCCTTCAGTGCCCTGACCGGCGCGAGCTTGGTGGTCGGCTATGCCTTGCTCGGTGCGTGTTGGTTGATTTGGAAGACCTCGGGGCTGGTGCATGAGGAGGCGCGCGTCTTCGCCAAACGACTGTCGATCGGCATGCTGGTGAGCATCGCCGCGGTCAGCATCTACACGCCGTTCCTCAATCACAAGTACTACGCGACTTGGTTCACTTGGCCCGGCATCTGCGGATTGGCGCTCATGCCGCTCGTGGTCGCGGTGATCGGCACGGTGCTGTATCGGCGCATCGGCAAGGGCCACGATATGCTGCCCTTCGTGCTGACCTTGAGCTTGTTCGGGCTGTCGCTGGTCGGCCTCGCGATATCGATGTGGCCGGATCTCATTCCGAGCCGCCTATCGATCTGGGATGCCGCGGCACCGCACAGTAGCCAGAGCTTCATGCTGGTCGGCGCCTGTGTTCTCATGCCCGTCATTCTCGCGTACACCGCCTGGGCCTACTGGGTGTTCCGCGGCAAGGTCGCCGAGGAAGGCTATCATTGAACGGCCGAGACTCAGCGAGCCGATATTCAGCGAGCCGGCGGGAGACCCGAGCGCGATCGAGCGCAGTGATCGGGTTAGTTCAGTGAGCGATCGAAACCAGTGAGCGAGCGCCCGCAGGCTCCCCTGTATCGACGAGTACTTTGGATGATCGCCATTTGGAGCTTGAGCGTGTGCGCACTCGGGCTCGTCGCGTTCGCCCTTCGACTGGTGATCAACCGCTAACACCCCGGCATGGTGATGTGGGACCAGCGCTTGCGTCTGTGGGGGAGTCGGAAGCCTTGAGGCAACGGGGGGAACAGTTGCCTCAAGGCTTCCGACTCCCCCGCAGCCGCTATCGACGTTTCAGCATCACCATGCCGAGGTATTAGCGGTCGCTGACCGAGTCGCGGGCGAGTGCTTGGCACATGCAATGCACGGCGCCACCGCCATTTGCGATCATCGAGACGTCGGGGTCGTAGACGCGCAGGCCTTCGGCGCGGCAGGCGGCGATCAGGTTCTTGCTGGAGGCGGGGACGAGCACGCGTTCCTGTCCGAGTGCGACTACGTTGCTGCCCATTTGCATGGCGTCGGCGTAGGAAATCGGGATGGCGCGGATGCGTTTCGCGGCGAGCCATGTGAGCAGTTCGGGCTCGACCGCTTCGACGCAGACCACCGCGAGGCCTTCGGCGATCATTCCCATTTGCACGTCCAGGTGCAAAAAATGCGGGTCGAACGCGTACGAATGAAATTCCCAGCCTTCCGCTTCGAACCAGGATCTTAGTTGCCGCACGGCCGGTTCGATGGAGCGCTCGCCGGAATAGCCGCAGGCCGCGACACCCGGTTGCAGCACCATGAAATCTCCGCCCTCGACATTGCCCGCGGTAATCAGATCGTAAATCGGAATGTTCGCGTCGAGATAAAATTGCAGGCAGGCCGCATACTCGCCGCGCCGATAGGGTTTTTGTAATTGCATGATGACCGCGCCCCAGGGAGTCATGACGCTGCTGTCGCGCGCAAAGATCTGATACGGCAGCGCGGGATCGGCGGCGAGAAAGTGCGCCGCGACGCCCGCTTGCCGGTAGGCGTCGACCATCTCGTCGTATTGACGCCGCGCGATCGCAAAATCGAATTCGAGGCCGACGCGCTCGGCGCGCTGCGCGACCGCGTTGCCCGGCTGCCACTTGAAGTGATCGATCGGCCCGATCAGCACGTCGCGCAAGGTGCCGTACTCGCTGTCGACTCCCCAGCGCGCGGAACGGGGGGTGCCGCCGCCGGCCACTCGTGTCCGTACCCGCATCGGTGTTCCCGTCACGGTACGGGGGTGGCGAGGGGCTGGCCCTCGATGACAAAGCCGGCGTCGGCGCCGGCATTCACCGAGATGACGAGCATGGCTAGCAGGGAGATGCGGACGAGTTTCATGTGAGTGCCCTCAATTGTACGAGATGCGGAAGATCGCATTGCCGCCGTCGTCGCTCAGCAGCAAGGAGCCGTCCTCGAGCTCGACGGTTGCTACCGGCCGTCCCCAGACATTACCGTTGTTGATGATGAAGCCGGTCAGGAAATCCTCATAGTCGCCGGTCGGCCTGCCATTCGCCAGGTGCATGCGCACCAGCTTGTAGCCGGTGCGCAGGCTGCGGTTCCAGGAGCCGTGAAACGCCACGAATGCATCGCCGACATAACTTTGCGGGAACGCCGATTTTCCGCCGGTCGCCGTGTAGAAAGTGAGGTTGAGCGCAGCCGAATGGGCCTGATAGGGCACGTCCGGCCGCAGCACTCTGCCGCGCAGATCCGGCCGCTCGCCCCGCAATCGCGGATCTTCGTGCGAGCCCATGTAGTACCACGGCCAACCGTAGAAGCCGCCGCGCTCGATACGGGTGGAATAGTCGGGCACCAGGTCGTCGCCGAGCGCATCGCGCTCGTTGACCGTGCACCACAGCGCGCCATTCGCGGGCTGCACGGTGAGGCTCACGCAGTTACGCAACCCCGAGGCGTAGATCTTCGCGGACCCGGGCGATTTCGCATCGAACACCAGCACGGCGGCTCGATTGGTTTCCTCGTCCCAGGCGGCGCCCAAACCGTGATCGCTTTCCCAGCGTGCGATGTCGGGCGCGGTTTTCTTCGGCATCGATTGGGCCACATTGGAGCCTGAACCCACGGACACGTACAGTTCGGTGCCGTTCGGCGAGAAGGCGATATCGCGCGTGAAGTGCCCGCCGCGGGGCAACTCGGGCACTACGATTTCGGCCTTGCCGCGGGGCTTGACGTCGCCGACCCGATACGGATACCGCGTCACGCGGTTGGTTTCGGCGACGTAAAGCCACTCGGGATGGCCCGCATTCGGATAGAAAGCGATTCCGAACGGCTGCTCGAGTCCCTCCACATAGACATCGGTGCCGGCGGCATGCGCATCGTTCGGACCGCGATGCAGGATGGAGATGCGGCCGCCGGACGTTTCGCTGACGAAAATGTCGCCGTTGGCGGCGAGCAGCATCTTGCGCGGCCCTTGCAGTTGGGTTGCGAACGGCGCGATGTGGAATCCCGGCGGCAACGCGAGCACGGCGTTGCCGGGCCGACCGACCAGCGCGGGGCCGTTGGCCGCGGAAGGTGTCGCGAATGGCGCGGGCAGCGAGTCCAAGTCGATGCGGTGCGTACGCCCCGGGGCATCGAGCCGCCAATCGTCGGCTGACGTGCCCTCGGCCGCGAAACCGTCGAGCGCGGCGGCGAGCAGGCACAGAGTCAGACCGACAGCGAGGCTCACAGGCTTGGTATTCATTAGGTGCCTCATGGAGGTGCCCGCTCGAAGTCATCGCGCGGGCAGTCATGAACGTTGTACCGAAAACGGGCTTACTTTCGTCTGATTTTGCGACTCAAGCCCGCAGCGACGCGATTGATATAGTGTCAAATTGCGTCCAGGCGGGTTAGTCTCGCCCACCGTATGAGTCGTGGCAACCCCAAAGGAGACCACGGATGGCTTCACGTTTCTTGGCAATCGGCATCCTGACCATCGTGACGGCAATGGCCACGGCCACGGCCGTTTCGACCTTTCGGCATACCCATCTGCGGCCGCCCGCGGTGGCCGGTGCCGGGCGGCTGAAAGTATTCGGCAGCCGCAGCGTGGAGCAGCAACACAGCCCGACCGGCGCCAAGTTCGACGGCGCACTCGCGGATCTGGCGCGCCATGCGGCGCTGATTCGCTCCGACCATGCCCTCCTGGATCTACGCTCGCTGAGTCCGGCGGCGCGCTTCATGCAAACGGCTCCGGGCGCGCCGCCGCTGGTGCTCATCGACGCGGTGACTCGCGGCGACCCTCGAGCCTTGAAAGAGGCGTTGGTGGGATTGGGTTTGCAGCACGCGGCGGTCTATTCGAACGATGTGAGCGGCTGGTTGCCGGTGAGTGCGCTCGAGGACGCGGCCGGCCGCGCAGAGGTTCATTCGATCCGCGCATCCATGCCGCGAACGCGCGTCGGCGCGGTGACCTCGCAGGGCGACTTCGCCGAGCACAGCGACATCGCCCGTTCGGGCAACATGCTCGACGGTACGGGCGTGACGGTTGGTGTACTGTCCGACAGCTTCGATTGCTATCAAACCTTCGCCAATGACCACGTGGCCGCGTCGGGCGCGGCGGGTTACGCATCGAACGGATTCCTCGCCACGGCGGCGACGGACGTCTCGACCGGCGACCTGCCGTCGGGAGTCAACGTGCTGGAGGAGGCGACCTGCATGCAGAGCGCCACCCAATACACCGGCTATCCCGACCAGCTGCCCTTCGGCGACGAGGGCCGTGCCATGCTGCAGATCGTGCACGACGTCGCGCCCGGGGCGAGCCTCGCATTTTATACGGCCGAAAACGGCGAAGCCGATTTCGCCGATGGGATCGGCCAGCTCGCCGCCGCCGTGAGCGACGGCGGCGCGGGCGCCAAGGTCATCGCCGACGATGTCGGCTACTACGATGAACCGTTCTTTCAGGACGGCATCATCGCGCAAGCGATCGCCACGGTGAATGCGAGCGGCGTGGCCTATTTCACCGCCGCCGGCAACAATGGAACCCTCGCGTACGACAACACCGCGCCGAGTTTCACGACGACGTCGACCGCGGCGCCGAACAAGAACGAGAAGTTGCTGAATTTCGACACCTCCGGCAAGACGAACACCACGTCCTTACCGGTGACCATTGCGCCCTTGGTCCCGGGCGAGTTCGTGTCCATCATCGTGCAGTGGGATCAGCCGTACGTCACGGGCGCGCCCGACAGCGGCGGCGCCACCAGCCACATCGACGTCTGCGTCACCGCCGCGTCCGGGTCGGACGATATCATCAGCTATACCTCGGGCAACACGGCGACGTGCTCCGGTGCGAACAACACGGGCTCGGACTCGTATCAGATCATGATCGTCGGCATTCCGGCGAATGCCAGCGGCAACTCCGCGGCGGAGAAGCTCAACATCCAGGTCGGACTCGCGGATGGCACCGCGCCGCCGGGGCGCATCAAGATCGCGGTCGAGGACGACGGGGCGGGCAGCACGATCGACGCCTTCAAGACCAACACCGGCACCATCCAGGGGCATTCGAGCGCCGCCGGCGCCGCGACCTTGGGTGCCGCGTTTTACCTGAATACTCCCGCCTGCGGCACGACGCCCGCGGCGCTCGAGGATTTTTCCTCGCGCGGCGGCACGCCGATTTTGTTCGACAGCTCGGGTACCCGGCTCACGAATCCCGTGCAGCGCCAGAAGCCCGATTTCACGGGTCCCAATGGCGGCAACGACACGTTCTTAGGGTTCACGCTCACCGGCAGCAACGCGGTCACCACGACCATCACGGGCTGCGAGAACGATGTCAGCTATCCGAACTTCTTCGGCACCTCGGCGGCGACGCCGCATGCGGCGGCCATCGCGGCGCTGATGCTGCAGGCCAAACCGGCGGCCACGCCGACCGAAATTTACCAAGCGCTGCAAGCCAGCGCGTTGCCGATGGCCGCCGCATCGCCGAATCAACAATCGGGTTATGGATTCATCCAGGCGAATACGGCGCTCGCGGTACCCACGCTGACGCTGGGTTCGAGCACCGTCGCCGTTGGCGGCTCGACCACGTTGACCTGGTCGACGATCAACGCTACCTCTTGCACGGCCTCCGGCAATGACCCGAATTGGACCGGCACCTTGGCCGCGAATGGCAGCCAAACCGTCACGCTGGCGACATCCGGAACCAATACCTACACCCTGACCTGTACCAATGCGGCGGGCGCATCCGCGGCGAACACGGTGTATTTGACCAGCGTGGTGCCGGCGGCGCCGACGCTGACGATCACCGCGACGTCGCTCAATCTCGGTCAGTCCGCGACGCTTTCCTGGTCGTCGGCCACGGCTGCGAGCTGCACGGCCTCCGGGAGCTGGAGCGGGATCCTGTCCCCCAACGGTAGCCAGATCGTGACACCCGCGGCGGGCGGCACGGAGACGTATACGCTCACCTGCGCCAACGCGATCGGAGCGTCGCCGGCGAGTTCCGTGACGCTGGCGGTCGACGCGCCGCCGGCCGCGCCCACGCTCACCTTGGCTGAGACGTCGATCGATATCGGCAGCTCCACCACGATCACCTGGTCCTCGGTGAACGCGACCAGTTGCACGGCATCGGGCTCGTGGACCGGGACCTTGGCGACCAGCGGCACCAACACGCTCACGCCGACGACCGAGGGTGCATATACCTATACCTTGGTCTGCAGCAATGCGGCCGGCGCGTCGGCCGCGACCTCGGTGAACTTGACGGTGACGGTGCCCTCCAACACGGCAACGCTCTCCGGACACGGCGGCGCGCTCGACGGCCTCACCCTGCTGGCCCTGGCCGGGCTTGGCTTGGCGGGCTGGGTTCGTTCGCGGCGGCTGGCATAGTCTAGTAGTAGCCTGTCTGACTTAGGTACATGCGCTGCGACGGCGACGATGTCCCTGTATCAGGATTTTCCCTGCGTCAGACAGGCTGTCAGCTCCGTGCTAACCTAGTTGCCGTGAAAATCATCGTATCGCCGGATGGATCGACTCGGCCGGCGTCGTGCAGCGCCGCCGCCGCATTCGTCTGCGCCATGGTTCTGACCGGAGCGGTCGCCATGCCGGCGGTCGCCACCGAATACACGCTCGCAACTCCCGACGATCTCGTCGTCGGCGAGGACCAAACCATCGAGACGGTCTACGAAGACACGCTCTACGATCTCGCCCGCAAGTACAGCTTGGGTTCCGAGGAACTGATCCGGGTGAATCCCGGCGTCGACCCGTGGCTGCCCGGTGCGGGGAAGAAGATCCTGATACCGGGCCGGCACATCCTGCCGCCCGGACCGCGGGAGGGCATCGTCGTCAATCTGCCCGAACATCGCCTGTACTATTTCCCCAAGGCGAAACGTGGCCAACCCACCGTTGTCATCACGTATCCGGTCAGCATCGGCAAGATGGACTGGCGCACACCGCTCGGTCTCACCCATGTGATCGGCAAAGAGAAGAATCCGGTGTGGTATCCCCCGGAATCGGTCCGCAAGGAACACTTGGAGGCGGGCGATCCGTTGCCGCCGTTCGTGCGGTCAGGTCCCGACAATCCGCTCGGACTCTACGCCATGCGTTTGGCGGCCGGTAACGGGACCTATTTGATTCACGGCACGAACAATCCGATTGCCGTCGGGCTCGCCGTGACGCATGGCTGCATCCGCATGTATCCGAGCGACGTCGCGGCGCTGTTCCCGTTGATTCCCGTGGGTACAGCGGTGCGCCTGATCAACGAGCCGATCAAGGTCGCCTGGGTCGACGGCGAGCTGTTGCTCGAGGCTCATCCACCGGTGGACGCGGAGGGCCAAAGTTTCGAACCCAACATCGATCAGTTCGAGCAATTGCTGCAGGCCGCCTTGGGCGACACGACGGTCGCGATCCATTGGGATTACGCGCGTGAGGTGCTGCAAAAGGCCGATGGTGTCCTGGCGACGGTGGGTCTGGAAGTCGACGCGTCGGCGCTCGATCCCGCGCCGCCGCAGAATGCGCCGGCGCCCCCGAGCAGCATGGTCAACCCGAGCTCGGCGCCCGGGCCCGACTCCGACCCGTCCAAATAATTTGGGTCGAGCGGAGCGGAGCGGGTCGAATCGAATCGGCGTGCGGGCTCACCGACGCCGGCGGTGAGCGAGGTGCAATGACCGACGTTGAGACAATGCCCGAAACGGCGCCTGCGGAGCAACCCGGTCGATGGGCGGCGTTGAGCGCCTTGGGCGTGGTGTTCGGCGACCTCGGCACGAGTCCGCTCTATACCTTGCAAACGGTGGTACAGGCGACCGGCGGCCGGTTCACGACGGCAAGCGCACTCGGCATTCTTTCGCTGATCGTGTGGACGCTGATCGTCACCATCTCCATCAAATACTGCCTGTTCGTGATGCGTGCCGATAATCGCGGCGAGGGCGGCATCCTGGCGCTGATGTCCCTGGTCGGCGCGAATGGCTTTACCCCCGGATTCAAATTGCTGACGGGGATGGGGCTCCTCGGCGCCGCGCTCATCTATGGCGACGGCGTCATCACGCCCGCGATCTCGGTGTTGAGTGCGCTCGAGGGCGTCAACGTCGTGACCACGGCCTTCAAACCGTTCGTCATGCCGACGGCGGTGGCGATTCTGCTCGGTTTGTTCGCCGCACAGCGCTTCGGCACCGAGAGCATCGGCCGCGCATTCGGCCCGGTGATGACCCTGTGGTTCGTCGTGATCGCGGCGCTCGGATTGGTGTCGATCGCGCACCACCCCGGCGTGATCGCCGCTCTCGACCCGCGCTACGCAGTTCAATTCATGGTGCACTCCGGAGCCGCCGGCTCGATGGTGTTGGGCGGCGTGTTTCTGTGCATCACGGGCGGCGAGGCGCTGTATGCCGACATGGGCCACTTCGGCAAGGCGCCGATCCGCTGGAGCTGGTATTGCATGGTGTTGCCGGCCTTGCTGCTGAGCTACGCCGGGCAGACCGCATTCTTGATGGACCAGGGCGCGGTCACGGGCAACCCGTTCTTTCAGATCGCTCCGGCCTGGTCGATCTATCCGCTGGTCGTACTCGCGACGCTCGCCACCATCATCGCGAGCCAGGCCATCATCACCGGCTCGTTCTCGATGACGCGTCAAGCCATGCAACTCGGATGGCTGCCGGGAGTGTCGATCCGGCAGACCTCGGACCGGACCTACGGGCAGATCTACGTGCCGGTGGTCAATTGGCTGCTGATGGCGGCGACGATCGCGATCACGATCGCCTTCGGCAGCTCGGATCGACTCGCGGGCGCTTACGGCACCGCGGTGGCCACCACCATGTTGCTGACCACGATACTGCTGTACCGCGCGATGCGAGACCTGTGGCGGTGGCCGTTCCCGGCCGCCATCGGGACGGCGGGAGTATTCGTGCTCGTCGACCTCAGCTTCTTCCTCGCCAATCTGTTGAAGATCGCCGACGGAGGCTGGTTGCCCTTGAGCTTCGCGGCGGCTTTGTTCGTGGTCATGGTTACCTGGCGCACCGGCATCGACGCGATACGCGCCTCCCTCATTCAGTCGCCGGAGGCGGCGGACGGTTTTTTGGCCGACCTTGCGCGCGGGGTCATTCCGAGGGTCCACGGCACGACGGTATTTCTGACCCGCAGCACGCAGAAAGTACCGCGGCTCATCATCGACCACGCGCGTTTCGTCGGCGTGCTGCCGCAAAACGCGATCGCGCTCAGCGTGGTATTCGAGAGCGTGCCGCGCGTCTCGGGACCCAACTGTAGCGCGGTCGAGAATGTCGGCGAAGGTCTATGGCACGTCGTCGCGCGGTTCGGCTTTTTCGAGATCCCGGACTTGCGGCGGGCCTTGAGCCGCGCTCCCGAAATCAGCGCGGTCGTGGACTTCGACAAAGCGATGTTCGTGGGAAGCCGCGATCTCGTCGTGCACAAGCGCGGCAGCTTGGGGCTACGCGGCTGGCGCCTCGCATTGTTTGCGTTCCTCTACCGCAATTCGGTGAAGGTGGTCGACCGCTTCAATCTCGCGCCCGAAAACGTGGTCGAGATTGCCAGGCAAATCGAGATTTGACTCGGGAGTTCCGGGGAAGGTCAGAGCCGTGCCGGCAATACGCTGCCGTTGACTTCACCGAAGCCGATGCGTGCCGCGCCGGGTTTCTCGCACCAGGCACGGAACGTGACGCGGTCGCCGTCCTGCAGAAACGTACGCTTTTCGTAGGCCGCGATCTCGATCGGCCGGCTCCCGCCGGCCGCCAGTTCCAGCAGCGATCCGGCCTCCTCCGGCGTCGGCCCCGACTGCGTGCCGGTCCCGAGCAAATCCCCGGCGCGCAAGTCGCAGCCGTTCACCGTGTGGTGGGCCACGAGTTGCGCGATGGTCCAATAGGAATGCCTGAAGCTGGTCGAGGATAGGCGGTGCGCCGGTTCCTTGCGCCGGAGCATGGCCTCGCTCTGGATCCACGCTTCGAGCCGAATATCGATCGCGCCGGCGTCGCGGTTCCATGGCGAGTCCAGATACGGCAGCGGCGCGGGATCTCCGTCAGGCCGCACGGTAGCCACGCGAAATGGCGCGAGCGCTTGCAGGGTGACGACCCACGGGGAAATCGTCGTCGCGAAGTTCTTCGCCAGAAAGGGTCCGAGCGGCTGATATTCCCACGCTTGAATGTCGCGCGCGGACCAGTCGTTCAGCAGGCACATGCCAAAAATGTGCGCTTCGGCGTCGGCCATGGAAATCGGCGTTCCCCGCGGATTGCCGGCGCCCACGAATAGTCCGAGTTCCAACTCGTAGTCCAGGCGCAGGCTCGGTCCGACGCAGGGTGTGGTCGCGCCCTGGGTGAGCCTCTGTCCCATGGGCCTAGGGAACGCCTGCCCCGAAACGCCGATGGAGGAGCTTCGTCCGTGATAGCCGATGGGTATCCATTTGTAATTCGGCAGCAGCGGATTGTCCGGCCGCATCATACGGCCGACGGCGGTGGCGTGATGGATCGAGGCGTAAAAATCGGTGTAATCGCCGATGTCGGCCGGCAGAGCGTATTCTGCTCCGCCGCGCTCCACCAGGCAGCGCTCGAGCTGGCCGCGATTGGGCGAGCCCTCGAGCAGGCTCTCGAACAAGGCGCGCCGGGTGGCGCGCCAGATAGGAGTGCCGAGCTGCATCAGGGCATTGAGCGAGGATGCGGCGCCGGCGCGAATTCCATGCGCGGCGCCGTCCGCGAATACGCCGCTGGCCGCCGCCGCGGCCAGGTCGACGATGTGATCGCCGATGGCGACGCCGCCGCGAAATGCTTCCGTGGAGCCGGCGCGCCGGAACACCGCAAAGGGCAGGTTTTGGATCGGAAAATCGCCGTTCGCGCGATTGGCGGAGTCGACCCAGCTTCGCGCCCGCGGGTCATGCGTTGCATCGAGTTGCGGTGCGAGGGTCAAGGACCGTCCGGATCGAAATGCTTGCGAAGGTCGAGCCAGCAAGAGAGGTAATCGCTTTGCAGCGGCGGTGTTCCGGAGAGCGCCGCCCGCGTCGGTTCGAGTACCAACCGAGTCTCGAACATGAACGCCATGGTGTCCGCGAGATGTACGGGAACGCGGGTGTCGGCGGCGCTGGCGCGAGCAAAGGTCGTCGCATCGGGTCCGTGACCGCTCATGCAATTGTGCAGCGACGCGCCGCCCGGCACGAAGCCCTCACTCTTGGCGTCGTACGTGCCGCAAATCAAACCCATGTACTCATTGGCCACGTTGCGATGAAACCACGGCGGCCGGAAGGTGTTCTCCATGGCCAGCCAACGCGGTGGAAACACCACGAAATCGATATTGCTCGCGCCCGCGATCTCGCCGGGCGAATGCAACACCAGAAAAATCGAAGGGTCCGGATGATCGTAGGAAACCGAGCCCATGGCGTTGAAGCGGCGCAGGTCATATTTGTACGGCGCGCAGTTACCATGCCACGCGACCACATCGAGCGGCGAGTGGTTCATGCGGGCGCGCCACAGCCTACCCAGGAATTTGGCGATCAATTCAAAGTCCCCCTCGCGGTCCTCATAGCGGGCGCGTGGCGTGAGGAAATCGCGCGGGTTGGCGAGGCCGTTGGAACCTATCGGACCCAGATCGGGCAATTTGAAGGCGGACCCGAAATTCTCGCAGATGTAGCCGCGTACCGGGGCGGCGGGGAGATCGACCCGGAAGCGCAAGCCGCGCGGCACGACCGCGATTTCCCGCGGCTCGACCTGAATTCGTCCGAGCTCCGTGTCCAGGGTGAGTGAGCCGTGCTGCGGCACGATCAGCAACTCGCCGTCCGCGCTGTAAAAACAGCGTCGGCCCATCGATTGATTGGCGGCATAGGAGTAGATGGCGCATCCGGTGTGCGTTTGCGGGGAGCCATTGCCCGCGACGGGCACGAGACCGTCGATGAAGTCGTTCGGTGCCGCCGGCAGCGGCAGTGGATCCCAGCGCAGCTGGTTCGGCGAGACCGGCGCCTCGTGCGCGGGTTGATCGATCAGCGCGTGTGCCAATCGCTCGAAAGGACCGTGGGTCACGGCGGGGCGAATGCGGTACAGCCACGAGCGGCGGTTTGCGTGCCGAGGTGCGGTGAAGGCGGTGCCTGAGAATTGCTCCGCATACAATCCAAAGGGGCAGCGCTGCGGGGAGTTGCGCCCTTGCGGCAGCGCGCCGGGTAGGGCTTCGGTGGCGAACTCATTGCCGAAGCCGCTTTGATATCCGGGCTCATCGGTTTGAGACTCTAATGCGCGCATTGCCGCAGTTTATAGCAACGCGGCGACGCCGGCATTCGACCCGCCGCCGCTACGCGATTCGCGCGCCTTGCCGTTCGAGTTCCCGTTGCACTTCTCGCGTATCCAGAGTACCGAACGATTGCCCGGTTCGCAGCGAGACCGCCGCGGCCACGCCCGCTCCCTGGCCGCTCACCGCACAGCACATCATATTGCGCGTTGCCGCATGCGAGATCTTGTCGCCGCCGATGCAGCGGCCCGCGACCAGCAATCCCTCCACGCCCCGCGGTACGAGCGCGCGATACGGAATGTGGAAATAACGGCCGGTGGTCGGCAGCAGCAGGATGCCGTAACCATCGACGAACTCGGGAAAGATTCCGATCGAATCGTCGAATCGAGCCTGGCCGCGCACATCATCGCCCGTCAAGTCATAGAGGGCGTCGATTTTTCGAGTGTCGCGTATTCCGAGCGTCATGCCGAAGTTGCGCAATTTCGCATCCTCGCAACCCGGCATGAACCGGCGCAGCGCCTCGACGGCCAACACGGCCTGGCGCCGGCCTTCGATTTCCCCGTTCGTCAAGTCGACGGCGTCGGTTCCGTCGACGTTGGGTAGATGCACCAGATTCAGGTACGTCAGGTCACCCTGATCCGACACCGTGCCCCAGGTGCCGGCTATCGTGTTGAGGCTGGGCGGAATGAGGCCGGCGGCCACGGCTTGTTTGAACGGCTTGCGCAGGAACGGCGAGAACAACGAATCTTCCTTGCCGGAGGTCTCGATGTCCCATTCGCCATTGCCGCCCCAGTCCTTGTAGGTTTGCGGATCAGCCTTGACCTGCTCGAGGAAGCGGCGCTTGTTGACGCCGGTCATCGAGAACATCACCGACGCCGCCATCATCTGCTCGCGCGGCGTCTTGTGCGTGGGCGCGCCGGCGCGCATCGCGACATCCGCATCGCCGGTTGCGTCGATGACCCGCTTGGCGAGTATGGCCTCGCGACCGGATTTGCTCTCGGTGATGATGCCCTCGATGACACCATGGCTCACGATCGGCGCGACGAAGAGGCGGTGCAGCATCGGCGTGACGCCCGCCTCGCGTACCAAGACGTCCGCCACGTACTTGAACATCTCGGCGTCCAAGGCGTGGCTCAGGGACTGCGGTTCCGGCATGGCCGCACCCATCGCCTTCGCGCGCTGTTCGAATTCGATGCCGATGCCTTCGCTGTCAACCGTGCCTGCGTGGCGATACCATGCCAGTCCTTCGACACCCACTTGGGTCATGTTGCCGCCGAAGCAGCCATGGCGGTCGAGCAGGGTGACGCGCGCGCCGGCGCGAGCGGCCGCCAACGCCGCCGCCAGGCCCCCAGGTCCGCTGCCGACCACCAACACGTCCGTCTCGGCGACGACTTCCACTTCACGAACGGTCTCGACAATTCGCTGCATCACATTCCCATTCGCGCACGAGATCCGCGGCGCGCCGTCGGCCGCCTTTGGTGGCCGCTGACAATTGGTCGGGCGCTCCGCCTACACACAGCCATAACACAAATATGTAAAATCATCGTGCACGAGTGCCACCCTGGGTGACGCAAAGATGACTGACGATCACGCGACGATCTTGGCGGTACACCAGAGCGCCGACGGCTACTGGTACATCGGCGCCGGCAGAAGTATAGCGGAAGGGCCGTATCGGTACCCCCAGCAACTGCTGTCCGTGGCGTCTGATTTGCTGGCGGCGGCGATCCGGTGGCGGATCGACGTGTTCGATAGCGCAGGCAATCGAATCATCACCTATAACAGCGATGAGTTGACAGCGAGCGATCTGGGCACGATGCATCGACAACGCGAATGGAGCAGGGCGCCGGGGTCCGCTCATGCCGATCAGGCGCATGCGGGCTGAAGCCCGAACCCTCATCAGAATCGTCCGCTCTTCGTTCGTCGCATGGTTCAAGGACGAAGCATCGAGCATGGGGGCGGCCATCGCCTTTTATACTTTGTTCTCGATTGCGCCCATCTTGCTGATCGTGATTGGGATAGCCGGCGTTTTTCTCACGCCGGAGACCGTTCAGGAGCACGTGCTGGTGCAAATGCAGATGCTGCTCGGCAACACCGGCGCGGCGGCGGTGAAGACATTGCTCGCCAGCGCCAGATATGCCGGCAAGAACGCCTTCTCCACCGCGGTCGGCATCGTCGCGTTGCTGGTGGGCGCGACCAGCGTGTTCGCGGAATTGCAAAATTCGCTGAACCGGATCTGGCGTACGCCCGGTGCCAAGGTGCCGGGTGCCAAGGTGCAACGGGGGGTGTGGCTGGTGGTTCGCGGTCGGCTGCTGTCCTTCGGCCTGGTGCTCGGCGTCGGGTTCTTGTTGCTGGTCTCGCTGCTCGTGAGCGCAGGGCTCGAGAGTGTGGGCGCGTGGCTGGGCGGGTTCACCGCGGCTTGGCAGGGCGTCGTGTCGGGACTCGACCTGGTGCTGGGCTTCGGGATCGGCACGGTGTTATTCGCGATGATCTACAAATATGTTCCGCGCGAGCAAATCACCTGGGGGGATGTGTGGGTGGGAGCGCTGGTCACGGCGTCGTTATTCACCGTCGGCAAGTTCGTGATCGTCGTCTATTTGGGCCGGGTGGCATTCGCGTCGGCGTACGGTGCCGCGGGTTCGTTCGTGGTGTTGTTGCTATGGGTATATTACTCGGCGCAGATATTTCTGCTCGGCGCCGAATTCACGTACAGCTACGCCTATGAGCGGGGCTCGAGGCAGGGCCGCGCGGGCCGGCAGACGTGATGGCCGGCCTTATGATGCGGCTGCGGCGAATCGAGCATGTGCTCGTGCGAGAATAGAGATTATGATGCCTCGCACGTGATGGACAGGGCTGGACCATGGCAAGAGTGAGCTTTCGTTGGGACGATCCGCTTTTTCTCGATGAGCAATTGTCCGAGGAAGAGAGGATGGTGCGTGACGCCGCGCGCGACTACGCGCAAGGCCAACTCGCCCCGCGCATCGTCGAGGCCTTTCGCCGCGAGCACACCGATCCCGGAATCTTCAAGGAGATGGGTGGCCTCGGATTGTTGGGAGCGACCATCCCCGAGGAATTCGGCGGCGGCGGCCTCAACTACGTGAGCTATGGGCTCATCGCGCGCGAGGTCGAGCGGGTCGACTCCGGGTATCGGTCGATGATGAGCGTGCAGTCATCTCTCGTCATGTTGCCGATCGAACGCTTCGGCACGCCCGCCCAGAAACAAAAATATCTGCCGCCATTGGCGCGCGGCGATACCATCGGGTGTTTCGGGTTGACCGAACCCGATCATGGGTCCGATCCGGGCAGCATGATAACGCGCGCGCGGGAAGCCTCGGGCGGTTATCGTCTGTCGGGCGCCAAGACCTGGATTTCCAACAGTCCCATCGCCCATGTCTTCATCGTCTGGGCAAAGACCGAGGATGAGTCGATCCGCGGCTTCATTCTGGAGCGGGACTGGAAGGGGTTGTCGACTCCCACGCTGCACGGCAAGGTGGGATTGCGCGCGTCGACCACCGGCCAGATTCTGATGGATGACGTGTTCGTGCCGCGGGAGAATCTCCTGCCCGGCGTCGTCGGGCTCAAAGGGCCGTTCACCTGCCTGGATTCAGCCCGTTACGGGATATCCTGGGGCGCGCTCGGCGCGGCCGAGAGTTGCTGGCACACGGCGCGTCAATACGTACTCGATCGCAAACAATTCGGCCGCCCGCTCGCCGCCAATCAACTCATCCAGAAAAAGCTCGTCGATATGCAGACCGACATCGCGCTCGGATTGCAGGGGTGCTTGCGCCTCGGCCGGATGAAGGACGAGGGAATCGCCGCTGTCGAGATCACCTCCATGCTGAAGCGCAATTCCTGCGGCAAGGCGCTCGATGTGGCGCGCGCCGCGCGCGACATGCTGGGCGGGAATGGAATCTCGGACGAATACGGAGTGATCCGCCATCTGGTCAATCTCGAAGTGGTGAATACCTACGAGGGTACTCACGACATCCACGCGCTGATTCTCGGCCGCGCACAAACCGGCATCCAGGCGTTCTCCTAGCACGCTCGGAGCGGCGTCCGGGCATTCAACCCGGGCCTCAAGCCGGGGGCGGCGGCCGCCGATCACCCTGCGTGATCAGGCAGGAATGGCGGCTGCCGGTCACATATATCCACAGCCAGCTCAACGCGACGGCCAGACGATTGCGCACGCCGATCAAGAAATAGATGTGCGCGAGGCCCCAAATCCACCACGCTAGCCAGCCGCGCACCTTGATCCAACCGAAATCGATGACTGCCGAGCGTTTGCCGATCGTGGCGAGATTGCCCGCATGCTTGTACCGGAACGGGTGCTGTGCGGAATTGCCGGCCACGCGTTGCCGAATGATGCGAGCCACATGCAAGCCCTGTTGTTTGGCCGCCGGCGCGATGCCGGGCACCGGCCTGCCATGCCAGGCATTGATGATCGCCGTGTCGCCGATCACGAAGATCTCCGGACGGCCGGGCGCGGTCAGGTCCGGCTCCACCTTGGCGCGTCCGGCGTGGTCGGCGGGCAGCCCGGCCCAAGCGGCGGCGGAAGACGCGCGCACGCCGGCCGCCCACAGGATCACCTTCGCCGCGACCGGCTGTCCGCCGTAAATCACTCCATCCTCGTTGCAGTCGCTGACCGGTTGGCCCAGGTGAATCTCGACGCCCAGGCGCTCCAGGGAGGCATGCGCATATGCGGAAAGATCCTCGGTAAAGCTCGGCAATATCCGCGGCCCCGCCTCGATCAATATCACCCGCGCCTTGCGGGTGTCGATGTGGCGGAATTCTTCGGGGAGGTTGTGATGCGCGAGTTCGGCGATCGCGCCCGCCAGTTCCACGCCGGTCGGTCCGCCACCGACGATGACGAAGGTCAGCAGCGCGTCGCGCCGGGCCGGATCCGTCTCCCGCTCGGCGTGCTCGAACGACAGCAATATGCGCCGCCGGATCGCGGTGGCATCCTCCAGGGTCTTGAGTCCGGGCGCATACGGCTCCCATTCGTCGTGGCCGAAATATGCGTGGCGCGCGCCCGTGGCCAATACCAACATGTCGTAATCCACCGTGCCGCCGTCATCGAGCAAGACCTTGCGATTCGCGATATCGACGCCGTTCACGACGCCCAGCAGCGTGGTGATCTCCTTACGGTGGCGTACCAGAAACCGTACCGGCCACGCGATCTCGGACGTCGCGAGCGTCGCGGTGCCGACTTGATACAGCAGAGGTTGGAACAAATGGTGATTGCGCTGATCGATGATGGTGATTTTCACCGGCGCGCCGGCCAAGCCATGCGCTACCCCCAGGCCGCCGAAGCCCGCACCGACGATGACCACATGTGGCTGCATGATGTTCGAGTCCCTAGGCGCCCGTCTGACCCATGGGCGCCGTGGTCACAGCATAGCCCGCGCCGATCCAGGCATCGAGTCCGCCCTGCAGCGGACGCACTCGTTTGAAGCCATGATTGATGAGGATTTTAGCGACCCTGGCGGCGGATGCTTCGCTCGGGCAGGTGCAATAGAGGATGATCTCGCGGTCGCGCGGCAACTTCTCGAGCGCACGCCCGATATCGTGCAGCGGAACATCGAGTGCGCCGGGAATCCAGCGCGGCTCGAGGGCACGGGCGGTCGGTGACCGCACATCGATGATCGCCGGCGCCGCACCCGCCTGAATGAGTTCATAGAGTTCGTTCACGCTGATCCTGGCCATGCGCAGCATCTGGTAGAAGCGGCGGCGCTCCCACCACTTGAAAGCGACATACGCGGCCAACAGGAGCGCGGCGCCGACGGCCACGATGCTGCCGATACGATCCAGATGCTCGATCAGTCGCCCGATCTGGGATTTGAACAGCACGCCGGCGAGGAGCGCGCAGCCCACCCAGAGTACCGCGGAGCACAGCGCCAGAAAGACGAATCGAGGCCAGCCGATTTTCATTGCGCCGGCCAGCGGCGGCGCAATGATCGCCAATCCGGGAACGAACTTGGCGATGACGATCGAGTTGATCCCCCAGCGCTCGAAGCGCATTTGCGTTTGACTCACACACGAATCGGGTTCCAACGACACCCGGCACAGAGTTTTCAGCACTCGCATTCCATAGGTCTTTCCGATCAGGTACCAGCCGCAGTCGGGCGCGAGGCAGGCGGCCACCGACGACAGGAACAAGTGTCCCATCGGCAACCGGCCGTCGGCGGCGAGCGCGCCGGCAACGATCAGGGTCGGGACCGCGGGTACCGGCAGGCCGATCTGGTCGAGCAGCACGTTCACGACCACGACGGCGACGCCGTAGTGAGCGAGGGCGAGGAGGATTTGTTGAGTCAAGGTGATGCGTACCCTACTAGCTACTTCGTTGCGTGTCCTGAGAGAATGCGGCGATGAACCGCTTTACGCCGTATGTGTTTCTTCGCGAACTCGCATCGCGTTGGGATGTGCTCGCATTCATCGTCGTGATCGGCCTCATCGCGTTCTTGGGCGAAACCTCGCGCGGCCTGTTCGCCCCGCTCGCCCAGCTTGCCGGCACCCCGCTGTCCCTCGATCCGATTCACCTGCCCGAGTACGCGGCGCGCACCACGTTTCGCATGCTGGCCGCGCTCGCGCTGTCCCTGCTGTTCACGCTGACGTACGCGACTTGGGCGGCGAAGAGCGAGCGCGCCGGCAAACTTCTGGTGCCGATCCTCGACATTCTGCAGTCGGTGCCGATTCTGGGGTTCATTTCGATCACCGTGGTGTTCTTCATGTCGCTCGCGCCCGGCCGGGTGCTGGGCGCCGAATTCGCCGCCGTTTTCGCCATTTTCACCAGTCAGGCGTGGAACATGGCATTCAGCTTCTATCAATCGCTGCGCACGATTCCGCTGGAATTGATGGAGGCGGCGGAGTCCTTCCGGCTCTCGCCGTGGATGCGTTTCTGGCAGCTCGAGGTCCCATTCGGCATGCCGGCGCTCATCTGGAACATGATGATGTCCATGTCGGGAGGTTGGTTCTTCGTGGTGGCCTCTGAGTCGATCAGCGTCGGGCACACCACGGTCGCGTTGCCCGGCGTTGGATCCTACATTGCGCTCGCCATCGAGCAGAAAAACCTCGCCGCCATCGGCTGGGCGATCGCCACCATGTTGATCGTGATTCTGCTGTACGACCAATTGCTGTTTCGGCCGCTGGTGGCGTGGGTGGATCGCTTCCGCGTCGAGCAAGAACCGGGAGTGCGAGTGCCGGATTCCTGGGCGCTGACCATGATGCGGCGCTCGCGTTTGATCCAGGCGGCCACGGTTGCGTTCCACGCCGCCGTGCTGTGGACCAGCCGGGCGGTGCAGCGCACGGATGTGCCGGCGCCGGAGATGCGGGCCTTTCCCAAGCGCAGCTTCGATTTCTTATGGGCCTCGCTGATCGTCGCGGCCGTGGTACTCGGCCTGTGGCATATCGTGGCGGTGCTTATCAAGAACACGCCGCTGAGCGAGGCGCTGCAGGTTTGCGGGCTGGCGACGCTCACCATGCTGCGGGTGTTCATTTTGATCGCTCTCGCGAGCGTATTCTGGGTGCCGATAGGAGTGTGGGTCGGCATGCGCCCGGGCGCCGCGCAGATCGTCCAGCCCATTGCGCAATTCATGGCCGCGTTCCCGGCGAATCTGCTATTCCCCATCGCGGTCTACGGCATCGTCGCTTGGAAGTTGAACCCGGACATTTACCTGAGTCCGCTGATGATTCTGGGCACACAGTGGTACATCTTGTTCAACGTCATCGCGGGCGCGTCGGCCATTCCCGCCGAGATGCGCTACGCCGCCGCCAATTTTCGAGTTACCGGATGGTTGTGGTGGCGCAAGGTCGCGCTCCCGGCCGTGTTACCGTTTTATGTCACGGGAGCCATCACGGCCTCCGGCGGTTCGTGGAATGCCGCCATCGTGGCTGAGTTGGCGACGTGGGGCGACACGCAGGTGGAGGCGCGCGGACTCGGCTCCTATATCGCTGAGGCTACCACCGCCGGGGATTTTCATCGTATCGTCTTGGGGATAGGCACCATGAGCCTGTTCGTCGTGGTCATCAACAGACTCTTTTGGCGACCCTTGTATTACTACGCGGAACGCAAATATCGTCTGACATGACACACCTCACGTGACTTTACAGGGTCGACCATGAACAGCTCTCCGCTACTGCAATGCACCGATGTGCGCAAGGCGTTCCCGAAGCCGGACGGGGCGGAATTGCTCGTGCTCGAGGGCATGAACCTCGAGTTGCGGGAGGGCCAGATCGTGGGGCTGCTCGGGCGCTCCGGCTCGGGTAAGTCGACGCTCCTGCGTTTGATCGCCGGACTCTCGGAACCGAGCGCCGGCAATCTGAGTTATCTGGGCCGCCCGATCACCGGCCCAGCGCCCGGGATCGCGATGGTCTTCCAGAGTTTTGCGCTGTTTCCCTGGCTCACCGTGTTCGAGAACGTCGCCCTCGGCCTCGAGGCGCAACGCATGCCGAGGGCGGAAATCCGCACCCGATCCCTGGCGGCGATCGACCTCATCGGCCTGGACGGCTTCGAGTCGGCCTATCCGCGCGAATTGTCTGGAGGGATGCGGCAGCGCGTAGGCTTCGCCCGAGCTCTCGTCGTGCATCCGAATATTCTCTTGATGGATGAACCGTTCTCCGCCCTCGACGTGCTGACCGCCGAGACGTTGCGCACCGATTTCCTGGATCTGTGGTCCGAAGGCCGTATGCCCATCAAGGGCGTCATACTGGTGACCCATAACATCGAAGAAGCGGTTCTCATGTGCGACCGTATCTTGGTGTTCGGCAGCAATCCCGGGCGGATTTTGAGTGAAATCAAAGTTACTTTGCCGCAGCCCCGCAACCGGCTGGACCCGAGCTTTCGGGAGCTGGTGGAAAAGATCTATGTCGAGATGACGGCGCGCCCCAGCGGCGGCGGTCCCGGACGCCAGGAGCGTTTCCCCGGCTTGGGTATTGGCAGCGTCTTGCCGCAAGTGTCCTCCAACTTGCTCGCGGGCCTCATCGAAGCGGTCGCCGCCGCTCCCTTCAAGGGGACCGCCGACCTGCCGAAAATCGCCTCGGATTTGCAGATGGAGATAGACGAACTATTTCCGGTCGCCGAGACGCTGCAAATGCTGCGTTTTGCCGAACTCGAGGGCGGCGACTTGAAACTCACCGAGGATGGGCTGGCCTTCGCGCACGCCGATTTCGACGAGCGCAAGCGGATATTCATGCGTCATTTGCTGAGTTATGTTCCCTTGGCCGCGCATATCCGCCGGGTCTTGGACGAGCGCACGTCGCATTCGGCGCGCAAGAGTCGATTCATCGATGAATTGGAGGACTTCATGAACGAGGAGGCGGCGGAACAGACGCTGCGCGCGGTGGTGCGCTGGGGCCGTTATGCCGAGGCATTTGCCTACGATGACGAGAATGCCATGTTCAGTCTCGAGAATCCGACTTAAAATACCCCCCATGACCATGCCTCCGCCGATGCCTTATGTAACCCTGCATGTTCCCCCGGATGAAATGGTGAAATACATCCAGGATCTCATGACGCTGCCGCACGGGGAAATCGCGGCGAGTTCGGCGATGACGCTGGCGCAGCGTCATTGGGGTGGCGATACGCCGCTGGCTCGCGCGGCGCTGTTGCGCTGGGGCGCTCTGAATTTGGCGTTTCAAGACAAGCGACTGGAGACCTGGACCGTGACCCGGGAACGCGACCGCATCCAGGTTCCCGCGGCCCTGGTGGCCGCCGCGGGAATCGCTCCGTTGGTCATCTTCAACGAGCGCGCGGTGTTCGATATCCCCGCACTGCTCGACGCCACGTTGGAGTTTCAGCCGCCGGCGGGCCAGGCCTGAGGGTTCATGGATACCGTGCCTCGGCAAGCGCCGCCGCCGCGCCTTGGTGTGCTGCGCATCATCGCGCTCTACAAGCTGGTCAAGGTGCTACTGCTGCTGGCCGTCGCGTACGGCGAGGTGCGTCTGAGCGACGCGTCGCTCACCGCCAAACTGCTGACGTGGGCGTCGGCGCGACCGTTCGGTCTGGAACACAAAGTCGTGACGCAGTTGCTGGAATGGTTCAGCGGATTGACCGCATCGCGCGTGCATGCGCTGCGCATGGTGACGCTCGCCTATGCCGCGATGTTCGCCGTCGAGGGGATCGGCTTGTGGATGCGGAAGCGCTGGGCCGAATGGCTCACCGTGATCATCACCGCGTCGCTCATTCCGTTGGAATTCTGGGAGTTGTTCCATAATCCGAATTTTGGCAAGGCCGGAGTACTGGTCGCCAACTCCGCCATCGTCGTGTACCTCGTCTGGCACGTCCGTACGAAAGGCCGGCCGAATTCGTGAAATGATCTTCATCTCGGCTGAAGTTTCGCGGATCGGCGTATTCTCTGGATTGACCGTCAATACAACCGTTTGGAGACCTCATGACTAAGTCCGGAACCTTGATCACCACCGCCTTGTTGACGTTCGGCTTCGCCGCCGCCGGCATGGCCGCCGATATGCCTCAGTCCGCCGCCCCGATGGCCGCCGACACACCCGCCGCGTCGGCACCGGCCGCGGATGCGCCGAAGACGGCCAAGAAGAAGTCGAAGAGCAAGAAGAAGAAAGCCGCTGCCGCGCCCGCGACAACCAAGTAAGATGATTGCAAGACGCCCCGACCGCTTCACGGCGGCCGGGGCGTTTTTACGTGAGCCTTCTGCGGCGGTGCCCATCGGTCAGACAGCCTCCTAGGACGAACACATGGATCCGGTAATTGCGGTTAAAGCGTTGATACTCGGCATCGTCGAGGGACTGACCGAATTCTTGCCGGTGTCGAGCACGGGACACCTGATCGTCGCGGGCAGCCTGCTCGATTGGAACGACGAGAAGGGCAAGCTGTTCGAGATCGTGATCCAATTTGCCGCGATTCTCGCGGTGTGCTGGCTCTACCGGGCGCGCCTGTGGACCGTGGCCGCGACACTGGCAACCGATCGCAAATCGCAGCGCTTCACGTTGAATGTGGTGCTCGCCTTTCTGCCCGCGGCGGTGCTCGGCGTCATATTCATCAACACGATCAAAAAATATTTATTCGCGCCCGTGCCGGTGGCGATGGCGTTCATCATCGGCGGAATACTGATTCTGTGGATCGAGAGCCGCAAGCGCACGCCGCGAGTCCTGGCCGTCGATGACATCAAGCCGCCGGACGCAATCTGGATCGGCTTCGCGCAGGCGCTGTCGATGATCCCCGGGACGTCGCGCTCGGGTGCGACCATCATGGGCGGATTGCTGCGCGGCCTGTCTCGCTCCGCCGCCACCGAGTTTTCATTTTTCCTGGCGATTCCCACCATTCTCGGCGCGACCGTCTTGGAGCTCTACAAAGCGCGGCACTCTCTCGCCTACGATGACTTGGCCGTCATCGGGGTCGGTTCCGTCGCTTCCTTCATCAGCGCCGCATTCGCCGTGCGGGCCTTGATACGCTATGTCAGCGGCCACAATTTCAAAGTCTTCGCCTGGTATCGGATCGTGTTTGGATTCGTCATCCTCGCGACCTGGCAACTCGGCTGGGTCAAATGGTGAGCCTCGGGAGCTGGTCTGAATACTCAGACCGGCTCCCGGGCGTGCAGCCCTTCTGCAAGCCGCTCTACAGGGCGGCGCTTCTGACCCTCGTGCTGCTGGCACCCTTCACGGCGCGGACGGCGGAGTTTCGGGCGGGAGCATTGGTCGTGAGCGGAGTGTGGGCGCGCCCCACACCGCCGGGTGCGAGCGTCGCGGCGGTTTATTTCTCGATCACCAACTCGAGCTCGCACGCCGACAGCTTGATCGCCGTCGACAGTCCCATCGCGCAGAAGGCGCAAATGCATGAGAACCATCTGGAGCACGGAATGCTCGAGATGCGGCCGGTGACGGCGGTGGAATGTCCGCCGGGCGCGACCGTGACGAGCGGACCCGGCGGCCTGCACGTGATGTTGTCGGGCCTCGCCCACCCACTGACCGCCGGCACCGCATTTCCGCTCGTGATGCGGTTTCGCGATGCGGGAGTACTCACCGTGCAAGTCAGCGTGGAGGCGCGAGAGTGAGCGGCGCCGCGGTGGGCGGCACCGGACTATTGGGCGGCGCCGGAGTGGGCGGCGCGGCCGCGCTCAGCGTTTACAGCACCCAGTCGGTCGATATCGCGCATCTGATCCAAGTGGCGTTGACCCCGATTTTCCTCATCTCGGCGATCGGCGTGACGCTCAATGTGCTCACCAGCCGCCTGGCGCGCATCGTCGATAGGGCGCGGGCGATGGAGCGTGAAGGACGGGATCTGCACGGCATGCTGCGGGTGCTGGAGCGGCGCGCATACTACATCAACGCCGCGATTACACTCATCACGCTCTCCGCGCTGTTCATCGCGCTGGTGGTGGTAATGCTGTTCGTCAACGCCTTCTTGCGCTGGGACTTGTCGGCATTCATCGCCTGCATGTTCATATTGTCGATGCTGTCGCTGTGCGCGGCATTGCTGGCTTTCCTCATCGAAGTGCGCATCGCAACCACCACGTTGACGATCGGCATCAAGGCGGCGGTGCGTCACAAAGAGTGAGGGCCCGGGCCCCCAGGGATGGCGAGGCAGCAAAAAAGCCAGCGTCCGTGCCGGTAAGATCCTAAAATTGCCGGATGTGAATGCGTCGGAGAACCCTATGCACCGGATTTTTGCGATGCTTGTCGTACTCGCCGTGCTGGTCGCCGGGCGGATCGAACGTGCCGACGCCCAGGGATATCCCGGCGGCGGTCAGATGCCGGGCCGGGGTGGAATGACCCAGCCCGGCCCGCCGGAGGACATCAGCACGCCGACGCCGACCGAGAAGCCCGATGCGGCAGCCAAGAAGGCCTTCAATGCCGGCGTCAAATCACTGAAAAAGGCGCATGAATACGAAGAGGCCGCCGCCAAGGCCGCCAATCCCGACAAACGGGCCGGTGCGCTGGAGAAGGTCGGCGATGCCTACAATCGCGCCCTGGATCAATTCACCGAGGCGCTGAGCAACAAGGGCGATATGGTCGAGGCCTGGAATTACGTGGGCTACGTGCATTTGCGGTTGGGCGCCTACAACGAGTCGATCGACGATTACAACCATGCGCTCGCGTTGAAGCCGGAGCTGCTCGAAGCGGTCGAGCATCGCGGCGAGGCTTACATGGCGGTGGATCGATTGGAAGAGGCCAAAGCCGCCTACATGGATCTATTCAATCATGACCGGCCGCTGGCGGATCAATTGATGGTCTCGATGCAGGCTTGGCTCTCGAGCCACCGCGCGGCCGCGAATGGAATGCGCGCCGCGGATATCGATTCCTTCGACAAATGGTTGCAGGAGCGTGACGGCATCGCCAAGCAGACCGCGTCCACCGGCTCCTAGCGCGCGCTCTCCTCGTCGAGGAGGTCGTGAGTGCGCCGGGCGATGACGATGACGGGATCCAATTCCTGCGTGAAGCTCGAATCCACCGTCTTCGGCGGCACGATATCGATGAGCCCTTGACCGGCGCATAGCACGGCGAGGCTGACGTTCAGCATCACGGTCAACGCCGCCGACAACAGCCGCGAGGTGCCGCCCGGCGTCACGATGGGCTCGTCGTCGGTTTCGACGTTCGGCGGCTGCCGGGTGCTCTCGCTGCTCGCAATCTCGCCGATGAGGCCGCCCGCGCACAGCAGCGCGAAGGCGTAGGCGGTTCGCTCGAGGGCGAGTTCTCCGGGGAAAGCGGACATCAAGGCGAGCACGATGGCGCCATCCAAGCCGAGAATGAAACCGAATCTCAAGACCGGGTCGGCCACCGGCGCGGTTTCGGCGCTGAAGCCCCGGTCCGTGCCGGCGGCGATGGTATCGCCCTGCGCCTTCGATGCGAAATGATGCAGGATCAAAGAGGCCGACAAGCGCACGAGGGAACCTATGCCCGCGATGGATAGAATGACGACGAACTCGAACATACGTGCTCCACTACTTATGTTCAGTAGTTGACGGTAGATTCCCCTCGCAGCGCTGCGACGTCGTTCTCAAAGATGCAGATTCCCTTGCGAGAGTCGGGAGGCCTGTGGCGCAATTCACAATCGATACGCGCGCCGCGCTCCATTGTGGGGCGCCCTGGCGACGGCGATCATCAGTCAGGCAGGCTCTCACCGGCCGCCGGGGTCGTTTCCGCGCCTTTCAAAGCGTCGATCTCCGCTCGCAGGCGCTCCACCATTTTCTCGAGCCGGCTCACGCGCTCGCTCAAGGTGGCGGCACCCGCGCCGCCTCCCCGCGAGTCCGTCACGCCGGGCTCGTCAGCCGCCACTTCCACCGACTCGATTGCGCCGGAGAACAAGTGGGCATAGCGGTATTCGCGGGCGCCGGCCGCGCGCTGCAGGCGGGCGATGAAGGGACCGTCCTCACGCGTCAGCAGATTCTCGAGCGTGGCTTCGACCTGGGCTCCGTCCGTGAACTCGCACAACCGATTGGTACGCGCCCGCAACTCTCCGGGCGTCTGCGCGCCGCGCAGCAACAGTACGCAAACGATGCCGAGTTCCTGTTTGGAGAACTTCAGCGACCCGAATTCCGTGTTGCAAAAGCGGTGCTTGTACTTTGTCACTCGCCCGCCGTAACCGGCGGACTTGTCGCTCACCAGGTATTTCCTCATCAGCACATCCACCGCTTGCTGCACCTCGGCTTCGGTCAGTTCGAGCACGGGGTCGCGATTGGTCTTCTGGTTGCAGGCATTGGTGAGAGCATTGAGCGACAAGGGGTACTGATCGGGGGTCGTGATTTCCTTCTCGATCAGACAGCCGATGACGCGCGCTTCATTGGGGGACAATTCAATATTCATATGTAGCTTCCAGTTGAGCGCCAGTTGTTTTAGGGTAGCGCCTACGCGCCTCCGACTTAGGCGACATCGTCGCCGCGATTGCCGCTCGAGTCAGACGGGCTCATAGGCAGCTTTAGCGGCTGCCCAAGAACACAAAGGATACTCTCTAATGAAAACCAAAGCCGCCGTTGCCACCGCAGCCCGTAAACCCTTGGAAGTGATCACCGTGGATTTGGACGGCCCGAGAGCGGGGGAGGTCCTCGTGGAAATCAAGGCGAGCGGCGTTTGCCATACGGATGAGTTTACTCGTTCGGGCGCGGATCCCGAGGGCTTGTTTCCGGCGATTCTAGGTCACGAAGGCGCCGGCATCGTCGTCGATGTGGGGCCCGGGGTGGCCTCGCTGCGCAAGGGCGATCATGTCATTCCGCTTTACACCCCCGAGTGCCGGCAATGCAAATCTTGCACGTCGCAGAAGACCAATTTGTGCACGGCGATTCGCGCCACTCAGGGCAAGGGCCTGATGCCCGACGGCACGAGCCGCTTCTCGATCGGCAAGGATCTCGTCCACCATTACATGGGGTGCTCGACGTTCTCCAACTTCACGGTTTTGCCTGAAATAGCGTTGGCGAAAATTCGTGAAGATGCTCCCTTCGACAAGGTGTGCTACATCGGTTGCGGCGTCACGACGGGTATCGGCGCCGTGATCAACACGGCCAAGGTCGAGGCCGGGGCGAATGTCGTGGTGTTCGGTCTCGGCGGAATCGGGCTCAACGTCGTGCAGGGTGCACGCATGGTCGGCGCCAACAAGATCATCGGCGTCGATTTGAATCCTGGCCGCAAGGCGCTGGCCGAGAAATTCGGCCTGACGCATTTCGTGAACCCGAAGGATGTCGGCGGCGATCTCGTCGCTCACTTGGTGGCGCTCACCGACGGCGGCGCGGACTACAGTTTCGAATGCGTCGGCAGTGTGGAGTTGATGCGCCAGGCTCTCGAGTGCTGCCATCGCGGATGGGGCGTGTCGGTGATCATCGGGGTCGCCGGCTCGGGCAAGGAGATCAGCACCCGGCCGTTTCAATTGGTGACCGGAAGGGTGTGGAAGGGTACCGCATTCGGCGGCGCGCGCGGGCGCACCGATGTGCCGAAGATCGTCGATTGGTACATGGACGGCAAGATCAACATCGACGACCTGATCACCCACACCATGCCGCTCGACGACATCAACAAGGCTTTCGACCTGATGCATGCGGGCGAATCTATTCGCAGCGTGGTGCTCTACTCGTGAGCGCGCTCAGCATCGTGTCGGAGCACCCGTGCTTCGGCGGTGTGCAGCGTTTCTACAAGCATGAATCCCGCGAGGTACGGGGCGCGATGAAATTCTCGGCCTTCGTGCCGCCACAGGCCCGGAGTGCGAAGGTACCGGTGCTCTATTTCTTGTCGGGCCTCACGTGCACCGAGGAGACATTTCCCGTGAAGAGCCACGCGCAGCAAATGGCCGCGGAACTCGGCCTGATGCTTATCGCGCCCGACACCAGTCCGCGCGAGCCGCGACTGCCCGGCGATGCGGATAGTTGGGATTTCGGCTACTCCGCGGGCTTTTATGTGGACGCCACGATGGAGCCGTGGTCGAAATATTATCGGATGTACAGCTACATCACGCGGGAGCTCCCGCCTCTGATCGCCGCCGAACTTCCCGCCCGGACGGATGCCGTTGGAATTTTCGGTCATTCGATGGGCGGCCACGGCGCGCTGGTCTGCGCCTTGCGCAACCCCGAGCAGTACAAATCGGTGTCCGCGTTCGCGCCCATCGCGGCGCCGATGCAATGCGAGTGGGGCAAGAAGGCGTTCGGCAATTATTTGGGACCCGACATCGAGAGCTGGCGCGAGTACGACGCCACGGAACTGGTTTCACGCCGGCCGATACCCCGCAGGATTCTCATCGATCAAGGCGCCGGCGATCAATTCTTGGCCAAGCAATTGCTGGTGGAGAAATTTTCCGCTGCGGCCGCGAAGTCGGGGCAGGAACTCGAGTTGAGGATGCAGCCGGGTTACGATCACGGCTACTACTTCATTCAGACCTTCATCGCCGATCATCTGCGGCATCACGCAGAGCGATTGAAGGGCTAGGCCGCTCGAGGCCCGCGAGCGTCGCCGTCAGCGCACCAGTACGAGCGGTTCGGAAGTGATGCGACCGTCGAAATCGGTCCACACATGCTGCGCGAAGTCGTAGAGCTTGCAACTCCGCACGGTGTTCCAGTAGTACCGCCAGGTGAACACCTCGGAGTTGAGCCTCTCATCCAACGTGGCCGAGAGCCGGGCTTGGGCCTCTTTGAGGCGGTAGAGCGGGATTCCCATATTCACGTGATGGGCACCGTGCTCGAGAATGTAGTGAATCAGGCCGTCGAGCGGGCGCATCAACTTGATGTGCACAGTCGTCGTGGCATAGCCGGCGTTCGCCGTCCATTCGTCGCGTCTCTCGTACCAGGCCACACGCGGATGCGTGTGCTGCACATAAATGACGAAACCCATCAAGCAATTCCAGATGAAGAACGGAATCACGAAGCCGAATAGCAGCAATGACCAGATGGACTTGCCGCTATACAGGCCCCACAAAATGAGGCCGCCGACCCACAGCGCCGCGAAGACCGAGACCAGCAGGCTGTCCCAGGTGTAGCTGAGGCGCCGGGTCGCCACATGCTTGCGGCCGGGGAAGAACAACTTCTTCCACCACATCTCCACCATGTAGTACACACCCTGGCCGACACCGCTGCGGTAGACGCGCTCGAGGAACCGGCGAATCCAGGGCAGTTTGGCGAACTCCGACGGCGAATAGGGCGTCCAGACGTAGTCCCGGCCCTTTAGATTGGTGAAGCCGTGGTGGGCCAGGTTATGACCGATCTCCCACAGGCTGTACGGCGTCAAAGAGGGCAGGAAAGCGATTCTCCCGATCCACTTGTTGAGCGTCTTGTTGGGCGTGTAGGAGCCGTGGCAGGCATCGTGTCCAATCACGAACAAGCGGGCGATCCACAGCGCCGCGACCAAGGAGGCGAATACTCTGATCCACCACGCGTCCACCACCAACAGACTTGCGATCGCCACGCCGAGCACCAGCCAATCGAGCAAAAACCACATGATCGGCGTCGCGATGCGGCGCTCGACCGTGAAGGGCTGCAGCAACTTCTGAAACTTGAAGCGCGATTTGTCGGGCGCCGGCCCGTCCACCGCGGGCGCGGCAGTGTCGGTGGCTTCGATCTCGAGCATACCGGTCTCGGGGTTACCCATCTCGGCTACGCTTTGCCCGGGTGTGCCGAGTTCTGGTGCGAAAGGTGAATGCATCCCATGAAGTATACGCTTGATCGGCCTTCAATCCCGCAATTGCATCACGCCGTTTCGGCGTCCGGCCAGAGCAGAACCGCCAGGTGTTCGCAGGCCTCGATGAGGGCCGTGGCGGCCTCCCGGGTGCTCGCGTCCAGACGACGATCGTGAGTCAGCAGCCAGGTGAGCCGGGCGCGCCGCGAGCGGGCGGAAGGCTCGCTATCGAACAGGGCCGGAAATAGGCCGAGCGCGTCGACGAATTCGCGCATTGCCGCGGTGGACGGCCCGTTCGGCGGCGGAGTCAGCAGTAACTTGAGCCAGGTCACACAGCGTTTAGCGAGTCCGGCGCGGGTAATCCCCAAGCTGGTGCGCCGCCGCGATTCCCCATCAGCCAGGGAATCGGCGAGATTGCGATAGCGCTCGACCGCCGATTCATCCGCCGGCAATGCCGGGCTTGCGTCCGATAAAACCGAACGCAGCAGATCCGCAAGCAGCAGCGACAACGACTCCGCCAGGAAACGCTGGCATTGTTCGGTGTCCGGCCGTGCCAATTGTTCCCATGCTAGGGGACCACCAACTCGTCTTGCGTTCGGTGACTTTGACATGGCTCCCAGTGTAACGGCTCCGCAGTTCGCCGCAACTATGTCGGAGTGCGATCCCGATCATTGACACACCGAATATCCGCAAAACAGGCGAGCCGCCGCGTCGACCGGCCGGCGCGGCCGCAAAATTTAATGAAAATGGAGGAATTTGCCTGGTCCGCGGCCTCCAGGCCGGCCCTATCATTGCGCCATGCAGCTACCCACCGCGCCCGCCGCCAAGCCCGTGACCCTGCGCGGCGATTACACCGCGGCCGGCGCCGATTTCGTGGTCGAGCAACGCTGGTCAGACTATACGCCCGACCAACATGCTCTCTGGTCGCGGCTGCTCGAGCGGCAATTGGCCATGGTCAAACGCCACGGCGCGCCGCAAGTGCTGGCGGGACTCACACATCTGTCGCTGGACGGGCGTATCCCGCGCTTCGATGCGGCCAGCCGGGCCTTGCGGCGCGCGACCGGCTGGCGGATCGTGGCCGTGCCGGGGCTGATCCCGGAAGCGCAATTCTTTGCGCATTTGGCCGAACGCCATTTTCCGGTGACGGTCTGGTTGCGCACGCCGCAGGAGATCGATTACCTGGCCGAACCGGACGTGTTTCACGACTTCTTCGGGCATGTGCCCTTGCTGTGCGATCCGGTGTTCGCGGACTTCGTGCAAGCCTACGGTGCGGCGGGGCGCAAGGCCGCCGCCTTGGGGGGGCTCAAGATGCTCGCGCGCCTCTATTGGTACTGCGTTGAATTCGGGCTGATCAAAACCGGCCGAACCGAAACTCGCCCGGAGCTGAAGGCCTATGGGGCCGGAATCCTGTCCTCGGCCGGCGAAACCGCGTTCAGCATCGAGGATCCGCGGCCGCACCGCATTGAATTCGAGCTCGAGCGGGTGATGCGCACCGACTATCTGATCGATGCTTATCAGCAGACGTACTTCGTGGTCGACAGTTTCGAGCAACTCTTCCACGCCGCCTATAGCCGGGATTTTGCCCCGATCTATCGAGCGTACGGCGATTCGCCGGCCTTCCGTCCGGACGCATTGCTGCCGACCGACGGCGTGCTGACGCGCGGCAATGCCCATTAGCGCCGACTTCACCCCGGGACTGTGCGTACCGCTGAGCGCGGGCGTACGGCGTATCGTCGCCGGCAATGCGGGCATGATGACCGGGCCGGGCACGAATACTTATCTGCTGGGTCTTCGCCAAGTCGCGGTGCTCGATCCGGGGCCTGCCGAGCCCCCGCATCTGGAAGCCATTCTGGCGGCCGGCGCGGGCGCCATCCGCTTCATCATCACCACTCACACGCATCCCGACCATTCACCCTTGACGGCCGAATTGGCACGCCGGACCGGCGCCGAGATCATCGGGCTGCCGCCGCCCGGCGACGGTCGCCAGGACATGACCTTCGCGCCGGACCGCGTGCCCGGCGACGGCGAGCGTCTGGCCGTCGGCGACGGTCCCTTGATCGCGATTCACACGCCCGGGCACGCATCCAATTGCGTGTGCTACCTGCTCGAGCAGGAGCGGCTGCTGTTCACCGGAGATCACGTGCTCGACGGCGTTTCGCCGGTGATTCTGCCGCCGGACGGGGATATGGGGGCGTACCTTCATTCCCTCGAGAAACTGCAATCCTATGACTTCGAACGCATCGCTCCGGGACATGGGGGTGTGATGGATCGGGGCAAGCGAGTGCTCGAGTTGCTGCGCGCGCACCGCCTGGCGCGCGAGGCCAAAGTGTTGCGCAGCGTGGACCGCTTGGGACCCGCCTCGCTCGAGGTGCTCACACCGGCCGTGTACGACGATGTGGCTCCCGACAGGCACCGATGGGCCCGCCTGACGCTCGAGGCGCACCTGATCAAGCTGGCTCGCGAAGGCCGGGTCCAGCATGACGATGGACTCTGGCAGGGCGGCCCCCGACGCGCATGACGGAGCGGCTCACCCTGGTGCTGCACGGTGTGAGCGTGCGGCGGGGCGGTCAATGGGCTTTGCGCGACATCTCCTGGACATTGCATCCGGGCGAGCGCTGGGCGCTGCTCGGTGACAATGGCGCCGGCAAGACGCAGCTGCTGAAACTGCTCGCCGGCGACGTGTGGCCGACTCCCGTGGCCCGCGCCGGGCGGGCCGGCAAGGAACGCGCCGCGCCGCAACGCAGCTACCGATTGGGCTCTCGTCCCGTCGATCTCATCGAGGCGAAACCGCGCATCGCGTACCTCGGCGCCGAGCAACAGGATAAGTATGTCCGCTACGGCTGGAATCTGCGGGTGGGCGATCTGGTGACGACCGGTCTGCATCGGACCGATTTGCTGCTGCGGCCGGCGACGCCGCTCGAGGCTCGGCGGGTTGCCGCGGCGCTGCGGGCATGCGGGATCACGCGCTATGCGATGCGCCACTATGCGAGCCTGTCCTACGGTCAGAAGCGTCTTGCTTTGCTGGCGCGCGCCCTGGTGCAACGACCGGACTGGCTGTTGCTGGATGAGTTCTACAACGGCCTCGACGCCGATTATCGGCGCCGCATCGATGCGGTGCTCGCCGCCGCGCGCGGCCGCGATCAGTCTTGGATCGCCACCGCGCATCGCGCGGCCGATGTGCCGGGAGGCACCCGGCGGATGCTGCTGCTCGAGGAGGGCCGCGTGCGCGCCGTGAAACTCATTCGTGCATCGGACCTCAAACGCCTCGCAGCCCGGGCCGGAGAACTCAAACCGCGCCGTCGTCGGGCCGCGGCGCGTACGGGTGGTACGGGTACTGCAACGGCCACGGGGGCTGCGGCCGACGTACTGCTGCGTTTGACGAACGTCGATCTGTACGTCGAGTATCGCGCCGTACTGCGCGGCCTCAACTGGCAATTGCGGCGCGGCGATCACTGGGCGGTGTACGGTGCGAACGGCGCCGGAAAATCCAGTTTTCTCAAATTGCTGTACGGTGACTTGTCGCCGGCGCATCGCGGCGGCAGCCGGGCTTCGTGGGGCGCTGCCGGGGGCGGACGAATCGAGCGGGCCGGCTTTGCCGCAGGCACACCGATCGCGGAGTGGAAGCGGCGGGTAGGCTATGTCTCGCCGGAGTTGCAGAGCGACTATGCGATCGACGTGAGCGTGGCGGAGCTGGTCGCGAGCGGCCGCCACGCGAGCATTGGGCTCGTGGATGCACCGACCGCGGCGGATCTCGCGGCGGCGAACCGCTGGCTCAGATTCTTCGGCCTCGCCGCCTGCGCCAAGCGCCGGCCGCGGGAATTGTCCTATGGGCAATTGCGGCGCGCGCTCATCGCGCGCGCGCTGGCGGGGGATGCGCGCATTTTATTGCTCGATGAACCGCTGACCGGTTTGGACCCGCGGCAGCGCGACCTCATGAAGCGCTTGTTGGAACGGCTGATGAAGACGCTGACGCTGGTCATCGCCGTGCACCACGCGGAGGATCTGCCGCGCGGCATGACCCGTGGATTGCGTTTACATAATCGGCGCGCGTTCGAGATAGATTCCTATTCTGCGACCTGAGTCGGCGGCGGCGGGCCACATTGCGCCAACACTGCGAGCCTCGAGGATCTGTCGAATGAGGAGCCGATTATGTCCCGGATCAGGGCTGCATTGATCGCCATCGGCGCAACGGCGCTCGCCGGTTGCGGACCTTCCGCGTATGCGGTTCGCCCGGTGCCGCGGATCGTCGCGGATAATGTCGGCAAGCCCATCGGCCGACTGCAGGAAGCCTTCGGCGATCCCCGCAAGATCGACACGACGCCGACCCGGCTCGTGTACTTTTGGTTTCTGCCGCAGAAGCCGGCGGGCGCGCCCATGGGATTCCATGGCTGTGAAATGGAAGTGACGGTCGATGCCCGCACGCTGCGCGTGTTGGGATATTCGCTGTCGAACATCGGCTGGTCCAAATGCCCCGAGGTCGAGCGCCGCATTCGCGTCGCGGAGCGCTGATCGGACCCGCGTTGCGCCGCATTGCTACAATGGCGGCCCGACCCATCGTGGGGCGTTTCGCGCATCCGGAGGCCGTTGTCCTTGCTGCCCATCTCGATTCTCATGATCGCCGTGCAAGTCGGCCTCATCGTGCACGTCCTCAAGACGGGGCGAAATATGGTGTGGATCATTGCCATCGGGCTATTGCCGCTGGTCGGCGCGCTCGCGTATCTGGTCGTCGAAATCCTGCCGGAACTCTCGGGCAGCAGAACCGCTCGACGCGCGAAGTCGGGCGTGACCCGAATGCTCGATCCCGACCGCGACCTGCGGCGCGCCGCCGCCGAGGTCGAGATCTCCGGCAACGTCGATGCGCGTCGCCGGCTGGCGGAGGAACTCATCGAGCGCGGCCAATTCGACGCGGCCCTCGACACGTATCGCGGTGGACTGAAGGGGATTTTCGAGCATGATCCGACCTTGCTGCTCGGATCGGCGCGGGCGCAATTCGCCAAGGGCGATTTTGCGGCGGCGCGCGCGACTTTGGAACGGCTGACGCAGCACAATCCTGATTTCAATTCCGCGGACGCACAGCTCCTGTACGCGAGGACTCTCGAAGCGCAGGACGTGCTGGAGGAGGCGGAGCATGCCTACGCGGCCGTCGCGCCCGCATTTCCCGGCGCGGAGGCCCGCCTGCGTTACGGTGCGTTGCTCAAGAAGCGCGGAAAACTCGAGGAAGCGCGGCGGGTGCTGCAGGACTTGCTGGATGGCGCCCGGCTCGGTCCCGCGCATTACCGCAAGGCTCAGGCCGAGTGGCTGGAGCGTGCGCGGCGCGAATTGCGATAGAATCATAGGCTCTATGCAGCGACTTCCAACGGTTTGGCGTGTTGCGCTCATTGCCGCGATTTCCGCGGCGGCGATGCTGTCGGCGTCGTGCGCGCGGCAAAAGGGCACGGCGCAGAAGCTCCTCGCTCAAATCGACTCGACGATCACCGCGGCGTCCGGGGAGGCCGTGAAGTACGTACCCGACCGATTGATGGAAGTGCAGACCGAGTTCGGCAGCCTGGAGGCGTCCTTCGACAAGCGGGACTACGCCGCGGTGGTTGCGGAAGCGCCCGCCGTGCTCGACGCGGCGGAGAAGCTCGCGACCGCGGCGGCCGTCAAGAAGGACGAGATCTTGAAGGCGCGCAGCGATGAGTGGGCCGTTCTCGCCGGGTCCGTGCCCGGCGACGTCATCGCGATCCAGGGCCGCATCGAAGCGCTCAGCAAGCCCTCGAGCAACAAGCTGCGGGCGGGCATGGACCTCACGGCGGCGAAGGCCGGCTTGAGCGATGCCGGGTCTCTCTGGTCGAAGGCGCAAGCCGCCTTCGCGGCAGGCAACATGGAGGAGGCGGTTACGACGGCGAAAGCCGTCAAGGCCGAGATCGATGTGTTGGCGGCCGCGTTGCAACTCGAACTCCCGCCGCCGACCGCGTCCTAGGGGGCCAAGGTCCCTTCGCTCACGATCACCGCCGCGCCGCCGATGTGCGCCGCGACCAGAGCGCCGTGCTCGACCTCGAGTTTCACCGTGACTTCTCCCGGCCGGTTCATCTGCCGCCCTTGGTAGCCGACGAAAGCGCTCGAATTTTTTTTGAAGTGACCCAAATCCCATAGATAGGACGCCAGCATCGAGTGCGCATTGCCGCTCACCGGATCCTCCGGAATACCGAGTGCGGGACAGAACATGCGCGATTCGGTCGTCAGCTCATCGGCCGTCCGATTCAAGGCGAAGACGAAGAAGCCGTCGGTACCCAATTCCGTCCCGAGGGCCAGCAGAGTTTCAAAGTTGGGCGCGAGCGCGTCGAGCATGCGGGGGTCGGCGATGGGAACCAGCAGCCGCGCGCTCCCCTTGCGGGCGATGCGGGCCGGCATGACATCGTGCAGCTGGGTTGCGGGCAGTTTGAGTGCCTCGGCGACGCGCAGAGTGATCTTGAACGGCAGCGGAGGTTCGAGTTCCGGCATCGTCTGGCGAAACTCGATGCCGGACTCCCGCGCCGTGACCTCGATGACCCCGGTGCCGGAATGCTGGCGGCACACGCCCATGCCGCGGCGGCCGAGGGCGAGTAGGACGGTGTGGGCGGCCACGGTCGCGTGCCCCACGAACGGCGATTCCTTGCGTGAATTGAAGAAGCGCAGACGGACGTCGTGATCCGCGTCATTGGCCGCGAACACGAACGCGACCTCGGCGTGAGAGAACTCCCGTGCAACGGCGAGCAGGCCGGCGTCCCCATACCCGTCGGCGTCGAGAACGACGGTCGCCGGATTGCCGGTGAAGCGCGTGCGCGTGAATGCGTCGACCTGAAAAATGCGCACGGACATCCTCGTGACGACGCCCATCGGTAAGACAGGCTAGTGCGGCGAGTTTTGCACGCCTGACCGCATGAGGCTACACTTCGTTGCATTCCCCATGTTCGCCCACGATCTGTCGGTCCAACTCGCGAGTGCCTGGCGCGACGCGAGTTGGGTCGAGATCGTCGCGGCCGTGCTCGCGGTCCTTTATCTCCTGCTGGCGATCCGCCAGCATCTCGCTTGCTGGGTGGCGGCTTTCGTCAGTTCCGTCCTCTACGTGTGGGTGCTGTTCGGCGCGCGGCTCTACATGGAGTCCGCGCTGAATGCGTTTTATGCCGGCATGGCGGTTTATGGCTATTGGCAATGGCGACGGGGCGGAGGCGGGGCGGGGCTTGCCGTCAGCCGCTGGCCGTTCGAGCGCCAACTCCTGGCAATGGCGGGCCTCGTTGCGCTATCGGTCGTCAGTTCCGTGCTGCTGCGGCGATTCACTCCGGCCGCGTGGCCCTTCCTCGATTCGCTGGTGACCTATTCCAGTGTCTTTGCGACCTTTCTGGTCGCCCGCAAAGTCTATGAAAATTGGCACTGGTGGCTGGTGATCGACTCGGTGAGCCTGTGCCTGTATTTCACGCGGCGCTTGTATTTCACCATGCTGCTCTTTGGACTGTATCTCGTGCTGATCGTCATCGGCATGCGTCAATGGCGGCGAACGCTGCATGCCCAAGACCATGCAGCGGACTGATCTTAAATCCCTGGCCGCCCGCTGCGTGCCCGGAGTGGGGCCGGTCGATATACAGATCCTCAGTCAGGGACCGGTGAACGAGACGTACCGGGTGATGCGCGACGGCATAGCCCATGCTTTGCGGGTGGCGGCGGTGAAAGCCGGCGATCCGGGGGTCGATCGTGAGTGGGAGGCACGCATCCAGGACAGCGCCGCTCGGGCCGGCCTCGCGCCGGCCGTGGAATACTGCGACCCCGAGCGGGGAATTCTGGTGTCGCGCTGGATCGAGGGGCGTTCTTTGACCGCCGCCCAGGTCCGGCATGAATCGAATATCCGCAAGGTCGCCGCGCTGCTGCGGCGGGTGCACGCGCTCCCCCTGCCGGAGCCTTCGCGCCGGGTGAGCCCCCGCGGCTGGATCGATTACTACCGAAACGCGCTCGAGCGGTCGGCGGCGCCTCGCGCGCGCGCAGAAGAACGTCCGCGTGCCGCGCTGCGCGCGGCGGCGGACGCGCGCTTGGCACGGCTCGCGGGGCTGCCGGCCGAGGGCCCGGTCCTGTGCCACAGCGATCTGCACACCCTCAATGTGCTCGACTGCGCACCCTCTTTGATCCTGCTCGACTGGGAATACGCTCACGTGTCGGACCCGTGGTGGGACTTGGCGGGATGGAGCGCCAACAACGACTTCGAGGCCGGATTGCGCGGGCGACTATTGTCAAACTACACCGGCCGCTCGCCCACGCCCGACGACACCGAACGCCTCGATGCCTTGTGCTGGCTGTACGACTACACCTGTTTGTTGTGGAGCGAGCTGTACGGTCCGCCCGCCGCGTGCGACGGCGTCCCGGGTCGCGCCCTGCAGATCGAGGCGCGCCTGCGTGAGCAACGATAGGTGCGCATCAGTCAGCCGGTCTTCTGGTCGCAGGGATCAAGTTCCGGCACACTAGGCCCTTACTTGCCCCAGCTTTGGCGAACGGAGAACTTAATGGCGCGGATGATCGTAGTGGACCGGGATGGCAAAGAACATGAAATCGATGCAAAGCCCGGTTTGAAAGTGATGGAGATCCTGCGTGAACTCGACTACGGGGTTGCCGCCATTTGCGGCGGCTTATGCTCCTGCGCCACCTGTCATGTTTACGTCGACGCGAACTGGGCCGGCAAGTTGCCGAAGCCGCAAAGCGATGAGCTCGAATTGCTGAAGGAATTGCCCGACTTCCGCGAGGCCGCGTCGCGATTGTCCTGCCAAGTGGATTTCACCGAGGCCCTCTCGGGCCTCAAGGTCGCCATCGCCCCCGATACATGACCGGCGCCGCGTGCGGCGGGCCGGGAACGGCCAACGGCGCCTATTTCTTCTCGGCCTGCCGCCGCACCGCCTCTTGGGCCGCGGCAATGGCTTGCGGATCGCCGAGAAATCGCCGGCCGATAGGCTGCAGCTGCTCGTCCAACTCATAGAGGATCGGGACGCCGGTCGGGATGTTGAATTCCACGATATCGGTCTCGGACATCATGTCGAGCATTTTGACGAGCGCCCGCAAGGAATTGCCATGCGCGACCACCAGGACGTTCTTGCCTGCGCGAAGTTCGGGCACGATGCGCGACTCCCAATAGGGCAGGACGCGGGACAGGGTGTCCTTGAGCGATTCTGCCGCGGGCAGCGAGGCCGGATCGACGTCGGCGTAACGGACGTCGAAGCGCGGGTGCCGCGGATCGTCGAGATCCAGCGGGGGCGGCGGTATGTCGTAGCTGCGGCGCCAGATCTTCACCTGGGCCTCGCCGTGCTGCGCGACCGTTGCGGCCTTGTCGAGTCCCTGCAGCGCGCCATAGTGGCGTTCGTTCAGTCGCCAGCTGCGCTCGACCGGCGTCCACATGCGATCGGTGGTGTCCAGAATCAACCATAATGTGCGGATCGCGCGTTTCAACACAGAGGTGAAGGCGACGTGCGCCTCGAGGTTCTCGCGCTGCAATTCACGTCCGGCCTGCACCGCTTCGCTGCGCCCCTGCTCGCTCAAGTCGACGTCGTGCCAGCCGGTGAACAGATTCTCGACGTTCCACGTGCTTTGGCCATGACGAATCAGGATCAATTTTCCGGTCATCGTGTGCTCCTATCTCCGAGGGTCGCGGCTATGGCCGCATAGCCGCGGCGAACACACCCTCGAAGAGCGTGGCCGGGATATCGCCACAGTGTATTTCCACCGTCAGGCGAATTCGCCCGCGACCGGCACGGTGCAGTATTTTGCGGAATTTGTCGATGTACTCGCCGCCGGGTGCCTCGACGCTGGCCCGAAACGGGCCTCGGACGGGGACCAGAAAACGCATGCTCGATTCCTGGATCACGGTATCGGCCGGCAGATCGCGCGCCGCGAGGTAGCGGGCGACCCACGCCCATCCACTGAGCACGCTGAGCGAATACAGGCTGCCGCCGAAGGCGGTGCCCTTGTCATTGGCGTTCGAGGCGAGCGGGGCGCGCAACACCACGCCGGCATCGTCGGCGCGTTCGACCTCGACTCCGATGTGCCGGGCGAGCGTGAATTCCCTGACGATGCGTTCCTGCAAGTAGTCGCGGCCGAAGCTCGAGCCTTGCTCGGTCATCGTCAAGCCTGCGCCACGCGCCGCAGCGCCTGCAGGGCGACGGAGAGCGTGGCGAAATCCGGCTGCGAACCGGTGCGCAAATCGACCACCACCCGTTTCAGCGATTCGACCGGCGCAGAACGCCGGGCCAGCCATTGGTCGACGCGCGCTCCGGCGTCGCGGCCCTTGCAGGTGAGCACAGCGCCGGTGATCTTGCGTTGCAATTCGTACAGATTGTCGCGCAGGGTGCCGCGCGCGACGGCCTGCCAATGACCTTCCGCGGCCAGGCTTTCGATCTGCTCCTTTATCCAGGTCAAGCCGATGCGTTCGCCGATGTCGAAATACGCCTTGGCGGCATAGCTCACGCTGGTGCGTGCGGCGGTGGCGACTTCGACCAGATCCAATGCGCACTGCAGGGTCTCGAGCGACGCGATGCGCGCGGCGAGCGGCTCGGGGACCTTCTCGAGGGTGAGCCGCGAGCGCAGCACGTCGAGCCGCGCCCGCTCGGTGACCCCGATGACGCCGTCGAGCTCGCGGTACAGCTCCTCGACTTTCGCGGCATAGCGCGATACCGCACGCTCGATGTCGAGATCGTCGCGGCGGTTTTCGAGCAGCCAATAGCTGATATGGCGCAGCAATCCGGTGGTTTGATACATGGCGGTGTACTGCACCGCCGCCGGAATTCGATTGTCGAGGGCTTCGATCTGCGCCCAGATGTCGCGCACCGCGAACACCTCGCGGGCGATGCTGTAGGCCCGCGCGATGGCGGCGGGATCCGCGCCGGTGTCATCCTGCGCGCGCACCGGAAAAACCGGGCCCATGCGATTGATCAAACTATTCGTGATCGCCGTCGCGATGATCTCGCGGCGCAGGCGGTGCCGTTTGAGGCGAGCCGCGAAGCGTTGCTGAATGGGCGGCGGGAAGTAGCGGATCAGTTCGACCGACAGGTACGGATCTTCGGGAACGTTGGAATTGATGAGCGATCGATACAGCCAGATCTTGCCGTAACTCAAGGTGACGGCGAGCTCCGGACGCGTGAGCCCCTCGCCGGCCTTGCGGCGTTCGGCGATCTCCTCCTCGGTCGGCAGAAATTCGAGCGAACGGTTGAGATCCCCCGAGCGCTCGAGAGCCCGGATGACGAACGCGCTTTCACTCAGGCGTTGTTTCGAGAGAAATTCGCCGGTGCTGATCGCCTGACTCTGCAGGATGTTGTTTCGCAGCACCAGCGCGGCGACATCATCGGTCATCCGCGCCAGCAGCCGATCGCGTCCCGCGCGAGTGATCTCGCCGGCGCGAACCGCGCCGTTCAATAGAATCTTGAGGTTGACTTCGACGTCGGAGCAGTTGACGCCGGCCGAGTTGTCGATGAAATCGGTGTTGAGGCGGCCGCCGCGGCGCGCGAATTCGATACGCCCGAGCTGCGACAGACCCAGATTGCCGCCCTCGCCGACGACCTTGCAGTTCAATTCGCGAGCGTCGACGCGAACCGCGTCGTTGCTCCGATCCCCCACATCGCCGTGGCTTTCGAGGGTAGCCTTCACATACGTGCCGATGCCGCCGTTCCACAAGAGATCGACATGCGCCCGCAGAATGGCCTTGATGACGTCGTTTGGGGTGACCTGGGCCGGCAACTCGAGCAGCACTTGCGCCTCGCGCGACAGGGTGATGCTCTTGGCGCTTCTCGAGAACACCGCTCCGCCCTTGGAGAGCGCCCGGCGCGAATAGTCGTCCCAGCCGGAACGCGGCAGCTTGAACAGCCGTTCGCGCTCCGCGAAGGAACGCGCCGGATCGGGCGCGGGATCGATGAAAATGTGCAGATGGTTGAACGCCGCCACCAGTTTGATGTGCCGCGTTTGCAGCATGCCGTTGCCGAAGACGTCTCCGGCCATGTCGCCTATCCCGGCGACCGTGAAATCCCGGCTCTGGATGTCGACGCCGAGTTCGCGAAAGTGGCGCTTCACGCACTCCCACGCGCCGCGGGCCGTGATCGCCATCTTCTTGTGATCGTAGCCGGCCGAACCTCCGGAGGCGAACGCATCGCCGAGCCAGAACTGGTATTGGGCGGAGAGGGTGTTGGCGATGTCGGAGAAAGTCGCGGTGCCCTTGTCGGCGGCGACGACCAGGTAAGCGTCGTCTTTGTCGTGGCGGACCACCGCGGGCGGGGCGACGATTTTGTCGTCGACGATGTTGTCGGTGATGTCGAGCAGACCCCGGATCAGGGTTCGATAGCACGCGATCACTTCCGCCTGCTGCGCTTCGCGCTCCGCGGGCAGTCGTTTGACAACGAATCCGCCCTTCGCCCCGACGGGAACTATCACGGTGTTCTTGACCTGCTGCGCCTTCATCAGCCCGAGAATCTCGGTGCGAAAATCCTCGCGGCGGTCCGACCAGCGGATGCCGCCGCGGGCGACATAACCCATCCGCAAATGCACGCCTTCCATGCGCGGCGAGAACACGAAGATCTCGAACAGCGGCTTCGGCAGCGGCAACTCGCGCAGCTGCCGGCTCTCGAGCTTGAACGAGAGATATTGCTTGAGTTCGCCCGACGGTTCCGTCTGATACGCGTTGGTCCGCACGCTCGCCGTGAGGGCGTTCCACAGCGCGCGCAAGATGCGGTCCTCATCGGAACGGGTGACTTTTTCGAGCGCGGCGCGGATTCGCGCATCGAGCCGGATCAGGAGGCCCGGCCGCGTCCTCGACGGGATCGCGGGATCGAATCGAGCCTCGAACAGGTCGGCCAACGATTTTGCGATGGCAGCGTGGTTCACGAGCACTTGCGCGATGTAGCCCTGGCTGAAGGGCAAACCGGTCTGCAGCAGGTAGCGGCAATACGCGCGCAGCACCGTCACCATGCGCCATTGGATGCCGGCGATGAGCGTCAGCTGATTGAAGCTGTCGCTGTCCATCCGGCCGGTCCACACCGCGCTGAACGCGCTCTTGATGTCGCGCTGCAGCGCATCGAACTGCGTCACCGCGGCCGACTGCATCACGAGTTCCAGGTCTTGAATCCAGGCGCGCCGCTGCTTGGAGAACTCCAATTCGTAGGGCCGCTCGGCGATCACCTTGAGTCCCATGTGCTCGAGCATGGGCAACAGGTCGCAAATCGGGATGGCGTCCTGACCGCGGAAAATCTTCAGGAACAACCTGTCCTTGCGCCGGGGCTCGGGTCGATAAAGGTCGAGATGCAGCCGGGCCGGTTCCTGCGCGACGGTTTCGAGGAAGGACACGTCGAGCGCCGCGGCATCGCCGCTGAAGTCCTCGGTGTACGCCGCCGGGAAAGCCTGGGAATACTCGTCGAACAACCGCAGGGCATACGCCTCGTCGAAGCGTGCCAGCAAAGCCGTTCGGAAGGAGTCCGACCAGGATCGCACGGCGGCGGCGACCCGCCGTTCCAGGGCGTCCGCATCGATGCGGATGTCCTCGCTCGGGCTGGTGCGCGCGACCAGGTGAATGCGGGCGAGGTTCGACTCCGCGATTTGCACCTGCGATTCCATACTGGTGGCGACCAGCGTTTCGCGGATGACATTCTCGATGCGCCGGCGGACTTGGGTGTTGTACTTCTCGCGCGGCACGAACACGAGGCAGGACACGAAGCGCCGAAACGCATCGCGCCTGAGCAGTACCCGCACCCGCGGGCGTTCCTGCAACCCAAATATGCCGGCGACGATGCGGGTCAATTCCGCGACGCCGGCTTGAAACAGTTCGTCGCGCGGAAAAGATTCGAGGATGTGCTGCAGCGCCTTGCCGTCATGGCTGTCGGGGGCGAGTGCGAAATGCTCCATCACCTGCGCGACCTTGTGGCGCATCAGCGGAACTTCCCGCGGGTCGCTGTTGTACGCGGCGGACGTCCACAGTCCCAGGAAGCGCCGCTCGCCGACCAAGCGGCCGCGCGGGTCGAAGTTCTTGATCCCGATGTAGTCGAGGTAACCGGGACGGTGTACGGTCGATTCCAAATTCGCCTTGGTGACGAGAACGATGTCGCGGGAGCGGCTCTGGCGGCGGATGTCGCTGGAACGGATGCGGTTCTTGCTCTGTGGCCTGCGGTGACCGCGGCGCAGAATGCCGAGACCGGTGGCCTCGACCGGCGCCAAGGATTCGCGCCCCTTACGTCCGCGCAGACGGTATTCACGATAGCCCAAGAAAGTGAAATGCCGCTTCTCCATCCACGCGAGCAGTCCCAAGGCCTCGTTCAGATCGTTCGGGTCGAAGCGCGCACCGCCCGCGCTCAAATCCTGCGCCGTCAGGCGCAGAGCGCTCTGCATCTTGCTCCAATCGGCGCATGCCACCCGAACGTCGCGCATGCTGCGCTCGATCTGCTCGCCCAAGGATTCGAGCGCCGCGGGATCGACGATGCGGTCGACCTCGATGTGTTGAAACGATTCGAGCCGCTGCTTGGCGGCCGATTCACCGCGCGGCTGCACGCTCTGCAAGGTGCCGGACCGGTCCCGCGACACGGCAAATATCGGATGAGTGAGAAAATGCAGGGTCAGCGACCGCTGCGTCAATGCGAGGTTGATCGAATCGACCAGAAACGGCATGTCGTCGTTCACCATCTCGATGACGGTGTGCGGCGAGGTGAATCCGTGCTCGCGCAGAGTCGGGTTGAAGACCCGGACCAGCGCGGATCGTCGGCGCCGCTGTGCGAACAGCAGATGCGACAGCGCGGCGCCGGCAAGCACCGCAGGGTCGCGGCCGCGCAAGTCCTCGGCAGCGACATTGGCGTAATAGCCTTGCAGAAAGCGGCGCCAATCCAGATAGCGGAGCGACTTGGGCGGCCGCACGGCGGATCGCGCCACGGCGGAGACGATCTTGCGATGTTGTTCCGAGGAAGCCTGATACATGGCGGCGATATTCCGGGCGGTATTCCGCGGTGTTATTGCGGCTTCTCGAGATCGGCGATGACGGCGCCCAAGAAACGGCATGCTTCGCCGCCGGTGATGCAGCGGTGGTCGAAACTCAAGGACAGCGGCATGCGCCGATGGGCGTGGACCGCGCCCCCGACGACCACGGCGTCCGCGCGCACCTTGCCGACTCCGAGGATGGCCACGGCGGGTGGAACCACCAGTGGGGTTCCATAGCGGCCGGCGAGGGTGCCGAAATTCGACAGCATCATGGTGAAGTCACCCAGATCCTCCGCCGGCGTGCTGCGCCGGTGTGCGGCCTCCTTGAGCCGTGCCACTTCTGCCCGCAGTGCCGCCGGACTCTTGTTCTCGATGTTGCGCACCACCGGGACGATCAAGCCGCCCGGCGTGTCCACCGCCACGCCCAAGTCGATGTGGCCCAGCAAGATTCGCGCTTGCGCCGCCGGATCATACCAGGCGTTCAATGCGGGTTCCGTTCGCCAGGCAACGATCATGGCGCGCATGATGCGTCCCATGTAATCGCCGCCCTCGGTCCAGTGATGGATGTCGGCGTCATCGCACACGGTGCTGCCGGCCACCTGATCGCGCGACTGTGACATGCTCTGCGCCATCGCGCGCCGCACACCGCGCAACGGCTCGACCTTGCCGTCGCCCGGCGTCGCCAGCGTTGATAGAGGCGGCGCCGGCATCGATAAAGGCGTCGCCGGAACGTTCGCGTGCTGCAATACATCGTCCACCGTGATCAGGCCGGCCCGCCCGGTGCCGGGGATTCGGGTGAGGTCGACGCGCAAGCGCCGGGCGAGCGCACGGGCCGCCGGCACGGCGCGTGCGCGTGCATCGCCTGTGCCGCGCGGAGCGCCGCCCGGCACCGCCGCGTCGACGAATTCTTGCTCGCTCGTGGCGGCCATGCTTCCGACCACGGTGCCGGAATCGAAGTCGATGAGCGGCGCACCGGTCGGCAGGATGTCGCCGGGCGCGCCGCGCAGCGCCGTCACGATGCCGCTGCACGGCGCCGGGACCTCGACCACCGCCTTGGCGGTTTCCACCGATACCATGGGTTGATCGCAGCGCACGTGATCGCCCACCTTGACGTGCCACTCGATGATCTCGGCCTCGGCGAGACCTTCGCCCAAATCGGGCAGCTTGAACGTACTCATGAAGCGGCCTCGTCGATCGTGAATTGCACCGCGTCGATGATTCGCTGCACGCTCGGAATGTAATCGTGCTCGAGTTTGAACAGCGGCATGATGGTGTCGAAGCCCGCAACGCGCTGAATCGGCGCGTGGAGATCGTAGAGACCATGCTCGGCCACCAGGGCCGCGATCTCGGCGCCCACGCCGACGTTGCGGGCGGCTTCGTGGACGATCACCAGCCGGCCGGTTTTGGCCACCGACTCGAGAATCGTGTCGATGTCGATCGGGCTCAAAGTCGCCAGATCGATGACCTCGGCGCTGATGCCCCGGTGTTCGAGTTCGGCGACGGCGCGCAGCGTTTCGAGGGTCATGGCTCCCCAAGTGACCACGGTGACGTCGCTTCCTTCGCGTAGCGTGAAGCAGACATCGAGCGGCAAGGCCCGGCCGTCGTCGGCGACCTCCTGGCGCACCGCCCGGTATAAACGCACAGGTTCCAAGAAGATCACCGGGTCCGGATCGCGAATGGCCGCCAGCAACAGCCCGTACGCGCGCGCCGGCGAGGACGGACACACGACACGGATACCCGGGATGTGGCAGAGCAGGCTTTCAGTGCTCTCCGAATGATGCTCGGGGGCATGGATGCCGCCGCCGTGCGGCGTCCGTACGACCACCGGACAGGAGAGCCTGCCGCGGGTGCGATTGCGCATCCGCGACATGTGATTCACGATCTGATCGAGCGCGGGATACAGAAATCCCATGAACTGGATTTCCGCGACGGGTTTGAGACCGTGCGTCGCCATGCCGACGGCCATGCCGGCGATGGTCGCTTCGGCGAGCGGAGTGTCCTGCACGCGATCCTTGCCGAAGCGTTCCTGCAACCCGGCGGTGGCTCGGAACACTCCACCGTTGGTGCCGACGTCTTGACCGATGACGACGACGGTGTCGTCATGCCGCATTTCCCAGCCATGCGCCAAGGCGATGGCTTCGACCATGGTGATTGCCGCCAAGGGAGTCAGTGCCCGCTGGCTTTCATGCCGTATCTGCGGGCCACCAGGCGTTGCTCGTGCAGGCGCGCCGGCAATGCCGCGAACAGATGATCGAACATCGCATCGGTCGATTCTCTGTCGGTCGCGAGGTATTCGCCGACCGCGGCATCGACCGCGCGGGCGCTGTCCTCGAGCAGCGCCTGTTCCCGTGCGTCATCCCACAATCCGGCGCGGACCAGATATGCCCGTATCCGCAGCAGCGGTTCGAGCCTCCAAGCCTGCGCGACCTCGTCCGCGGACCGATAGCGACCGGCGTCATCCGCGGTGGTGTGATCGCTCAGCCGATAGGTGAGGGCCTCGATCACACTCGGGCCCGCGCCGCTCCTCGCGGCATCGAGCGCAGCGGCCACCACGTCGCGAACGCCGAACACATCGTTGCCGTCGACCTGCACGCCGGGGATGCCGGCGGCGACGGCCTTTTGCGCCAGGGTCTTCGCGGCCGTCTGCACCGCCACGGGAACGGAGATGGCCCAGCCATTGTTGACCACCATGAACACCACCGGTAAAGCGCGGGCGCCGGCGAGATTGAGTGCTTCGTAAAAGGCGCCTTCGGAAGTACCGCCGTCTCCGATGTAGGCCAGCGCGCATCGAGGTTCGCCGCGCACCTTGAATGCCATCGCGGCGCCCGCGGCATGCAAGGTCTGAGTGGCGATGGGCACGCACCACGGGAAGTCGTGGCGCGGAATGGCAAAATCGCTGCCACGCTCATCGCCACCCCAGTACACGAGAATCTCCTTCATGGTCACGCCGCGCCATAGCTGAGTACCGAATTCCCGGTACACCGGCGCCAGCACATCTGCCGGCCGCATGGCGGCGCCGACGCCGACGTGCACAGCTTCATGCCCCAGGCAGGAGGGGTAGGTTCCAAGTTGTCCGGTGCGCTGCAGATTCACGGCTTTTGCATCGAACACTCGTACCAGAGTCATCGCTCGATACATTTTGAGGATCTCGCCCGTGTCCCGCGCGAACGGCGGCAGCGGCGCGGCAGCCACGCCCTCGGGATCCAAGATCTGCTGATAACGAATCTCGAATTCGGCGACGGTTTTCATGCGGGAATTATACCGAACACCGACTCCGAGTGACCTTGGCACGGAGAATTTGAACCATCGCGGTTTTTGGTGAGTCGGGGAAGCCAATGGCATACAGCGAGTGTCTGGCGGGTCCTCCGGTCCTGACGGCATTGGTAGCCTGCGGACAACGACAAAGGCAGCAGTTGTCCGCAGGCTACCAATGCCGTCAGGCCCTGTGGACCGTTACAGGCACACGCTGGTAGTCATCGTGTTCAGAGCCAACGGACAGCGCGATGGGTCATTCTCGGTGCGAAATACTAGGGACGGTGTTCGCCGGTGAGGTATTGTTGGGTTTGCATTTCGATGAGACGGCTTGCGGTGCGCTCGAACTCGGCTTGCAAGCGGCCGCCGCGATACAGCGCCGACGGCGGTGCGGCAGCGGACAGCACGAGCTTGACGCCTCGATCGTAGAACTCGTCGATCAGCATGATGAAGCGGCGTGCGGCGTTCTCGTCATCGTGAGTGAATACAGGGATGTTCGATAGGAACACCGTCGGGTACAGGCGCGCGATTTCGATGTAGTCGTTCTGGCTGCGCGGCCCTTGGCACAGTTCAGCGAAATCGAACCAGACGATGCCGGCGCCCACGGCCAGCGCTGTCATGGAACGGTCTTCTATTTCGAGAACGGTGCGCCCCGCGGCCGAGTCGCCGGCGAGCGCCGCAAAGCGTCGCTGCAGTTGTTCCGCGGTGGCGGCGAGCGTCGCATCCAAATAAGTCGGCGACTGTTCCAGTCGGCGCAGGCGATAATCGATCCCGCCATCCAGATGCACGACATCCACATGGGATTGCAGCAATTCGATCGCGGGCAAGAATCGCTGCCGCTGGAGACCGTCCTTGTACAGGTCCTTCGGCGGCGTGTTGGATGTTGCGACCAGGGTCACGCCGCACCGGAACAGGCCCTCGATGAGTCCGCCGAGAATCATCGCGTCGGCGATGTCTGCAACGAGAAACTCATCGAGGCAGATCACCCGTGCGCGTTCCGCCAGGCGCTGCGCCACGATCTCGAGCGGCTGTTCGCGGCGCGTGGCGTTGCGCAGTTCGGCGTGCACCTCGCGCATGAAGCGATAGAAGTGATTGCGTTCGCGCCGCGTGGTACGCAGCGACTCGTAGAACCAATCCATCAGCAGCGTCTTGCCGCGCCCGACTCCGCCCCAGAGGTATAGGCCACGCGGCGGCGACCGGCGATGCGCGGTGCCGGCGATCTTCGGCAGCAGGGGGAATCGACTGCGCAATTTGTCGACGAGCGAGTCCTCGCCGAGAGACGCACTCAGGCGATCGAGTCTGGCGGCCGCCTCACTTTGGGACGCATCGAACTCGAGCCGATGCTCGGCGACTTCGCCGCTCAACCGCATCGAGACCGACGGAAGTTCCTGGACCGCCACCAACGCTTTCTCTAGGCCGGCCGTACGTGCGATTCATGATCGTTCATAAATAAAAACGGCTACAAACTCTGGTAGTTGGGACCGGAACCGCCTTCCGGCGTCACCCAGGTGATCTGGCCGGCATACGGCTCCTTGATGTCGCACGCCTTGCAATGCACGCAGTTGGAGGAATTGATCTGCAATTTCTTGCCGCCGTTGCCGTCGGCGATCATTTCATAAACGTTCGCGGGGCAAAAATTCGTGCATGGATTCCCAAAGTCGGCGACGCAGCGCGTTGCGCAGACGGCCGTGTCGGCGACGTGCAGGTGCACGGGTTGATTCTCATCGTGGGTGGTCGCGGCAAAGAACACCGATGCCACCCGATCGCGCGGCGGAAGTTCGCGTTCGCCCCAATGCCGCTCCGGCGAGTCGTACTCGTTCAGCCGTTTGAGCGCGCTATGGTCGGCATGATTGGCCAGAGTCCACGGCAATTTTCCCATGGTCAGCGTTTCCAATCCGGCGTTGGCCAGGCCGACCCATAGTCCATGGCGGAATCCCGGCCGGATGTTGCGCACCTTGTGCAATTCCCGGCCGCCGGCAGATTCGCGCCAGCGCGCATCGAAGCCCGCGCTCGAGCCGCGTTCGACGAAGTGCGTGGCGGCGCACATCCCTGCGCGGATCGCCTGATGGATTCCCTTGATCTTGGGGGTGTTGAGCGTGCCTCCGGCATCGCCGACCAGCATCGCACCCGGCATTTCCAAGTTCGGCATGGATTGATAACCGCCTTCGATCACGGTGCGAGCGCCGGCGGCGATGATTTCCCCGCCCGCCAACAAGGCCTTGATCGTGGGGTGATTCTTGTACTGCTGAAATGCCTCGAAGGGCTTGAAGCGCGGATCCTCGTAGTCGAGTCCGACCACGAACCCCACATACACGCGGTCGTTGTCGAGGTGATAGAGAAAGCTGCCGCCGTAAGTGCGCGAGTCGAGCGGCCATCCCAAGGTGTGCTGAATGAGTCCAGGCTGCACGCGCCCGGGGGGCAGCTGCCACAATTCCTTGAATCCCAGCCCGTAGGTCTGCGGCGACTTGCCCGCATCTAGATTGAAGCGCTTGATCAATTGCTTCGAGGTGCTGCCCCGGCAGCCTTCGCAGAACAGGGTGATCTTGGCGTGGATCTCCGGGCCGAGCGCGAAATTTGGTCCGGGCGCGCCATTCCTTTCCACTCCCATGTCGCCGATTCGTACCCCCTTGACGGCGCCGGATTCATCGAAGAGCGCCTCGGCGGCGGCGAAGCCCGGGAACACGTCGACCCCGAGCTTCTCCGCCTCGGCGCCCAAGATCGGCACCAATTGTCCCAGCGAAATGATGAAGTTACCGTGATTCGCCATTTGTGGAGGGGTGGGCAGGCGGTAGCGTTTGCGCGGCGTCATGAACAGGAATTCATCGCGCACGGCCGGGATGCAAATGGCCGGCGCATGCGCGCGCCAGTCGGGCAGCAATTCATCCAGCGGCCCGGGCTCCAACACCGCACCGGACAGGGAATGCGCCCCCAATGCGGCGGCTTTTTCCAGCACGCACACTGTCAAATCCGGCCTGAGTTGCTTCAGTCGAATCGCGGCGGAGAGTCCCGCCGGTCCCGCGCCGACGATGGCAACCTCGTACTCCATGACATCACGCGGGTTTTCGCTCATCGCCATCGCACCTAAATTCCCGCGCTCGACCGCGGCGCCGGGTGATCCAAAAGGGCGCTAGTAGATCACAAACCGGTGGATCGCAAAACACGCCAGGAGGCGACGGTGCCGATAGTTTGTCGACGATGAGGGGATTTCCCCAATGGCGACGCCTTACTCAGTGGGGACACCATGTTGATAGGCCACGGACGCCGCTTTCCAGGACGGTCAACGGATTTGGACATGGTCAGGGCATGGACGCCCACCCCATGCCATGCCGCCGCGCCGCCGCGGTTTACATCAGTTCGAGCGCGATTGCCGTGGCTTCACCGCCGCCGATGCACAGGCTGGCAACCCCGCGTTTGCGGCCGCGGGCGCGCAGCGCGTGCAGCAAGGTGGTCATGATGCGTGCGCCGGTGGCGCCGATCGGGTGGCCCAGCGCGCACGCCCCGCCGTTGACATTCACTGTCGCGGGATCCAAGCCCAAATCCTTGATTGCCACCATGGGGACCGCGGCGAACGCCTCGTTGATCTCGTAAAGATCGACGTCCTTTGCCTGCCAATCGACCTTGGCCAGCACGCGCTGAATCGCGCCCACGGGCGCCAAAGTGAACCACTCCGGTTCGCGCGCGAAGCTGGCGTAACCCAGGATGCGCGCCAGCGGTTTCAAGCCGTGCGCGGCGGCGAAGGAGGAGCGCGCAAGCACGAGCGCCGCGGCGCCGTCGGATATGCCGGCGGAGCTCGCCGCGGTCACCGTGCCGTCCTTCTTGAAGGCCGGCTTGAGCGTCGGAATTTTCGCGATGTCCAAGGTCAAGGGCGTCTCGTCCTGTTCGACAAGCACCTCGCCCTTGCGGCTCTTCGCCGTGACCGCCGTGACTTCCGCGGCGAAAGCGCCGTTCTTGATCGCGGCCAACGCCCGCCGCACCGATTCGGCGGCGTAATCGTCCTGGGCCCTGCGGGTGAACTCATAGCGCTCCGACGTCGCCTCGGCGAAGCAACCCATGAGCTTGCCGTCCCACGGACTTTGCAAGCCATCGTAGAACATATGATCCAGCACTTCCTGGTTGCCCATGCGGTAGCCTGCGCGGGCTTTTGGGAGCAGGTAGGGCGCATTGGTCATGGACTCGAGACCCCCGGCGACGATGATCTGGGCGGAGCCTGCGAGAATCTGATCGGCGGCCAACATCACCGCGCGCAGCGCCGAGCCGCACATTTTGTTGACCGTGGTCGCAGGCACGCTCGCGGGAATGCCGGCGCCCAAAGCGGCCTGGCGGGCCGGCGCCTGGCCGATTCCGGCCGACAGAACGCAGCCCATGATGATTTCATCGACCTCACTGGCCGGTACTCCGGCGTCAGCGACGGACGCCCTGATCGCGGCCGAGCCGAGCTGCGGGGCCGTGAGCCCGGCGAAGACGCCTTGGAAGGCACCGACCGGAGTGCGGCGCGCACTCAAAATGACGACATGATCCGGGCTCATAGCGCTTCCGTGGTTTGGCGAAGGGGCGGATAGTATAGCCTCGATCAGGGGAATCACTGCGACGAGCTTACGGCGCCAAAGGCTCTCCCACGGCGCGGGCAATCAACTCCCGGCTGCGCTGCTTGGCCTCGCTCGCGGGCAGCACTGCAAGGATTTCAACGCGGATCGGCCGGCGACGAAAGGCCAGGCGTCCGGACGGCATCACCACTCGTGTGCCGTGAATGGCCATCGCCACCACCGGCATACCGGAACGCGCCGCGGTGGTGAATGCGCCGCCCAAGAACTTGCCGACTTGGCGAACCTCGTTGAATGTCCCCTCCGGAAAGAACACCAGAGACTGACCGGTGGCGGCGAGCTTCAAGACGCGGCGCGCATCGACGGCGCCTTTGTGGCGATCGAACCGCTCGACGAACTGCGAACCCAAGCGCCGCAGCAATAGGCTAGCTATTGGCACGCGCACCATCTCTTTCTTGATCACGAAGGCAAAATCCGGCGGCAATGCGGCGGCCGCGACCAAACCGTCGATGTAACTGCCATGATTGGCGACCACTACACAGGGCACCTTGGGCAGGCGCTGCAAACCGTCGACAGCGAAGGGAATTCCGACGACGCGTAGGAAGGCGCGCGAAAACCGGCCGGCGACCGCTCGGCGCGAACGCAGGCTCGGAAGGAACATATTGATTGCCAGCACGGTCAGCCCCATGACGCTGAACGTCACGAGGCAGTAGGCGGCGTACAAGGGATCGCGGATCGTACGCTGCATTATGCCCATTGCTTCTGTGATCTGGTTCTCCTTATGTTAATTCTTAACCGTACTGTGATTCTGGTCACGCCGACCTCAGAGCGGCTTTCGCATACTGATTGCCGATAGCGCGTACAGCACTATTTCGTGCGAACAACTACGCGGGAAACTATGGCGACGGCTCTCAAACGGACGGTTTATACACGCACCACGGGCACAGCGGTACCGGCTGTGCGCGAAGTGTCGGATCCAGCCTTGCAGCGCTTTCTCGACGCGGTATGGCTGGAGCGTGGCCTGTCGGCCAATACGCTCGCCGCGTATCGCGCCGATTTGACCGCGCTCGCCCGCTGGTTGGAGGAGCGCGACAGCGCCCTGCTCAAGGCGACTCGCATCGAGTTATTGGGATTCATTGCGGCGCGCGTCGAGGGCGGTTCGCGGCCCCGGTCGACGGCGCGGCAACTGTCGAGTTTTCGGCGTTTCTTCCGCTTCATGGTGCGCGAGGGATTGATCGAGGTCGATCCGACGGCGCAGATCGCCATGCCGAAAATCGGCCGATCCCTGCCTAAATCTTTGACGGAAGCCGAGGTCGATTCGCTGCTCGAGGCGCCGACCGTCTCCGACCCGCTCGGGCATCGCGACCGCACCATGCTCGAAGTACTTTACGCCACGGGCCTGCGAGTCTCCGAACTGGTCAGCCTGAAGCACAATCAGGTGAATCTGAACCAAGGCGTGATGCGCGTCCTCGGCAAGGGCAATCGCGAACGCTTGATTCCGCTCGGCGAAGAGGCTGTGCAGTGGCTGCAGCAATTCATGCAGGGTCCGCGGGTGGAAATCCTGCTGGAACGGCAGACCGATTACTTGTTCCCGACCCGCCGCGGCGATCGTATGACCCGCCAGGCGTTCTGGCACATCATCAAGCGCTATTCCAAGAAGGCCGGCGTGGAGAAAGAGTTGTCGCCGCACACGCTGCGGCACGCATTTGCAACGCACTTGCTCAATCACGGCGCGGATCTGCGCGTCGTGCAGATGCTGCTGGGCCACAGCGATCTGTCGACCACGCAGATTTACACCCATGTGGCGCGCGAACGCTTGAAGGAACTGCACTCGCAGCACCACCCGCGCGGCTAGTGTCCGCGCGGCAGCGCAAGCGGCGATCGCCCGTCTGCTAGAATTCCTTGAACCTCGGCGTTGCCGCGGGGTCGAACCAGTCAGTCCCGCCAGAGAGCTTTGAGCATGAGATTCCCCGCCTTTCTTTTCGCGATGATTTGCGCCTCGAATGCGGGGCTGCCGACGGCGACCGCCGCGCCGGCGCACCCGGCGTCCACCGATCAGGCGCCCGCTTCGGCCGTTCCCGCGGCGCCGGCGGCCGCCGACGCTGGCGCGGATCCACGCGTCGCGCTGCTCAAGCTGTTGCCGGCCGGCTCGAAGCTCGAGGATTTGCGGCCGGCGCCGATTCCCGGCATGTACGAATTCACGCAAGGGGCGGAAGTCAGTTATCTGACCGCCGACGGCAAGTTCTTCATCGACGGCAATGTGTACGACATGAAGTCGCGCGCCAATCTTACGGAAGAGCGCCGCACCCAAGCGCGCCAGGCAATGATCAACGCCGTGCCCGAATCGCAGATGGTGATCTTCGCGCCCAAGAATCCGCTCTACACCATCACGGTTTTCACGGACGTGGATTGCGCCTATTGCCGCAAATTGCACAGCCAGATCGCGGAACTCAATCGCTTAGGGGTACGCGTTCGCTACATGTTCTATCCGCGCACGGGGCCGAACACCGAAAGCTGGAGGAAAGCCGAAGTGGTCTGGTGTTCGACGAATCGAAACGAAGCTTTGACGCGTGCCAAAGCCGGCGGCCAGCTGGATATGAGCAAGACCTGCGGCGCTACGCCCGTCGCGCGCGAATATGAGTTGGGCCAGAGCATCGGCGTGCGCGGCACGCCGGCGATCGTCACCGAAAACGGCGACTACATCGCGGGATACATGCCGCCCCAAGAACTCGTCCAGGAGTTGAAGGATCTCCAGCTCGCTAAGCGCTGAGGCCCGCGCTCCAGGAGCGCCGCCGCCGCCGCTCAGCGCTCCAGCAGCTTGAGCTTCTCCGGCACGCCTTCCCACTGCTTGGCATCCTCGGGTGCGTCCTTCTTTTCGCTGATCACCGGCCACTTCTTCGCGAGTTCGGCGTTCAATGCGAGAAAACTCTCCTGGCCATCCGGAATCTCCTCTTCCGAATAGATGGCCTCCACCGGACATTCCGGTTCGCACAACGTGCAATCGATGCACTCATCGGGATCGATCACCAGAAAATTCGGGCCTTCGTGGAAACAGTCGACCGGGCAGACCTCGACGCAATCCATGTATTTGCACTTGATGCAGCTCTCGGTGACCACGAATGCCATGACTTACCCTTTAAAAAATGATGAGTTGTAGCGAAAGATTTTTGAGGCGGTGAACGAAGCTTCGTATTCTGCCACAGGCGCAAATCGTGGTCGCGTGCCGGTGTGATGCTCCGCCGCCACGCCCCTCGGCCCAACCACCCTCAGGATTTTAACCGCCGGTTCAATTCGACGAAATGGTGGTCCTCGCGCCCCGCGCTGCGATCCGAGAAAAATTTCCGCAGGGTGAATTCGCCGCTCGGAAATGCCAGTTCCGACCAGGGAATCTCGGCCTCCTCATACAAGCCGACCTCCAGGCTCTCCGGCCCGGGCGCGAATTCGGGCGCAATGAGCCGTGCCCGAAACATCACGTGCACCTGGCTCGCGCCGGTGACGCTCGCCACCGCCAGCAGCGAGCCGATCTCCACTCTCGCCAGCGCCTCTTCGTAGCATTCGCGCGCCGCCGCGGCTTGCAGGGTTTCGCCGTTTTCCATGAAACCGGCCGGCACCGTCCAGAAGCCGCGGCGCGGCTCGATGGCGCGGCGGCATAGCAATATCTTGCTTTCCCATTGCGGCACGCAGCCCAACACCAGTAACGGGTTTTTGTAGTGGATCATGCCGCAACTCGTGCAGACGAAACGGCGCAGATGGTCCCCTTCGGGAACCTTGAATTCGACGGGAGAACCGCAGTTGCTGCAGAAATTCAAAGGTCATCCCTTGCAAAAAATTCTGGTGCCCGGAGAGGGAATCGAACCCACACGGTGTCACCACCACCGGATTTTGAGTCCGGCGCGTCTACCAGTTCCGCCATCCGGGCATGCCAGGCCGCGCAGTATATGCGATTGGCGGCCTTGGTAGAATGCATAACTTCATGCAGCGACTGGACTTTCACTTCGACCTTCCCACGGAACTCATTGCCCAGCGGCCCGCCCACGAGCGCTCCGCGAGCCGCTTATTGTCGCTCGACGGCGCCGATGCGTCCTACCGTGACCTGCAATTTCGCGATCTGCCCTCCCTGCTCGGCGCCGGCGACCTGTTGGTGTTCAACGATACGCGCGTGATTCCGGCGCGGGTGTTCGGCGTCAAGCAGAGCGGCGGCCGGGTCGAGATCTTGCTGGAACGCGCGCTGACCGCGACCACCGCGCTGGTGCAGCTGCGCGCCAGCAAGGGGTTGAAAGAGCATGCGCTGGTGAAGCTGCCGGCCGGCCACACGGCTCGCATGCTGGGGCGGCAACGCGATCTGTTCGAACTGCAGTTCTCCTGCGACGTGGTGTCTTTTTTCGAGGCTCACGGCGAGATTCCGCTGCCGCCCTACATCGGCCGCGCGGCGGATGAGGACGACCGGAAACGCTATCAAACCGTGTATGCGCAAGCCGCGGGCGCCGTCGCTGCGCCGACCGCGGGCCTGCATTTCGATGACGACATATTTGCGGCGCTCGAGGCGCGGCAGGTGCGGCGCGCCTTCATCACCTTGCACGTCGGCGCCGGCACCTTTGCGCCGCTGCGGGTGGATGACGTCGAGGATCACGAAATGCATGAAGAGCACCTGGTCGTGCCCGAGGCCACCTGCGCCGCCATCGATGCCGCGCGCGCCGCCGGCGGCCGTGTCATCGCGGTGGGTACGACGGTGGTGCGGGCGTTGGAGACCGCCGCGGCCGCGAGTGCGGGCATCGATGCCAGCGCGGCCGGCGACTCAAGGGCAGCCGGTGATGTGACGTCCGGCGGCGCTGCGAGCGCCGCCGGTGAGGCGACTGAGCCGCGGCGTCGCTTGGTTCCTTATCGTGGCGCGACGCGCATCTTCATCAAGCCGGGGCATCGGTTTCGTGCGGTGGATGCGTTGATCACCAATTTTCACCTACCGCAGTCGACGCTGCTGATGCTGTGTTCGGCCTTCGTCGGTCGCGATGCGCTGCTGCGCGCCTACGCGCATGCGGTGCAGGCGCGGTATCGATTTTTCAGCTACGGTGACGCCATGTTCCTTACCCCCGGTACAACGCAGTTGGAGAGAACGTGAGCGCGTCCACGCGAGTGGCCGTGCCCGCGTGGGCGGGCCCGTGAGCACAACTATTGGCCACCCCGCCGCTGCGCACATGCGTTTCGAATTGCTGGCGCGGGACGGCGCGGCGCGGCGGGGGCGCCTGGAATTCGCGCGCGGGACGGTCGAGACGCCGGCCTTCATGCCGGTCGGTACCTACGGCACGGTCAAGGCCATGACGCCGGAGGATCTCGAAGCCGTCGGCGCCGAAATCGTGCTCGGCAACACCTTTCATCTATACCTGCGGCCCGGGCTCGAGGTGATCGAGGCGCATCGGGGCCTGCATGGCTTCATGCATTGGGGGCGGCCGATCCTCACCGATTCGGGTGGATTTCAGGTGTTCAGCCTGGCGGCGAACACCAAGATCACCGAACAGGGGGCGCATTTTCGCTCGCCGGTGGACGGTGCCGCGGTGTTCCTGTCGCCGGAGGAATCGATGCGCATTCAGCGGACCCTGGGTTCCGACATCGCCATGAGTTTCGATGAATGTACGCCGTATCCGGCCACGGAAGCCGAGGCGCGCGCGTCCATGGAACTGTCGATGCGCTGGGCCTTGCGCGGCTATCGCGAATACTACGGCACCCATCCTCTCGGAACCCTGTTCGGCATCGTCCAGGGCGGGGTCCACCCGCAGTTGCGCCTGGAGTCCTTGGGCCGCCTGGAGGAGATCGGCTTCGCGGGATTCGGCATTGGCGGCCTCGCGGTGGGCGAGAGCGAAGCCGAGCGCAATACCGTGCTCGCCGCCTTGACGCCGCACATGCCCATCGCCAAGCCGCGGTATTTGATGGGCGTGGGCCGTCCCGAGGACATCATCGAAGCGGTGCGGCGCGGCGTCGACATGTTCGACTGTGTGATGCCGACACGCCATGCGCGCAATGCTCATCTCTTCACGCGCGCGGGCGTGGTCAATATCCGCAATGCCGCCCACGCCAAGGATACGGGTCCGATCGAGGCGGGCTGCGAGTGCTACACCTGCCGTCACTACAGCCGCGGTTATTTGCGGCATTTGGACCGGTGCAACGAGATTCTGGGTGCGCACTTGAACACCATTCACAATCTTTTTTTCTATCAGCGCTTGATGCGCGAGATTCGGGCGGCGATCGAGACCGGCCGCTTCGAGGAGTACGCGGCGGAGTTCTACGCGCTCAAAGGCGGCTGACGCGGCGCGTCAAAGGTTACGCGTGCGCAGGCGGGACCCAAGGTGAGCCCGCGTGAGACGGGTTCCCAAGTGAGATGGGTTCCCAAGTGAGACAGGCCGCTCGGGTGCTGTATACTACGCGGCTTTGCGCCGCGGCGCCCGCTCCACAAACGAGTCTAACACTATGGATTTCTTCATAAATACGGCAAATGCACAGGCGGCGGGGGCGGGCGGCGGACAAAGCATGCTCAGCGCGTTGCTGCTCCCCGTCCTGTTGCTCGTGGTTTTCTATTTCTTGCTCATCAGGCCGCAGAACAAACGCGCCAAGGAACAGCGTGAAATGCTCGCCAAAGTCGCCGTGGGCGATGAGGTGGCGACGACCGGCGGGATTCTCGGCAAGGTGACCGACGTCGGCGAGCAGTTCCTCACCTTGGAGATCGCCAGCGGCGTCAACATCAAATTACAGAAGTTTCAGGTTGCGCAGGTATTGCCCAAAGGCACGGTCAAGAACGCATGATTGCGTATCCGCGCTGGAAGATCGCGGTGGTCGCGATCGTCGTATGTTTGGGGATCTTCCTCGCGGTACCCAACCTCTTCGGCGAGGAGAATGCGTTGCAACTGGCGCGCGACCGCGCGGACGTGACCGACGCGGACCGCGCCACGGTCGAGCAAATCCTCAAGGACAAGGGCGTGACGCCGAGCGGCGCGTTTCTGGATCAGGGCCGACTCACGTTGCGCTTCAGCACCAAGCAGGATCAATTGAAGGCGCGCGACGTGATCGCAGAGGCGCGGCCCGATCAATTCACGATCGCGCTCTCGCAGGCATCGCGCGTGCCCGAGTGGATGCGCAACTTGGGGCTGAGCCCGCTGAAACTCGGCCTGGATCTGCGTGGCGGCGTGTATCTCGTGTATCAGGTCGACGTCGACGGCGCGGTCAAGCAGTTGCTCGACCACCATGAGCAGGACTTTCGTGCGTCATTGCGCAATGCGCGCGTGGTCTATCAGGACGTCCTCGTCGACTATTCCGCCGACCGGGTGCGAGTGTTGTTTCGCGATGCCGACAGTTTCGCCAAGGGCAAGGCGGCCATCGTCGCGGATAACCGCAATCTGAGCTTCTCCGACACGACGGTCGGGGGCGCGCCCGCCCTCGATCTCACGCTGACGCCTCAGGAAATCAAGGATCGCCAGGATTCCGCCGTTCAACAAAACATCCTGATCCTGCGCAACCGCCTGAACAGCCCGGAACTCGCCGTGTCCGAGCCGCAGGTCGCCCGGCAGGGTGTGGATCGCATCGCCATCCAGTTGCCGGGGCTGCAGAATTCGGCCGAGGTGAAGAAAATCCTCGGCAAGACGGCAACGCTGGAATTTCGCATGGTCGATGAAGCCAACAATCCGCTCGAGGCCGCGGGCACCGGGCGCGTGCCGTTGGGCTCGAAACTCTATTACACGCGCGACAAGCAGCCCGTGCTGCTGAAGCGCGAAGTGGTGGTCACCGGCGATCAACTGACCGATGCGTCGTTCCAACCGGGCGGCCAGGATGGACCCGCGGTCTCGGTGGGCCTCGACAGCCGCGGTGCGGCGAAGATGCTGAAGAACACGCAGGAGAATCTCGGCCACCTGATGGCGGTGGTGTTCATCGATCGTTCGCGGGAGAAGAATGCCGAGGGCACGGTCGTCGACCGCACCACCGAGGAGGTCATCAACCGGGCGACGATCCGCGGCGTGTTCAGCAATAATTTTAGTATTACCGGAGTCAGTCCGATCGAGGGCCGGGAGCTCGCGCTGCTGCTGCGGGCGGGCGGGCTGGCGGCGCCGCTGTACCCGGTCGAGGAGCGCGCGATCGGCCCGACGCTCGGCCAGGAGAACATCAATAAGGGCGTGAATGCCATGGTGTTCGGCATGTTGGCGGCGTTCATCTTCATGGCCATCTACTACAAGGTGTTCGGCTTGATCGCGGACCTGACGCTCGCCGCCAATGTGGTGCTCTTGACGGCGCTCTTGTCCTTGCTCGGCGCGGCGCTGACGCTGCCCGGCATCGCGGCGGTGGTCTTGACGGTCGGCATGGCGGTCGACGCCAATATCTTGATCTACGAGCGCATTCGCGAGGAACTGCGAAACGGCGTGTCGCCCCGCGCGGCCATCAGCGCCGGATTCGAACGCGCCTTCTCCGCGATCGCCGACTCGAACGTGACGGCATTCATCGCGGGCCTCGTGCTGTGGCTGTTCGGCGCCGGCGCGGTGCGCGGATTCGCGGTCGTCTTGATGCTCGGGATCGCGACGTCGGTGTTCACGGCGGTGATGGGGAGCCACGCGCTGGTACAGATCATTTACGGCGGCCGGCGCAAGCTCGAACGTCTTTCGATTTAGCAGCCGGCCGCTGGCAAGAGTGGCGATCGGGGGTTAGTCCATGGAATTCTTTCACAAGGTAACGCGCTTCCCGTTCATGAACACCCGCAAGGTGTGGTACGGGCTGTCGGCGCTTCTCATCATCGCCTCCATCGGCCTCGTGACGCTGCGGGGTTTGAATCTCGGCGTCGACTTCACCGGCGGCGTGACCGTCGAGACCAATTTTCCGCAGGCGCCGAACATCGACGGGTTACGCAGCGCGCTGGAAAAGGCGGGTGTGGCCAATGCCCAGGTGCAGGCCTTCGGCAGTTCGCGCGATATCCTGGTGCGTTTGCCGCCCGACCCGAACGCCAAAGGCGATCAAATCGGCGCGCGCATTTTGGAGGTCTTCGGCACGGTGGACGCCGGCGTGAAGCTGCAGAGCACCGCGGTGGTCGGTCCTCAAGTCGGGCAGGAACTGTTCGTCAAAGGCGGCTGGGCGCTGTTTGCCACCCTGGTGCTGATCCTGATCTACGTGTTGTTCCGTTTCACGTTGAAACTCGCCTGCGGCGCGATCCTGGCGGTGCTGCACGATCCCATTTGCGTGGTGGGATTCTTCGCCTTGAGCCAGATGACCTTCGATTTGACCGCCATCGCGGCGATCCTCGCGGTGATCGGTTATTCGCTGAACGATACCGTGATCGTTTTCGACCGCATACGGGAGCGGGCCCGCACCGCCCGCAAACTCAGCATCGCCCAGGTCATCGACGAATCGATCAACCAAACTCTGTCGCGCACTTTGATGACCAAGCTGGTGACCCTGTTGGTGGTGTTCGCGCTGCTGCTCTTCGGCGGCGAAACCTTGCACGCGTTTTCCGCGGCGTTGGTGATCGGCATTCTCGCGGGCACGTACTCGTCGATTTACATTTCCGCGGCGCTCGCGCTCGACTTCGGGCTGCGCATCGACGATCTCTTGGAGCGCAAGCTAACCAAACCCGAGGAGGTCGACGGCTTGCCCTAGGAGGTTTGCCCTGGGGCCTTGCTCTGGGGAGCCTTGCCCTGTGTCGCCACGGCCCATAGAGTGGTTCCATGGCGCTGCTCTCCGATCCCGAAGCATGGCTCTCGTTCCTGACGTTGACCGTGCTCGAGATCGTACTCGGCATCGACAACATCCTATTTCTCGTCGTGTTGGTCGACCGGCTGCCCCCGGGGAGGCGCGGCAGCGCGCGAAATCTCGGCTTGCTGTTCGCGATGCTCACGCGAATCGCGCTGCTGTTTTCGATCACCTGGCTGGCGAGTTTACGGAGCACCTTGTTCACGGTGCACGGCAATGACATCTCCGGCCGGGATTTGATCCTGTTCGGGGGAGGACTCTTCTTGGTGGTGAAGAGTCCGATGGAGATCCGCGAGGTGTTCGTCGGCAAGGATTCCGACCACAGTCCCCGCGGGATGAACGGCTTTTGGCCGATCATTCTGCAGATCGGCGTCATCGATATCGCCTTCTCCTTGGATTCGGTGTTCACGGCCGTCGGGCTGTCGAAGCACATCGAAGTGATGGTGGCCGCCATCGTCGCCTCGGCTCTCGTCATGATGCTGGTCTCGGCCGCGGTCGGACGCCTCACCGATCGGTATCCGACGATCAAGGTGCTCGCCCTGGCTTCCTTGGTCTTGGTGGGCGCGGCTTTGATCGCCCAGTCCCTCAATTTTGAGATTCCGAGCGGCTATTTGTATTTCGCAATGGCCTTCGCGGCGGCGGTGGAGTGGATCAACATCCGGCTGCGGCGGCGCCTGGAGGCCAGGCGCCCGTCCGACTGATCATGCCCCTCCCGTGGACGCCGGCGCGACCGGTCCGGAAAATTGTTGGGTGGCACGCCGGGAAAGCCGCTAGAGTCTTAAGTCACTGAACCCACAATGGTGATACATGAATCTGCAAGGGATGTTCGCCACCAAGCCGATCGCCGCCTATCAAAAGGAGGCCTCCGACAAAACATTGAACCGGGCCCTCGGTATTCCCGCGCTGATCGCGTTCGGCATCGGCGGTATCATAGGCACGGGGATCTTCGTACTCACCGGAGTCGCGGCGGCTGAGCATGCCGGCCCCGCCATCGTCATATCCTTCATCATCGCCGGCATCGGTTGCATGTTCGCCGGCCTGTGCTATTCCGAATTCGCGGCCATGGTGCCGGTCTCCGGCAGCGCCTATGCCTATAGTTACGCGACCTTGGGAGAATTCGTCGCGTGGTTCGTGGGGTGGAACCTCATCCTCGAATATATGGTGGCCTGCTCCACGGTGGCGGTGGGTTGGAGCCGCTACTTCGTCAAGTTGCTCGATCACTATGGAATCAATTTCATTCCCTCGGCATTCAGTTCCGCGCCGTTCGACGCGGCCGATGTCGGCTTCCAGGTGCACGCCACCGGGGCTGTCGCCAATGTGCCGGCCATCGCCATCATCGCCGCGGCGACGGCGCTGTGCTACAAAGGCATCAAAGAATCCGCGACGGTGAACACCATCATCGTGGCTATCAAGGTTGCCATCGTCATGGCGGTGATCGCATTCGGCGCGAGCTTCGTCGACACTCACAACTGGGTGCCCTATATTCCCAAGAACACGGGCACTTTCGGCGTGTTCGGCTGGAGCGGCATCGTCCAGGCCTCGGCCATCATCTTCTTCGCGTATATCGGCTTCGACGGCGTGTCGACCGTGGCCCAGGAAGCGAAGGATCCGCAGCGCGGCATGCCGATCGGCATGCTCGGCAGCCTCGGCATCTGCACGGTGCTCTACATTTTGATGTCCGCGGTGATGACGGGCCTGGTACCGTTCATGAAGCTCGATGACGCCGCACCCGTGGCGGTAGCTCTGGAGTCGCATCCGCAGCTCACGTGGCTGTCGAGTTGGGTGATCTGGGGCGCCCTGTTTGGGCTCACTTCGGTGATCATCACCATGATCATTCCGCAGGCGCGTATCTGGCTCACCATGTCCACCGATGGATTGCTGCCGAAATTGTTTGGCGCGGTACACCCCAAATTCCGTACGCCGCACATCGCTACCCTGATCACCGGGGTGTGCGCCGCGACGCTCGCCGGCCTGCTGCCGATCGGCATCCTCGGCGAGCTGGTGTCGATCGGCACGCTGATCGCGTTCATCGTCGTATGTCTCGGGGTCTTGGTGCTGCGTTACACGCGCCCTGAATTGCCGCGGCCGTTTCGAGTCAAGTGGGTTTGGTTCACCGCGCCGATGGGCGTCCTATTCTGTTCCGTCATGGCCGCGTCGCTGCCGAACGCGACCTGGTTGCGGCTCGCCATCTGGAGCGTGTTCGGAATCCTGTTCTACGCGTTTTACGGCTACAGAAACAGCCGCCTGCGTCGTGCCGGCGGCGTCCCGCCCGTCGCCGGCGCGAGCCAAACAGCCAGGCCGTAAGCCCGCCCTTGGCATCGTGCAAAAGCACCGTGGGTAGGCGCTAGCTGCGGAGCGCCGCGGGCGTCAAAGGACCGATCACCGCGAGAAGTTCCTCGTAGACCTTGGGGTTACCGGCGATCACATTGGGTCCTAGCGCGTATTCCAGGCCCGCCGGAGTTCCGATGCGGCCGCCGGCCTCTTGAATGATCAATGTGCCGGCCGCCGTATCCCAAGGCGACAAGCCGAATTCCCAAAATCCATCGATGCGCCCGGCGGCGACATACGCAAGATCGAGCGAGGCCGCGCCCGGCCGGCGTACGCCGGCCGCGGTGGTCATGATCACCTTCAGCATGGCGAGATAGTCGTCGACATACGTCGACCCGACGCGAAACGGAAAGCCGGTGCCGATCAACGATCCCTCGAGCGTGCGCTGCGTGCTCACCCGAATCTTCTTGCCCTCGAGTTGCGCGCCGTCGCCGCGCGACGCGGTAAAGAATTCCTGGCGCATCGGATCGTAAATGACCGCATGCTGCAGACGGCCCTTGTGTTCGAGCGCGATCGAGACGGCGAAGGTGGGAAAGCCGTGCATGAAGTTCGTCGTGCCGTCGAGGGGGTCGATGATCCATACGAACTCGCCGTCGCCGCTGCGCCCGGATTCTTCGGCGAGAAAAGCGTGCTGCGGATGGCTCTTGCGGATGGTGGCGATGATGTCGGCCTCGGCCTTGCGGTCGATCTCGGTGACGAAGTCATTGCGGCTCTTGGTGTCGACTTTGAGTGAATCGAGCCGCGAAAGGCTGCGCACAATGAGATCGCCGGCGCGCCGGGCGGCACGCATGCCGATATTGAGCAGGGGCTGCATAAGGTGGCGCTAGAATAACAGAACATTGACAGCCCTCGTCCGCATCGTCCTCATCGATCCCAGTCATCCGGGAAATATCGGATCGGTCGCTCGAGCCATGAAAAACATGGCCCTCGACGATCTGGTGCTGGTGCGTCCGCGAGCGTTCCCCCACCCGGAAGCCATTGCGCTCGCCGCCGGGGCCGACGATATTCTGGCCGGCGCGCGCGTCGTCGGCAGCGTGGCCGACGCGATCGGCGACGCGGCGTTCATCGCGGGCACGACATCGCGTCCTCGTTCGTACCATTGGGAATTCATGACGCCGCGCGATGTGGCCGGGCGCATCGTCGGTTTGCCCGCCGAGAACCGTGCCGCCCTGCTGTTTGGTTCTGAGCGCTACGGGCTCGCCACGGAAGACTTGAACCACTGCAATGTGCTGGTGCGGATACCCGCGAACCCGGCTTATTGTTCGCTGAATCTGGCCATGTCGGTGCAGCTGTTGGCCTATGAGATATTCATGGCGCGCGAGCAGCCGCAGTCGCACATACAACTGGAATTGCCGCTGGCCGCGTCGGGCGATATGGAGCATTTCTATGCGCACCTGCATCAGGTGCTGGGCGAGATCGATTTCGACGACCGTACCGGGCATCTCATGGAACGCCTGCGTCGCCTGTTCAACCGAGCGCAAGTCGATCGCAACGAACTCAATATCCTGCGCGGCATCTTGAGCGCCGTGCAAGGACGGCGTGCTCGCGCGGCGCAGCGGCGGCGCGAGTGACGCGGTGCGCGGTTGAATAGGCCCGTGTACCTGGATTATGCGGCGACCACGCCGGTCGATCCGCGGGTAGCCGATGCCATGGCGAGGTGTTTGACGGTCGACGGCGCATTCGGCAATCCCGCCTCGACGAGTCATGATTTCGGCGATGCCGCGGCCGTCCTGGTCGAGACCGCGCGTGCGCAGGTGGCGCGAACCGTGGGCGCCGCCCCGGGAGAAATCATCTGGACCTCGGGCGCCACGGAAGCGAATAACCTGGCGATTTTCGGCAGCACACACTATTACCGTGGGGAAGGGCGGCACATCGTCACGGCGCGCACCGAACACAAGGCGGTGCTCGATCCCTGTCTAGAACTCGAGCGGCGAGGCTGGCGAGTGACCTACCTCGTGCCGGACCGGGGCGGAGTGATCGATCCCGCCCAGGTCGCGTCCGCCCTGCGGCCGGACACGGTGCTCGTGTCGATCATGCATGTCAACAACGAGATCGGTGTGATTCAAGATATCGCCGGCATCGGCGCACTCTGCGCTCAGCATGGACGCGTGAGGCTGCACGTGGATGCGGCGCAGAGCGTCGGAAAATGCGTGGTCGATTTTGCGCACATGGGAGCCGATCTGCTGTCGCTCTCGGCGCACAAAGCCTACGGTCCGAAGGGTGTGGGCGCATTGGTCGTGTCGCGGCGCGGCCGGGCAGACCGCGAGGCGGTGCAACTCGCACCGCTGCAATTCGGCGGCGCCCAGGAGCGTGGCCTGCGCGCCGGAACTCTGGCGACCCATCAAGTGGTCGGCATGGGATTGGCATTCGCCTTGGCGGACGAGTCTTGGCGAGCCGAGTCTGAACGCCTTGCGACGCTGCGCGATAGGCTGTGGCGCGGATTGGCTGCGCAGGGCGGCGTCTTGCGCAATGGCGATGCCGAGCGCTCGGTACCGCAGGTGCTCAACGTGTCATTCGAGGACGTCGAAGGGGAGAGCCTGCTCGCCGCCGTGCGGCCTCATCTCGCCGTCTCCACCGGATCCGCCTGTACGTCGGCGCTTGCCGAGCCCTCGTACGTGCTGCGTGCCCTCGGGCGGGATGAACGTTTATCCGAGAGCAGTCTGCGATTCGGCCTCGGCCGCTTTACCACGGTGAGCGATATCGACGCGGCGTTGGCCGTCTTGGCGCGAGTTCTCACGCGGTTGCGAAAGTTGAGCGGCGCGTGCAGCGAGTGATCTACAGCGACTTGACTCTGCGTTACTTCGAGACGGCTCCCGGCGCCGGCATTTTGTCGGGTCCTTGCGTCTATCGCGGCGCCGCCGGCAGCCGTGCGCAGGGGACCTGGGTACAGTTCGACATCGAAGCTGCCGACGGCACGATCGGCGGGGCGCGATTCCTCGCCTTTGCGTGTCCACACACCATCGCGGCCGCGGGTTGGATCGTGGAGTACGCGCCTGGGCTCGCGGTACGTCCCGAGTTGCCGGTGAGCGTGGCGGACTTGAGCGAACGCTTCGCGGTGCCCACAGAGAAGCGCGGCCGGCTATTGATCATCGAAGACGCCTGGGTTGCCGCGATGACGGCCGCTTTGCGCGGCTGACGGCGGTCAGCATAAGAGCGGCCCGCGCCTTGCGTATGGGCTCGCCCGTCCCCATCTCCACGACGAGGCCCAAAAGCCGGGGGCGGGCGCCGGTCGGCAAACTACCGGTACCGACGGTGAACGTTCAGAGTGATACCGGGCTCTGGTTCCGTGCGTGCCGCTCGCATGCGTGCTATGTATAGAACCAAGCTTGGCTTTGGGACATCGAGGAGGGTGAGGCGGTATGGCGATATTGTTGACGGAATCGGCGGCGGATCGGGTTCGGTCTCACTTGGCGCAACGCGGAACGGGCTTAGGCTTGCGCGTCGGCATCAAGAAGACCGGCTGCTCGGGATTTGCCTATGTCGTGAATTATGCTGACGAAATTCACCCGGACGATGCGGTTTTCGAGGCACGCGGCGTAAAAGTGGTGGTGGATCCGGCGAGCCTGCCGTTGATTGACGGGACCCTAGTCGATTTCGTGAAGCAGGGCCTCAATGAGGCGTTCAAGTTCCAGAACCCCAAAGCCAAGGGGGAATGCGGGTGCGGCGAAAGCTTCAACGTCTAAGAGATAGTGTCAAGGGGGCTTCCAGCCCCTCGCGACTACCGTTCGACGGTGAAGAGCTCGCCGCAGAGAGTGGTGATTGAGCGGTTTTGCTAGGTAATACAGGGACTTCGGTTATCGGCCGTGATTGCTTGGGGGAGGCCTCTCCAGTACACTTCGCGGTCCACTATTGACCCGAGGTCATCATGCCAGTCGAGCGTACTCTTTCCATCGTCAAGCCGGACGGCGTTGGGCGCAATTTGATCGGCGAAGTCTATCGTCGATTCGAGCAGGCGGGTTTGCGGGTCGTGGCCGCGCGTATGGTGCGGTTGTCGCAGGACGAGGCCGAAGGCTTCTACGAAGTGCACCGCGAGCGGCCGTTCTTCAAGGACCTGGTGCGGTTCATGACGTCGGGTCCGGTGATGGTGCAGGTTCTCGAGGGCGAGGGTGCCATTGCGAAGAATCGCGCGGTGATGGGCGCCACGGATCCGAAGAAGGCGGACAAGGGCACGATTCGGGCCGATCTCGCCACCAGCATCGACGAGAACATCGTCCATGGCTCCGATGCCCCCGACACGGCGGCGCGTGAAATCGCCTACTTCTTTCGCGAGATCGAGCTCTGCCCGCGCACGCGCTAGCGTTGGGCGGTACGAAGGAGGCTGAATTGGCCGGTGAACGCGTGAATCTACTGGGGCTGCCGCGCACCGAACTCGAAGAGTTCGTCGCGACGCGGCTCGACGCCAAGCCGTTTCGCGCCCGCCAATTGATGAAATGGATCTATCGGCGCGGTGCGGCGGATTTCTCCTGCATGAGCGATCTCGCGCAGGATTTTCGCAGCCGGTTGTCCGACGTCGCAAGAATCGCGGTTCCGGAAATCGTCGACCGACAGGTGTCCTGCGACGGCACGCGCAAGTGGCTGCTGCGAATGGACCAGACGCAAGGCATCGAGACGGTGTACATCCCCGAGCCGGACCGGGGCACCTTGTGTATCTCGAGCCAGGTGGGCTGCGCCATGGATTGTTCGTTTTGTTCGACGGCCCAGCAAGGCTTCAATCGCAATTTGAGCGTCGCGGAGATCGTCGGGCAGGTGTGGCTCGCCCATAGGGAATTGAGCGACGCCGACGATCTCATCAAGGCTCGCAATATCACCAACATCGTCTTCATGGGCATGGGAGAGCCGCTCGCCAATTACCGCAATGTGGTGCCGGCGATGCGGATATTTACCGACGACCTAGGCTACGATCTGTCGCGGCGACGGGTGACCTTGAGCACCTCGGGGCTGGTGCCGCAAATTTATAAATTGGCCGAAGAGTGCAATGTCGCCCTTGCGGTGTCGTTGCACGCGCCGAACGATGCGCTGCGTAACGAGCTCGTGCCCATCAATCGGAAACACCCGATCGAAGAATTGTTGAAGGCCTGCTGGCACTACCTCGATGCGCAGAACGGCCGCAGCGTCACTTTCGAATACGTCATGCTCGAGGGCGTCAACGATCAGCCCGAGCACGCGCGGCAACTCGCGCGATTGCTGAGGGGGCGGCCGGCAAAGCTCAATCTAATCCCATTCAATGTGTTTCCCGGTACTCGGTATCGGCGTTCGCCCGCGGCGGCCATCGTGAAGTTCCGCGACATTTTGAACGACCACGGGGTCATCGCCACGATACGCAGGACACGCGGCGATGACATCGATGCGGCATGCGGCCAGTTGGCGGGCCGGGTCATAGACCGGACCTCGGTGCGGCTCGGCGCCCGGCTGACGGTGCAGCCCCAGATGCCGGCGCCGATGCCGGGATCGGCGCCGGCCCAGAACAGAGCGGCCCAGCTGCGATGAGAGTTCGTCCGCGGCGCGCATTCACGGTGATTCTCGCGCTCTGCGCGGCCGCTTGTTCGAATAACTCCGGCTTTCACAAAGCCTCGCCCCAGGTCACGGCGGCCACCAACATGCAGCTTGCCATCGAGTACATGAAGCTCGGCAAACTGGCGGCCTCGCGCGATTTCATCGAGCAGGCGCTGCGCGAGGATCCGACCAATGCGGACGTGCAGATGACGGCGGGTTTGGTCTATGAGCGCGTGAACGACATGCCCAAAGCGGAGCGTGCCTATGCAACCGGTTTTCGCCTGGGCAAGGGCGACCCGAACATTCAAAACACTTATGCGAGTTTCCTGTGCACCACGGGCAAGGCGGTCGAGGGCGAGAAGTTGTTCGCCGAGGTCGCGCGCAGTCCGCTATATCAGACCCCCGAAGTCGCACTGACGAACGCCGGCGTGTGCCTGCGAACCACCGGCGATCTGGTCGACGCCGAGAAATACTTCAATCGGGCACTGGTGATTCGTCCCAATTATCCGGAAGCGATGCTGCAGCTCGGTAACATCGCTTTGGACCGGGACGACGCCGCGCTCGCGCTCGATACCGTGACGCGCTATTTGGCGGTGAACCCGGCGACGCCGGAAGTGCTCTGGCTCGGGGTTCGCGCCGAGCGTAAGCTCGGCGATCCGGTGGCGGCCGCTACCTATGCGCGCCGAGTGCAGAGCGAGTTCCCAGATTCGCAACAGGCACTCATGCTGCGATCCGGCGTCGATCGATGAGTGCAGCCACTCCCTCGCTCGGTGAACGGCTCAAGGCCGAACGCGAGCGCCGCGAGTTGAGCGCGCAAAAGGCCGCCGATCAGCTGCATCTCGACCCCTGGGTCATCGATGCGCTCGAGGCGGAGGATTACGAGCGCATTGGTCCGTCGGTGTATGCCAAGGGGCATTTGAAGCGCTACGCCACGTTATTGGGCTTGCCGGCTCCGGAGTTCCTGGCGGCCTACGATGCTCGCGGGCAAGTCCCCCAGCCGCCCGCGGCCGAGCCGCCCGCCGGCGTTAGGCTGACCGCCGGTACGTCCGCGATCATCAATCTACCGTGGGGGCCGATCGCGGGATGCGCCGTGGCGGTGCTGCTGATCCTCGGTATCCTGTGGTGGAAGCCATGGCATCAGCGCGGCGCGAGTCCGAGTGCACCGGAGCTCGCGGTGAATCTGGCCGAGAACCCGAGCGCAGTGGCGGGCGACAACTCGAGCGAGCCAGCCGGTGCCGGGCCGCGGCAGGCTGAGGAGCCGGCCGTCGAGGCGCTGCCCGGCGCGGTACCCCCGCCTGTGCGAGCGCCGTCATCGCTCCCGTCGCCGGCGCCTGCCATGCCGGCCACCGCATCCGCCGCGGTAGCGTCGCCGGATGCGGTGGCCGGCATGGGTCATGCCCGCCTGCGCATGAGCTTTTCGGCCGACTCCTGGGTCGACGTGCACGACGCGGACGGCCACCTCGCCTTCTCGGGAAATGGACGGGCCAATAGCGTGAAGACCATCGCCGGGGCCGCGCCCCTGCGGGTTTACTTGCGCTCGGTGAGCGGCGTGCAACTGGAAATCAACGACCGGGCGGTGGCCATCGGGCCGCAGTTCGTCAGCGGCGACGTGGCTCGTTTCGAGGCCGGCGCGGACGGGGTTCTGCGGCGCGATGCGCACCCCGCGGCAATACCCGGTGCGATACCCGGGGCGGTGATTACCGCCGTGGCGCCGCCGGGCGCGCAATCGCGCAACGTACGGTGAGCAAGATCATCGAGCCTCTGCGCGGCGTACATGATGTATTGCCGGCGCGAATCGCAGCCTGGCAATACCTGGAACGCATCACGCGTGAGGTTTTCGCCGGCTATGGTTATGAAGAATTTCGCGTCCCCGTGATCGAGCAGACCCAACTGTTCAAGCGCTCGATCGGCGATTTCACCGACATCGTCGAAAAGGAGATGTTCAGCTTCATCGATCAGGGCGAGGATCACATCACGCTGCGGCCCGAGGCGACCGCCGGCATCGTGCGGGCGGTCATCTCGAACGGACTGCTGCGCGAGGGCCGGTTACGCGTGTGGTGCATGGGACCGATGTTCAGACGCGAGCGGCCTCAGGCCGGGCGCTATCGCCAGTTCCATCAAATCGATGCGGAGGCTTTTGGTTTCGAGGGGCCGGATATCGACGCGGAAATGATCCTGCTGTCGGCACGCTTATTGAGGCGCCTGGGTTTGACCCGCACCAAGCTATTGCTCAATTCGCTCGGCACCCCGGCTTCCCGGGCCGCGTATCGCGACCAGCTCAGTGCATACTTCAGCGCGCACCACGCCGCGCTCGACGACGATAGCAAGCGGCGGCTCACCGGCAATCCGCTGCGGATACTCGACAGCAAGAACCCGGATGTGCAGCGGATCGTTGCGGGCGCACCGCTGCTGCTCGATTCGCTCGACGCCGAGTCGCGCGAGCATTTCGATGCCTTGTGCGAGCACCTGCGCAGCGCCGGTATCGAGTATCATGTCGAGCCGCACTTGGTGCGCGGACTCGATTACTACACCCGCACGGTTTTCGAGTGGACCACGGACGCGCTCGGCTCGCAGAGCACCGTATGCGCTGGTGGCCGCTACGACGGTTTGGTGGCCCAATTGGGGGGCACCGCGACGCCCGGCATCGGCTGGGCCATGGGACAGGAGCGCATCGTCATGCTCCTCGAAAAGCAGGGACTGGGCCAAAAGCCGCAACGGCCGCAGGTCTACTTGGTGTTGGCGGGGGACAACTCGGAGATTCACGGGTTCAAGCTCGCGGAGGGCTTGCGCGACGCGTGGCCGGACCTGGCATTACAAATCAATCTGGGCGGCGGAAGCTTAAAGACCCAATTCAAGCGCGCCGACAAGAGCGGCGCGGAGTTTGCGCTCATTTTGGGGGATGACGAGGTGGCCCGGGGCGTGGTTGCGGTCAAGCCGTTGCGTCGGGAAATGGCTCAAGAGGAGTGCGAGATCACGCGAATCAGTGAACGCTTGGGGGTTTTGTTGGGTCTTACGGGCGGATAGCGGAGAAGTCATGGCAGAAGAATATTTGACCGACGATGAACAGCTCGAGGCCGTCAAGCACGCCGTAGCGGCTTATGCCCCATGGCTGATCGGTGGGGCCCTCATCGGCGCTGCGCTGTTTTTCGGTTATCGCTATTACCAGACCAGCGGTAACGAACGGGCGTTGAGGGCCGCTGAGCAGTTCAGTGCGATGACCGATGCGCTGCAGGTGAACGATCGCGTGCGCTCGCGACAAATAGCCGATGGCCTGATCAAGGACTACCCGACGTCCCCCTATGCCGATCAGGCGCAATTGACGATCGCGCGGCTGTATGTCGAGGATGGCAGGCTGGATAACGCCGTCGCGCCGCTGACCCAGGTCATGAACAATTCGAAGGATTCGGAACTGCGGCAGATTGCCCGCTTGCGCCTAGCCAGAATTCTCACCGATCAGGGCAAAGCCGACGAGGCAATCAAGACGTTGGCTGACGGCAAGCCCGGTGCATTTGCGGGCGCTTATCACGAAGTGCGCGGCGATGCCTATTACGCCAAGAAGGACATCGCCGGCGCGGTCACCGAGTACAAGGCGGCGTTGGGCGGCTCCGATGTGAGCGGCGTCAACGCCGCACTGCTGGAATTGAAGATTCAAGATCTCGGCGCCGGGGCGGCGCCACCGACCGCGAGCGCAGCGTCGCTCGGAAGTGTGAACGAGGCCAAACCCTGATGCGCGTACTGTTTCCGTTGGGCCTCGCGGCTCTGCTGATCGCGGCCGGCTGCAGCAAAGACAAAGACGTCGAACCGCCCGCGGTCCTGGTCGATTTTCCGGCCACGCTTGCGGTCAAGAAACTGTGGACCGAAGGCGTCGGCGGCGGCAAGAAACAGATCATCCTGCGCTTGGGCCTCGGCCCCGCACTCGACAAGGGGGTCGTATTCGCGGCTTCGCACAAGGGCGAGGTGCTCGCCGCGGCCCTCGACACGGGCCGCCACCTCTGGGTGAAGAAGCTGAAATTACCGCTCTCGGCCGGCCCTGCCGCGGGCTTCGGCATGGTGGTGCTGGGTAGCGGCAAGGGTTCCGTCGTGGCATTGGACGAAGCTACCGGACGCGAACTCTGGCGCTCACGCGTCAACTCCGAGCTGCTGTCCGCCGCGGCGATCAGCGAAAAAGTCGTCGTCATACGGGCGGTCGACGGTCGTTTGCACGGGCTCGACGCGCACACCGGCAAGGAGCTCTGGTCGGTGGAACAGCAGGTGCCGCGCTTGAGCCTGCGTGGCACGGCGACGCCGATCATTGCCAAGGACTTGGCGATCAGCGGGTTCGACAACGGCAAGGTCATGGCGGTGTCGCTCAATACCGGCGACACGGTCTGGGATTCGGCGCTGGCCTCACCGCATGGGCGCACCGAACTCGATCGGTTGGTGGACATCGACTCGGCGGTACGTGTGGTCGACGACAATGTCTTCGCCACCGGATTCCAGGGGCGCACGGCGATGCTCGCGCTCGATTCGGGGCAGATCTGGTGGGCGCACGATATGTCGAGCTATCGGGGCTTGGCGGTCGACGCCGATAACCTGTACGTCACCCAGTCGGACGGTATCGTGGTTGCGCTTCGCCAGCGCGACGGGTCTGAGCTGTGGCGCACCGCGAAATTGAAGCTGCGCCGGCTGAGCGCACCCGTGTTGACCAGCACCGCCGTGGCGGTGGGCGATTTCCAAGGCTATGTGCATTGGCTGGACAAGAACAACGGGGAACTCGTTGCGCGGGAGCGCGTCGCCAAGGAACGCATCACCAATCCACCCGTGTCGGTGGACGACACCATCGTCGTGCTGACCGACGGCGGCAAGTTGGCGGCGTATCGTGCGACTCCGGTAATCGCCGTCGCGCCGCCCGCAGCCCCGGCGGTTCCCGCCGCGGCCCCGGCACCCCCGGTCCCGGCACCGGCAGAACCGCCCAGCGCGACCCCGCCGCCCACTCAGTAGCGTAGGAGCCTCGGTGCTTCCGGTAGTCGCGTTGATCGGTCGCCCGAATGTGGGCAAGTCGACTTTGTTCAACGCGATGACCGGCACCCGCGATGCTCTGGTGGCCGATCTTCCCGGGCTCACGCGCGATCGGCAATATGGGTTTGCGCGCCGTACCGAAGTGCCGTGCATCGTCGTCGACACCGGCGGCTTGGTCGAAAACGCCGACGTCATCGAAAGCTTGATGATCGCGCAAACCGAGCGCGCCATCGGCGAGGCTGACCGCTTGATCGTGCTGGTGGACGGCCGCGCCGGCGTTACGCCGCAGGATCAATTCGTGGCCCAGCTCGCACGCCGCAGCGGAAAACCGCTGATCCTGGCGGTCAACAAGACCGAGGGTTTCGACCACGATATCGCGGTCGCCGATTTTCATCAGCTCGGCCTCGGAGAACCGCATCCGATCGCAGCGGCCCACGACCAGGGCGTGGTGTCGCTGCTCGAGGCGGCACTCACCGGACTGGCGCCGGACCCCGCGGACGGACCGGAAACAACGGGTATCAAAGTCGCCGTGATCGGGCGCCCGAATGTCGGCAAGAGCACGCTGATCAACCGCCTGCTCGGCGAGGATCGGATGGTGGCATTCGATCAACCCGGTACGACGCGCGATGCCGTGCTGGTGCCGTTCGAACGCGACGGCGAACGTTACACCCTGATCGACACCGCCGGCCTCAGGCGCCGCTCGCGCATCGAAGAGAAGATTGAAAAATTCAGCGTCGTGAAGACGCTGCAGGCGATCGAGACGGCGAATGTCGTCGTGGTGGTGATGGATGCGCACGACAATGTCGCTGAACAGGACGCGAGCCTGTTGGGGACCGTCATCGAGCAGGGCCGGGCCGTGGTCCTGGCCGTCAACAAGTGGGACAACATAGCGACCGAGCAGCGCGATCTCATTCGGGGACAGATCATGCAACGATTGGAGTTCGCCGATTTCGCGCCGCTGCATTTCATTTCTGCGCGGCACGGCAGCGGCGTCGGCGAGCTGTTCGCTTCGGTGCGCGAAGTCTATGCCGCCGCCACCCGCGATATGAGTACCCCAGAGCTGACGCGCGTGCTCGAGGCCGCCATCGAAAGCCATCAGCCGCCGCTGGTCAGCGGCCGGCGCATCAAGTTGCGCTACGCCCACCAGGGTGGGCGCAATCCTCCGGTGATCGTCATCCATGGCAACCAGACCGATCATGTGCCGGACGCCTACCGACGCTATTTGGTCAATGTTTACCGCAAGGCGTTTGATTTGATGGGAACGCCGGTGCGTGTGTCGTTCCGCGGCGACGAGAATCCCTATGCCGGCAAGCGAAATCCTCTGACGCCCCGCCAGGTGCGCAAACGCAAGCGGCTGATACAGCGCAATAAGCGTTGAGTTTGTGCCGAGTTTAATTTGCTAGACTAGAAGTTAGAGTAAAAGCCGCCCAGCGCGGTTCATCGACGGGATGTTGCGCGGTGCAATTCTTGAGAACGAAGGGCTTCCGTATTGGGGCGGCTGCGACGCTGCTGATATTGGTGCTCTACGCCGTGGCGGGCTTCTTGCTGGTGCCGAAACTGCTGCGTTCGCAATTGATGCAACAGATCCCCGCGATCTTAGGCGTCACGCCGGTCATCGGCGAGATCCGCTTCAATCCGTTTCGTTTGCAGCTCGAAGCGAAGGATTTCTCTCTGACCGCGCCGGACGGGGGAAAGTTGCTCGGTTTCGAGCGCCTGTTCGTCGATTGCCAGCTCTCCTCGATCTGGCACCGCGCGTACACGTTCCGAAACATCGACATCACCGCGCCCTTCGTGAATGCGATCGTGGCGCAGGATGGCGCGGTGAATCTTCTGCAGTTGCTGCCGAAGAGCGCGGCGCCCGCGGCGGCGCCTAAACCAGCCGACGAGAACGCACCGCTGCCGGCGCTGCGAATCGGCTCGTTCACCGTGACCCGGGGACTCGTGTCGTACGAGGACCATAGCCGCCCATCGGCGTTCGCGGCGCGACTCGAGCCGATCAATTTCGAGCTGCAGGAATTCACCACCGGAGTCGATGGTGGCCGGTTCACCTTCAGCGGCTCCTCGAAGCTCGGCGAGCGGATCGAATGGCATGGGCATGTTTCGGTGCAGCCGATCGCATCGGACGGCGAGTTCCAGGTCGATGGCCTACAGGCGCATACGATTTGGGCATATCTCGAAGATCGTCTGAACTTCGCAGTCAATTCCGGCACTCTCGATTTGCACGCCAGCTATCGGTTTTCTCTCAAGGACGCGGTGGGTCTGACCGCCGAACTCTCGAAGGTGGCGATCGCTGATTTGCGGGTTCGACCGAAGGACTCCGATACCGATTGGCTCACGGTGCCCGCGCTCGAACTGAGCGGCGCCACTGTGGACCTGTTGAAGCGGCAGGCGCACGTCGATTCGGTGACCATCAGCGGAGTGAAACTGCTGACGTGGACCGAGCCGGACGGATCGGTGAATCTGCTGAAGCTGGCGGCGATATCGCCGCCGTCCGCGGTCACGCCGCCGTCCGCCGTGACGCGGGCAGTCGCCACGGCGCAAACCTTATCACCCGCGCCAACGGCGACCGGCGCGCCGTCCGCGCCCACTGCATCCATCGCGGTTGTGCCGCCATGGAAGTTCGATTTACGCCAACTCGCGCTCGAGAATGCGAGCATTTCCGCGGAGGACCGCGGCGTCCGGCCGGCCGCAAGGCTGTTGCTCGAGCCGTTGTCATTTCAAGCGGATGGTGCGAGTTCGGATCTCACCAAGCCCGTGCGCATCAGCCTCGACACGCGAGTCAACGGGACGGGTTCTGTGAAGGTGAGCGGCGATGTGACGCCGCAGCCCGCCACCGCCAATTTGACTGTGAAGATTGTGGGAATTGATCTGACGGCCGTTCAACCGTATCTGGCGCAGCACACGTCGATGACGCTGCTCGGCGGACAATTGGGTGCCGATGCCAAGCTGCACTACGGCACCGCCAAGCCCGGCGTGCGGCTCACCGGCAATTTCAGTGTCGCCAATTTGCATACGGTCGACAACGCTCTGCGAGATGACTTCGTCAATTGGGAGCGCTTGGATATAGTGGGACTCGACTTGCAACATGCTCCCGATCGACTCGGCATTGCTCAAGTCAAGGCGACCAAGCCTTATGCGCGCGTCATCATCGAGCCCGATAGCAGCCTCAACGTGACTCGAGTGCTCGCGGGGCCGGGCGCCACGTTGGTCGAGCCGGGCGCGCCCGGCGCCGCATCCGTGACTACCGCGACGGCGCCCGCCGCCGCGGCAGCGATCGATGGCAGCCGTGTGAGAGGCGACGCCACGCGCGCCAAGGTGGCGGCGCCGCCGCCCGTCATGCCGATCGAGATCAAGAAGATCGTGCTGGGCGGCGGACAGGCGACCTTTGCGGATTTATCGGTGACACCTAATTTCTCCACGGGCATTCAAAATTTGGAAGGATCCGTGCTCGGTCTTTCCTCCAAGGCGGGTTCGCGCGCGAAGGTGGATATCCACGGCGCCGTCGATGCGTTTTCCCCGGCATCGATCACCGGAGAGGTCAATGTCCTAGGCGACACTCTCTACACCGACATCGCGATGAGCTTCCGCAACATGGAGCTGAGCACCTTCAATCCCTATTCGGGGAAATTCGCGGGTTACAACATCACCAAGGGCAAGCTCACGACCGAGCTGCAATACAAGGTCCTCGGCCGCCAGCTCGATGCTCAGCATCACATCACCGTGGAACAGCTCGAGTTCGGCGAAAAGACCACCAGCAAGGACGCCGTGTCGCTGCCGATCAAGCTCGCGGTCGCGTTGCTCAAAGACCGTAATGGCGTCATCAACTTGGATGTGCCCGTGACAGGGACGCTCGATGATCCGCAATTTCGGCTCGGACCCGTCATTTGGAAGGTGTTCGTCAACATTCTGGACAAGGCGGTGACGGCACCCTTCGCGTTGCTCGGTGCTCTGTTCGGCGGCGGACCTGATTTGCAATTCATCGATTTTCAGCCCGGCGACGGTACTTTGAGCCCGTCCGCGGCGGACAAATTGCATGCCGTCGCGAAGGCGATGAATGAGCGTCCGCAGCTCAAGATCGCGGTGCCGATCGCCACCGTCGAGAACCTCGATCGTCCGGCGTTGATCGAGGCCGAATATCAGACCGAGGTGCGCGAGGCGCTCGCGGATTGGGGTAACGTCAAGAAATCTCCCGGCGCACCCGCCTCGTTCGAGCAATTGGATCCGCCGGCGCAACTCGATCTGCTGGCGCAACTGTACCTGAAGAAAATCGGTACTCCGCCCAAGTTCCCGGACTCGATCACCGCGCTCAAAGCCAAGCCCGACCTGATTGCGGCAAAAGGGGATTTCTTGAGTCGGGAATTGCACGCCCACATTGCGGTTGGCGATGCCGATCTCGCTGGATTGGGGCAGCAACGGGCCGCCAATCTGCAACAAGCGTTGCTCGCCGATGACACGAAGTTAGACCCCGAGCGAGTCTTCTTGGTGGCCAATGACAAAGCGACGGTAGAGGAGGGGAAGGTCCGTCTGGAGCTCGCGCTACAATGAGATCCGCTTCAAATCAATGCATGGATTTGACGCGGTTTGCCCTCAATCGGTGCAAGCAGGCTGGGGGTATTTTTCGAGCTTCAGTATAACTCGCTGATCGCACTCACTTATCGCGGAGTGGCACAGCCGGTGCTTGATTCGGAACCCGATCCGGATAGGCCAGACGCAGGACGTCAAGCAATGAAGCTCATTACCGCGATTATCAAACCGTTCAAACTCGATGATGTTCGCAAAGCCGTCGGTGATGTGGGTGTGCAAGGCGTCACCGTGACCGAGGTTCGAGGCTTCGGACGGCAGCGCGGCCACACCGAGATCTATCGGGGGGCCGAATATGCCGTGGAGTTCGTGCCGAAGACAAAAATTGAGATCGCCGTTGAGAGTGCCATGGTCGATCAAGTGATCGAGGCGATCACCAAGTCGGCACAGACGGGAAAAGTGGGCGACGGAAAAATTTTCGTGTTCGAACTCACACAAGTCGTGCGTATCCGGACAGGTGAGCGGGACGTGAGCGCCATTTAGATTGAGGGGATTCGCATCGATGAATAAACTGTTTTCAATAGTCTGTCTCTGTGTCTTGACTGTGTCGCTGCCGGCCGCCTGGGCCGACGAGCCACCCGCTAGCGCGCCCGCCGCAGCGGCGGCTGACTCAACCGCACCAACGGCGACCCCCGCCCAGAGCGCCCCGGCCGCGGCGGCGCCCGCCGCTCCGACCGAACCGGTCATCGTCGGCGCCGACAAGATCAATTCGGGCGACACCGCCTGGATGCTCGCCTCCACCGCGCTCGTACTCATGATGACCATTCCCGGACTGGCACTGTTCTATGGCGGCATGGTGCGCAAGAAAAACGTCTTGGCCACGCTCATGCAAAGCTTCGCCATCACCTGCGTGGTGACGCTCTTGTGGTGGCTGATCG